>Ga0316624_10001053_pt1 | contig 10444 bp, 7 predicted proteins | sample OWC_Aug_N3_C1_D5_FD_207657 | JGI IMG/M metagenome (GOLD analysis project Ga0316624, IMG submission 207657) | Wetland soil microbial communities from Old Woman Creek delta, Ohio, United States - OWC_Aug_N3_C1_D5_A | ecosystem: Environmental > Terrestrial > Soil > Wetlands | place: USA: Ohio...
GCAGCCAAGGCCTGCATCATGCCGTATTCGATCCCGTTGTGCACCATCTTTACGAAGTGCCCTGCGCCTGGCCTCCCAATGTACGCGTAGCCATTTTCGACGGCGAGGTCGCGGAACAGCTTTTCATACATCTGGAATCCCGCTTCTTTGCCGCCGACCATGATGCAGGCTCCGGCTCGTGCGCCGTCTGGTCCCCCACTCACGCCAGCATCCAAGAAATCAATGCCTTTCACCTCCAGTTCCTTTGCCCGACGCATCGATTCCCTGTAGGGAGAATTGCCGCCGTCGATCACCGTATCACCCTTCGCAAGGAGCAGCACGATCTCTTTCAGCACAGCGTCAACGGCGCTATAGGGAACCATGATCCAGACGAGCCTCGGAGGTTTTAGCGTTGCGACAAGAGTTCGCAAAGAATCCGCCGGCTGGGCACCGCGCTGTGCGATCTTCTTCACCGGCTCCTCGCTCCTGTCGTAGACAACAACTTCATACTTCTTGTCCAGGAGCAACTCCACCATGCTGTAGCCCATCTTGCCCAAACCGATGTAACCGAGTTTCATATGAACCTCTTTTTCATTCACAGGGCTGGTGGGATTGTCATGATTCCTTGACTTGTCTTGTCGTCTCCCGTCAAGAATGCCCTGTAAATCTTGTTATATGATGTAGTTATTCTTTTCTTTTCATGAACTCTTTCTCAATATCCGCTATTTTACCGAGTCTTCGCACGTGCCGTTCGGCACCTGAAAACGTTGCCGACAGAAATTTATGCACAACCTCCTTCGCGAGTTCAGGCCCTACGACGCGCGCACCGAGACAGAGGACGTTCATATTGTCGTCTTCCACCCCCTGGTGTGCGGAAAAGGTATCGTGACAGACCGCCGCACGGATGCCCGGAAACTTGGTAGCTGCCACGCCTGCTCCTACGCCGCTGCCGCAGATCAAAATTCCTCGCTCTGCTTTGTTCTCCCTTATAGCTTGCGCCACGGCTCTAGCATAATCCGGATAGTCGACGGCATCCTCGGAGTGGGTCCCGAAGTCATCCACGGTATGACCAAGTTTCCTCAGGTATTCCGCGAGAACTTTCTTGAGAAGAAATCCTCCATGGTCGGCACCAAGAGCAATAATCATATGTTCTCACCTGCCTGCTCTCTTATATCAATTTACTCTCTTTGTCTAATGTTATCACGTTTAGAATGTCTTTGTCTGAGTAACCACGTTTCTTCTGGCCTTATTTCCGTACAATTTTCTTATAAATAACCGGGACAAGGGCGAACAGTCCCAAAAGAGCAAGCGCCCCGAGCACGCGGCGAGAAGCGACCTCGCTTATACTCGTGATCGTGGCAAGGCTGGCACCCGCGTTGCAGAACACAAAGCTGGCGGGTATAATACCGACTACGGTGCCGAGAAAAAAAGTGCGCAGCGGCATGGTGGTCAATCCAGCGCCCAAATTTATGAGGAAGAAAGGAAACACCGGTACCAGCCGTAGAAAGATGAGGTAGTTGAGCCCTTCTTTTTCCAGTTCACGGTTAATCTTTTCAAGCCGCGCTCCGAATTTATTTTGGAAAGCATCATGGAACAGATATCGGGCGACGAGGAACGCAAGAGTGGCACCAACTGTGGCGCCGATATTCACGTACACGGTCCCCATGACGGTGCCGAACACAGCCCCTGCCGCGAGCGAAAGCACACCTGCGCCGGGAAGGGAAAGTACGGTCTGCACGATATAGACTGTAATGAAAATGGTAACCATGGCGACCCGATGATTTGCGTAGAACTCAATAAGGGCGTCCCGATTTGCTTTTAATGATGCCAGTGTAAGATATCTCCCCAGGTTAAAGTAGAAGAGTGCAATCATGAGTGCAATCATGATGAATATGACGATTTTTTTTCCATTCATAATATTTCCTATCCTGTAACTGCGTTCATTATTGCCATGCATCCGGGTCCCTTTTCCGAAAGAAATGAACGCCCTTCTCGACATCAGATCGTCTGTAATCTCTCCGGCCATTATTATAAAAAATCACGATCCTTCACCATCTCCTTAAATACCGTCCTTAATCTTGCCTTAATACCATTCCTGAACGCCGAGGCTTCATTCGTCAGTACCCAAATAATATCATATTGATCTTCGCTGATGTGTGCCTCTTTTTGAAACATTTTTTCCATTATTTACACCATTGGAGATAGCCGCCGTTCCCTGTCGGCGGTTTACATCATTCCTCGGTGATAGTGGTATACAGCCACCATCGTACTCGTTAGAGAACTTCGTTCTCGAGCGGAGTATACTTGTCCGATCACGTAGTGTGTGCGGTTCTCTCATTGAGTAACGGCTCCATGATTTTCCTGATCTGTCTCGGTCAGACCCGCTATTCACACCAGCACCACTGTATCATCTCCGCCACGAGCGCCGTCCACCCAGTCTGGTGGCTCGCGCCCAACCCCATGCAGGTATCGCCGTTATAATATTCATAAAAGTGGACGAGTTCCCTGAAGTACGGGTCTTCCTGATATTTCCTTTCTTCACCATGGACGAACCGTTTTCCCTTCTCGTCCTTCACGAAGATGGACGTCACCCGCTGGGACAATTTTACAGCGACTTCCAAAAGACTCATGCTGGTGCCGGAACCCGTCGGATACTCGATTTTCACGGAATCGCCGTAATAGCGGTGATATTTCCTGAGTGCTTCGATAAAGAGGTAATTTATGGGGATCCAGACCGGGCCTCGCCAGTTCGAGTTGCCACCGAACAGATCCGTTCTCGACTCGGCCGGCTCATAATCGACACGGTACTCATTGCCGTCAAGCCGCAGGACAAAGGGGTGGTCCTTATGGTATTTGGAGATCGACCTGATCCCTCCCGGCGATAGGAATTCGCCTTCGTCGAACATTTTCTGCAGTATCCTGATCAGTCTCTGTTTCGGGACGAGAGAGAGCAGGAGATTCTGCTCTTCCCCGGGGTCCCCAACCACCATACATGTCTTCAGATCCTCCCGGTTATGCCTGAACCACACCATCCTCTTTTTGAAACCCTTCATCCGCGCAAGGACATCGATTCCGATGATGGAGACCGCTAGGAGCGAGGTCAGGCCCACCAGCGAGCGGACCTTGAGCGGGATCGTCCGCCCGTCGGGCATATGCAGGGCATCGTAGTAGAACCCGTCCTCCTCGTTCCACAGCCCCTGCTCTCCGAACTGGTTCAAGGACTCCGCGATATGAACAAAATGCTCGTAGAACTTGGACGCCACATCTTCATAGGCGTCGTCTTCTTGTGCGATCTCGAGCGCCATGTCCATCAGGCTGAGCGAATACATGGCCATCCAGCTGGTGCCGTCGGCCTGTTCCATATGCCCGCCCCCGGGGAGGGGTTTGCTGCGGTCTAAGGCGCCGATATTGTCCAGGCCCAGGAAGCCTCCCTGGAATATGTTGTTCCCTTCCGAGTCCTTCCGGTTGACCCACCAGGTAAAATTGAGTACGAGTTTCAAAAACATCCGCTTGAGAAACATAATATCCCCGTTGCCGGTTCGCTCCTTTTCGATCTGGTAGACTTTCAGAGCCGCCCATGCCTGTACGGGAGGGTTCACTTCGCCGAGGTTCCATTCATAAGCCGGGAGCTGGCCGTTTGGGTGCATGTACCATTCGCGCAAAAAGAGAATGAGCTGTTTCTTCGCGAAGTCGGCGTCGATCATGGCGAGCGGGACGCAATGGAACGCCAGGTCCCAGCTGGCATACCAGGGATATTCCCATTTATCTGGCATGGAGATCACATCCCTGTTGAATAGGTATTTCCAATCGCTGTTTCTCCCCTTTTTTCTGCTCTCCGGAGGAGGAGGCTGCCCCGGATCTCCGTTCAGCCATGTGTCTATTTCGTAATTGTAGTATTGCTTGTTCCAGAGCAGTCCCGCGAAGGCCTGACGCTGCACGGGGATTACGTCACTGACCGGGTTCGCCGGAGTGAATTGAGCATAGAACTCGTTCGCCTCTGCGATCCTCTGGTTGAAGATGTCCTCGAATTCCCTCCCGAAAGGATTTTGTTCGATCTTTTCTCCCCTGAGGCGCAGTTTTATGATGCTGGACATTCCCCCTGCAAGATTTAAGCGATACACGACGGCGCTCTTCGTGCCGTGTTCCCTGTTTTTGAACAAGCCAAAGTTATTTTTGATGACCGCATCGTGAAAGGAGTCCTTGACATAGGGCGACGGATTGGGCAACTGAAAGAGCTTCTCAGCATTGGTTTCATTCTCCGTGAACAATACGAGATCGCTCTTTTCGATATAGAATAAAATCTGCCCCATCTCTTCATGGACACATTCCAGTGCGTTCCACCTTGTTTCCCTATCACTCAACTTGATATCGGGCTTTTTCTTTATCTTGCTGAAGGCCCAGGTATTCCTGAACCACAGGGTCGGCATGACCGTGATAGCGGCGCGGTCCTTTCCGCGGTTGAAGATACTGATCTTGATCAGGATGTCGTCATGATCCACTTTGGCATACTCAATGAAAACATCGAAGTATTTATTATCAGCGAACACGCCAGTTTCCATGAGTTCATATTCCGGTTCGAGCCGCGTTCTCTTTCTATTCGTTTCAATGAGCTCCTCATAGGGGAACACCGCCTGCGGATACTTGTATAGGTACTTCATGTAGGAATGGGTCGGCGTGTTGTCGAGGTAATAGTAGAGTTCCTTGACGTCTTCCCCATGGTTTCCTTCATGGCTGTTCAAGCCGAAGAGCCTTTCCTTAAGTATGGGGTCCTTCCCGTTCCAGAGGCCAAGGGCGAAACAGAGGTTCTGGTTGATGTCGGAGATGCCTGCCAGACCGTCCTCGCCCCACCGGTATACGCGCGAACGCGCGTGGTCATGAGGGAAATACTCCCAGGCTTTGCCTTCTTCACTGTAGTCTTCGCGTACGGTCCCCCACTGGCGCTCGCTCAGGTAAGGCCCCCACTTTTTCCAGAAGACCTTATGTGCCACATTGTCGGCAAGTCTTTTGTTTTCGGCGGTTTCTTTACTCATGTTCATCTCACCTATTGATCAGCGCTTTGATCAACACGACCTGTGTGCAGTTCCCGTCCAGCCCCGTTAGCGTATTGCACAAAAAATAGCACTACGACCGCTGCCACCTCAACCAGGCCGAGAACAACCTCTTGATGAACGGCGTGAGTCTCGTCCGGTTGTAGGCATCCGCCAATTTTTTTAACGCCTCTGCCTGTGTCGGATAAGGATGGATGGTCTTCCCAATCGACATGAGACCAATCCCGGCAGTCATGGCGAGCGAAAGCTCATTGATCATCTCTCCTGCATGACGGGCGACAATGGTGCCACCAAGCAATTTATCGCTCCCTTTTTTCAGATGCACCCGCGCGAACCCCTCTGCTTCTCCGTCGAGAAGCGCACGGTCCACGTCGGCGAGCGGGACCGTCATGGTCAGCACATCCATACCCTTGTCCTTCGCTTCCTTCTCGTACATGCCTACATGCGCCACTTCCGGATCGGTGTAGGTGCACCACGGGACGACGAGCGCCGACGCCCTCTGCTTAGCCATAAACAGCGCATTAGCGATCACGATGCGGGCCAGCGCGTCAGCCGTATGAGTGAACTTGTAGGGAAAACATATATCTCCTGCAGCGAATACGCGCGGGTTGGATGTCTGGAGCCGGTCATTGACCTTCACCCCCTCACGATTATCGTAGGCTATGCCCGCTTTCTCAAGATCGAGCCCTTCTACATTGGGAGCCCTGCCGACGCCGACCAAGATCTCATCGACAGCCAATTCGGCGGTTCTTCCGTCCTCTTCAATAATGACGATCTTTTCGGTCACTCTCTTCTGGACTCTGAGGATCTTCGCCTGAAGTCGAAGCGAAATCCCATCCCGCGTGAGAGACCTGTGAACGATTTCAGCTGCGTCGGTATCTTCCCTGGGGAGGACGTGTCCGCCCCGCTGGAGAATGGTGACCTGACTGCCCATTCGCGCAAACGTCTGGGCCAGTTCGCATCCGATCGGCCCGCCACCGATGACTGCAAGCCTGCGAGGCAGTTCCGTGAGCCAGAAGATAGTTTCGTTCGTGAGATAGCCCGTTTCCTCGATTCCCGGGACAGGAGGAGCTGCGGCACGTGCGCCAGTGCAGATCGCTGCCTTCTTGAATAGGAGTCGTCTTCCTTCTACCTCGATACGGTTGGGACCAACAAACTTCCCTTGACCAAGGAACACATCGATGCCAAGTTCCTTGCTGAATCGCTCCACGGAATCATGGTCGCTGATCCCTGCCCTGACGCGACGCATCCGTTCCATAGCCTTTCCGAAATCGATAAATACGTTCGCGCCGCAGGTCACTCCGAATTCTTCCGCTTTCCTGACATCATAGACGGCGCGGCCCGCCCTCATGATCCCCTTGGACGGTACACATCCGACGTTCAGACAATCACCTCCCATAAGATGCTTTTCGATGAGTGCGACCTTTGCACCCAGCCCTGCCGCCCCCGCGGCAGTGACCAGCCCGGCTGTTCCCGCGCCGATCACGACAAGATTGTAACGGGAGGCAGGGTCGGGATTCCTCCAAGCGGACGGGTGTGCATTCTTTACAAGCTTACGATTATATTCGTCCTGTGGCAAAACGAGCGGTTTTTCTTCCATGCTGTTCCGCCTTTCATCAATACGACGATCCGTGGTGTGAGCATTATGACATCAAAAGTTAGAATGATGCAAGCGCTGCCTTTGTAGTTTCAAGAGCTTTATGATGAATACCGTTGATCCCCAGCCCTCGTGCCACGTCCACGAACATCTCCCGATCCTCGATATACACCACCTGCTGCGGCGACACCTGAGTGATGTCCAGAGCTACGCGGTAGATATCGGCATCGGGCTTGCGGTAGTGAACGAAACAGGATGAAACAAAACAGTCAATGAACGAAGCGAGATTGAACTTCCGTATACGGTGGATAGAAAGCTCACTTCCTTCATTATTCACCGCCGCGATCTTGAGACCGTAACGGGCTTTGATGCTGCGCACCAGCTCGAGCATCTCGGGATAGGGCCGGGATTGGTCGAACATGAAGTTCCTGAAATCGTCCTGCGAGAAGGGCCGCTCTTCGTAGAAAACGACCTTGGACAAATATTCATCGAGACCCAACTTCCCTTCTTCATACGTATCGAACGTCAAGTGATGACGCTCATCCATCTCAGCAAGGTCCAGATTGAACTTCTCAGCCGTCCTCTTGCGAGCGCTCCGGTCCCAACCGTTCGTCAGAAAAACGCCTCCGATATCGAGAAATAGTGTGGATATCGTTGTTGTAGACATGGCGTACCTCTTCTGCATCATCGGTGCATGACTTATCTCGCAGAAATAACTACTGAATATCCGCAATTCTCATGAACGGCAAATATTAAAGATTAATGGGAGCACCATCGTTTTCCGGTCTTTTGGCGTCCGCAACAATAGACGCTGCGCATATGAAAACATGTCGGAGACTTTTTTATTCGACTTCGACCATAAAGCTTGTGATGATTACCTTGCCCTGGTGACCTACCTGTCCATAGATCTGGTACAATCCTTTAGCCGGGAAAACGACATGAATTTCAATTTTAGGACCGAATTTATTAGGAACTGTCATCTTCATCTGCATGTGATGTTCGTTGTGACCCATGGACGCCATTCCAGGCACCTCACCATGCGTGTGCATAAAATGCGTAAGATCACTCGAGATTATCGCAAGATGCATGGGTGCTGAAAGATAGGGCTCAAGGTCGGTAACGGATTCCCCGTTTTTCCTGAAGAGGCAGGTGAGCATCACTTCTTTCCCTGCCTTGATGCGTTCAGGCATGGATGCGAGCGTTACATCGAGGTCTCCGAACCTTTTTTCTCGGGACAGATCCCTTGACGGAGAGCCCATTTTAGGTTCACCTGCAACATTAATGAGGAAATGCTTGGAAATTAGTTGCTCCTTCACTGCAAAGTCGATTGCGATGATGTAGCGCCCTGCTTTTGGAAAGGTGAACTGTACCCGGTATCTGGCGAACTTTTTCATCTCAGGGGTTATAGGCCCGAAATCCTCCGGATGGATGTGAGCAAATACGCTGAAATCCTGGCTCGCGATTATCACATGTAAAATGCGATCATGATGGACGGAAAGTTCTTCTATCGGTTTTCCTCCGTGATCTTTAATGGAAAATAAAATATTTGTCAAGCTTCCAACAGGAATTCGTTCTGGGTCAGTTTTTATGTCTGCAATCACCTCTTCTCCACTCATAGTATGCACGTGCTGCATGTCCTTATGTTCGTGCATTCCGCTTGTCTGAGCATGGGCTCGGCTTTGCCCCATGAGAAAGAGTACGCCGGAAATGAATAAGGCCGCAAAAAGAATTTTGATTAAGTAATTATTCAGCATATGAGTCCTCCTTGGCAAGATATTACATAATGCCTGACATGCCGTGCAGCGTATTTAAATTCTACCACAGCTATTTCTTTCTGCAATCCTTCTTGCAAGTTATGGTTATCAATACAAGGATATAGATCCATTCAACAGGCGGCGTAATTCCGGTTATAGTCAGCGATATCATTTCGGCGCTTGAAGGTGCACCGTACAGGAAATGATCCGGCCGACGAGTATCGCCCCTTCTTTAGCAGATCTGTTGTATGACTCGGAAAATTCTGTTCCCGGATAAGACCGATGCCGTCGTCAGACGACTGAAAAAGACCAAGCCGTATTTGTGCCGACGACGTCTCCGGCAAGGATCAAGTACGATCGTGAGATCATCTTCATGTTGCCTCGCGCGGGAAGGAGGCTGTTCCGGCCTTGAAGTATGCATCGAGACAGTTTGACCGCAAAGGGCCCCCTGATATCTGGCTTTCCCGAGCAGGCAACCTGCCTGCTATGCGGCCGCACCTGTTCAGGTGGATCCCTGGCCTGCAGTGCAGCCGAAGCAGTGGTCTCTCACATCTATGAACCGTGTGGCAAGACGGGCGTGGTCAAAATCCCTGATATGCGCAGGAGCGCCGGAATCCACGGGGAGCCCGAGGACCTGGTTGAAATCGCAGTCAAAGAGGGCACCGTCCCATCCCACGCTGATCAAATGCCTGCACATGATGGTGTCGAGGGCATCGGGATTGAAGGCACAGACAAGCTTGTCCATGTACTTTTCGAGGCTGCCAGTCCGGTCAAGAAAGTCCTTGAACCTGCCAATCGGCATATTGGTGAACGTATAGAGGCGGTTGAAGGAAATGTTAAACCGTGATTTCAGCTCTTTCTTATATTCTTCTTCAAGGGTGTCCTGCGCCGGCGGGAGAAACGCTCCTTGAGGATTATAGACGAGGCTTAGGTTCTTCCCGCCGGTCCCATTGCCGTATCCCAGGCTGTTCAGCTTCTGGAGCGCAGCGATGCATTTTTTGAACGTTCCGCTTCCCCGAACGCGGTCAACATTGTCCTCGAGATAACAGGGGAGAGAGGCAACTAGCTCAACATCATAGTCTTGGTAAAACTCAGGCAGGTCTGCCATGCCCTCCTGACAAAAAATGGCGAGGTTCGTCCTGACGATCACGTGGCGGCCGAGGTTCCGCGCCTCCTTCACGAGATAACGGAAGGAGGGGTTCAGCTCAGGTGCACCGCCTGTTATGTCCAGGATGTTGAGGGGGCTTTCCGAAAGGGCCCGAAGCACCGCATCAACCGTGTCTTTGTCCATTATCTCAGTACGTGCGGGTCCGGCTGCAACGTGGCAGTGCTTGCAGGCGAGGTTGCATTGGTAACCGACGTTGACCTGAAGCGTTGTCACCTCCAGCGCCTTCAGCGGTTCCTGCCTTATAGAGAGGACTTTCTTGGAAAACTTGGTATCTTTCATAGTACTCGGAATCAGTGGCTCAATTCCGTTGCAGCCGACAGCCTTTCAGCGGTATTATGCGCCTAAATAGCGTGTACGAGAGAAGCTCCGCCCCGTATGGCGGCAGCCACATGCACGGCCTCGGTGATATGCTCAAGGCTCATGCCCTCATCGAGACAAAACTTGGCGTACGTGTCGATGAACCGTGCCAATCAGAGTCATCGTGATTGCGCCATCAGATAACCAATCGGGATGTTTCTACGCCTGACCCTCTGGCTCAATGTTCCCAAGATAATGGATACCGACATCCCATATGAATCCTTTACGGCTGAATATTTGAGTTAGACCGCCATCAAGGTAATGCTGCTCTAGGACCAGCACCTTATGGCCGCATTTAGCCAGAGCAGTTGCTCAGGCAACGCCCCCAATACCTGAGCCAATAACTCTTGTGTCATGCACCGCTTCCATATAAGCTTTCGCTTATGACTAAATATACATTAATTTATTCTTAAGCGATTAAACATCGCCAGAACTATGTCATACTTTAATGTCTATTTTTCAAAAAACGCAACTGTCTTAAGATTATATCCACATCGGACTACCATCTATCTTTTTTTCATGCTTCTCTTTTCAAGACTTT
>Ga0316624_10001054_pt1 | contig 10433 bp, 7 predicted proteins | sample OWC_Aug_N3_C1_D5_FD_207657 | JGI IMG/M metagenome (GOLD analysis project Ga0316624, IMG submission 207657) | Wetland soil microbial communities from Old Woman Creek delta, Ohio, United States - OWC_Aug_N3_C1_D5_A | ecosystem: Environmental > Terrestrial > Soil > Wetlands | place: USA: Ohio...
AAGCTATCAAAAGTTATTCCCTCCATAGCCTTAATCACAGGATCGGTCTCTGCTGTTTTCGCCTTTTCGATGGCTGCCTTGATGAGATAAATGGTGTCATATGCCATGACAGACCATGAATCAGGAAAAGCTCCACGGATCTTCTTGTACTTTCCGACAAATTCCATCATTTTTGGATTGGGGTCCATGAAGAAACAGCCTCTTCCAAAACCGAACGTTCCTTCAGGTGCATCCTCTCCTAAGGCTAATAGAACGGGGAGATCAAACAATGCAATCATGGGGTATTTTTCAAAGAAGCCGTAAGGTTTGGCCTGTTTGGTAAAAGCTACCAGGTCTCCACCGAAGAGGGAACCATGGACGGCATCGGGTTTTTTAGCCATCATAGCCGTAATAAAGGAGGTAAAGTCCGTTTCACCGGGCTTTGGCCAGGCCTGATAGAGAATTTCGGCATCCGGGACCAACCTTTTAATCTCTTCTGCAAAGGCTGCTTCTTCACGACGACCGAACTCATAATCCGGACCGATCGTACAAAACTTTTTTGCTGTAGGGACCTTTTTCATGAGATAACGTGTGTTCGCCGTAGCCTCCATGTAAGTGTTCGGGACAACCTGGAAGATGTAGGGAGTGAACTTGTCAACGGTCATTGCTTCTGTATTGGCTATCCCGACGACCCTCATGACCTTATACTCTGAATGTACCACCAGCATGGCGAGAGAAACACCGCTGCTGCACGGCCCCATGAGAAAGTTTACTTTCTCTCGAAGAATCAAATCCTTTGTCTCCCTTGCACCCACATCGACCTTTGCCTCTGTATCGCGGACGATCATATCGAGTTTCCTACCCAAAACACCTCCTTTGCCGTTGATCTCCTCCATAGCGATCCTAATGCCGTTGATCGCTGATTCGGAGTACATGTAGCAAGGTCCGGCGAAGTCATAGATAGCTCCGATCTTAATTGGCTCCTTGGAGGCCGCTAGAGCTGGTTTTTTAGCCTGTGCCATTACCATAGATACGGTAAGAATACTAAGAACAAAAAATGAAATCGTTAGAAGGGCTAATTTTCTCATCCTCTTTCTCCTTTCATTTTGTGGAAAAATGTTAATTACGAATTCTTCCTTACCCCCTTATTTACAGCCTTTATTATGACGATTAGAAAAAGATGTCAAGCAGAATTTAGAGAGCTTCCCGAGAACCACCAAACGCCCCCATGATGACACGGATTTCAAAAGATGATTTTGCAGGTCTGGGTGGTTTTTCACCGTGTTTCATCATTTGTTTCAAATCTGTGTCATCTTGTCAAGTCATCCGTGTCATCAAAATGTTTTCAGTAGGTTTTGACCATTCCTCCATCAAACAGAAGATCCCCTCCGATGAGATATTTCCCCAGAAAGGAAAACCCGATGACAAAGAGGTTTCCCACTTCGATGGGGGTCATCATCTCCTTGATTTGCGACCTCCCCATCATCACATCTCTCACAACCTCTTCGGGCGTGATTCCCCGTTGCTTGGCTTGATCAGGAATCTGTTTCAGAGCCAGGGGTGTTCTTACAAAGCCAACGCTGACCGTGAAGCCTCGGATCTTTCCTTCTCCTTCCGCCGCAATGGATTGAGCTAATCCTCTCAGGCCAAACTTGGTGATGTTGTAGACCGGCTTATTTTTGGTGACCATGTGGCCATGAACGGAACACATGTTCCCTATGGATCCAGTCCCATCCTTGCTCTTTTTCATATGAGGAATGCAGAGTTGAGAGAGATAAAAGGGGGCCCTCAACATGAGCTTCATCATGAAGTCATATTTTTCCATTGGGAAATGTTCAATGGGATCGATATGCTGGAGTCCTGCAATATTGGCTAAGAACTTAATCCTTCCATGTTGAGCTGCCTGGGGGACGATCGTCTCGATCTCCTCGTCTTTGGTCAGATCGGCTTTGACAAAAATAACCTTTCCCCCCAATTGCTCGGCCATCTTTACCGTTTCTTTTCCTCCTGCTTCCATCACGTCCGTCCCAACGACCGTTAAGCCATTGGCGGCTAAAGCGAGCGCTGTCGCGCGCCCGACCCCGCTGGCAGCCCCAGTGACCAATGCCACATTCTTGCCATGAAAATAGCCGTCTTTAACAACCAGAATCTCTTCCTTTTTGATTCTAGGCTCCTGTAAGTCAAACATCTCAGGTGTCTTCATCGTTGGACCTCACTTCTTTCGTTAAGGATTTCATTCCGAAGCGTTCATTTGGGCCAGTCTATCACAGGGAAAAAGGATTGTGAAGGAAAAACGGAAGGAATCTCCACTCCCTTCACTTCTGGGCCCCGATCTGCGGAGGTCTCTCTCCCAGCCTTCATAAGGCCCCTCGCCCCCCTGTGTCGATGTCTTTTCCGAGATCTTTTTCTCCGTTGAGCAAAAAGCTGGGGCCCAGGGAAAGAAATACGGTCAATTACAATTCGTCTTCATTGAGAAGAATATGCCTGAAAGAACTGAGCTGTATCGTTTTCACTCTCTCAATCTCTCTGAGAGGAGTGGAGATTCTCACTCTCTTTCTCTCAGCAACGAAGCTCCTTATCAACGCCAGAGCCAGAGTGTCATCCTTGCTGTCCTTCAATCCGATCAGGAGGCCGCTGATCTTCAGCGCCCAATCAAGAGGAAGAGTTTCACCATTCGGGTCAAGGACTTCTCCCTCAATATGGATTCCTTCGATGGCCAATTCCTGGAAATCTGAATGTTTGAAATACTCCTGAAATTTTTCTGTTCTGTACGTTTTTCGCTCTTCCATAGACCTCGGCCTGACTTGTTCGGATAAGGGAAGACGGATAATTTTTGGAAGGGTAGCTCTTTGATAGTCGTCTAGGATAGGCTCAAGCTCGTCAGATTTTTGCAAAGCAAGGATGAATCGAGGTGAAAGGAGCTCAATCTTTCTTCTTTTTAGTTCTTTTCCCCCTTCGCCCTGAACGAATCCGGTTGTATCGACTAAGATCACATCGGCCTCGCACGAAGTTGCTTTATCCACCATTTTTTTAACCCCTTTGAGATGGATGGGAAAATGTTCTTCGGGCGTGATGGAACCGACAAAGAAGATCTCAGGTGGAGATAAAATGAGTTGCCAATTTGGATCCGACTTGAATATGGAAAAACCGATGGTCGTGGGAGGTCCCAGAAAGGATTGCCCAATGTCTGCGTCCACCAACGCAACCTTGAGCCCCTGCTGGCAGAGGTGAAAGATCAGAAATTTTGCAAGGGTGCTTTTTCCGACATCGGTCGCCCCGAGAAGAATCGAAATCCCTTTCTCTTCCTTGATCACATCTAAGAGAGCATGCCACTGTTCAGGGGCTGAAATGTCCACGTGGTTCATGGGATGTCGATGAGTCGGGACAACATTTATTCTTTTAATAAACCCTTGAGATGAGGGAAGGGATCTTTCGCGTGAGGGAATGAGAGTGCGTCGATAAATTCCTTCTGAAAATCTTCTTCTACGGTCAATTCGACGTATTCCACGTTTCGCGCAATCTCGTCCGCCTCTCCTCTCTTATCCCTGTTTAAAAGGGCGATCCTTGCGCCGTCCCCTGCGGCATTGCCCACGGCATAGACATTTCTCAAGTCGCAGTCAGGAAACATTCCCAATATCATGGCCGCTTCCTTATTGATATAAGTTCCGAAGGCTCCTGCAAGGATGACCTTATCGAGCTTCTCGGCTCTCAATTTTTTCATCATCAGCTTCGCCCCGGTATAGAGGGCTCCCTTTGCCAGTTGAACATTTCTTATGTCTTGTTGGGTAATCGTGATGTCCTTGCCAATAGAAGTCTCATCTCTCCAGGCGACCACAAATTCCGGACCCTGGTCTGAAATTCTCAAGCGGGGAGAAGGAAGGCCTTTACTGAAACGTCCGCCCTGAAGGATGATTTTGTTCCTGAATAGTTCAGCGACGACGTCAATGATTCCCGACCCACAGATTCCGATCGCTGAAGCACTTTTCGCCTCGCATTGCCAGCTTTTTTCTCCGATCGTCTTAAAGTTCACTTCCAGGGTTTCGGGATGAATGCTCACTCTTTCGATGGCACCGGGGGCAGCCCTCATCCCAAACTTGATATGAGCTCCTTCGAGGGCGGGACCGGTGGCACAGGAGGATGAAAGGAGTTTCTTTCTATTTCCCATCACCAATTCTCCGTTCGTTCCGATGTCGATGATAAGAACCATCGCGTCCTGCCGGTAGGGTTCCTCGGCGATAAGGACGCCCACGTTGTCTGCACCGACGAAGCCTGCCTCAACGGGTAAAATGTGAACATTGGCCGCAGGGTGAACCTTCAACCCTAGATCCCTTGCTTTGATATCCATCGATCGATGAACGACAGGAGTGAAAGGCGATACGGCCAAATATTGAGGGTCGATTTTCAGAACGAGGTGATGCATGGCGGTGTTGCCGACGATGGTAAGCTCTAAGATATCCTCTGAAGAGAGGCCGGAGCGTTGAGCAACGGCTCCGATCAACTGGTTCAGGGCGTCGATGATCGACCGGTGAACGGTTTCGAGGCCATCCGGATGTGCTCCCGTATACGCAATCCGGGACAGCACATCCTCGCCGTAGACGACCTGGGGGTTCATCATCGATTGAGTGGCGATGAGCTCTCCGGTAGTGAGATTGCAGAGATAGCCGGCAACGGTCGTGGTTCCGACATCGATAGCAATCCCGTAAAGGTCGTCGGCCCGGCCCGGCCTGACATCCAGGATCTCCTCATCCATCCAGGTTGCGACGGTGGCCTTCCATTGTCCCTGTCGAAGCACGCGGGAAAGTTTTTGGAGGGCAGGGTAGTCGATCTTGATTCTGGGAAGAGAGTACTTTTTGGAAAGAGCGTTTTGAAGGCGATCGAAGTCTCCGAGGGGGTCGTGGAGGGAAGGGGGGGATAATTCGACCGATCGGGGAGAGATCGCCGGTTTCAGTTCGATTAACCTATCTGAGGCCTCCTTTCGAACTACTTGTTCCTGAGTCCGGCTTTCTTCAGGGACAAAGATCTGGACATTCCCCAAGATCTGAGCGGCACAACCCAACCGGTAACCTTCCGTCCTTTCAGTTTCTGTAACGAGTTTTCCCTCTTCCTCTGTAAATGGGGAAAGGTCTCCCTGGATCTGCTTCACCTTACACTTTCCACAGCTTCTCTTTCCCCCGCAGAGAGATTCGATCCCAACCCCCAATTCCCTGGAAGCTTCGAGCAAGGTTTTGCCTTCCGGAATTTTACCTCTTCTGCCGGAGGGGAGAAAGATCACCTGGAACTGTTTCATAAGGGATGATACCTTAATACCAATAGGTATGATCGTTTATAGAAAATTTGCGGGAAGAAGTCAAAGTAAAATTCCCCCTCATTCTCGCCCGCATCCGGGAGAGAGGATGAAGGTGAGGGGGGTAATGTCTTGACACATAATGTCTTTTTTCATATATTCAACTCACCCTGAATCAAGTTCTTGTCAAACCTGTGTCTGTATGGATCCGAGTGGAGGTGGAGATGCGTAGCGTAAAATCGTTAATGGTCGTTGGAGCCGTATTACTTATCGCTTCTTTCCTGGGTGGCAAAACACGGGTTCTGCGCCGTAAACTGTGGAGACCTCTCCGGCATGATTTCAGATCCGGGTTTAACGGGGCCGCTGTCGGCAGAAGTGAAGCCTGCCGTCGGAGGAATGCCCGAATATTGCGATGTCCGGGGCAGCCTGGCTCCGGAAATCAAATTTGCGGTCAAGCTTCCAACGGGCTGGAACGAAAGGTTCTACATGGCGGGCGGAGGAGGATTCAACGGGATAATCAACGACGGAGCGATGATGCCTGCTCTCGGCAGGGGCTACGCTACCGCTGCCACAGACTCGGGACACGATGGACAGAAAGAAAAACTGGCTACGTTTGCTTACAATCCGCCTGATAACAGCAACCCGAATGCGCTACAGAAGAAACTTGATTTTGCATACCGATCGTACTACGACGTAGCGATCCTGGCCAAGAAGATCATCCAGGCATACTACGGGAAAGATATCCGTTATTCGTATTGGGTGGGCTGCTCCGAGGGAGGACGGGAGGCGCTTCTGATGGCACAACGATTTCCTGATGAGACAGGCGTTTTCCGGGAAGCCGGGCCCTTGAGCGCAACGAGAGACAACCACACGGAGCACGCTTGCTCATGATAAGAAGTCAAAATTGGGGCGAGTGTCTCAGGCTGATCTTGAGCCTGAAGAGGGAGAGCTTCAAGAGGCGGCGTTACCGCTGTTCGGCATTCCCTAAACTATCGGTAATGACCGGCCTCGTCCAGGTTGGGCTTTCGTAAAAGGATTCGTAAGTAATGGTCTGGCCGGGGGGGACGATGACAAAGTCTTCATCCCAGGGGCCATTGACCATTTTTTCCACCAAGGTCGTCGCGCCAATGATTTCCTCAAACCTCAAAGAAAAACGGGAAGCGATACCTTTACAATATTCTCTGTAATGTTCCACTCGATACTGCCCCGTGTTGATGAAAACCAGACGGGTGTAATTCTGAAGCATTTTCTTGATCAGGGCCTCGGCCTGTTCCGGGCCGTAACGTTGCATCATCTGGTTGTGATCGCCAAACAGGTTATCCCCAGCCTCGATCCATCCTTTCGTCAGATAATAAGTTCCCGGTTCAGTTTTCAGTTGTTTCAAGTAGGCCTCGCGGGAGCCAAGGAAGATTCCGATGCAGTCATCCACACAGGGCACTACCAAGGAGCATTTTTCACTGCGTAAACCGACCACGGCTCGGGAACAGAGGCCGTATCCAAGAAGAATCGTCCCGTTCTTTTTGTTCGATGCGTCGATCTTTTCTTGAAGAGTCGTACGTAGCTTATCGGGATTGACGTGGAGGCCAAGATCCAAAGTCTCGTAATCGGTCCCCTCGGGGAGGAGCGGCAATAGCTCCTCTATGACAACTTGACAGGCGATGAGTTTTGTGATTGCGGGATCCACGACTTTCCGTCCTCCGGGAAATTCTTTGCACCAAACTCAATTCCCCATATTTCGAATTTTAACCTTTAATGCCCTCAATCGCCAATTTCAAAGTCAGTACGGAGTTGCACCTAAGTTGATCAAAGTATTTCCGAGGCGCGATACGAGCAATGGATTGATTTATCCGCGGGAAAAGGGCGCTGGTGTAAGGCTACCGCGAGCTTTCCAGAATTCAGATTAGGGGAGCCTCCGTGGAGGTTAGAAGGGTTGCTCCTTTTTTCGCTATTTTGCCTTGTGGCCGATTTGGCCTTCGCGGTAAGAGCGAGTATAGTTTCGACAATGAGGGTCTCGGCCCAAAACAAGCTCGGTTGCCAACAGTTCTCCCCGCAGCTCTCGATCAAAAGGGTCGAGGATGGCAGCGTCCAATCCTGCTGCCAAAGCGAGAGTGAGAAAGACGCGATTGACCAGATGTCGCGCCGGCAGCCCGAAAGAAATATTGCTCAGCCCGGCACAAAGGTGGGCCTTTGGAAATTCGGCGCGAACGGCACGCATCGTCTCCAATGCGATGCCCCCGGACGCCGTATTCGTCGAAATCGTCATCACCAGAGGATCGATGTAAACCTTTTCGTCCTCCAATCCTGAATTGCGTGTCCGGTCCATGAGGCGTCGGATCACGATCATTCGCTCTTCGACGCCCTTGGGAATGCCTTTCTCATCCATGGCCAGCGCAATGACCGAGCAGCCACGCTTGGCCACCAGCGGCAGAATGCCGTCGAGTCGGGACGGTTCTCCGCTGATCGAGTTAATCATCGGTGTTTGCTTGATTCCCTGGATGGCCGTTGCCAGTGCCTGAGGATTGGCACTATCCAGACAGAGCGGCACATCCACTTCGTCCTGGACCGTTTTTACAAGCCATGACAGGGCGTCCGGTTCTTCAGCGGGTAGGGTTCCGGCGTTGACATCCACCAAGGCAGCCCCTGCTTCCATCTGCCGCCGGGCGAGATCCCGGATAAAGGATGCATTCCGTTCGCGGATGGCAATTTTAACCTCTTGGAGCGTACCGTTGATCTTTTCACCAATGATTTGCATAATCCCCTCCGGCGGCGTGTGCCGATTAGAATAAAGGAAGGCACTCGAACCTCAAGGAGCTCAACATCGAGTGCCTTCTTTGGAGAAGCGCCACTTTCATAAGTTTCCTTTCCTCTTTGATTTGATGACCCTGAAAAAAAACCTTCCTTTGGGTTATTCTTCTTCCTGCGCCTTCCATCGTAAACCAAGTAAGGAAGTTTTTCCATTGTCATACTGTTGCCGTAAACGACCCCATGCCGCCTCTCCTGATCGTGTCCGTGGCGGAAGATCTGTCCTCCGCCGCAACGCGTCGTATTCCGAATCCAGGATTGGACATTACTTCTTTGTAAGTAGTTTCTTTAATTCAGGGCCTGTTTTCGGACATTTCTGGATGACATCCTTCCAACCTTCATCGTAAGCTACTTTGAGGAACTTTTCTTTTTCCGCCGGCGGGAGGTCGATCACCTTTATTCCTTCTTTGAGGAGGAGCGGCCGTTCTTCCATTGTAAGCTCTTCGAAACGCGCAACCGCCTTCTTCTCAGCCTCCTTCGCAGCCTCGGTCAGGAGGGCCTGAAACTTCTTGGGAAGTTTGCTCCATGTATTGAGATTGACAAGAAGGGGATTGGGTCCACGGTAGAAGGGGATATCCACGATGTATTTTGTCACCTTCTGCCATCCCCAGTCACGGATACCGACAGTCACCCAGCAGTAGCCGTCAACCACATTTCTTTCGAGAGCCGAGTACACCTCTGTCGGCGGTATCACGATGGGGTTCCCGCCGAGGGCTTTGATCAGCTGGAGATACATGGGGGATACGCGAATGTTCAATCCTTTTAGGTCGGCGGTCTTTATGGGTTTCGTGAGATAGAGATAAAATTTCTGGTCGTGGCCGAGCCTGCCAAGATAGTAGATCTTCAGCCTTTTTTCGTGAAGGTCATTCCAGTAGGCCGTGACACCCCTTGCCCTCTCTTCGGCTGGAGAGAACGGAGAGAGCTTCATGGCGTCAACCTCGGGAAGCAAGGAGACATAATAGGCATTGGTCGTGTAGCAGATATCGACCATGCCCCGTTGTAAGGCCTGAACCTGATCGGAAGTCTTGACAGCCTCCGGCCCTCCAACGTACTGAATCTTCAATTCGTTAGGATATTTCTGCGCTACCATCTGCTCCGCGATTTCTGAAAAGATCTGATAGGGTATGTTATCCGGCGCCGTCTTAGGCCATGCAGTCACTGACTTCAAGGTAATGGTTTCGGCCATCGCCGGCCCAGTCAGGGCCGGTAAAATGATCACTGCGAAAAGCCCTGCAAAAATTAGAGAAACGATCATCTTCTTCATTGTCATCCTCCTTTTTGGGCGCAAGAAATAACTGTAATATCCTACGCGTCCTGAATTTTGGGTTACAGCAAAATCTTCTTTTCTCGGTACGCCTTGAGTTATTCAATACAGTAAGAGTCTTGATGAAACAGGATCTTGCTTGCATAGATCAAGGAAAGAAGGGCTTGGTCTCAGACATCGACAAGAAGGGTATCTCGCCCCGCACAGATTGCCATATTGAGAAAAGTGCGATTGATCAACCTCCTTCTCGGTAGCCCCGTGCTTACTGCTGTCTCGTCTCTCATTTGTAGAAAACCGAGGGAAGCCAGAGAGCCAGCTGTGGAAAAAGGAACAGCATAGCCCACATGAGAATGAGGGAGATCAAGAACGGTGCTGCGCCTTTGTAGATAACACCAATAGGAACCTTCGTTATATTTTTTACCACGAATACGCAGATAGCCACCGGAGGGATGACAACCCCGATCATTTCGACAACGGCAATCGTGATCCCAAACCACAGGGGAGGGAAGCCTAGTTTGAGGGCTACAGGATAAAAGATAGGGGTGGCAAGAATCATAAAGGTCAGGTCATCGATGAAAGAACCTCCGATTTCGTAAATAATACAGATAAAAATCATAATTATGTAGCGGTTGACGGGGAGCGTTACAACCCACTCTGCCGTATTTTGGGGGATGTTTGTCACGGCGATAAAATGGCCGAGGACTGTGGAACCTGCGATGAGCATGAGAATCATGATGGCTGTACGGAGTGATTCTTTCACTGACCTAACGTATGTCTTGAAGGTCATATCACGCTTAACGGCCGCCAGAAGGAGGACGGCGAAGGTGCCGACGGCTCCAGCCTCCGTGGGGGTAAAATAGCCCTGCATGATCCCGCCGACAACCAGGAGAAAGACAAGCAGGATCCAGAACACCTCCGGAAGGGAGCGTATCCTCGCTCCCCAATCGAATCGCTCAGACTTGGGGGCGATGGCCGGGTTGATCCTGGCCCATCCATAAATGATACCCATAAAGAACACGGCGATGATCAGTCCAGGGACGATGCCGGCGAGAAAGAGCTGGCCGATGGACTGTTCCGTGAGAATCCCCAATATGATGAGGACAA
>Ga0316624_10001055_pt1 | contig 10433 bp, 8 predicted proteins | sample OWC_Aug_N3_C1_D5_FD_207657 | JGI IMG/M metagenome (GOLD analysis project Ga0316624, IMG submission 207657) | Wetland soil microbial communities from Old Woman Creek delta, Ohio, United States - OWC_Aug_N3_C1_D5_A | ecosystem: Environmental > Terrestrial > Soil > Wetlands | place: USA: Ohio...
TAATCGGTCAGGTAATTTGGATAATTTCGACCATTTAAGATATAATTTCAAATCCGAACTAACAGGTTTCGGTGTATAGAAAAGTGTAAACCTTTATCCGTTTTCAGACAGTCTTTAGGAGGTATAAAATGAAGAAGCTCTATCCCATTGCTGTGGTTCTGGTTCTGATCCTCAGCACAGTTCTTTACTCTGGTATGGCCACCTCTGCGGCCGCTAAATCGTCCAATATTATGGAATTTGGTACCATGGTCAGTGTCACCCGCCCCTATACGGGTGCGACCAATGCCATACGGGGTATCTCGGGCGGTGGTCTGCCCTGGGTCATCCGTTTCGCACAGGGTGAATTGAATACGAGTGGGAAATTGGAAGTGATGGTAAAAGGTCTCGTTCTTGATCCCAATGATCCGGCTGTGATCGCGGCCGGGCTGGCTGGCAAGAACCCCTTCACCAACTTCAAAGCTATCGTCAGTTGCCTGAGCAAGGATGCCGGCGGAAACCCCATTACAACTAACGTGTCAACAGATTTGTTCCCGGCTTCTGCCACGGGCGATTCGAACATTGAGACAACCATCAGCCTGCCCTCGCCCTGCATCGCTCCAATCATATTTGTCACCAATCCGGGCGGTGCTTGGTTTGCTTCGACCGGTTTCTAACCGCTGAAAGCAAATTGTATTCCGAATCCGGAGCATGAGGCACGCTGCACTTCATATTGGGAGCAAAGGGGAAGAGTGAACCAGCCAAAGATGGCGGGGATAGCCACATACGCAACAAAGTGGAGCCTTGATTTTGAGGCTCCACTTTTCTATTGGATATGCATAAGCTCCAGGGCTTTTTCTCGGGATTATCAAGGGGCTTGTAAAACCCGTATTCGCTTAGCGCTATCGGGCCCTTATTAAAAACTGTGCTGAAAAAGATTGTCGTTCGGCCCAAAGATATTCCAACCAACCTTACGCTCGACTTTCAAGTTCCTGGGGCTTTTATTGACCCTGCTGTTAAAAACAGCGATGGATGCGCCGGCAGAGGGAGGATCTGACGGGTCGGCGCGAGCCCATTGGATGGATAGGAGGCCATCTTGGCCGGCCATTTGAGCGGTCCAGGCATGAGCGAGCGGACTCTGACGCGACGGGTGGCCCAACTGGGCGAAAGAATCGGTCTGAAAGGTTAATCGGCTTACGATTGCCGGCACTATTGGGCCAGCCAGGCAGCGAAAAATCAGACCCCGCTGCCGGAGCTGCAGGATGCCGGCGGCTGGAACAGCGTGGCCATGCCGATGCGTTATATTGAAAAATCTCAAGTAGCCAGCGTGAGACGGGGGGATGTCCGAATCAATATCTGAAATTCAGCGCGAGGGACTTGCATTAAAGCCCGCATCGTTGTATTATATTGAAATGAAGGAAAATATTCAAAATCTGAAATTTGCATCTTTTCCGTCAAGAATAATCTGAGCAGGAGGCTATGCAATGACTAAAGAAATGCAAAGCCCGGGTGGGTTCAGCCAATTGATCAGTGATTGCTTTCCTGGATTCACGAAAAGTGAGAAGCGCATTGCCGCTTACCTGGAGCAGAATCAGAATGAGGCAGCTTTCCTTACCTCCGTCCAAATGGCCGAACGGCTGCACTTAAGTGAGGCCACCATAATCCGTTTTGCCCGTACCCTCGGATTTGACAGTTACCCCGCCATGCGGGTGGCCTTGCAGGAAAATTTTCGGCGCCGCATGACCCATTCCGTCCGCTTACGCAGCCGCCTGGAAGATCTGCACTCCGACGGGGATATATTCGAGCGACTCGTGGCGTCAGAGATAGACTTCTTGACCGAAGCCGTGCGGACCGTCGATCGCAAGGCCTTGCACGCGGCGGTGGAGTTGCTCCGTACCCACGACCGCGTTTTTGTTTTCGGCCTGGGTCCGTCGATCTCGCTGGTTGACCTGCTTGAGATCCGCCTGACCCGTTCGGCCCGCCACGTGATCCCGCTGAGCACTACCGGGCGGGAGATGCTCGAGCCTTTGCTGCTGATGCAGAGTAGCGACCTGATCATCGCCTTCGGCTTTTTCAGTTTCTCACCCCAAATGCAATTAGTCCTGGAACATGCCGCCCGCCGCAAGACGCCGGTCATCCTGATCACCGACACGCTTGGCCCGCTGGTCAGCGATATGGCCCAGGTCATCCTGGCGGCTCCCCGCGGACCGGTCTCCGCCTTCCATTCTCTGACGGTCCCGATGACGATCGTGAACGCCCTCCTCCTGGAGCTGAGCTCGGTCGACCAGGAAAGAGTGATGGCTAACCTCGACGACCTGGACCAGTTGCGCGAGAGCCTCAAGAAATCCTATAGCTCTTCGCCCAAATAAAGGCTGCTGAATAGGAGAACCATCATGGCAGCGCCCGCAGTAGCTATGCAGTCCGTATCACTTCGCCTGTTTGCCGCTTTGAGAAGATTTTTCCGCTGGTTGACCAGCCCTAAAGTCGTCCTGGCCTTGTTGATGCTCGTACTCATGGCCTATTTGATCATCATTCCCCTCTACCGCATGCTCGAAACCACCCTGACCGTCCAGGAAAAAGATGTTCGCATTATCCCTGGGGCGGTTTTAGGGGAATTTACGCTCTATCACTGGATCCGCATGCTGACCGGCAAGATCAGCCAGGTCATGTTGTATGCTCCCCTGCAGCATTCGCTCTTTGTCTCCGCCGGAGCCACATTAATTGCCCTGGTGCTTGGGTCTCTGATGGCCTGGTTCGTGGTGCGGACGGATATGTCCGGCCGCAAGCTCATTAATAGCCTGGCCATCATCCCCTATATCATGCCTTCCTGGACGATCGCCATGGCCTGGACGCTGATATTCAAGAACCGGACGGTTGGCGGCGCCCCCGGGATTTTGGAGTTCCTGCTGGGACACGGTCCGCCGGATTGGCTTTCCTACGGGCCGATACCCATCATGATCAGCAGCGGGCTGCATTATTACACTTTCTTTTATTTATTCGTGTCCACTGCCCTGATGTCGATCGATTCCAACCTGGAGGAGGCCGGAGAGTTGATGGGCGCCAGCCGCACCCGCATCCTCCGCAAAATAACCTTCCCGCTGGTCCTGCCCGCGCTGCTCTCGGGTTTCATCATGACCTTTTCAAGGGTGATGGGCACGTTTGGGGGCCCGAACGTGTTAGGCGTGCCGGTCCGCTATTACACCCTTTCGACTATGATCCGCTCGGATATGAAGCTCGGCAATAATGCCGATGGTTTCGTTCTGGCGATCATGCTGATTTTGCTTGCCTTGATCACTGTGTTCATGAACCAGAAGGCCATGGGGACAAAAAAGAGTTTCGAGACGATCGGCGGCAGAGGTTTTGTTACCAAACAAACCAAACTGAAGCGCTGGAAAGGCATCCTGACTGCCTTCGTGGTCGTCATCGAGGTATTGATTGCCATCCTACCGGTGGTCCTTTTGACCTGGAATACATTCATGAGGCATTCAGGTGACTATAGCCTGACCAACTTCACCCTGCAACATTGGATCGGCGTAAGCGACCCAAATTTCAATGACGGTTTGCCGGGCATCCTGCGTAACCCGCTGATCTGGAAAGGCGCCTGGAACTCGATCCGGCTTTCCGTGGTTGCCTCATTCTTCGTAGCCATCTTGGGAGTGATCCTCGGCTATGCCATCGTCAAAGGCCGCGGGACCCGCCTTTCCAGGCTGGTCGAGCAGTTGGCTTTTGTTCCATATGTCATCCCGGGGATCGCCTTTGGCGCCGTTTACATTTCGATGTTTGCCAGGCCGGTTGGCCCAATCCCGGCTCTCTACGGGACCTTTGCCCTGCTGGTGATCGTTTCCGTGGCCAAAAACCTTCCTTTCTCTAGCCGCTCCGGAGTCTCAGCCATGATGCAGGTGGGTAAGGAGTTGGAAGAAGCCGCGGAAGTAGCCGGGGCCGGCGCCTGGGTGCGGTTCAGAACCATCGTCTTTCCGCTCATCCGCGGCGGTTTTGTGTCCGGCTTCCTTCTGTCGTTCATCAGTTCCATGCGCGAGTTATCCCTGATCATCCTCCTGGTGACTCCCGCCACCCAGGTGTTGGCCAGCATGACCATGCGTTACATAGAAAATGGGAATGACCAGCAGGCGGATGCAGTCATCGTCCTCCTGGTCGTATTGGTGATGATCGGTAACTGGGCCATCAGCCGGTTCCGGGTCGGCAGTCTCGAAAAAGGTCTTGGGATGTAGCCGGAGGCGCTATGAGCACACCAATTATTATCAGAAATCTCAGTAAACACTTTGGGAAAGTCGCTGCGGTCAATAACGTCAGCCTGGACATCGAGGCTGGAGCCTTCCTGACCTTGCTTGGCCCCTCCGGCTGCGGCAAGACCACCTTGCTCCGCTGCGTGGCTGGCCTGGAAGACCCCGATGCCGGCGAGATCTACATCGGCGATAAGCTGGTCTTTTCGCACAGTAAAGGCATTTCCCTGCCGGCCGGCAAACGCGACCTGGGCCTGGTCTTTCAAAACTATGCCCTCTGGCCGCATATGAAAGTGGATAAAAACATCACCTACGCCCTCAAGGTCCAAAAGATGCCCAAGGAGGAGATGAAGAAGCGCGTCCAGGAATCGCTGGCGGAAGTGAAGATGGAAGGGTTCGAAGATCGCTACCCCCGTGAAATGAGCGGCGGGCAGCAGCAGCGCATCGCCCTGGCCCGCATGCTGGCCTACCGTCCCAAAGTCTTCCTGATGGACGAGCCTCTTTCCAACCTGGATGCGCGGCTGCGGATCGACATGCGCACTGAGCTCAAACGGCTGCACTACGTGGCCGGCGCAACCACGATCTATGTTACTCACGACCAGGTGGAAGCCCTGACCATGTCCACCAAGATAGCGGTCATGCGGGAAGGCGTCGTCCAGCAAGTCGACACCCCCGACAAAGTCTATCATTTCCCGGCCAACCTGTTCGTGGCCGACTTCATCGGCAGCCCCAAGGTGAACCTGCTGGATGGCACTGTGGATGGGAACAGTTCGGTGGATCTGGGCGGGTTCAAGGTGGCTGCGGATACGCGTCGCGCCCCGCAAAAGGTAGTGTTGGCCGTACGTCCGGAGGATATTGCCATCTCAACGGCGCCGGTGGATGGCGGGGTGGAGTTCAACGCCTATTCGGTGCTACCCTCCGGAGCCGATTCGACCATCGTGGCGAAGTTGGCTGAGACCGAAGTCACCATTCGGGTTCCCGGCATCAGCAAGATCAGGATGGATGAAAAAGTGTGGTTGACCTTCAACCCTGAGATGATCAATCTATACGACCAGGAAAGTGGCAACCTGATCGCTTCCTGAAAAGACGGAGCAGACGGCCCGGTTTTTGTCTCCGCACAGGCATCGACGGCGATGAGGTTTTGAAAGGAGGCAGCAGAAATCTTCATAAGTTACCCGGAGAAAGAGCTCGTGTCGAATTCAATTCGTTTCCAACGATGTAAGGAGGAAGTAATGAAGACATTTTTGAAGTTGATGACGCTGATGGTTTTGTTCAGCCTGGTAGTGAGCTGCGGCGGCGTGCCCGCCACGACGCCCCCCGTTGTTCCTGCCACCCAACCCCCTGCTGCGACCGAACCCCCCGCCACAGCGGCCCCGACTGAAGTTCCTTTAAGCGCGGCCGAGACCTGGGCCAAGGCCAATGGGGTGGGCTCGTACCAGCCCGCCGCCGATGACTGGGCCGCCATAGAAGCCGCCGCCAAGACCGAAGGCAAAGTGGTTATTTATTCCAACTCTTCCCGGGTGGCCGATGCTGGCGATGCCTTCGCCAAGCTGTATCCCGATATCACCGTCGAAGCCAATGATATGGGTGGCGCCGAAGTGGTCGTCAAGGTCCGGGAAGAGCAAAAAGCCGGCGCCTATGCCGGAGACGTCTGGTTCAATGCCCAGGGACCCGACATGATCGGGGAATTCATCCCCAACCAGTGGTTGTGGAAGTTCATCCCGACTGACCTGCTCTCGGTCCTCCCCGCCGAGGCCCAAGACCCCGTGGTCACCGCCAGCACCGAAATTTTCGGTTGGGTTTACAACTCTGAGCTGAACACTTCTTGCCCGATCAATAACTGGTGGCAGTTGACCGACCCTGCCTGGAAGGGAAAGATCTTCATCAAGGATCCCATTAACAGCGCCGAAGACCTGGGCATGTTGATGAGCTTCGCCATGCAGAAAGATGAAGTGGCTGCCGCCTATAAGGCTCTCTATGGCGTCGAATGGAACACCGACACAGCCTTTGGCGATGACACGCCTGATGCCGGTTACCTGTGGATCAAGAAGTTCACCCAGAATAAACCCATCGGCGAACCCGGCAGCGACGATGTCTGGAAAGCCATGGCCACCCCCGGCATGAAGGATAACATGCTCGGCTGGCTGCCCTTATCGAAATATCGAAATGTGGTCTCCGGGAAAGCCGCCTTCACGCCCTGTATGGGCCTCAGCCCCGTCATTGGCCTGCAAAAAAGGAACTACCTCGCTGTCATCAACCAGGCTCCCCACCCCAATGCGGCCAAGCTGTTCATCAAGTTTGCCTTGAGCGCGGAAGGCTTCGCCCCCTGGAACCAGGTCGGCCAATACTCGGCCCGCACCGATGTCAAGCCCACGGAATCCGCCGCCGCGTTCGCTAACCTGCCGGTCTGGAATTTCGATAACACCTTCGTCTTTGACAATATTGTCGCGTTCCGGGATTTTTATGCGGTAAGTTTGCTGACGAATCCCTGACATTAATTCGGAAGGGATATTTCTGACAGGGAGTGCCGGGCGGGGAAACCTGCCCGGCGCCCCCAGGGCTCACCCTTCGAGCGCCGGCCCGCGCTTCACCGGCTTCTGGAGGGACCTGGAACTCTATAATTTTCAGCACACAGCGGTAACCCGTCCCTCGATGTCGGGGGTGGGCTTCTGCCTGAGGAGTATGGATCATGATCAAAGGGATCTTCTTCGACGCAGCCGGCGTACTCTATTATCGAAGCAAGCACACAGTCGATTTTGCGCTCAAACTTCTCCAGGAGATGGGCTATTCCCAGGAAGTTTCCTCCCGGGACATCGAGAGCCTGGAGGCCCTCCGCCTTCAGGTCAACCAGGGCCTGGCGAGTCACGATGCCTACTGGGACCTCTTTTTGTCCCTTCGCGGCGTCACCGACGCGCCCCAGCGCCGCCAATATATCGGCCGGATCGTCGATTTCTCCAATGATGTCCAGCCGGTGCCGGGCGTGCGGGAGGCGTTGGCGGAGCTGAAGTCGCGCGGCTATGCCCTCGGCGTGGTCACCGACACCATGTATCCCCTCGAATGGAAAAAACGCCGGCTTGAAAAAGTTGGCGTGGCCGAATTTATCGACGTGATCGCCTGCTCGACCGTCCTCGGCGTGCATAAACCCGACCCGGCCATGTACTTGAATGCGATCCAGCAGCTGCACCTGTCCGTGCCCGAATCCGCCTTTGTCGGCCACCTGGCCGTGGAGCTCCAGGGCGCCCGCCTGGCCGGCATGGCCACCGTCGCGGTGAACTACGATCCCGACGCGCAGGCGGACTATTTCTGTGAGTCTCTCTTGGATCTGCTCAGCCTGCCGATTTTTCAAAGTGTCGTCATCCATGATCGCTGAATCCGGCCGCCCGCCTCAGGCTGCCCCTGCCGTGACCCGTCCCATCGAGGCCATCCTCTTTGATATGGGCGGCACGCTCCGCCGCAACCTCAAACGGGCTGAGTCCGCCCGCGTCGAGGTCGTTCGCCGGCTGCTCGACCGGCTCGGCTCGGCCGACCCCGCCCCTGAGTTCACCCGCCTCCTGGAAACTCGCGAGGCCGCTTATGAGGCCTGGGCCCATCAGAACCTGACCGAGCTGGGTGAAGTCGATCTGTGGACCCGATGGATGCTGCCCGACTGGCCCGCCGAAAAGATCGGTCCCCTCGCCATGGACCTCAATATCATCTGGCGGGAAGCCATTGCCACCCGCCACGTCTTTCCCGAGACCCGTGAAACCATCCTGGGGCTCCACCGCCGCGGCTACCGCCTGGCGCTGGTCAGCAATACCACCAGCAGCGTCGATTCCCCCGGCACCCTGGAAAGGGAAGGCATCGCCGCTTGTTTCGAGGCGGTCGTCCTTTCCTGCGTCGTTGGCAAACGCAAACCCGGCCCGGATATCCTCCTCGAAGCCGCCCGCCGCCTGGGCCTCCGCCCTGGCCGCTGCGCCTACGTCGGCGATCGCCCGGAATGGGACGTGGTCGCCGCCCGCCTGGCCGACTTCAGCCTCACGATTATCCTGCGCAACCCGCTCCGGCCACTGCCTCCTTCGCTCCCCCCGTCTCAAACCCCGGATTTCTTCATCGACAGCCTCACCGAACTCCTGGACCTGTTTCCCCCACGCAACGGAAAAAGAGCCTAGCTTGTAACTCCCCTTCATGCCATTCTGCAGTCTAGTCGAGTCGGGAACTCAGTCGAAGGTTTCTGGGGTAGTTGATTGCAAGCTTTGTTGCTAGTGGACCGGTCATGATGGGGATGGATGATACGTTCGGGCGCAACCAAGAGGCGCGAAGATCAAAGCCAAAAGCATAATAAATTGGAGTCCGGTGCATTCGGGCCACGGCCATTTAGTAAAAGCCAATGGCTTGCGTTGGTTGAGCGTGATGCAATTGCCACATCTCCCGTGGGCAAAGCGAGTGTAGGCGCTGCCATTCTTGACAGGATTGGCCCCTTCTGAACGTTTCTATTTCGTTTTACGCTCAAAATTTTCCTCCCATCGGCGACATCCCCCGTTTCAATTCCGTATTTACGTTGATCGAAACGATCTTGACAATTCTTTCATCGGTCAGTAAAAATGTCATTTAAACGATGTCCGATTATTTATCAAGATAAGTCCTCGAGCCACTACCGGTCGAGGACTTTTGTATAGATATTGTTCGTATCGGATCTCCAGGACGCCGGCGGCTGGAACAGCGTGGCCATGCCGATGCGCTATATTGAAAGATCTCAAGTGGCCAGCGTAAATCGCCAGAATAAATAAGCCTTCAAAAAGCTTTCCAGGAAAGCCCAGGAGCGATTACTTCATCAAATCTGGCTGAGACTATGGGAATATGGCCGCATAAAGGCGTTGTAGAAGCCTTGTAAAAAGGAGATCTCGCTAATTATCACAAATAGCCCTTTGGCCATCAATTCGAGCAACCTTTGGCGCCTGAGTCGGCGGTTCCTATCATTTACGAAAAAAGGCTCAGAATAATCCCCATCAAGAAGTTGCCGAGGCAGGCGGACAAACTGAATTTCGAAGGATCAATTCGGTTTGCAATATATGATGAGTGGGGTCAATATTTCCCTCTATATATTTCAACAGGAGTTCAGCTGCCAGTTTACCTTTTCTGCAACGCGGTTGCGCGACGGTGGTAAGAGGCGGGTTCAAAAGCCCCGCCATGGGTATGTCATCAAAACCGACGATTGAAAGATCTCTCGGTATCTCCACTCCCAGTTCCTTGGCGGCTTCCATTACACCGATGGCAATAATGTCGGACATGGCTGCGATCGCTGTGGGCTTTCGCCGTGCATTCCAGACCGTTTGGAATCCAGTTTTGCCCCCTTCTTCCGTGCAAATACATTCTACCAGGCGTATATGCTGGTTATCGATCTTCAGTCCAAATTCAGCCATGGCAGCCAGGTATCCATTGATTCTTTGCCGTAAAGTCCCTTGATACTCCTGGTAATGACAGCGCTTGCCGGAACGGATCGCGAGAATGGTGATATCTCTATGTCCGTTACCCAATAAATACAACATCGCCTTTTTGGCACCGCCCTCATCATCGATATTTACCCCAGGGACGCCATCGATCGTGTCACTATCAACGGTAACAATCGGCACTCCCCGCTGGCGTAAAACCACCATTGTCGATTTATATTCTTCCAGCCCAAGCGTGATGAAACCATCGACGGCGGTATTGTCGATGGCCCGTTGTATGCTGCCTTTAAGCGGAGGCACGATCATCAAAGACAGGCCTGCCTCCGTACAGACTTCGCCGATCCCCTCAAGGAGCTCCGGTATAAAGGGATTACGAATAACCTCAGGGATGGGCTGCGGTACCAAAACGCCAATGGTGCCGGTGCGGCGGGTGCTCATGCTGCGCGCAATTGGATCCGGATGGTAGCCAAGCTCGTCCGCGATCGCAAACACACGCTGGACGGTTTCCTGCGATAGGCGGCTTGGATTATTGAATGCAAATGAGACCGCAGTCTTTGAGACGCCGGCTCGTTGAGCGATATCATCGATATTTACCTTCGGCATGGAATCCTCTTCAAATTTATATATCAGGAACAAGGACCAGGGCAGCCTGGGATGGAATGGAACCAAGCTCCAGGCAGCCATATTTATGGGTTATGATCTTTCCGCTAAAAATGTCTCGCCAATTCTTATGGGCCATCAATCTGGGTGGCAGGGATATTGGGGGACAAAGGTTCTCTTCGCCAGGATT
>Ga0316624_10001056_pt1 | contig 10432 bp, 7 predicted proteins | sample OWC_Aug_N3_C1_D5_FD_207657 | JGI IMG/M metagenome (GOLD analysis project Ga0316624, IMG submission 207657) | Wetland soil microbial communities from Old Woman Creek delta, Ohio, United States - OWC_Aug_N3_C1_D5_A | ecosystem: Environmental > Terrestrial > Soil > Wetlands | place: USA: Ohio...
GACAAGAACGGCGAAGTCATCGACGCGCTCGCCGGCTTCGGCTTCGGCTTCATCGAGATCGGCACCGTCACGCCGCGCGCGCAACCCGGCAACCCGAAGCCGCGCATGTTCCGCATCCCCGAAGCGCAGGGCATCATCAACCGCATGGGCTTCAACAACGAAGGCGTGGACGCGCTGATCGAGAACGTCAAACGTGCGAACTACAAAGGCATCCTCGGCATCAACATCGGCAAGAACGCCGACACGCCGATCGAGAAGGCGGCCGACGATTACCTGATCGGCCTGCGCAAGGTATACGCCCATGCCAGCTATGTCGCGGTCAACATCTCCTCACCCAATACCAAGAACCTGCGCCAGCTGCAGGGCGGCGACGAACTCGACGCGCTGCTGGCACAGCTGAAAGCCGAGCAGGAGAAGCTCGCGCAGCAGCATGGCAAACATGTGCCGCTGGCGGTGAAGATCGCACCCGACCTCGACTCGGATCAAATCAAGAATATTGCCGCACTGCTGATCAAGCACCGCATCGATGGCGTGATCGCCACCAACACCACGCTCTCGCGCGAGGGCGTGGAAGGCCTGCTGCACGGCAACGAGACCGGCGGCCTTTCCGGCGCGCCGGTGCGCGACAAATCCACCACCGTCATCCGCCAGCTCGCCGCCGAATTGAACGGTGCGTTGCCCATCATCGGCGTCGGTGGCATCCTCAGCGGCGCGGACGCCGTGGAAAAGATCAAGGCCGGAGCAGCGCTGGTGCAGGTCTACAGCGGGCTGGTCTATCGCGGGCAAGAACTGGTTACCGAGTGCGCCGCCGCGATCAAGCAAGCCAAATAACCCTCTCCGTTTTTTTCATTCACTGCCATGAACGAAACGTCCCCGCAAGGCCGTTTCGCTGCTGTGCTCGCCGCACCACAACTCGCGTAAGACCCAATGGGTAGGGCGTCAATAAGCGAAGCGCATTGCGCCGCATGATTGCTCTTTGCTTTAGCCGCCATCTTTTTTAGCCGCCTCTTCCTGCTATCCCGCCATAGACCGAATGGCATATTGACGGTATGGGGATGGCTGGTTAGGGTACGGCCCTGAATCCAAACCGGGGGGACAGCATGAAAGCTGGCATGTGTTGCGCGGCAGTACTGGCAGGAGCGATGGGAATCGTTGCTAATGCCGCGGCAGTGGACAAATCAAATGCTGGCATGGCAGGAAAACGTGGTCTGTCCCCTATTATTCGTGAATCTTACCCAAGGAGAAATGACCATGTTTATTCCGGACATGCCTAACGTGCCGCCGCAAGAGGTGCCGGTGATGATCGCACAGGCAAGCCAAGCCCAGGGCACGAGCGTTACCGAACATGCGATTGGGGTTTGCGATCCTATTGGCAATATGCCTGGCGTCGCCCCTAATCTTACCAATACTATTTCTCCTAAAATTCAAGCACAAATCTACTTCAATCTATATGCGCACCAAAAAATCGACGGGACTGCAACGGTCACTGTATTGCAGAATCCAAAGCACGGGGTATTACGTTTAGTAACTGAGGCTGACAGAGGCTCTCTCTTTAGCAGTGACTCTGGCCCGACCGATCCAGCGAATAATCCTTTATATGTCTATCTCCCCGAGCAAGGCTACCTTGGCAACGATAGCGTCACCATGCTGGTGGATATTGGCGGCAAGAGAGTCAAAGAGGTCTATTACTTCAAGGTGGTTGATCATCCTGTGAATAATGATGGTGACGCTGAGATATGCACGAGCGGGCCTTTCTGGAAAATCTCCTCTTCCCTCGACAGCAACGGCAACAGTACCATCACCTCCGTCGAACATGTCTCGCTAACATCGAGCACGCCCGATACCCTCACCAGCGACTCGCTGAGCGCATGGCTCTCGCTCGCACAGCTCGATGCCAAGGTCGCCGACATGTCCGGCCTCATGAGCTCGCTCAATGTGGGCGCATCGACTGATTCGAGCATCACGGTGAACGTCGCCGACCTTGCCGGTGCAGCCGTCGGCCAGACCAAGGGCAACGCCATCACCCTCGACACCAACGCCGCCGGCAACGGCGGTTCATCGACACCACGCCTGCCGACAACAGCGAATTCCTGCCCACTGCCGATCCCGACGGGTGGATGGCAAAGACGGGCACTGATGCCTACGGCAAGATGGACATGCTCTCCGTATTGCTGCATGAATACGGCCATGCCTTGGGCATAGAACACAGCGCCGATGCCATGCAATAACGCAAAAGTTCAGGCTCGTCTATTCAGTTCCGTTTTTACACCATTTTTATCTTGCGGCTGGAATAATCCAGCCGTATGGATATCTGCTTTCATTCACTGCCATGAACGAAACGTCCCCACAAGGCCGTTTCGCTGCGATGTTCGCTGCACCACAGCAGACGCCCAGCGTCGCCAGGCGCATAGCCTGGGTGGTCATCCCGTGCGTGCTGGTCACTTTGTTGGCTTGGCCGCTGCGCGACATGCTCGATCCGGCCAACACGGCGATGCTGTACCTGCTTGCGGTCGCACTGATCGCGATGCGCGCCGGCAGATATGCCGCGTTCATCGCGGCCTTTTCCAGCACCGCGCTGCTCGATTTCTTTTTTATCCATCCGCGCTTTACCCTCACGGTCGGCGACATGCAACACATGGTCACGCTGATAGTCATGCTGGCGGTCGCGCTCATCATCGGAAACCTGACCGTCAGCCTGCAGCAGCAGATCACCGCCGCCATCGAACGCGAACGGCAATCGCAGGCACTCTACCAGCTTGCCAGCCAATTGGCCGGGACGACCTCGCTGGAGCAGGTGGCGACTGCCACGCGCCAGTTCCTGCAGCAGGCACAAGGCGCCCGCAGCATATTGCTGATGCACCGCAACAACGCACTGCACCCCGTCGAACCGGAACATCATCTGCGATCGGGACTGCAATCGGCGGCCGCATTCGCTGCCTTGCGTGAAGCCCAAAAGCGCCCGCTGTTTGACGAGCCCCGCTACTGGCTATTCCTGCCGCTGCACGGCTCGACTTATGTTCGCGGCGTGCTCGCCATCGATTTCGGCGAGGCAAACATCGCATCGGTCAACGTCCAGCAGACGCTGTATGAAGCCATCGCCGCGCTGGTCGCCATTGCAGTCGAGCGGCTGCATTTCGTCGAGGTGGCGCAACGCGCACAATTGCAGATGACCGATGAACGGCTGCGCAGCGGCATCCTCGCTGCGCTGTCCCACGACATCCGCTCCCCGCTCACGGTGCTCTATGGCATGGCCGACACGCTGGCGCAGACAGCATTGCCGCCCCCGGCCCTCGACACGATCACGGCGATGCGCGAGCAGGCATTGCACCTGAACAACATGGTCTCCAACATCCTGGACATGGCGAAACTGCGTGCCGGGAACGTGCGCATGAATCCCGAGTGGCAACCGCTGGAAGAAGTGGTCGGCGCCAGCATCAAGCTGTTGGGCGGAGCCCTGGCCCTGCATCCGGTCAAGGTTCTGTTGCCACCCGACCTGCCGTTGCTGAAATTCGATGCGGTATTGATGGAACGCGTGCTGTGCAACCTGCTGGAGAATGCCGCAAAATATTCCCCGCCCGGCTCGACCGTCACGCTGGCCGCACAGATCGAAGGCGACATGGCCCTCATCTCGGTATGCGATGCCGGCAGTGGCTTCCCGCCGGACAGACTGGACAAGGTATTCGACCTGTTCGAACGCGGCGATGCCGAGTCCAGCATTCCTGGCGTAGGATTGGGCCTGGCCATCTGCCGCAGCATCGTCGAAGCGCATGGTGGCACCATCGGGGCGGAGAACCGTAACGGCGCCTGTGTGACGTTCACACTTCCATTGGGTGAACCGCCGCGCATCGAACTGGACGAACGCGATGAATGAGAATGCCACCATCCTGCTGGTCGAGGACGAGGCGCAGATCAGGCGCTTCGTGCGCACCGCGCTGGAAGCGGAAGGCCACCACGTGCTCGAAAGCGGCACGCTGACTCATGGACTGGAGCAAGCACGCCAGAGCAAACCTCAACTCACCATTCTCGACCTCGGCCTGCCCGATGGCGACGGCATCGATTTCATCCGCGAACTGCGCACGCAGTCCGAGTTGCCGGTCCTGGTGTTATCCGCCCGTTCGGCGGAGGCCGAGAAAATCCGCGCGCTGGATGCCGGCGCGGACGATTACCTGACCAAGCCTTTCTCCATTGGCGAACTGCTGGCAAGAGTGCGCGCATTATTGCGCCGCAACCGAACCGACAGCGCAGCGGCTGAAACCTCGCTTCGCTTCGGCACCGTTGAGGTCGATCTGGTGCGACGGCAAATAACGCGCAGCAGCCACATCGTGCACCTCACCCCCATCGAGTACCGTCTGCTCTGCGCCATGCTGGCCAATGCCGGCAGGGTGATGACCTACCGCAACTTGCTACGTGCGGTCTGGGGCAGTGCCCACATTGAAAGCACCCATTACCTGCGCATCTACGTAAGTCATCTGCGCCAAAAGCTGGAAGACGATCCGGCGCAGCCGAAGTATTTCTTGACCGAGACTGGCATCGGCTACCGGTTTCAGTATTAATTGGAGACAACCCATGAATCAGAACATTAAATCCGGCACCGGCGCATTGGCACTAGCCGCCCTCGGCGTGGTATACGGCGACATCGGCACCAGCCCGCTGTATGCCTTCAAGGAAGCGTTTTCCGGACCGCATGCACTCGCCGTCAGCGAAACCAATGTGCTGGCGACGTTATCGGCAATGTTCTGGGCGATGATGCTGATCATCTCGATCAAGTACGTATGGGTCATGCTCAGGTTCGACAACGACGGCGAAGGCGGCGTGCTCGCCTTGACCGCACTGGCGAACCGCCTGACCAAGGGTGCCGCGCACTGGATGCTGCTGATCGCCACTGCGGGCGTCTTCGCCGCGGCACTGTTCTATGGCGATGCGCTCATCACGCCCGCGATCTCGGTGCTCTCCGCCGTGGAAGGCCTCAGCATAGCCACCCCCGCCTTCGAACACCTGATCATTCCGCTCACTGTCGGCGTGCTCACCGGCCTGTTTTTCATCCAGCGCCACGGCACCGGCAGCATGGGCAAGCTGTTCGGCCCGGTCATGCTGCTTTGGTTCGGCGCATTGGCCGTGCTCGGCGTACTCAGCATTGCGCAGAACCCAACCGTGCTAAATGCGATCAACCCGATGTATGCCATCCGTTTCGCGCTGGAACACCCGGCCGGCATGTTCATGCTGCTGTCGGCAGTGTTCCTCGCGCTCACCGGCGGCGAGGCGCTGTATGCCGACATGGGCCACTTCGGCGCCAGGCCGGTGCGGCTGGCCTGGTACGGCCTGGTGTGCCCGGCATTGCTGATCAACTATTTCGGCCAGGGCGCGCTGGTATTGCGTTCGGCCGATGCGATCCAGAATCCGTTTTATCTGCTTTCGCCCGAATGGTTCCTGCTGCCGCTGGTCGCACTGGCCACCGCCGCCACGGTGATCGCCTCGCAGGCCACGATATCCGGCGCCTATTCGATGACGCTGCAAGCCATGCGCATGGGCTATCTGCCGCGCTTATACATCCAGCATACTTCCGATTCGCAACGCGGGCAGATCTACATTCCCGCCGTGAACTGGATGATGCTGGTCGGCGTCATCGTGCTGGTGCTCGAGTTCGGTTCTTCAAACGCGCTGGCAGCCGCTTATGGCATCGCCGTCTCCGGCACCATGATCATCACCACGATCCTGACCGCGTTCGTCGCGATAACGTTGCCGGGACGTGTGCGCGCGCTGCTGTTGCCGGCCTTGCTGGCGTTCGTGCTGCTGGAGCTGATGTTCTTCAGCTCCAACCTCACCAAGCTCTTCCACGGCGGCTGGCTGCCGCTGGCGCTCGGCCTGTTCCTGTTCCTGCTGCTGTCGACCTGGAAACGCGGCAGCACGCTGGTGGCCGAACAACGACGCAAGCTCGATATCCCGATGGCCCTGTTCATTTCCGGCACGCAACCCGAGGTGCCGCGGGTGCCGGGCACGGCGGTCTACCTGACCGCCGACCCGACCATGGTGCCCAGCGCGCTGTTCCACAATCTCAAACACTTCAAGGTGCTGCATGAACAGACGCTGTTCCTGCATGTCGTCACCGCCGACGTGCCTTATATCGAGCGGAAACATCGGCTGCGGGTAAGCCAGCTCGCTCCCGGCATGTACAACGTGGGCTTGCATTTCGGCTTCCGCCAGGAAGTGGATATCCCTGCCGCGCTGGAAGACCTGGAGGCGCATGGCATAGCACTCGAGCCGATGAGCACGACCTTCTTCATCGCCCGCTCCAATGTCGTCGACGGCCCCGGCGGCATGCCTGCATGGCGCTGCGCGCTGTTCTCGTGGATGACACGCCAGTCGGAAGGAGCCGCCAGCTTCTTCAACCTCCCCGCCAACCAGGTCGTCGAGCTAGGCACCAAGGTCATGCTGTAAGTCCGGTTCCAGCTATCCAGCCATAGACGAATGGCATATTGACGGTAAGGGGATGGCTGGTTAGGGTACGGCCCTGAATCCAAACCGGGGGGGACGGCATGAAGGCTGGCATGTGTTGTGCAGCAGTACTGGGAGCGATGGGGATCGTGGCGAATGCCGCGGCTGTGGACGGGTCGAATGCCGGCATAGCAGGGAAACGTGGTCTGTCGCCTATTGCCCCACCCCAGGATGTTCCGGTGATGATCGCCCAAGCTAATCAGGATCAATCTGGCAGTTTGTCTGCTACGCGCACATTGGGTGTCTGCGCTCCCTCGCCCAATAATAACTATTCGCTGGAGAATGTCAGCGAGCCAATACATGCGGCAAGTTACTACCTGGAACAAATCGAAAAGCGCTCCCCTCCCGCTTCCGCCACCACTACCATTCTACAAGCGCCTAAGCATGGGGTGCTGCGGCTGGTGACCGAGGCGGACAGGGGAACCCTCTTCGATAGCGAGGCTGGCCCGCTTAAACCGGATGCTCAACTGTATGCCTACCTCCCCGACTCCAACTACGTCGGCAACGACACCGCCATCATCCAGGTGGATTTCGGCAACGGCCTCAAGGTCAACGTGAAATACTATTTCCAGGCGATCAATGAAGGGCTGAGCGACGACTGGATGGGCGATTATTGCAGCAAGACCGGCGTCTACTGGAAAATCTCCTCCACCCTCAATGCCAACGGCACCAGCACCAACACATCAGTCGAACATGTCTCGCCCGAATCGAGCACGCCCGATGCACTCACCAGCGATTCGCCGAGCGCATGGCTCTCGCTCGCCCAGCTCGACGCCAAGGTCGCTGGCGCCGCCGACGGCCAACCCACAGGCGAAGGATTCAACGCCACGATGAAAGGACTGAGATGAAATTGTCGCCGATGCATTTGGTGTTTGCAGTTGCAGTGGGCGTTGCGCCTGCGGCACCGGTAATGGCGGGGCAGCAAGATGCGGCAATGGGGTGGGATGGGCAAAAGGCAAGACCGATCCCCGTGACCCCTTCCAAGGTGCCGCCGCAGAATGTGCCGGTGATGATCGCCGAAGCTAACCAGGCGCAGGCGGCCCAGTCGACTCGCATGCTGGGTGTATGCCATCCGGCGCCCAATAACTTGTATTCTCTGGATAATGTGATTGAGCCGATCTACATGTCTCGCGCCTATTTCGATGTGTACGAGCACAAGAACGTCACCGCCCCGGGTGCGATCACCATCCTGCAACAGCCAAAGCATGGCTTACTGCGGCTCGTTACCGAGGCGGATCGTGGCAAACTTTTTGACAGTGAAGCTGGCCCTCTCAAGCCAGATGCTGGACTTTATGCTTACCTCCCCGATCAAGGTTACGACGGAAAAGACAGCGCCACGATCCTGGTGGATTTCGGCGGCGGCCTCAAGGTACAGGTGAAATATTATTTCCAGGCAGTGAGCACCGGGATAGCCGACAATTGGGTGGAAACCTATTGCAGCAAAACCGGTCCCTACTGGAAAATCTCCTCCCCCTCGACGCCAGCGGCAACAACTCGCGTAAGGCGCAATGGGTAGGGCGTCAATAAGCGAAGCGCATTGCGCCGCATGATTGCTCGTTCTCCTCTTCAATAAAGGAATAATAGGGGACCGACCCCGTTCCCCCCCCCCGCACCAACGCCACGCCCTAAGCCCATGCCGCAATTGCTTTAACCCCGCTGCGCGCGTAGAGTGCCGCCCCATTCTTGCGGATGGGTAATATTAAGACGGCATGAGCGATACACAGACGAAGCAAAAACTGCCCGCCTTATTGCTGGGGGCAATCGGCGTGGTCTATGGCGACATCGGCACCAGCCCGCTGTATGCATTGAAAGAGACTTTCGCCGGACATCATCCATTGCCGGTCACCGAAGCCAACGTGCTCGGCGTGCTCTCCGTGATGTTCTGGACCATCATGCTGCTGGTGTCGCTGAAGTACGTGGCCATCGTCATGCGCGCGGACAACCGCGGTGAAGGCGGCTCGCTTGCACTGTTGTCGCTGGCCACCGAGCTGGCTTCGCGCCCCAGCACCAAGTGGTTCCTCGCCATCCTCGGCATCTTCGCCGCCGCCCTGTTTTATGGCGACAGCATGATCACGCCTGCCATCTCGGTGCTGTCCGCGGTCGAGGGCCTGAATGTCGTGGCGCCGCAATTGAGCAACTACGTGCTGCCTGTCACCATCGCCGTGCTGACGGCATTGTTCCTGGTGCAAAAACACGGCACTGGCGCAGTGGGGCTGGCCTTCGGGCCGATCATGATCTTCTGGTTCGCCACCCTGGGCGTGCTGGGTGTACTGTCCATCGCGCAGAGTCCGCATGTGCTGTTTGCGCTCAATCCGCTCTACGCATACCAATTCCTGACCTTCGACCCCTGGTTGTCGTTCCTGACGCTGGGCTCGGTTGTGCTGGCCGTGACCGGCGGCGAAGCGCTTTACACCGACATGGGGCATTTCGGTAAATTTCCGATCCGGCTAACCTGGTTCTCGTTCGTGCTGCCTGCGCTGGTGTTGAACTACTTCGGCCAAGGCTCTTTGTTGCTGAATAATCCGCAAGCCATCGAAAATCCGTTCTACCTGCTTGCCCCGGCCTGGGCCTTGGTGCCGATGGTACTGCTGGCTACCGCAGCCACGGTGATCGCCTCCCAGGCCGTAATCTCCGGCGCCTTTTCGGTTGCCAGCCAATCGGTACAAATGGGCCTGCTGCCGCGCATGGAGATACGCCAAACCTCCGACAAGGCACACGGCCAGATCTATGTGCCGCTAACCAATTGGACGCTTTACATCGCGGTCATCTATCTGGTGCTGACCTTTAGAAGTTCCAGCAATCTCGCTGCCGCGTACGGCATCGCCGTCACCGGCACGATGACCATCGACAGCATCCTGATCGCTTTCGTGCTCATCGCCTGGCGTTGGTCGCCTTTGCTGGTGGTCCCGCTGATCGGTACCTTCCTGACCGTCGATATTGCGTATTTCGCCGCCAACTCGATCAAGATCCCGCAGGGTGGCTGGTTCCCGCTGGGTATCGCGGCGCTTTCATTTACCGTGCTCACCACCTGGAAACTTGGCAGGAAATTGCTGTTCGACGAGATCGCGCAACTGTCTGTGCCCATGCAGTTGGTGCTGGATAGCGCCGACGGTGTGAACCGGGCGGAGGGCACGGCAGTCTTCCTGACTGCCATCGGCGAAGGCGCTCCTTCCGCGCTGCTGCACAACCTCAAGCACAATCAGGTGCTGCACGAACGCAATGTGCTGCTGACCGTCATCGTCGAAGACAAGCCTTACGTCACCAAAGGCAACCGCTTGCTGATCGACGACATGGGCAAAGGGTTTTACCGTTTAAGACTCTTTTACGGCTTCATGGAAACGCCCGATATCCCGTCCGCGCTGGAACAGTGCGCCAAGCAGGGATTGTCCTTCGACATGATGAACACCTCGTTCTTCATCTCGCATGCCGTGATCGTCGCCGGAGCCAAGCCCAGCATGATGAAATGGCGCAAACGCCTGTTCGTTGCTTTATCCAGGAATGCGATGAACGCAGCGGAGTTCTTCAACATCCCGACCAACCGCGTCATCGAAATGGGTACACGCATCGAGATTTGATGCGCCAGCGCAGTTGAAGCGGCATCTGATTCAGCGGATAATCGCGGTCTCCTGGGAGTCTGACTGAATGACCGAATACTTACTCATCCTCGTCAGCACGGTGTTGGTGAACAACATCGTGATGGTGAAGATACTCGGGCTGTGCCCGTTCATGGGCGTGTCCAAAAAACTGGAAGCTGCCGTCGGCATGGGCGCGGCCACGACCTTCGTGCTGACGCTGGGCTCCGGTGCCAGTTATCTGATTGAGCATTACCTGCTCGGCCCCGATCTCGCTTACCTCACCACGCTGTCGTTCATCGTGGTCATCGCCGGCATCGTCCAGTTCACCGAAATGGCGGTAAAGAAAACCAGCCCGGAGCTGTATC
>Ga0316624_10001057_pt1 | contig 10432 bp, 8 predicted proteins | sample OWC_Aug_N3_C1_D5_FD_207657 | JGI IMG/M metagenome (GOLD analysis project Ga0316624, IMG submission 207657) | Wetland soil microbial communities from Old Woman Creek delta, Ohio, United States - OWC_Aug_N3_C1_D5_A | ecosystem: Environmental > Terrestrial > Soil > Wetlands | place: USA: Ohio...
CTTGCGTTGCGAATCCGCGATCGTGTGACGGCTGGGCACGAGGCGGTAAATCAGATTCGCAGCGTGCGGGGCCAGATTGATGCGTTGAAAAAACGTCTCTCCGCGGACGCGAGCGCAAAGCCGGTTCTCGAGGCGGCGGACGCTCTCACCAAGAAAATGAGCGCCGTCGAAGAAAAAATCATTCAACCGAAGTCCAAGAGCGGAGAGGACCCGCTGAACTATCCCATTCAGGTGGCCGACCAGTTCGTGGCTTTGCAGGAAACCGTGGAGAGCGCGGATACTGCGCCGACCGCCGCTTCCTTCACTGTATACGACGAGCTCAACAAACGGCTGGAAGTTCAATTGGCCGCGTGGCATGAAATCCAATCCAAGGATCTCGGTGCGCTCAACGCAGCAATCCAGAAAGCCAACATCCCAGCAATAGCCCCCGCGGCCGAAAAACAGGATAAAGGCGGGAAATAGGCACCGATTTGATTCCCTTAGCTGCCAAAGAGAGGGATACGGAAGCACCCTTCTCTTTGGCAGCATTACTTTTAATTCCGCAACGTGCGGAATATCGATTGCTCTGGAATCCGCGTTTTGCTAACCTCCGCCCACAGTTGAACCCTCCGGGAGGTGTGTTCATGGCATTTTGTAAAGCGTGTGGTCAGGATGTGGGCGAGGCAACATTTTGTCCGAAGTGCGGCGCCGCACAAGCGGTGGCATCGGGCGGAGGGCAAAGCGCGGCGGTTACAGCTCCTGCTGCGGCCTCCGCAACTGCAGGGATGGAAGAAAACGTGGCGGGACTGCTCTGTTATCTGGTCGGGTGGGTTACGGGCCTGATCTTTCTACTCATTGACAAGCGTCCGTTCGTAAAGTTTCATGGGGCGCAGTCGATCGCCTTGAGCATCTCGTTCTTTGTCGTTTGGGTTGCGTTCTGGATCGTCACCATGATCCTCGGTGTGATTACCGCGATGCTGCACTTCCCCATTGGTTTCTTGATGGCGTTTCTGTTCCCTGTGGTGATTCTCGCCTTTTTTATCACCTTCATCTTTTGCATGTACAAAGCGTACCAACACGAAATGTTCAAGCTGCCGATCATCGGAAACATTGTGGAGAAGATGGTCAACAAGTAAAAGCTGCCCTGAGGCGTACTCTTTCAGAGCCGTTCGGCGTTGCCGGACGGCTCTCTCTTTTTGGTGCTGCTTATCCACGCTTTCCACTTGACTTCTTTTTCATGTCCCTACACCCTAAAATGCTTTGCCTCTCCCCGGCAAAGTAGGACTAAATTGAAAGGTTCTATCTCTACGCCATGACCCGAGTCCGGCTCTGCTTTCATGACCGTTGTTTTGATGGGACCGCCTCCGCCGCTCTTTTTTACCGCTTTTATAAGGAAAAGTTCAATCCTGCCGCGGAATTTCACTTTACCGGCATGACGCATCGCGCCGCGCAGCCGTGGACGCCGGGCCTATTTGACGGCGATGAAAACGCCATTGTCGATTTCAAGTACTCGAACTCACCCAAAGTAACCTGGTGGTTTGACCACCATCAGAGCGCGTTTCTCACGCCCATGGATGCCGAGCAGTTCCGAAATCATCCCGGCCCGCACATGTTTTACGAGCCCGACTATAAGTCGTGCACAAAACTGATCGCCACAGTTGCGAGAGAAAAGTTTGCCTTTGATACGAAGCCCCTCGAGGAATTGATTCACTGGGGCGACATCATCGACGGCGCGCAATATCCCACGCCGGAGTCCGCGGTCGAGCACGCCGAGCCTGCTACGCAGTTGGCCCTGGTTATCGAGGCAGCGCCGGAAGACGGATTGCCGGCGCGCATCATTCCGGAGCTGGCCTATCGGCCGCTCGCAGAGATGGTCAAACTTCCTCTTGTTGCCAAACACCTCGCGCCTTTGCTCGAACGCCATCGCAAATCTATTGAAATTCTGCGCCAGCGCTCCGAAGCAGTCGATGGCGTTATTTTCTTTGACGTCAGCGATCTCGACCTCGAGGGCTACAACAAGTTCATCCCCTACCTGCTGCATCCCGAATGCGTTTATTCCGTGAGTGTCAGCGCATCGGCGGTCCGCGCCAAAGTTTCGCTCGGCACCAACCCCTGGAATCAAGCGACCGCGGACAAAAATCTTGCTTCGCTCGCGGAAAAGTTCGGCGGCGGCGGCCATCCGCGCGTCTCCGCCATTTCTTTCGACCCTGGCGACATTCCACGCGCCCGCCAGGTTGCCCGCGACCTCGCCGCGCAGCTTCGTGCCAAGTGAACCCGCGTCAAGGCCTGTGCGAAGTTTCGTGCAATCTGAGGCCACTTAGCCGGTTCGACAAAATCGGGCGTCCTATGTAAACTTCTAGAACCGCTGTGCGCCGCTAGCTCAATTGGCAGAGCAATGGACTCTTAATCCATAGGTTGTAGGTTCGATTCCTACGCGGCGCACCATTTTCTTCTTTAGCGCGCGAAAACACCCTCTTATTCCTATTGCGGCGGAAAATGCACGACCAAGTCGGCGCCAACAATAGTGGGCTTTCCATTGCATAACGGCGCGGAGAAGACCCACGAGGAAACAATGTCAATGGCTCGTTTCTCCAGGTCGGGTCTTCCGGCGGAAAGCACAGTCGCCTGCTCCACGCGTCCGTCCGGGCCGATCGCGCCATGAACCTGTACGTCATACCATGGCCCCGGCCCCGCGTCAGACGGCTGCGGGGCAGATTGAATGACTGGCTGCCGGTAGTCAAAGCACGTTCTCAGCCTGTGCGCATCCGGCGGCGTCAGTGCATCCCAATCGATCGGACCTTCGATCACGCTGAACTCCTGCTTCACCTCCATGCGCAGCTTGCCGTTGATATAGTGGCGAATGGTCCGCGGCATGAGCATGCCTTCGAAAGAAACATAATCGGTGTCTTCGATGAGATCCTCCGCAACTTCCCAGCGAACGAGCGCGCCGAGTTCGTCGTCGAAGCAGATTTCGTTCGCGGGCTGTCGCGTTCTTCCATTCACTGTCTCGAACTGTACGCACTTGGCAGGCCGGCCATTGAGAGTGGCAGGGGTGATGGAGTGGATGATGTCTGACTTGTCGAAATTCCCGATCAGCAGCGGCGTTAGCTTTTCCAACTCCAGAGTTTCTGCCGGAGGAGGCGGGGCGTCGTTCTGCACGATCCTGTCGGGAAAGTGAATACTGATGGCGTGGTAGTCGCCGAACGTCGTCTCGTACCGCTCGATATCTCCCGCGATGATGTGAACAGCGCGCCCATTGAGAATAATTCCGTCCAGCCGGTAGGCGCGGAAGGTAATTTCTTCTTTGTGGTTGCGGATCCTGTGAGTCGGACGGCTCACCGCGTTGGCGCGTTCCATTAGTCGGACGGCCTCGACGCGCACAGTCAGGTCCTGCGCGGAACTCTGAACGCCATACAATACAAGCAGTACAAGTGGCGCGGCGAGAAATCCCAATCGGCGGAAAAACTTGAGCACGGCCCCTCCTGTAGGAGAGAGTGGCGCCAGTGTACTCCCAAAATAAGTAATTTGATAAGTCTTAAATTGGAATGACGCGACAGGGCAGGGAGAAGAGCCGGCAACATTCCACCGAGCTTGTGCGAAATACCTCAGCAGCCTTCGTCCCGCTGGATTCCCAGGCAACTCCGCGTCATAATTGCAACGAATGTTTCGCGCAGAATCTTGCTTAGAGTTGCGAAACGTTGTGGTAAGTTCCTACGTCCAAAGGGCAGCAGGAGATGACGGTCAGAGTGTGTTCTGAGAGTGGTCAGGAAAGTACCTTGAAGCGCACGCGGACGGACAGCTCCCCAAGCAAGCTTATGAAAAAGTTCCAATGTTTGGCGGGCGCAACTGCCCTCGCCGCAATCCTTTCAGGTGGCTGCTCAAAGTCTGTTTCTACTAGCGTGCTCGGGGACTCCGCGCACCCCACGCCCGTGCACGTTTACATGGTTGCAGAGGAAATCGCCCAGCGCCGCGTCCAAGCCTCGGGATCCCTCTACGCATTCGAAGAGAGCGTCCTAAGCTCGGAAGTCGAAGGCCCCGTTTCCCGAGTGCTTGCCGATGTCGGAGACTCGGTCAAGGAGGGGCAGCCACTGATCTTGATCGACCCGCAAGAACTTCAGTTGGAAGTCGACCGCCAGCGCGGCCTGGTGAGGCAAGTGCGCGCGCAGTTGGGGATTGGGCCGAACGACCCTCCCCCCGCCGATCCACAAAAACTCGCCTCGGTGCAACGCGCGGCCGCAGATCTTTTTGATGCGGAACGCAAGAATGGGCGAGCCCAAGAAATGTTCAAGGGCAAATTGATTTCGCAGCAGCAACTGGATGAAGCTGCCAGCCGTTTTCAAAGCACCCAGGCGGCCTACACAGTCGCCTTGCAGGAAGTGGACCGTCTAAAAGCATTGCTTGTCACCAGCGAAGCAAGCGAGAAGCTTGCGGAAAAAAAGCTGAGTGATGCGACCATACGGGCCCCTTTTTCCGGCTCCATCAAAACGCGTGATGTTCATCCGGGCGAATACCTTCGCGTGCAGGGCCCGGTGATGGTCCTGGTGCGAACGGACACGCTGCGTGCGCGCCTCGCTGTTCCCGAGCGCTGGGCCGGATGGGTGAATGAAGGTGCCCTCGTGGATTTGCAGGTCGAAGCATATCCCGGTCAAACGTTTCATGGACAGGTTTCGCGCATCAATCCGGCGGTTGCGCAAGATTCGCGCACATTTGATGCGGAAGCGCTAATCGCTAACAAGGACGGCCGCTTGAAGCCGGGCTTTTTTGTTCAGGCATCCATTCCCAGCAAGAAAGAAGAGAAGACCATCTTCCTCCCGGAAGGCGCCGTGAATTACCGATATGGCGTCTACAAGGTTTTTCTTTTGAACGGGAATCGAGTTTCCGAGCACCAAATCCGTCCTGCGGGCCAGACAGAAGACCAGCGTGGAAGACGTTTCGAAGTTGCTGAAGGATTAAAATCCGGAGACCGGGTTGCTGTGGCGGTTTCCGGGGATTTGCACGATGGTGCGACAGTGCGAGAACAAGCCGAAGGGAGCACTCCGGCTTTGAAGTGAATTTCGCCGGAAGCTCACTCACACACCAATGAAGCTAGCCGAAACCTGCGTAAAGTATCCCGTCTTCACCGTGATGCTGATCGCTTTTCTCGTGACGCTGGGCGCGTTTTCTTACCGCGGTTTGGCCGTCGATCTTTTTCCAAAAGCCGATCCGGCCACAGTAAACGTCGATGTTCAATTGCCTGGAGCAACGCCCGAAGAGGTTGTCACTGGGGTGGTGCTGCCCCTTGAAGACGCCATCTCTTCTGTAAGTGGCATCGACGAAATCACCGTCTACTCCAGCGAAGGTTTTGCGGACATTACTTGCACGTTCGTTCTCGAACGCGACATCGACGGCGCGGCGCAAGATATCCGGGAAAAAGTAGCCGCCGCAGTGAATCGCTTGCCGCGCGATACTCTCCCGCCAGTCATCACCAAGCAAGACCCGCAGTCCGACCCGATTCTGACCTTGCTCGTAAGCGGTCCAATCAGTCGCCGCGAACTGACCGAAATTGCGGACAAGCAAATCCGTCGCGCGATCCAAACGGTGGATGGCGTCGGCAGCGTTGAGCTCAATGGCGGGCAGGCGCGTCAAATACGCGTTCTACTCGATGCGCAGAAACTGACGGCGCACAACTTCACCGTTCTTGACGTGCGCGACGCTCTGCAGCGCGAAAATATCGAAGCGCCCGGCGGGCGAATGATTACTGGTCCGCAGGAACTCGGACTGCGTACTCTCGGACGTGTCACCTCCGCTGATCAGTTCGGCGAAATCGTCATTGGCACACGCGGCGGCACCCAAGTTCGTGTGCGCGATGTGGCGCAGGTGGAGGACGGCGCGCAGGAGTTACGCACATGGTCGGGTCTCTTTCGCAAAGGCATGCCTGGCCAGGATGTCGTCAGTATTCAGGTTCTGCGCCAGTCCGGTACCAATACAGTCCAAGTTGCTGACAGCGTAAAAAGCAAGCTCGATGAATTGCGGGCGCAACTGCCTCCGGGCGTGCAGCTTCTGGTCGTTCACGATATTTCGGATTTCATCAAGGCTTCCGTCCACTCGCTCCTCGAACATCTAATCCTTGGCAGCATTCTCGCCAGCGCCATCGTTTTTCTTTTCATGCGCAACTGGCGCGCCGTCCTGATTGCCGCGGTCGCCATCCCCGCGAGCATCATCGCTACCTTCACGCTGATGCGTGGCATGGATTTTTCCCTAAACAACATGACGCTTCTCGCGCTGACTCTGGCTGTCGGGATCGTCATCGACGACGCCATCATCGTTCTCGAGAACATTTTCCGCTTTATGGAAGAGAAGGGCGAGGACCGCAAAAACGCCGCCATCAAAGCGACTCAAGAAATCGGGCTTGCTGTGATGGCGACGACTCTCTCGCTGGTCATCATTTTTCTCCCAATCGCCTTCATGAACGGTTATGCGCGCAAGTACGTGAATTCCTTCGGCTGGACGATGGCCATGGCAATTCTCGTCTCGCTATTGGTGGCGTTCACGCTTACGCCGATGATGAGCTCGCGCCTGCTGAAGGTCAGCGAAAAAGAAAAGAAGGCGCACGCCAGCGGAATTCTGCATTGGGTCGAGCAATCTTACTTGAAGCTTTTGCAGTGGTCGCTCGCGCATCGCTGGGTCATCATTTTGATCTGCATCGCGACCTTTCTTTCGACCTTTGGCCTCTATCATTTGGTGGGGCGCGATTGGATTCCTTCCGACGATCAATCCGAGCTGAACAGCTCCTTCACGTTGCCGGAAGGCACCGCTCTTTCCAAAACAACGGAACGTGCGACGGCGATCGCACAGCGCGTCGCGGCCCTGCCGGAAGTCTCTTTCGTGCAGTCTCTCACGCATGGTCCGACAAATCACGCCCATCTTTTCATCGGTTTGGTGCCCCGCAGCGAAAGAAAGCGCAGCCACGAGCAGTTGGCCACTGAGGTTCGCGGCATTCTTGCCAGTTATCGCAATATGGTCTCGAACGTGCGCCTGCCCTCCGTTTTTGGCGGAGAGACCTACTTTCCCATCGGCGCGGTCATCCGTGGGCCGGAGCTGAATCAGCTTGCTGACCTCAGCAAGCAAGTCGCCGGTCTGATGATGAAGTATCCGGACCTGGTCGACGTCAATCCGAGTCTTAACCTGAACACTCCGGAATTACAGGTCAAGCTGGATCGTCAGCGCGCCGCGGATATTGGTGTGCGTATGAGCGATGTCAGCGACGCCGTCCGTCTTTTTTATTCCGGAGAAGACGAGATCACTCGCTTTAAGGAAGGCTCCGAACAGTATCCGGTCGTCATGCAGCTCCTCGAACGGCAACGCGACGATCCGGACATCCTTGCGCAAATGATGGTGCCCTCGACCAAGCTAGGGCAGGTGCGTCTCGAAAATGTTGCCTCCATCGTTCGCGGCGCAGGCCCAGCGACCCTCTGGCGCTACAATCGAGAATTCGAAGTCACGGTCTACGCCAACGTCGCCTCCGGCTATCCGCTCGACCTTGCCGCCGCGCATACCATCCAGTCCATCAAAGAAATTGGGCTACCCGCCGGCTACTCCTACCGCTTCACAGGGCAAGTCAAAGTTCTGGAGGAAACCACTTGGAACCTTTTGCTCGCCATGCTCCTCGCCTCGATCTTCATGTATATGGTTTTGGCCGCTCAGTTTGAGAGCTTCTCGCATCCGTTCATCATCATGCTTACGCTGCCGTTGAGCATCCCGTTCGCGCTGTTTTCTTTGTGGATCACAGGGCGTGCGCTCAGCTTGTGGAGCGCTCTAGGAATGTTTTTGTTGCTTGGCATCGTCAAGAAAAACGGAATCTTGCAGGTGGACTATACGAATCGATTGCGCGCCGCCGGAATGCCGGTACGCGAGGCTATTTTGGAAGCAAACCGCGTCCGCCTGCGTCCCATCTTGATGACCACTCTTTCGATTGTCGCTGGCCTGATCCCCGTGGCCATCGGCATCGGCGCCGGCTCGGAACAGCGCGCCTCCATCGCTGTCACGATTATCGGGGGCCAGACGCTCTGTTTGGTCCTGACGCTCCTCGTGGTGCCCGTAGCCTATTCTTATCTTTCAGAGTTCGAGGCCGTTCCATGGAGGAGCGTCGCGCGGCGAGTCTTTGGCCGCGCCAGTGGCTCGGTAGGAGATTCCAGCGCTGACTAAATAATCCTTCGTGCTTGTCTCAACGGGCCTTCGTCGACGACATTGTCAGATATGTCTGGCGGCCAAACGGGTAAGCACGGGTTCGTGCTCCTGGAGAATAGAATCTGCGAAGCTGCGTGTCGGAGCTCGTAACACCACAAAAAGTTCGCCGGCCCACAGCAAGATGTCCAGCAGGCGGCCACGCTGTAGATTGTCAAGGTCTTCGCAATGCAGGGCGACATCCAAAGCTCTCCGGGAACATTCTTCAACGAACGCCCGCAAGGCAGGGAGGTCGAGAGGGATTCGTCCCGCCTTTTGGCCTCTTGGATCGATACGTTGCAAGTTTTCGTAGCAGAGATCAATGAAGTGGTTCAGGCAAAAATCCTGTTGGGCCAGTGAAGCCACACCGGCCGCTTCACAAAAATCTACTGCGCAGATTTTGTCCTCAAACATCTTTGACACGGCTCCCAACTTACGTCTTCCAACTCCCCCGCCGCCCGCGTCCATCCTCTCCTCTATCTAACCCTTAGAGAAATTGGATGTCGCGCAGGCGCTCATCTGTTGCCAGACCACGTTCGCGATTCCGGCGCAGAATCAGTTCGAATAGGTCTTCATGCCACGCGCATCGACTCTTCTTCGTCTAATTTAGCAGCAAGCGCTCCTTCGAAGCATGGCTGTTCGAATTGTTGTGAGGTTTGCCGCGCTCCAGGCACAAAGGCAGCCAGCGTCTGGATGCGCAGGCAGCGATCCAGGTACGGTGCCAACAGAGCCCGCACCCAGCGCACGTTTTCGTTGCAACGCTGCAGGCGGTCCTCTCCTATCCACAGCGTGACAACAGTGACGAGCCGCGCTTCGTGGTTTGCGACCATCACGAAACTCCCCGCGAAACCTGCGATCTCTCCGAACGCTCCATCAATCGCGGCGGGTAATGCCGCGTACACCTTGTGAGCTTCATTTGGCTTCGCAACAAACTCGATGTTAAGTGCCGTGATTCTTGAGCCAGCATGACACATGCCGGCTGTCCGCGCGCTAGTACTCGACGCATTCGATTCGAACTTCCTTGAGTTGGCAATGGGAAAATTGTGGTCTTGCAAAGAACGTGACACAGAGCCTCCAAATTCATTGGTCCTCCCCGCATTGGGGGAGCGCATCCTTACCGGTCCAGGTCCGGCTCGGATGCGCCCTTGGTGGGACACGCGTGGGACAGGGGATCCGTCCCTTCGCCGAAGGACGCCCAAGCTGTTGTTGGGTTCCTACATCCTATTAGTGAGGGAGGCGGACATTTCGTTTCATCGTCTCGGTCCAAAATGGGAAGCATTGCTCGTCCCGCATGCCGCAGCTATACTCCACAACACAAATTTGAGGGCTACGTGGAACTCTTCGCGTTCACCAGGGAATACGTCGAGCGCCTCCGCGAGGGAGATCCCTCGACGGAGCAACACTTTGTCGCGTATTTTGACCAGCTTCTCCGGATCAAACTGCGGGCGAAGATGCTCGCCTCAGAGACGGTCGAAGACCTTCGTCAAGAGACCTATATTCGCGTCCTCGTTCAGCTGCGTAAGGATGGAGTTCGCCAGCCGGAGCGCTTTGGCGCCTTCGTTAACTCGATTTGTAACAACGTTTTAATGGAGTTTTACCGCTCCTCATCCCGAACCCAGCCTCTGGATGACTCTTACTTGGAGAGGCCCGATCATGCCGTGGATCTGGAAGGTCTTCTGGTCACCAAGCAATCCAAGAAGCGGGTTCGCCAAGTCCTTGATGACCTGCCCAAGAAGGATCGCGACCTGCTCCGCGCCTTCTTTCTCGAAGAGAAAGAGAAGGACGAGGTTTGCCAGTTATTTGGGGTCGACCGCGATTACTTCCGGGTTCTGCTGCATCGCGCCAAGGATAAGTTCAGGGTTTTGTACGAGAAAGACCGCGAGGCGCTCTCCGTGAGGATGCCTCCAAGGGAGGAGCCGTGAAACGATCCGGCCCCACCGTGCACTACCCATTGGATGACAAACATGGATCATAGTGAAGCAGTGCGGCTCCAAGCCGCCGAAAAGTATGTACTCGGAGAACTCCCAAAGGAACAGCGCGAAGAGTATGAAGAGCACTTTTTTGATTGCTTCGCGTGCGCCGAAGAGCTCAAGACGACCGTTGCCTTTATGGAAGGCTCGCGACACGTTGTCCGTGAAGACGATCGGCAAACTACTGAAGAAAAAAGACTTGCTCTTGCCCCTGCCGCGAAAGGCGGCTGGTTTGGCTGGCTGAGCCCTGCGCTTGCGATTCCCATCTTTGCAGCTCTTCT
>Ga0316624_10001058_pt1 | contig 10429 bp, 8 predicted proteins | sample OWC_Aug_N3_C1_D5_FD_207657 | JGI IMG/M metagenome (GOLD analysis project Ga0316624, IMG submission 207657) | Wetland soil microbial communities from Old Woman Creek delta, Ohio, United States - OWC_Aug_N3_C1_D5_A | ecosystem: Environmental > Terrestrial > Soil > Wetlands | place: USA: Ohio...
AGCGTTGCGTAGATCGTCGGTGCGCGCGCACGCTCCGCGGCGGTGAGGTACTGGTTGCGCGAGCTCATCGCCAGTCCGTCCGCATCACGCACCGTGGGAGCGGCCACGATCTGCACCGGCATGCAAAGGTCCGCGACCATGCGGCGGATGATCGTGAGCTGCTGGAAGTCCTTCTCGCCGAACACGGCAATCTGCGGCTCCACGATATGGAACAGCTTCGCCACCACCGTGCTCACCCCCTCGAAGTGGCCCGGGCGGAACTCTCCGTCGAGGATGCGCGACAGGCCGGGCACCTCGATCCGCGTCGCGCGCTCGGACCCGTTGGGGTAGATCTCGGTGACGTCAGGCATGAACATCAGGTCACAGCCGGCCGCGGCGAGCATGCGCTCATCGTCGCGGGGCGTGCGTGGGTAATGCGCGAAGTCCTCGTTCGGCCCAAACTGCATGGGGTTCACGAAGATGCTGGCGACGAAGCGCTCGCCGCGCCGGCGGGCCGCCTCGATGAGGCTCACGTGGCCGGCGTGCAGGTTGCCCATGGTCGGCACGAAGGCGACGCGGTGCCCCTCGCGCTGCCAGCCGCGCACCCGCTCGCGCACGGCGGCGATGGTCGTGACCGTCTCCATGACTACTGGAAGGCGTGTTCGGGCGCGGGGTACTCGCGCTCCTTCACCGCGCGCACGTAACGCTGCATCGCCTCGAGGTTGCTGGATGCGCCTTCCATGAAGTTGCGTACGAAGCGCGGCTTGCGCCCCGTCGTGATGTCGAGCATGTCGTAGGTGACGAGGATCTGCCCATCGGTATCCGGACCTGCGCCAATGCCGATAACCGGCACGTGCAGCGTCTCGGTGATGGTCTTGCCGAGCGACGCTGGCACGCACTCGAGTAGCACGATGTCCGCGCCCGCGGCCTCCAGCTGGCGCGCCTCGTCGATAAGCCTGGCGGCGGCCTCCCGCTCGCGGCCCTGGACGCGAAAGCCCCCGGTCTTGTGCACCGACTGCGGTTTCAGCCCGAGGTGCGCGCACACCGCAATGTCGTGCCCGGTCAGGAACTCGACGATCTCGGTCTGCTTGCCGCCGGACTCGAGCTTCACCATCTGCGCCCCGCCCTGCTGCATGAGGCGCACGGCGTTCTCGAGCGCCACCTCCTTAGTGGGGTAGCTCATGAAGGGCATGTCACCGATGAGGAAGGGCCGCTGCAGCCCGCGTGCCACCGCCGCGCAGTGGTAGACCATATGGTCCATCGTGACCGGCACGGTGGTGTCGTGGCCCTGGATCACCATGCCGAGGGTATCCCCGACCAGCACAACGTCCACGTCGGCCGCATCGAGCAGCATGGCAAAGCTCGCGTCGTAGCAGGTAAGGCAGGCGATCTTCTCGCCGTCGAGCTTCATGCGCTGCAGCGTCGCCAGCGTGACCGGCGGCCGGCTCGTGTCGCGCTGCAGGTGCTTGTACATCGGCATGGCTTGCGAGTGTAGCTAGATCGCGCGGCTGCGCAACGGGTTGTAGTACAGGCGCCCGCGGTTCATGCGCTTGATCGCTACCAGCAGCTCGTCGTAGTCGCGCTGGCTGGCGATCGGGTCGATGGACGCCGCGTTTACGATCAGCAGCGGTGCGGCCGAAAACTCATGGAAGAAGCGCGCGTAGGCCTCGTTCAGCCGCTCGAGGTACTGCCGATCGATGTACTGCTCGTAGTCGACGCCGCGCTTGGCGATGCGCTCGATGAGCACGTCCACGGGCGCCTGCAGGTAGACCACGAGGTCGGGCTTGGGCGCCTGGATGTCGAGCTTGGAGTACAGCTGCTCGTAGAGCGCGTACTCGGCGTCATCGAGCGTCACGCGCGCGAACAGCCTGTCCTTCTCGAGCAGGTAGTCCGCCACGCGCACCGGCGCGAACAGGTCCGCCTGCTTGAGCTGCGCGAGCTGCTGCGCACGCTGCAGGAGGAAATACAGCTGCGTCGGCAGGGCGCCGGCGCGCGGGTTCTTGTAAAAGCGCTCGAGGAACGGGTTCTGCGCCGCCTGCTCGAGCACGCCCTGCCCCGCCAGGCTCGTGCACAGGCGCCGCGCCAGACTCGTTTTGCCGACGCCGATCGGCCCTTCCACGACGATGTACTTGTGGGTCGCTTCGTTCGCCATGCGCTTACAAGAGTGCCAGGCCCTCGGAGGTGACCCGACCCTTGAGCTCGGCGACGCGGCCGAGCCCGGGAAGCTCAAGATCGGGGGCAATATCCGCCAGAGGATACAGAACGAAGTTGCGCTCCACTATCCCGGGATGCGGCAGCGTCAGCCCCGGATCGGCACGGCGTTCGCAGCCGTAGCACAACAGGTCCAGGTCCAGGACGCGCGGGCCCCAGCGCACCCGCGTCGCCGGACGACCGGCCGCCGCCTCGAGCGCACGCAACTGCTGCAGCAGCTGCTCTGCCGGCGCCTGCGTCAACAATCCCACGGCCGCGTTCACGAAGTCGGCCTGCGCTACCGGGCCGAAGGGGCGCGAGCGGTACAGCGGCGAGACGAGCACGCGCCGCGTGCGCGGCAGCTGTGCCAGCCCTTCGAGCGCGAGTTCGACCTGACGGCGCGGCTCCTCGAGGTTGCTGCCCACGCCGACGTAGGCGGGCTGCCAGACCTGCACGGGTTAGCGCCCGTCAGGCCGGATTCGCAGAGCCGGAGCGGCGCCGCCGGCGGCGGCCACGACGGCGCGGGCCGGACGTCGACGCGGGCCGCGTCTCGCCGGCGAGCGCATCCGCCATGCGAGCACGCTCTTCGACATTCACTTCCTGCAATCGCGTCCACCAGTCGGCCATCTCGCGTGGCGCGAGACCAAACTCGGCCCGCAGCAGCAGCAGATCGTAGGAGGCGCGGAAGCGCGGATGCTCAAGGACCCGCAGCGCGCGGCGGCCGCGCGGGTGTTCGAGTCGCGGCTGCAGCGCGAACATCTCGCGCACGCCCAGGGAAAAGCGCCGGGGGATCCCGATGCGCGCCTGCGCCTCGCGCACGGCCTGGTCGCAAGCATCGAGGATGGTGGACATCTCGTGCCAGCGCTGCGGCGGAGTGGATTCGATGATCCCGGCGATTGGCCCGTATAAGAGGAGTGCAAACAGAAACGTCGGCGTGACCGGCTTGTCCGCCAGCACCCGCGCGTCGGTGTTCTTCAGTCCCTGCAGCAGCAGCCTCTCGACCAGGCTCCCCGGATGGGAGGCGAAGTAAGCATCCACCGTCGGCAGCAGCGCCGCGAGCAGCCCGCGGCGACGCAGGACCTCGAAGCTCTTGGCTCCGTGGCCGGTCAGGAAGAGCTTCAGCGTCTCGTCGAAGAGGCGCGCCGGCGGTACCCCGCCGAGCAGGTCGCGCAGCCGCCCGAGCGGTGCGGCGGTGGCCGGATCGATCTGGAATCCGAGCTTCGCCTCAAAGCGCGCGGCACGCAGCATGCGCACCGGGTCCTCGCGAAAGCGCGTCTCGGGGTCACCGATGAGCCGCAGCTTGCGCGCCGCGATGTCCTCGGCACCGTTGACGTAGTCCCAGATGGAGAAGTCGGCGATGTTGTAATAGAGCGCGTTGGCCGTGAAGTCGCGTCGCCAGACATCCTCGTCGATGGTGCCGTACACGTTGTCGCGCAAGATGCGCCCGGAAGCATCGAACATGCGATCGGTGGAATCATCCGCATCGTTGCCGCCGCGCGTGCGTGCGACGGGCGCGGGTGCTTCCTCCTCCTCGGGTGTCTCATCGAGCTCAGGCGCCTCGCCATCCTCTGGGTCCGCCTGCGGCAGCGGCTCATCGCCTTGTGATGGCGCGCTCGTCGCGCGGAAGGTCGCTACTTCGATGGTCTCGCGCCCGAAGAACACGTGCGCGAGGCGAAAGCGACGCCCGACGAGCCGGCAATTTCGGAACAGGCGCTTCACTTGCTCGGGCAGCGCGTCCGTGGCGACATCGAAATCCTTCGGCTCGAGGCCGAGCAGCAGGTCACGCACGCAACCGCCCACCAGGAATCCCATGAACCCGGCGTCGCGGAGGCGGTAAAGCACGCGCAGTGCGTTGGGGGAGATATGGGAGCGTGAAACCGAGTGCTCGGATCGCGGGATGATCCGGGGCGTGGCGGCGGGCGTCGCAACGGACGCTTCAGGGGAGTTCAATGAGGCGGCTTTCGGCTTGAGCAATCGGGACGGCTCTCTATAATACCGCGCTCTTGCTCGCGGCCCCGACCCCGCTCCCTTCGTCTAGAGGCCCAGGACATAGCCCTCTCAAGGCTGTAACACGGGTTCGAATCCCGTAGGGAGCGCCATAAAATCAAGAGCTTATGGGCATCACAGGGCACGCGGGTGAAAATCGGGTGAAAAAACGCGCCAAGTCTCAAATCAAGCCTTGTCTGGGCCAAGGCATCCATGCGCTGCCAGTTGAGCCGGCGGCGTTGACTGCGCCGCCGGAGCGAGCGAGATCAGCGCTGGGTAAGTGCCGTCCGGAAGGAGTTAAGCGCCCGGCCGTTATTCGGCACGCCGTAGTACGCGACGTGACCTCGCAACACCGACGCCAACCAGCTGCCTTGAGCGGGGATTGGGTCCTGACGGCGTCGACGCAGTGCTGCGCCGACCTCAGCGAGTTTGGCCGTCAGGCGCTTACGCATCGTGTGCCGGAGCAAGGCGAACACGGGAGCCCCAATCGACCCAGTAGCGCCGAAGACGAGAACGCGCATTTGGAGTTCTCAGTCGTGTGCCGCGTCGTTGCAGCAAGAGCTGGCACGCTAAGGCGCGTCATGGGTGGAATTACGCTGCATCCATTCGGCCAGTTCCCGTTCGCTCACTGAGCCCTCTGCAACTGCCACAATCGTCAGAACCTCGTCCTCTTCGGCAGGCTCAAGCAGGTACCCGTTCACGAACAGGAATGCGCGTGCGGCGAGCAGTGCTGTGCGCTTGTTGCCATCAACAAACGGATGGTTCTTTGCAGGACCATGACACAGACTCGCGGCAAGCTCGAACACCGTAGACTTCGGCTCGTATGCGAGCCTGTTCCGTGGACGATCGAGCGCGCTTTCCAGAAGCCCCGGGTCTCGAATGCCGCCGAGGCCGCCGAACTCATAGATCGCTTCATCATGAATTGCCGTGACGAGCCCCGTCGCCAGCCACTTGGGGCCCCTCACTTCTTGGCGAGCTCGTGCAGCGCGTTTCGATGGCGACGCATGTAGTCACGCGTGGACTCGATCACCTTGGCGAACTCAGGATCGTATGGCGTAAGACGTATGCCTTCGGCCGTCCTGACGGCAAACAGCTCATCACCCTCGGCAACTCCCAGCGACTCGACCACATCCTTGGTAAGAATGACTCCGAGGGAATTACCCACCTTCCGAACTTTGACCGGCATGGACATTTGCACCCACCTTTCGTGGCGTCGTTATAACATCTGTTATACTGACCCGCAAGGTCCACCGCCTGCGCGCCTCTCAAGGCTGTAACACGGGTTCGAATCCCGTAGGGGAGCGCCATCTAATCAATTACTTACGTGAGCTGCCTCGCGGGAAGGCTATAAGACCTCCCGCGGTGGAGGCCGTTCGTGACCGAACCGTCGCACGCGGTATTTCTCAGCGAAGCGTCGCAGGACGGCGAGGCTGCCAGAGGGCTGCCGGCATCGAAGTCTGGTTCCAGCAGAGCGAACTGCGCGGCGGGGACGCGTCCTTGACGCCGAGGGACATATCCATCCGCCAACACATCCACGACTGCCGGCTGTTCGTGCCTGTGAGTTCGGCTCAGACCGACGCCAGGCCGGAGGGGTACTTCCGCAGAGAGTGGAAGCTGGCGGTGGACCGCACATACGAGATGTCTGAGCGCGTCGCGAACGGCGCGGTAACATCACGCAAGCCTCACAATCACCGGCGCAACGGTGTATTAGATTGACCGCACGGCCGGGGCAGAAAAAGCAGAGGTCGATCATGAAGCCCGAAATCGGGGTGCTGCCCATGCGCGCGGCAACGGCGTTACGCGAGCACTTCCGCGGGGCACTCCTGCTGCCGGAGGACCCGACCTACCCGGTCGCGCGGCGGGTATGGAATGCCGCCATCGACCGACGCCCCGCGGCCATCGCAGTCTGTGCAGACGCGGAAGACGCCGCCATGACGCTGCGGATCGCCTCGGATCACGGCATCGCAGTCACCGTGCGCGGCGGTGGCCACAGCGTGGCGGGGCGTGCCGTGGCACACGGGGCGCTGATGATAGACCTCGCCCGGCTGCGCGCGGTGAGCGTCAACGCCACCGCTCGAGTGGCGACCGTCCAGGGTGGCGCGCTCTGGCACGACGTCGACGTGGCCACTGCGCGTCACGGGCTCGCGACGACCGGCGGGCTGGTGTCGAGCACCGGTGTCGGCGGCTTCACCCTCGGCGGAGGCACCGGCTGGCTAATGCGGCGCCACGGACTGGCGGTCGACAACCTGCGGGCCGCCAACGCCGTACTGGCCGACGGGCGTCTGGTGCGCGCCAGTGAGGACGAGCACGCGGATTTGTTCTGGGGTCTGCGCGGTGGGGCAGGCGGCCTGGCTCTCGTGACGGCGTTCGAGTTCCGGCTGCATCCGCTGCAGTCGGTGTACGCCGGCGTCGTGATCCGTGCAGCGGCCGAGACCGCCCGCGCGCTGCGTGCGTTCCGCGAATTCGCACGCGAGGCGCCAGATGAGTTCTGCGGCATGGTGGTCATCGCACGCGCACCGCCCCTGCCGTTCCTCAGCGCCTCCTGGCACGGCGAGCCCGTCGCCATCACAGCGCTGTGCTGGTGCGGGGAGCAAGCGGAGGGGGAACGGGTACTTGCGCCGCTGCGGCGCTGGGGCGAGCCGCTCGCGGATCACGTCGGATCCATGCCGTACGTGCAGTGGCAACACCTCCAGGACGCGGGCGCGCCGCGTGGTCGTTTCCAGTACTGGAAGTCGGCCAGCTACGCGGCCCTGCCGGATGCGGTGGTCGACGAACTGGCCGCGGTGGCGGTTGCGTTGCCCACGCCGCAGACCGAGATCCACGTGCAGCACCTGGGGGGCGGCGTGGCGCGCGCCGCGGCGCAGGACACGGCGTTTGCGCAACGTCACGCCGCTTTCTTCATCAACCTGATCGGCGTGACGGTGTGGCCGGACGAGATGCCGCACCTGCGCGAGCAGGTGCGCGCTCTTCTCGAGCGCCTCGCGCCGCAGACTCTGCCGCAGCCCCTGCCGAACTTCAGCAACGAGGACGACGGCGATGTAATGCTGGCGGCGGCTGGAGAGCGTCTGGCGGCGGTGCGACGCCGCTATGATCCCGAGGGGAGGTTCAGGCCGCGCTGAGCGGCGCGGCGCTCGGTGTTGCCCGACATTCGCCACAATATGACCTGAGCCTCCTGCGCCGCCTCTTCCTGCCGCATTACCCGGCCCGCCTCCCATGCCCGGGCGCGCTCGGCTTCCGGCAGGGCGGCGCGCAGCGCAGCGAGCGCGCTCTCGTGGTGCGGCAACCAGAAGCGGAACAGCGGGACGTTGGTCTGTTCCCGAATCAGCGCCGCGGCGGCGAGCAGACGCGCCGCCGTCGTCCAGTCCTGCGCCCGGCTGGCGAGATACGCGCCGCCCTCGATCGATCCCGCAATCCCGCGGATATTGGTGACGGCGGCACCGAGGCGCATTCCTTCCAGCCAGGCTTGCGCAGCGCCGGCGAGATCGCCCAGCGCGAAGTGGGCGAGACCGGTGTAGACCTTGATGAAGTGTCGCTGGTGCAGATCCGCACCGAGCTCGCCAACCCGGTTCAACTCGAGCAGCGCGGCCTCCGGCTCGCCGCGGCTGAGACTGATCCAGCCCTGCGCCAGACCGGCCAGACCGGTGAGCAGCGCATCGCCGTGCTGATGTGCCAGCGCGGCGACGCGCTTCGCGTGCGGCTCCGCCGCCGCCCCTCGGCCCCAGTTGGCGAGATGCAGGGCGTAATAGCCGTGCGCATAGCCTTCGCACCACCAGTCCTGATGCAGGGCGGCGATGCGCGCAGCTTCGGGTAACGGGTTGACGAGCTCCTGTGCCTCGGCGTGCGCGTGAACCTGCAGCACACCCCAGGTGAGCAGCGCGCGGGCGCGCTCGGGCGTCTCGGCGGCCGCGCTGCCGGGCAGCACGTCGCGGCACCACTGCGCGCACAGCGTGTAGGCGCCGTGCGCCTTGAAGTAGAGGGAGAGCGCACCGAGGATGTCCATCGCCGCCTGCTCGTCGTCACCGGCCCGGGCGGTGTCGAGCGCGGCGGCGATGTTGCCGTGCTCCTGTACCAGCTGCTCGATACACTCACGCATCCTCGGGCCCCGCAGCTGCTCGCTCGCCGCATGGCACATGCTGCGCACGGCCGCGAGGTGCGCGGCGCGCGCGCGACCCTCCTCCCCCTTACCACCCAGCCGGGACCGCGCAAATTCGCGTACGGTCTCGAGCTGACGGTAACGCGGCGGCGTCGCCCCGGGGACGACGCTGACCAGCGAGCGATTCACCAGTCCGGCAAGCAGGTCGATTGCCGCTTCGGGCTCGTGCCCGAGAGCGCCCGCCATCCCGAGGGCCGCGTCGACCGTCCAGCTCTGCACGAAGACGCTGCACCACTCGAGTAATCGCTGCTCGTGCGCCGACAGCAGTCCGAAGCTCCACTCGAGCAGCCTGACAAGACTGCGATGACGCGGATCGCGTCCCGCGGCGTCGCTCCCGAGGAAGCGGAACCGCTGGTCCATGCGCTCCAGCACCTGCTCGGGTGACAGCAGGGCCAGGCGCGGTGCGGCCAGCTCGAGCGCCAGCGGCATGCCGTCCAGCCGCTGACAGATCGCGGCGATGGCCGTCGCGTTGTCGTCATCCAGTTCGAACTCGGGCGCCAGCGCATGAACGCGCGACATCAGCATCGCGACCGCCGCGGTGCCGGCAATGTCGGCGGCGAGCAGCCGCCCGGAAGCCGGGATCGCCGGCAACGCCAGCGGCGGCAGGCGCAGCAACTGCTCACCGGTGAAATTCAGCGCTTCCTGCGACGTCGCGAGCACACGCAGCGTGTCAATGCCGCGCAGCAGCTCCACCACGAGCGCCCCGGCCCGTGCCGCTACGCGGTCACAGTTGTCGAGGACGAACAGCACCCGGCGCCCCTGCAGCCGGCGGCGCACCGCTTCGAGGAGTGCGGCGGCGTCCGTCGAGGGCACGGCCAGCGCCGCGCCGACCGCCTGCAACCACTGCTGCGCATCCTGCAACGGCGCCAGATCGAAGAACCAGACGCCATCGCGAAAATCAGGCGCTGCACGCCGCGCCGCCTCGAGAGCGCACTGCGTCTTCCCCATGCCCCCGGGACCCAACACTGTCACCGCCCGGCCGTCCGCCAGCAGTCTGATCAGCTGCGTGACTTCGCCTTCGCGGCCGATCAGATCCTGAACCCGCGCCGGCAGCACAGCGATCGGCGGAGGCCCGAACCGCGCCGGCGTACTCGGCTCCTCGTCAAGGACCACGATCGGACCCACGTAACGGTATCCGGCGCCGTGCACCGTCTGGATGTACTGTGGGACGCCGGCCTCATCACCGAAGGCACGGCGGGCGAGCGTGATGGTGCGGTTCAGAGTCGAGGGCGTTACGTAACGGTGACCCCAGACGGCATCGAGCAGCTCATGACGCGCCACGAGCGTGCCTGCCTTCGCCAACAGCTGGGCGATGACGGCGAAAACTCGCGGTTCGAGCGCGAGCTCGTGTCCATCATGCAGGAAATGCCGCTCGGTCGTATCGACTTCGAACCGACCGCACCGATATCTTCTCGGCCCCACGGTGCGCGCCCCCCACGGGCCGGGTATCGTTGGCGTCTCATGTTACACCCCGCCCCGGTGGCGCGTCGTCACCCGCAGCCTCCGTGCCCGGTGCGGGCACGGAGGCGTTCGAAAAACCGGTCGATCAGTCGGCGGTGATCCGCGTCGCCTTGATGATCCCGGTAATGGTCACCAGGGGGGTGGTCTCATCGAACTCGTGTCCCTCGGTGACGGTGGCCAGATACGCCGTGAGCGTGAATTGGCCCGTATAGGTGTTGTTCGATGCCGCGACGGTGACCCGCTCGTGGAAATGCGTCGGACCAACGTAGGAACCGCCCGAGTAGGCCAGCGCGTAGTGGTTGAGGACATAAGTCGCCGCTCCGACGCGCGCCCAGGCACCCTGGCAGAAATCACCGTCGGCGGGGTTGCGGATCCCGGAGTTCATAAGCTCGGTGTGATCCGAATGCCATGCCACCGTACCGAAGTCGATCAGCATGCCATCGGGCATGGGGTTGGTATGCGTGGCGGTGTTCTTCGAGATCATCTCGAACTTCCACAGGCCGACCACCGTGGGACTGCCGGAGTCGTCCTCGAGCGCCGTGGTGAGGAATCCGGCCGGACGATAGGCCACCGTTGTGAGGTAGCCGGCCGTGGCCTGGTGCCGGGGCGGCGGTGCAGCCGGCTTGGCAGAATCGCTGCATCCGGCGTGGGCCAGTCCCG
>Ga0316624_10001059_pt1 | contig 10417 bp, 7 predicted proteins | sample OWC_Aug_N3_C1_D5_FD_207657 | JGI IMG/M metagenome (GOLD analysis project Ga0316624, IMG submission 207657) | Wetland soil microbial communities from Old Woman Creek delta, Ohio, United States - OWC_Aug_N3_C1_D5_A | ecosystem: Environmental > Terrestrial > Soil > Wetlands | place: USA: Ohio...
TTTCATCGAAAATACGGAGGGAAATCTAAACTCGGGATGATTAGTTCCTATGGGGAGCTGTAGCTGGCGGTGCAATTCCCTAGGGGTGTGCTGAAGGTGACATCGACAGTTGTTGAGCTTGGAAGCATGCCAGATGATCCAGTGCATTCCGCCAATCCATTCGCATCAGCATTTCCATCACAAGCACTTGCTAATGGATAATCAAAGCTGAGAGATGCACTAAATCCATAACCAGTCTCAGAGAATTTGACACTAAAGGTTAAACTAACTGGCTGGCCGGCAGGCACAGAATATGGATTGACTGCACACCATTCCAATACAGGTGGTGGGGGTGGAGGCGGCGTGTCAGTAGCTGTTGGCTGCGGTATTTCAGTATCAGTCGGCTCGGGTTCTGTCCGAGTAGGTGTGCGTGTCCTGGTTGGAGGAACATATACTTCAGTCGGTGTCAGGGTAGGCGTACCGGTGGGCACTTCGGTGTCGGTCGGTGTAAAAGTCGGACTCTGCGTGTATGTCGGAGATGGTGTTACGGAAGGTTTCGGAGTCACAGTCGGTTCGGGAGTGTTCGTTGGCAAAGTAGTTGCAGTAAAGGCCTGGGTATATGTTGAAGAGAGCGAATTTGTTGTACTGACTAGTGTAGGATCCTCCGTTTTCACCTTGGTAGCATCACCAATTAAGCCCAGACCTCCTGGCCTCATATTTGCGTATACAATGACCACGGTCACCAGGATTAATAAGGCTCCAATGGCTCCCCCCAGTGGAATTAATACACGTTTATTCAGCGTGAATGGTTTTTTGGTCTCTTGAACCTCAATTTGAGTTTTGAACCGTTCAGTCTTCTTCGGTTGATATTTTGCTTCTTGCGGGTTAACCGATGACCTGTATATCACTCGCTTAGCTTCGTTCAAATAATCATCGACACTATAATTCGGACGGCTTGTAATCTTCTGATACACTAAATTTACTGGGGAAAACTCGATATTGAGGATTGAAAGGATACGGTCCGATCCCTTCAGTAACCATGTGCCACCCCACTTCTGGCGCATATATTCACCAAGATAGCTTCCCCAAATAATAGCAGTGTTGTAAATTAACCCTCCTTCACCTCCATCACTGGTGCGATTGGAAAAGCCCCAATAAATTTTCTCCAAAATGTTATCTAAACTAACTATACTGGCTTCAGAATAGTCAAGATCTATCTTAAACCTTTCTTTAGCCGACTTAATTGCATAGTCAGCGATAGCTTTCATCTCATCATTGACATCAGGCATAATCCACTCCACGAAATATTAATTTCAGAGAGGCAACGGTGGAGATATATGAGGCAGCATTGATTTTATAGCGCGACAGCTTAGTAATATCTGTAACCAAATACGCCTACTTTTTTCTTGCTTCAATAACGGTGTGTCTCTGTATATATTTAGTATACACAAGAATTCATTACATTACAATCCACCTGCTATATATCTCCACATTACAGACTCGTCAGTTTTTCCCAGATTGTTTATTAGTCCTAGTATACGGGTGCAAGTTTTTAGCCATATCTAATTCGAACTACTATTCATATTAATCTTTCCTCCAGCTCAAGCCAATGGACTAGCAATAGCAGGCAGGACATCAGTAACGGTAATGGAAAAAAACTATGCACCAATACATAGCGATAATTGACTTTTATAATAATTACAATTATGATTCACTCATCCATATCAAATGAGTATTAAATCTCCGGCAGCCTGATAGACTGATTATTCCAGGGATACTCATCCCAAGTGCTATGTTGTCGTTTAGGCATGCTTAGGTTTATGATGAAGACTGCTATTTCACTTTTCAAGCTAAATAAAACTATATATCCAGGTTATCACCCTGGTAACTAGATGAGATTGAGTGTTCATTACCAGTAGATAATTTATTCGTGTGGGTCGTAATTCGCCAGTTATGCTTGCAGACTGCGAGCAGGTGACACCAGATCGAATGCTTGAGTTCACGTAAGTCAGTTTTTGGTCACTGCAACACATTGTGATTTGCACAGGGGTGCACAGCTGGGACGTGTCATCATTTGGTTACTTCTGCCCCTGCACATGACAGAAGGGGCGGAGCGCGGGAATCGCAGATCTTATCCGTTTTACTCTGTCTTCGAAATCAAGGTGCATCCTTATTTACCTGCGGATCAAAATGTAAATGCGTAATTTCCTTAACCGTTCATTTGGAAAATTAATATCAGCAACAATGATCGTGTCATTGCTTTGGTTGTTCACTCATATGGCGTTCGTCAAAGCTGGTACACAAAACCAGACGATCCCCACCATGCCACCACCGACAACAACCAGGCCTACACCTGCCGTAAGTGACACACCGACAAAACCAGCTCCAAACAGCCCGATAACGACCCAGGCATCTCGGACACCAGAAACGCAAACAGCCCAGGCGACGGCGAATCCAACAATCGGGCTGGTGACTGGCACTCCAGTTAGTGCGACTGGTGCTACCGCGACAACCGTTGGTGTGACGATACCCTTGCCATCACAATCGCCTGTGTTGACGCATACGGCCACTATCTCTCCGATGCCCTCCATTGAGCCAGTGGAAAGGACAGGAAGTAATGCCCTGGCTTATATCGTTATCGGTCTCGTGTTATTGTTTATGATCGTGATTGTGGTCTGGATGTGGCTGAAGCGCAGGAAATCGAAATGAATACTGGAATAATTCCGGAACAGAAACAAAAAACAATAGTCAAGCGGGTATTTATCCTTGTTCTTGGGTTATTCCTGGTAGTCTTGCTCGTTTGGACGATTAATTTAGGCTGGCATGCTCTGCATTTGTATCGATTAGCTCGGGACTTGCAAGCCGACCCATCGCAATTACAGGCTGATAGATTGCTCCCACTGGTGGAGAAAGCCGCTCATGATGTTGACACGATCCACAGCGAGCTTCAGCCCCTTTTTCCGATCTTCAATGCACTGGAAGGGCTGCCAGCGGTTGGTCCATACCTTGGGCAGGTAGCACCGATGCTGACCTATGCAGATGGGCTTTCCATTGCGGGAAGGGAAATCTCCCTGGTGCTTGGACCGCTGTTGGTAAGTAGCCAAACTGAGGATACAGCACTCACTCTTCCCGAGCGTGCCAGCCAGGTACTGCAATCTGGTCAGGCTCATTTCGGTACTGCTATCGAGGGAATCAGTCAGGCTAGCCAGGTACGTAGTCGTATCAGACCGGAAATATTGCCTGATTCTATCCGCCAGCTTTACCTAAAGCTGGATGGTAAATTCGGGCTTCTCGAAGAAGGGGCACAAATACTCCAGGTAGCTCCTCTTTTAGTGGGTGCTGGTGAATCCCAGAGCTACCTGGTGCTGGCTCAGAATCGGGATGAGCTGCGAGCCACAGGAGGATTCATATCCGGAATCGGGTTGATCACGATTCGGGATGGCAAGATCCTTCAATTCAATCTGGGAGATTCTTACGCTATCGACGACTTTAGCAGGCCATACCCCAAGCCACCCGAGGCATTAAAACGATTTATGTTGGCTGATTATTGGGTGACGAGAGATGCCAATTGGTCACCAGATTTCCCGAGCACCGCTTTAGCAGCCCAGGACCTGTACACCGTATCCACTGGCATCGAGACGCAGGGAGTAATCGCCTTTAATCAGCTTCTATTGCAAAGGGTGTTACAGGTAATTGGACCTGTTCAGGTACCAGGCACCGCTGAGCCTGTGACCTCCGAAAATATTGAGCAATTTATGCGACAGGCCTGGGCACCAGCTCCAGAAGAAGGGATGAGCCAGGAGTGGTGGCTCCATCGCAAGGATTTTATGCTGCTGCTTGGAGGCGTTATCCTGGAGAAATCCCTGAATATCCATGATCAAGGCCAACTCATCCAGCTGGCAAAGACCATGATCGATCTGCTTGATCAAGGTCAGGTTTTGCTGTATTTTAATGACCCGCCGGCTCAACTTGCTCTCGAGAAGAGTGGCTGGGATGGAGCCTTGCATCCTGGAGGCGGTGATTACCTGTTCCTGGTCGATTCAAATGTCGGTTTCAATAAAGTAGATTCGGTCGTCCAGCGCTCACTAGCCTACCAGGTTGATCTGAGCGAAATAATCCACCCTGCGGGTGAGGCCACCCTGACTTATCAACACACAGTGAGTGGTGATCTCAAGTGCAAGCAGGAGATCAGCTACGGTGAAGGCGCTTACCAGGACATGCAACAGCGCTGTTACCTTGATTATTGGCGACTGTACGTGCCAGTTGGTTCCGAATTATCCACCAGTACTGCGCAGCCTATTCCGGGGGATGAGCTATTGAATGGCGTCGGTTGGCCAGGGCAGGTGGAGAGCCTGCCCGGTGAATCTGGTACCCAGGTCTTCGCAGGATTATTGATGTTGCCAATGGGCCAATCTACACAGATTAACGTTTCTTATAACCTTCCACAAGGGGTGATCCAAGTAGTTGATAATGAAACGCGTGAATATACCTTGAACATCCAGGTTCAACCAGGTCTCGAGGGGATGCCTTTTCAACTGGCAATTAAACTACCAGGAAACGCAAGTCCGGTGAACCCCGGTGAGGGATGGAAATCAATAGGGGATGGCACATGGTCCTGGCAGGGAGTCTTGGTCAAATCAACCCAATTACACCTAGCTTTTAAAAACAATCCATGACCGCTTAATCGCCTATATTTTTATGATTATTCGGAAGAGAACTTGCTATACACTTGACAAAAGACCAGTATTTTCCTCTGATGTATGATTAATAAATCACTGAATCAGTTACATTATTTGCTTAAATTGTATATAATATTGGTAACTCCTTAGTAGAAGTTGCACAAAAGATGGGAGATGATTTGTTGTTTGCTAACGAGTGCCCTGCCAAGACTCTCGAGAAGATAAGGAGCAGATATGTTTACAATCTCTAAAATCAAGTGGATTGGAAGCCTCAGCCTGGCAGGTATAGTCCTCCTCCTGGCATTGTTGGGCGGAAATTGGGGAACTGACTACACGGCCAGCGCCAATGCTAATCTCGCACCACACATCGATTATATCGATCCAATGGGAGTCCCGACTGGATCCGGTGATGTGGTGATGATCATCAGTGGAAGCGGCTTTGGTGTTTGGGAGGATACAAGGGTAAGATTTACGGGCGGGGGTTATGATGCAATGCTTCCGCCTTTATTTATTAACTCCACAGGCATCAGCTTGAATATCTCCCATACCTTGCTTGCGTTTCCCACAACTTATGATGTGATTGTTTATACTTCTTCCAGACCATCGATCCCATCGATTCCGCTTTGGCCGGAATATGACACACCGTCCAATAAAGTTCAATTCCTCGTATATGAACCTGTAAGCTCCTTCCTCCCTATCATCGCCAAAAAAAAATAAATACATTCCGCATATCTTTATAAATTGTTGCAGAACATCGCTTAGTGATATTCTGTAACAATTTTAATATTGGCAAGTAATTTGGGTATAGTGGTTATTAGCGATACCCATTGGTAGATAGATCCATCACTACAATATCGGGCTATGCCTTTTGTACTCACCGACGAATAGGTTCCTAAAGTTTATAAAGCGCCATGCGGTTTTATTTCTATCTGGGCTGGTCATGCTATTGGTTACAGCCCTGTATTTATCCATCGCTGCCACCCGCCTAACTGATGCAAACTTTGGCAGTGATGGGGGTGATTTCCTGGCGGCTGTCCTGACGCGCGGGACCCCCCATCCCACCGGCTATCCCACCTACGTCCTGCTCGGGATCCTGTTCCAATCGCTGCCATTCAGTACTCCTGTGTTCAGAGGAGTGTTGGAATCTCTTCTACCAGCTGCCCTCGGTGCCGGGTTATTGACCGGCTGGATGGTATTCTTGCTCGGTTCGAAGGCTGCATCTCGCCTGTGTGCTGCTGCAGTCGCTGGCATCGCCTGGGGAGTAACCCCATTATTATTCTCCCAGGCGGTCATCGTTGAAGTACATGGTCTGCAGTCCCTGATCGGTGTGCTGATCTTGTGGTGGGTCACTCTTAATCTACAGCCAGCTCCAAGTTCACATACGAAATGGATCTTAGGCTTATCCTTCCTGGCTGGGTTGGGATTCGGGAACCATGTAATGGGTCTATTATTTACCCCGGTGATCCTATTCGCATGGATTTATTTCATGCGACACAGGGGATCTTGGAAGCTGGTCCTGGCTCAAGTAGCCCTAATGCTGGCAGGTATGCTGGTTTACCTGTATCTCCCCTTGAGAGCTCAGGTATTTCCTCCCATCAATTGGGGCAATCCCCAGAGCTGGTCAGGGTTCATTTGGGAGATCAGCGGCGATCCTTACCGAGGATTGCTCTTCAGCACGCAGGCGACTGTTTTGTGGGAGCGGATCCGTTCGGTTTTCAGCCTGCTCATGGACCAGTTCGGTGCCATTGGCCTTGTTGCAGGAGTGTTGGGGATTATCCAATACAGCTTCTCAACCAGGTGGATCCGCTGGATCCTGGTGTGGATATTTGTAGTTTATTTTGCCTTCGCGATCGGCTATGATACGCTCGACTCGGTGGATTATTTACTACCAGCTATCATGGTCTTTGCCATCTGGGTTGGATCATCTATTCCTGTACTATGGGGGGTGCAATGGAGGCGCATTCCGCTTGGATTAATCCTCGTCGGAGTTCTGGCTATTAGTATTGGCTTGCGCATTCCAGGTACCATCACTCGCGTAGACCCACGCCTGCACGACCAGCCTGCGCGTTATGCGGAACAATTCCTGAAGGACGCCCCTCCCAGAGCGATCGTGTATACCACGACCGATGGAGATACATTTCCTTTGTGGTACTATCACTTTGGCTTGCACGAACGGCCGGACCTTCGAGTTGTTGCCCTTCCATTGACCCAATTTGTGTGGTATCAACAGACCCTCACGCACAATTACCAGGATTTGACATACCCTACACTCTACTCTGAGGATCTTCCTAATGTCGACTGGGGGCAGCAGATTGCTGACCTGAATCCAGATCGACCGGTATGCCATTCACAGCTATCCGCAGAAACTGAGACTGGGATTGCCTACCAATGCACAAACCCGTGACAAGTGACTCTGCTGAGCAAGTTTCAAGACGTGGATTCGCCAGCTTGCTGAATAATCTGTGGCACTCAGCAGCTTCAGGGTATATCCTGCTGACCATCAAAATAATGATCGGAATAGCATTGTTGATCTTATCCATTCGGGGTATTCAATTCGAAAATTTGATTATTGGGATCAAGTATGCCAATGTGGTGTGGCTGATCCTGGCGATTTTTTCTGTGCTGCTTGGCTTATTTCTGAAGTTCTGGCGCTGGGTGTTATTCATCAGGCACTATCAAGTCGGATCAAATCTCACCAGGCTGTTCAGTGCATATTTCGTCGGTCAGGCGGCCAATATCATATTGCCATTCCGCAGTGGTGAGCTGGTCCGCATGGGCTATTTTGCTGCTGAGCCGAAAATCTTGCCTGAAATTCTTTCTACGATTGCCCTCGAAAAGTACCTGGATTTGATGGCATTAACCGTGTGTGCTATCCTGGTGTCCTTGAAATTCTCGCTTGATAATATTTTGAACCTGCGGGGCTTGCTTCTTCCGCTGACGCTCATTCTCACTCTGCTATCCCTGGTGGTGATATTCTTCGGACCGCAGGCCTGGTCGAAAATCAGGTCTGGCAACCTGCCAGAACGAATAAGTGAGTGGCTCGATCGTTGGGTACAGGTGAGCCAGTGGCTGAGGCAACCCCGGAAAACGGTCCCAGGGATTTTCCTCACCATCCTGATCTGGGTCGTGATGTGGATGACCAATTTACTATTATCACGCAGCCTGGGGACTAATTTAGTGGGCACAGCCGCAGGATTGGTCCTGGTTGCAGTATATGTCGGTCTCCTCCCAGCGCTGATGCCAGGGAATATTGGCCCGTTCTATTTCTTCGCCAGCCTTGCGCTGCTACCATTCGGCATCCAGCATGACCAGGCGTTCACGTTCGCAGTGATTTTGCATGCCATCGTGACCCTGCCTCCATTACTGGCTGGATTGATCGGATTATTTATCCATCCAGCAGCTGCGAGAGTATCATGATATCGGTTATCGTTCCAGCTAAAGATGCTTCAGACACACTGGGCGAATGTCTCCAGGCACTTCTAGCCCAGGAAGGTATGCATTACGACCGTGATTATGAAGTCATTATTGTTGATGATGGCTCGACTGATTCCACAGCAGAGATCGCTGAACCAAAGGGTGTCAGGATCATTCGGCAGGCCAATGCCGGTCCAGCTGCTGCCCGGAATGCAGGTGCCAGATCGGCCCAGGGGACCATACTGGCGTTCACCGATGCTGATTGTGCACCATCCTCCACCTGGTTGGGAGAGCTCACCCAACCTTTCAGTGATCGCGAAGTGGTTGGTGTGAAAGGTGCGTACAACACGCGACAACCTGCGCTGGTAGCCAGGTTTGTTCAGCTAGAATATGAATTCAAGTATTCCAGGATGAAAAATCTACCTTCGATCGATTTCATCGATACTTACAGCGCTGCATACCGCAAGGACGTCTTTCTTTCGAATGGCGGTTTCGATGAATCCTTCCCGTTTTCATCGGTGGAAGACCAGGAGCTCTCATTTCGGCTCGCCCGGAAGGGATATCGCATGGTTTTCGCCCCCAAGGCCGAGGTTTTTCATTACCATGATCAATCGCTTAAAGATTACCTGCAGCGAAAGTTTGGGATCGGTTACTGGAAAGCTTTTATGCTGCATTGGATCCCTGAAAAAACCTTTTCTGATTCACACACTGCTCCCTCCCAGCGAGTTGAGATACTCTTGTTTGCTATCATGATGGCATCGATTCCATTTATCCCTATCTGGCCACGACCTGCTTCCCCGTCATTCTTGATCGCACTGGTAATCTTCCTGGCTATATCGAGTCCCTTCCTGGCGTTTATATATCGACGCGACCCAAAAGTGCTCTGGATTGCTCCAGTGATGGTATTGGCCCGTGCTGGGGCTCTCGGATTTGGTCTGCTCAAAGGTTTCCTCCTGCCTCCAATGGTTAATTCGAAAGGTTTCCCTTGCCAGTTAATCCACATCCGTTTTATTAAGCGCCTGATCGATATTATTGGGGGGCTGGTCGGCTTGATCATCTCCGGCCCGATTATTGCCCTTGCCGGGGCTGCTATCCAACTGGATAGTCGCGGTCCGATGTTTTACAAGCAGGTGAGGGCAGGTGAAAATGGCAAGCCGTTCACGCTATTCAAGCTCCGCACGATGGTCGATGGCGCTGACCGGATGGTGAGGGGTCTCCTCCCCCAGAGCCAGATAATGGGCCCAGCTTACAAGATCCCAGCTGATCCACGCGTCACCAGGATGGGACGCTTTCTGCGCCGTTGGAGCCTCGATGAGCTACCTCAATTTTGGAATGTGCTCAAAGGCGAGATGAGCCTGGTTGGACCACGACCCGAAGAATTGCCAGTTGTGGAGCAATACACCGATTATCAACGCCAGCGTTTAATGGTCAAGCCCGGGCTGACCGGTCCCATGCAGGTGAGTGGAAGGGCAGGGCTGGATTTCGACAAACGCCTGCAATTGGAGCTGGATTACCTGCGCAATTATTCGCTGATGCAGGATGTAAGGATCATCCTCAAGACCTTTTCGGCCGTGGTTTCAGGTGAGGGCATAGCTTGAGATTTCATCTTTGGGTAATTCTCCTGGTCTTCGTTGCGCTACTGGGTATTGCACTTTTGATCGATCTGCAAGGTGTGGGGCCAGGCGGCTGCAAGTTGAGCTCAGTCACAGATAATTACGAGAAATCTGGCCTTAAGGCATGTGATCCGCTTCATGCAAGCTTCTCTGGGCCGCTGGTTCCTGGTCAGGATAATACAAACCAGACCTTGCCGTCGAGTAGTCTTGGCAGAGAAGATCAGCTGGCAGGAATGGCATTATCTTCCCGGGCAGGGTTCGCGATTTCCTCTCCAACCGATGCCGCGCATTGGGCAAAGCTGCTCGGATCGGCCTGGTATATCGATTGGTCCGTTCAATACCACCCACCTTTGGAGGGTTTGGAGCATTGGCAGATGGTCCGCCTGCATGAAGATTGCATTTCTCCCTCGCTTGAGCAAATTCAACAAGCCGCGACCCTTGCTCTTGGGCAGGTTTGGATCATCGGGAATGAACCGGATGTCATCTGGCAGGATAACATCACGGCAGCTAGGTATGCCTCCACTTACCACGACTTGTATGTAATGATCAAATCCGCCGATCCGACTGCCCTGATTGCCGTGGGGGGGATATCTCAAGCCACACCACTGCGCCTACAATATCTCGATCAGGTGTTGCATACTTACCAGGACCTTTATGCAGCAACCATGCCCGTGGATTGGTGGACGGTGCATGGTTACGTGCTCCGTGAAAAGAAGGGTTCATGGGGCGTCA
>Ga0316624_10001061_pt1 | contig 10416 bp, 6 predicted proteins | sample OWC_Aug_N3_C1_D5_FD_207657 | JGI IMG/M metagenome (GOLD analysis project Ga0316624, IMG submission 207657) | Wetland soil microbial communities from Old Woman Creek delta, Ohio, United States - OWC_Aug_N3_C1_D5_A | ecosystem: Environmental > Terrestrial > Soil > Wetlands | place: USA: Ohio...
CCTGAGAACAGGCCTCGTATATTTCGCAACCGCAACTGCAAGCACAGGCGCCATACGTGGCCGGGCGAGTCGGATTCACCACAGATCCCTCTGGGGCAATGATATGGATTGGCACCAGGGCACCATGGTTGTGAGGCATCATGGGGTCCATGGTTAGAAAAAGAGCCATATAGACGTAACAATAAGTATTCCCCAAAGGGCTATTAACAAAGTCAACCTGCTTCATCGAGTCTGAAAAGTCGAAGGTCATCTCATCTCCCTTAACGGTGAGCTTAACCTTAATCCAAACTGGACGATCCACACTCCCATCCCAGTCCACTGCTGCTTCACCAAAATATTCACCATCTGGAATTTCACGGATTTCGGATCGCATGGCCTCCTCGCCCTTTCTAATCATCTCTTGGCAACAGGCCCTTACCGTATTGAGTCCATATTTATCAACTAACTCACAGATGGCCTCTGCTCCTCTGTGGATTGAACCATAGATCAGCATCACATCAGACCACACCCCTTCAGGGGTTCGTATATTGTTGAAAATGACTTCACGCACTTTCTCATCGATCTTACCCTTCTCGATCAACTTGATGGGTGGTATATTTAAACCCTCAGCAATACAATCGTATGCCCGGGGAAAGTACCCACCCGAATAGGCTCCTCCGGTATCCATCATATGTCCTCTGAAATGGCAATAGAAGACTAACTCATCGTGCCAATAGATGGGAACTAAAAATGTCCAATCGGGCAGGTGACCGCTTCTTACAATATGACCATCATTTCCCAGAACCATATCTCCAGGTTCTAATTTACCAAACTTGTCCAATATCGCTTTGGTCGGAATTTCAGCCAACAGGCAGTGACATGGCAGAAACTCCACCTGGGTAATAATTCGCCCCTTTTCATCAAGGAGCACGGGACCTAAATCACGGGCATTCGCCATGACAAAGCTCTGACTGGAATGGACAACCCTTTCCCCTATTTCACGAGTCAAAGTCAACAACCTATTCCATACAACGGAGAGTGTCACTGGATCGAGAGTAGACTGCGTTTTCTTTGTGGCCATCAACCGGGACCTCCTTTCCCTCAATCCGCTGTTATATAATTCCCGTATTCATCCACGGACATCTTGAAGTTTGATGGGATCACGATATTGGTCATCTTTTCTTCCACGATACAGGGTCCTTCTAATAGATTGCCGCACAGCAATTTATCACCGTCATAAACTCGAGTCTTTACGAAACCGTTGCCTTCTTCAAAATAAGCATTCCGCTCACTTTTTAATGCCGCAGAGGGATCCTTACCCCTCTTTCCTATCTTCTTAATTTCTATGGGCGGAATTTTGCCAATGGCTGACAGGCCAAAAGACATAAACTCGATGGGATAGTTTTCATCAGAATACCCGTAGGTCTCTTTGTGCTTGCGGTGGAAAGCGGCTATCCCGGCTGAAATCGAATCACGGTTTATGGGCCCGCTTGGCCACGGCACGCCAACGTCACGAAATTGGCCAAAATACCTAATCTGGAGAGACCTTTCAAAAATCCTTTGATCCTTGGCCACACCTTCCTTTTCGAGTATCGCAAGGCCTTCAGCTTCCATTTCATCATAAAGTTTCTTTACATGCTCAAGGTCTAACATCGCACCCGGTGTGTGGTAAAACCGGCTGTAATCATGCTTCAAATCTACCCCCAGCATACCAAAGGCACAATAAACGGGAGCGTATTTAGGGATGAATACGTGCGTCATCCCTAATTCTTCTGCAATCTTTAACGCACAGAGCGGGCCAGCAGCCCCGCCCGCACAGAGAACAAAATCCCTTGGATCGTAACCGCGTCTCGTAAAACTGTAGGACACTGCATCTGCCATGACGGCATTACTGACCTTGTAAACGGCTGCCGCTGCCTTTTCGATACTCAAGCCGAGGCGATCCGCTATCTTTTCCTTTATTGCTTTCTCCGCCAGGTCTTTCCTCAATGTCATCTCTCCGCCAAGAAAATAATCGGGTGAGATGTATCCCAAGACCACGTTGGCATCCGTGACCGTGGGCTCTGTACCGCCCCTTGCGTAGCATGCCGGTCCGGGATCTGCCCCCGCACTTTTAGGCCCGATACGTAACGTGTTGGTCACATCAAACCAGGCAATACTTCCTCCCCCAGCACTCATACTGCTCACATCAATGACAGGTAAAGAGAATCGGTGCTGATCGATCAAACTCTCGGTTTTGGTAAGAAGGTTACCTCTCACAATGGTAGCTATATCAAAACTCGTTCCACCCATATCTACGGACAGCAAATTTTCCTGACTGTGTAACTTTCCTACTAAAATCGCCGCTGAAGGGCCCGCTGCTGGGCCTGACATCGCCACCGTGGCCGGATTCTCCATGGCCACTTCAGCAGTTTCAACACCCCCATTGTTTTGGATGTAGAGAAATTGGCCCTGGAAGCCATCTGCCCGTAAAGAGGCGACTAATTTTTGAGTGTACGTGACGATGGCAGGAGCAACATAGGCGCTGATGGTTGCAGTGCTCGTTCGTTCATATTCCCCCATCATGGGCAAGACGGACGAGGAGAGCGTCACATGGGCCTCAGGGTAATCTTCACCAATGATCTCCTCTACCCTACACTCATGATCAGGACGCAGGAAAGAAAAAAGAAGGGCTACCACGATACTCTCCACCTTCATCTTCTTAAGGTAAGATACGGCCTTGTGAACACTGGCCTCATCTAAAGGTATTGCTATGTTTCCTCTTGCATCCACCCTTTCTTTGATCTCTACTCGGAGATAACGGGGGACCAGAGGCTCTGGGAAAGGCATTCTCCAATTCCACATATCCTCCTTGGGAACTCTCCGAAGCTGAATGACATCTCGATGACCCTCTGTGCAAATCATCCCCAACTTTGGGCCAGTCCGTGTGATAATGATGTTTGTGGACTGCGTGGTCCCGTGAACGATCGTCGTCACCTGGCCCAGAAACTTCCTCAAGTCTAAGTGATTTAGCCGTGCTAAGATACCTACAGCATTTCTGACTCCCACTGTTAAGTCCTCGGGCGTGGTGGCCGCTTTCCCAGTAGCCAGATTTCCTCTCCCATCAACAGAGATGGCATCGGTGAATGTCCCTCCTGTGTCAATCGCTATTCGGAAACCCATTTGACCTCTCCTCCTGTCGTCATCTTAAACCAATTTCTTCCGAGTTCTAAAAAGGACCCAATTCAACTGTTGTTCAGGTCGTAGAGATTGATTCCGAGTTTTTTGGCCTTACCATGAAGAGTGCAAAGACGAACCCAACTACAGCGGCCAATGAAACCAGAGAAATGGAAACATTGTAGTTCCCAAACTTGGAAACCGCCAGTCCGCCCGCAAATAAACCTGCTGCTCCTCCAAAAGCTCCTAAACCGAACCACAGCCCGAGCATTTTGCCCACAATCTGGACCGGATAGGTGCCTGAGATGAAGACGACGATCGCAGGGTATAGAAACGCATTGCCCATCCCAACCAGTATTAGACAAACGATGAGAATGATTCTATCTGTGTATACGGGTGGAAAGAGAATGGCATAGATGAAAATACAGGTGAGGGCAAAACCGATCAGCAGAACCGGTTTGGCATTACCACGGAAAACTTTGTCCTGGAAGAGTCCGCCAATCACGGGCCCAAGCATCCCGGCGATCATGACGGCCAACATGAGTTTCCCGGATAGCATCGGCCCAAAGCCAATTCCTATGGGCTTATCCGCTGCAAAATATGCCGGAGTCAAGTTGTATAAAGACTGGAAGCACCATGCAGTGAAAAAGGTTACAATAACCCCGATCCAAGTAATCGGCGCAGACAGGGCTCGCTTGAGGGCGCTTCCATCCGCGGCCCGTACCTCACCGGATTGAGGCCCGGACACAAGACCTTGTGGCTTTGGACTAAAGACGACCACGATCGCTATCAACAAGGCCGCCCAGCACGGGACAGAGAGCCATGCCATCATCTGTTGCCAACTCCCCAACGCAAGGAATACTGCAGGTGCACTCAAAACGCCGACGGCAGAACCCAGTGTGACTGACCCATTCATGAGACCACTTGCGAGCCCTTTCCCTTGTAAGGGAAACCAGATTGCCATAATCGGCGCCATGGTGCATAGGAGGAACCCTGCCGAAAATCCCTGAATGACTCGAGCCCACAGCACTGTTTGATATGAAGTCCCAATCCACGGCATCAGCACAGCCGGAATGGATGAACATAGGAGGCCCAGAATTATCACAAACATAATGCCGTATCGGTCACAGAGGATCCCTCCCACAATAAGGGCAATGGAGGCGGTAAACAAGAACACCGCCATCAAATTGGTCGCAGCGCCCATGTCAATGCCCAGGTTTTTTGCGATGTCGGCCAGCAATGGAGCATAGGCGATCATATTAATTTGCATTGCAGCGAAGCCCAGACTCGCTGTAAATAGCACAAACCACCTAAAGCGGGGACGCGGAACGGATTCGTTCATCATTCTGCTCCTTTTGCTTTCAATGACCTTATCCTTGTGACGGAGGGAGACTGTAGGATTTGTACAATCTATATTTCTCTAACTTCTCTTCTATTAGATTCTTCTTTGCGTAATATGCCTCATGGACTTCTCGGATTTCCGAGAAATGTTTCAATCTCCCTTCAAGGGTTGTGCGGGTTACCTTTAGACTTTCTTCATGAACGATCATGGTTATCTTATCCCCGTCCACCTTCAATGTTCCCCTGGCACCGCAGATGGGACATTCTACAAGGGACTTCTTTCCAGGAATGAGCAGATCTGAATGGCAGACAGGGCACAATCCGGGCTCATCGCCAAGGAACTTCACTTCGTCGACAGGCTTACCTATTGCTTCTACTACGTTACGCCCCACCTTTCTGGCCCTATCCATCACTTTTTCATCCAGCAATACCTGACCGGGTCGGCCCGCAAAACAAACCTGTAATTGATCGACAACTATTAGTTCTGTAAAAGTAAGAACTTTCATCAAAGAAAGTCCCATAGGAACCCAACTGTGATCGCCTCCGCCAACAGATATAAGGCCGCCGATCCTTTTTTTCTCGCCACCCTTTGCCCCCTCAATCGTGAAATTCACCTCGTGGGGAAGCATCCGGTCTGTAAATACCTTTAGATACCCGGGAGGACTTAAGAGATAGACCGGTGCACCGATAATCATCCCGTCGCTTCTAAATTTTTCAACCAAAAAAAGCATATCGTCATCCTTTATTACACATTCTGCCGGTTCCCCTTTCTGCATCTTGACCATACAGCTCTCACAGCCGGTGCAGGGCTTGATGCTGAGATCCATCAAACGCACTATCTCCACATCCGCACCCAACTCCTCAGCTCCCATCAACGCCTCTTTAACGAGAATCTCAGAATTTCCCATCTTCCTTCCGCAGATCAGTCCAGACACCTTCATTACAATTTCCTCCTTACGCTCTTTTTCAACAGCTTCTAAATGTTTCTATCCTCTTTATCTTTGCGACGTAATCATTCTCGCCACAAGATGCATTCTCCGGTTATATCTTCCGCTTCAGACCCTTCCAATAACGGTCGCGCAGCTCCCGCTTCAGAACCTTTCCCCGAAGGCTTCGCGGTAGCTCATCAACAAAATCCACACTCTTTGGAGCCTTCACACTCCCCAAACGCTCCTTACAAAGCGAAATGATCTCTTTATCGCTTACTGTCTTTCCAGGCGACAACTCCACCACTGCCTTCACCGCCTCCCCCCAATCCTCATCCGGCACCCCGATCACCGCACACTCCTGCACCGCCTCAAAAGACGATATCACCTGCTCGATTTCACTCGGATAGATATTAAAACCACCACTGATAATCATATCCTTCTTCCGGTCGTTGATGTGGAGGTAGCCCTCCTCATCAAAAAACCCCACATCACCCGTATGGCACCAACCATCGATAATCGTACTCTGGGTTGCATAGGGATTCTTATAATATCCCTTCATCACCTGATCGCCCCGCACACAGATCTCCCCGACCTCACCTAAGGGCAAGATCTCATTGCTATCATTCATGATGACAACATTACTAAAGGGCATGGCTGGACGGCCGGCCGCGGACAGACGAAAATCAGAAGCCACCTTGCCGTCCACGAAATACTCTTCAGGCGACATGCTCGTGATCCCCAGAGCCTCTGTCTGGCCATAACCCTGAGCGATCACCGGGCCAAATACATCAAGGGCTATACGCAACTTGTCGGTCAACATGGGCGCTGCTGAATAAATCAGATATTTGAGACTGCGGTAGTCAAACTCTCTGACGTTTGGCTGGGCCAGAAGGCGGTAGATCACAGTGGGAGGAAGAAACAGCTTCGTGATCTTATATTCCTGTATTGCACGAAGCACAAGTTGCGGGTCGGGTTTCTCCATGACTACAAGCTTTCCGCCACACGCTAAGATATGGTAGGACAGACCTCCGGCAGCGTGAGTGATGGGGGCTGCGGCTAGCATCACCGGCTTCGGATCGGGAAAACATATCAAGTGATTAGCAATAAAGGAGTGGTATTGCCGGTGGGTTTGCATGGTCATCTTGAAGTCTCCACTGGTACCGGAGCCGGTCTGAAGCCAAGCTGTTGCATCAAGTGGCACTTGTTGCTTAGGGGAGAAATCCGCAAACGGCTCTATCCAGTCCGTTAGGCTGGGGATATCGTCTGACGACTTATCGATACAGATCAAATGCTTTAACTTAGGCAGTCTCGGTCGTAACTCATAGACTTGTTCATGAAACCGGCTCTGATAAAAAAGGATTTCACAGTCACCAAAGTCAAGAATCTTGTAGTTGTCCTCCTTGGAGTTACGAAAATCCATGGGCACATAGGCCATGCCTGAGCGCATGATGCCCATCGTACAGCCGTAAGCAATCGGATCGTTGTCGCTGAGCACGGCCGCATTCCTTCCAATTCCGAAACCGGCTGCAATAAGGCCGTTGGCGATTCGACTCATAAGTTTCAGCATCTGCCGATAGGTGTACTGCCTTTCACCCATGATGACACAGGGTCCTTCAGGATTGATCAGTGTGCCTCGTTCCAAAAAGTCGGTAACCGCCATAAAATTATTCCATCAACTTCTTAATCGTTATAAGCGAGCAGAAATTTCTTTCCCAATCAGCTTTTCTTCCCGCCCATTTCTTTTCTCACTTTCTCAGTCGCCTCGTATTGTACTTCAAAGGTATCCGGATCCAGTACCACACCATAGATATCTCTTGCCCTTTGTATTGAAATGAGTCCGTTCATGACATCCTTTTGCACTCTCGTCACATCCCGCTTGAGGGGGTTACCCCAACCGCCCCCACCCGGACCTTTTGTACAGCACGCTTCACCTGGAAATATCGGTTGATTTGCCATGGTCCGGAGGATTCTGGTTTCACCATTTAGGCTCCGAATCCACATCTCAGCCTTCGCTATTGGACCGCTGGCTGCGCCGACCGCAGCCACAACCTGCCCGTCGCTGTTTCCGGTCATGAGAATCGATGGGGCGCCTGGTTTTGTATCTGCAACCATCTCAATGTAGATACCGGGACCTCCGCGAAATTCTCCTGGCCCTTCATGATCTTGCAAAAATTCGTACCGGGTGACTCGATAGGGAACTTGGGACTCAAAAATCTCCATGTCAGGTCGTGCGAAGTTGCCCACAACCCCATAAAGTCCAACTCCCGGCCAGCCATCATAATCCTTAACCGCGCCGCCACTCCCGTCGCTGGCAAAGGTTTCAGAAAAGTACTGCTTGATCGTCCCTGTCCTCGGGTCTATCTCTCCTGGATCCATCCCAATGACGATCGGGCAGAAATGGCGAGGAAAGCCTCCCATGGCCATTTTAGGGACCGCCTTCCCGAGAGCTAACTGACAAGCCTCGATGATGGGTACCCCTACAGAAATCTGGCAAGCACCTACGGTGGCCGGGTACTTCGGATTCACAACAGTCCCTTCAGGAGCGATCACATGAATTGGCTTCATGCTGCCATAGTTGTAGGAAACGGATGGATCTACCATGGAATAGAATCCCACCATGATGCCCATCATGGTGGTGCCCATGGGGGTATTGACAAAAGTGGCCTGGGGATCACTTTCTGATAGGTCGAAGGTGATCTCTTCTCCCTCTATGGTCACTTTCACTCTGACCCAGATGGGCTTATCTGTCTGGCCATCCCAGTCTGTTCCCGCCTCTCCATAGTACACCCCATCAGGCATCTTTGCGATCTCAGCCCGGGCTGCCCTTTCACCGGCATCGATGATCTCCTCCATACACGCCTTTACTGTGTCCAATCCATACTTATCTACCAGCCTTACAATTTCCTGCTCACCTTGCACACATGCTCCATTGATCAACATCGTATCCATTTCTACCTGGGTCGGATTTCTCACATTCCTCAGGAGAAGCTCCCAGACATCCTTGTTCAGGCTCCCTCTCTTTAGTATCTTTATGGGTGGAATATTCAAACCCTCCGCAATGATGTCGTAAGCACCAGGCCCGTACCCGCCTGGCAAGAATCCACCTGTATCAGACATGTGACCACTAAAATGAAAGAACCCAAACAGTTCACCTTTGTAGAACAGCGGACGCACGAAGGACCAATCAGGCAGGTGAGCACCTTGGATGATATATGGATCATTGGCAATGATAAAATCACCCGGTTCGAACTGATTCTTAAACCATTTTTGTATGTTCTGTGTCGTTACAACAGATTTGAAGAGATGGGAAGTGATGTAGCAGGATACTGCCACAATCTCTCCTCGTGGATTGAGGAGCACCTGGCCCATATCACGTACAGCCGCCATCACGAATGATTGCGTGGCATGCATCACCTTTTCTCCAATCTCATCCAGAATACTTTCAAACCTATTCCATACGACCGAAAGTGTTGTTGGATCGATGCCTCTCCCTTTTTCCACCTTCTTAATCGCTTTTGTTCTTACCATCACTCATGCCCCCATTACTTATTCATTGTTGTATAATTCCCATAGAGGTCGACCTTCAGCGTAATCCGGGGAGGCACAACTAAAGTGGTCATCTTTTCCTCAATAATACAAGGCCCCCTCAATATATTCCCCGCTAATAACTTATCCCCCTCGTAGACCTTCAAATCCACAAAGTCTTCAACCTCACGGAAGAAGGCCTTTCGCGTGCCTTTCAAAGCCTTGGCGGCATGATGGTCACCCTGAGATATTTTTTTGAGCCTTGGCGCTTTAACCTTGCCAATCCCTTCCAGATGAAGTCTCATAATCTCTGTTGGATAAGTTTCGTCGGAATAACCAATGACCTTTCGGTGCTTCTCATGAAACCGATCTATTGTGACCCGAAGAGTCTTGGCTGTTACAGGACCCTTTGGAACGGAAGCATTCTGCTCCCGTACCTGACCATAGTAGCGTATGTCCATTGTCTTCTCGACCACGATATCTTTCTTTGCTACACCCTCTCTCCCCAAAATCTCAACAGCCTCCTCCTCCATCTCCTGGTATAACGCATTCATTCTGTCGAGATTTGCCTTAGCTGTTTCAGACACCAAAGGTCGCGTGAAACTGTTCTTCAGGTCGGCGTACATCATACCAAAGGCACAGTAGACTGGGGCCACTTTAGGGATTATCAGATTTCTTATCCCGAGTTCCTCCATAAGCCTTGCACAGTGAGCGGCTGCCGCACCTCCTGCTGCGCAAAGAGTAAAATCCCGTGGGTCGTATCCTCGTCTGCTAAATACAAGGCGGATTGCCCCAGCCATCTTAGCATTGACAACATCATAGATGGCAGCGGCTGCTTTTGGCACACTCAGGTCCAGGGGATTGCCAATCTTCGCTTTAATCACTTTTTCTGCCAGGTCTTTTCTCAGTCTGGTCTCGCCACCCAAGAAATAATCGGGATCGATATATCCCAGCACCACGTCGGCATCGGTGACAGTAGGTTCTTCACCACCCACTCCATAACATGCGGGCCCAGGAGATGCACCAGCACTTTGAGGGCCCACCTGAAGTCTTCCGCCTGGATCGATCCAGGCGACACTCCCCCCGCCTGCTCCTATCACACTGACATCCACGGAAGGCAAACAATATTTCATCCCTTCGACCACCTTCATCTGAGCCACTCTGACTTGCCCTCCGGGTATGGCACATACGTCAAAACTCGTCCCCCCCATATCGATTGATACAACATCTCTAACCTGATGCCTCTCAGCCAGAGCAACGGCGGTTGAAGGGCCGGCTGCCGGGCCTGAAGCGAGCAGCGCTGCTGGATTCTCACAAATGACTTCTGCAGACGCGACCCCACCATTGCTCTGCATGAACACAAGCTCCCCTTTAAACCCCTTCTCTTCAAGAAGCTTCTTGATTCGCGACACATAGGCGATTGTCTTAGGGCCCACATAAGCGGCAAACATTGTCGTACTCCATCGGCCTACCTCTCCTGTTATGG
>Ga0316624_10001062_pt1 | contig 10408 bp, 14 predicted proteins | sample OWC_Aug_N3_C1_D5_FD_207657 | JGI IMG/M metagenome (GOLD analysis project Ga0316624, IMG submission 207657) | Wetland soil microbial communities from Old Woman Creek delta, Ohio, United States - OWC_Aug_N3_C1_D5_A | ecosystem: Environmental > Terrestrial > Soil > Wetlands | place: USA: Ohio...
CAGAATTGTTTGTGCATTGGATAGGGTGATTAGAAGAAAAGTGAAGAAGGCTATGATGGGAAAAAGAAGTTTTCCGGCCTTACACATAAACAAATTATGAAATTAAATTCCTTAAAAATCAAGCGATTGAGGAAGTGAAGGTTCTCCAATATGGTTTACGAAATTTGAGTGACAAGAGGAAATGATCCTTGACCTTGACCTGGTATTCTTCCATTGAAGAATGTCTCATTCAGAGCTTCATTACTTTCTTCGGTTAAAGCCGACAAAGCCTCTCCGTTTGGAATGAATACAAGAAGATGACGCGAGTCAGGGCGATGTCAAATGTTATTTAAGAAATCGGCTGAAACGGATTCTTACCCTATACCTTTTCAAACATATCTTTGGGAGCGCCGCACATTGGGCAGACCCAACTGTCAGGAAGTTTATTAAAGGGTGTACCCGGAGGGATATCCCCGTCAGGATCCCCTTTTTCTGGATCGTAAATATAACCGCAGACATTACATTTCCATTTTTCCATCTCTCTCTCCTACCTGGATTTGAATTAAACGAAGGCTAAGGGCATGGAGCTCAGCGGATAGCCTTTAAGATCTTTTTTCACTATTTCAATACTTCATCATCGTAAAGCTTTTCAATATAATATTTGTGCTTGCTCTCTTCCTGAATCAGAAAGCTGAAGACATTTCTCAAAACTTCGTCTTGGTTCTTTTCATTTAAATCGGTGTAGAGTTTCACCGAACGTTCCTCTCTCTTCATTGCAACTCGCAGGATATCGCCATAAGATATATCGGGTTTTAATTCCGCTTCAACCATATAATCACTTATCTTCAGATTGGGAATTTTCTCGATCTTTCCCAATACGATTTTTCCTCCAAGCACCTCTTCGAGCTTTGTCTTGTGTCCCTCTTCCTGCTTCACAAAATCTAAAAAGAGATCTCTGGTTCCGGAGTGTTTTACCATGTTGCTTGCTTTGTTATAAAAATCCATCGATTCGATCTCTCTGTGAATGGCAAACTTAATTATCTCCTCAAATTTCTTCTCGTCCATAAGCGCTCCTCCCCTTTCCCATTTTTCCCTAATCTTTTCTCCCACTCCGTGTCATTTTACGAAATGGTATCCATCTGGTCAAGGCAATTTTCACATCATTTGAGAATCTCCAAATACCCAATCTAGAGTGAATGCCTTTATTAAGGTAGTCATTGCGAGGGGCTTCGTTCACAATGACACCACGCGAAATGTCAACTTAATCGTGGCGTTCACTGTCATCACGCGAATCGGACGAAACGTTCAAACCGGTTCGCCGGGTCGAGCCGAGCCTTCAAGCCAGGCCTTGCCCTCGGCGTAAAGCTTCTCCACTGCGGGGCCGCGCAAACCGGGAAGACCGGTTTTGACCTTGAATCCGTTCTTCGACTGCAGATAGGCGAGGTGGCAATACCCTTCGGGAAAGCGTGCGAGCAATTCCGCGTCGAGCTTCAGAACGGCTGAGGGGTCGACCGGATCAAGCCGGTCTTTCTCATAGATCGGCTGCCGCCGCACAATGCCCCAGCGCCCTTTACGTTTCTCAAAGAAGTCGTAAAAGCGCCCGGTGCAGACAACGTCGACCAGGACCCCCTCCACGGGCGCACGTTGGTTGATCGTCATTTTGATTTGCGAGATCGCACGGTTACCTACCATCTCGCAGGTCCAGCCGCCAAGAAAGTGCAGGATACTGACGCCCTTTTTGAACCCTTCGCGGCTCACTTCGATGAATTTCTGTGCGGGCCCCTGGAACCAAGTGGCTGTCATCCAGCCGTCCGAATGCCAGACGGTCGCAAAGCGCTCCCAATCGCCGGCGTCACGCCACACTACCCAATTCTCTACTGTCTCCCGGATCGCCAGCTTGTCGGCGGTCAAATCTTTCGCCATTCTGTTCCTCCTTTCGGATTCCTTATTGGCTGACCTTTGTCGCTCACCGGCGGGGCGTTTGCCCCGCGTCCCCGTGCGGCGGGTTAGATTTTATTCTCAACCAAATCCATCTCGTTGGCCAAAACAAGAACCACCAGCCAAAAAGGGACAAAAACGTTAATCACCATCCTCTTAAATTAGAACCAAATTCGAGATAATAGGTAACATGATCGGAGGCGTCGATACTCATGGACTTAGATTTCCACCAATCAATTTTCACTTGTATCTTATGGAGTCCAGGTCTCAGGTTAAAAAGCCGTGTTTCGCCGTAAGCGATCTCACCTACTTTTTGTCCGTCAATAATAACTCGATACTTTCGCAGGATACCAAAATAGTTAGAATCTCTAGTCAGACTGATGATTGATGACATTTAGCATTTACAATAAATAGACAAAAATCTTTTTTCCTTTATTTTGGTCCCCAAGATATCACAATTCTTGGCTTAAATGCATTGTTTCAAAAAAGATAACCTGCCGAATTCCAATTCTTGAATTGTTGATCTGTAATCTATCTCAGGCCCCGGTTAATAACTTCTTGGCTTACTTTGGAGATTCTCTGAACCTTGCGGAGATCAAAGGCTTCTTCTCAGCAGGCGCATGGAGCTGAGGATGACAAGGAGGGAACTGGCTTGGTGCATGACAGCTCCCAAGATCATGGTGACCCATCCCTCGGCTGAGAGAATGACCATGATGGTATTAAAAACAAGCGCAAAAATAAGGTTTTCTTTGATCACTCGAAGGGCTTTCCGGGAGAGTCGAACGACAGTGGGAATCTTCCCGAGATCATCAGCCATCAGAGCAATGTCGGCTGTTTCAATGGCCACATCCGTCCCCACTGCTCCCATGGCGATACCGATGTCCGCAGCGGCGAGGGCCGGGGCGTCATTCACCCCGTCACCGACCATAGCCACCACTTGACCTTGCTTCTTCCACTCCTTCACCCTCAGCACCTTCTCTTCGGGAAGAAGATTCGCCTCGTACCTTATGCCCAGTTCTCTTCCAATGCGGTCAGCGACCAGGGCACTGTCACCCGTGAGCATCCAGATTTCCGATACCCCTTGCTTCCTGATCTTATCGATAGCGTCCTTGGCCCCTTCCCTCAATGTATCGGCAATGGAAATGATTCCCAGAAGATGACGATCCAACGTGATGAGGAGGGAGGTCATCCCTTCTGATTGCTTCAACTCCAACAACCCTTTTGCCGATTCCGGAATTTCAACCCCCTGGCTTTTCATCATTCCAGAACTTCCCACAATAATGGTTTTGGAGTTCCACTGAACCTTCACGCCTTTCCCCCTGAAATTTTCGAAGGACTGGGGATGAGGGACGCTCAAACCTAACTCTTCTGCTTTCTCTGTGATGGCTCTGGCTAAAGGGTGTTCAGAACGTTTCTCCGCAATCGCCGCCCAATAAAGGACTTCTTTTTGATCCATTCCATTTAAAGCATTTATCTCCACAACTTTTGGCCTTCCGTGTGTCAAGGTTCCGGTTTTATCCATAAGAAGGGTCTTCAATCTTCCCATCTGTTCCAGATAGACGCCTCCTTTGATCAAGATTCCCTGCCGGGCTGCATTTCCAATAGCAGCCACCACGGCGGTGGGTGTTCCCAGAACGAGTGCGCACGGACAGGCCACAATGAGGATGGTGATGGCCCGAATAATCTCGCCTGTGATCAGAAACGTGGCCAAGGCAATCAGGATGATGGCCGGGATAAAATATCGTGAGAACCGATCCATAATCCTCTGGGTAGGAGATTTCTCTGCCTGGGCTTCCAGGATCAAACGTTTAATCTGGGCCAACTTTGTATCCTCAGCCACCTGGGTGGCCTCAATTTCACAAGAGCCGGATTCATTGAAGGTTCCGCAGTAAACCTTTTCCCCGGTCTCTTTTTCCACTGGAATCGACTCTCCGGTCAGAGTGGACTGATTGATCGAGGCACAACCAGAGATGATCTTGCCGTCCACAGGGATCCGCTCCCCGGGCTTGACGATCACCACCTCCGTTGGTTTCACGTCCTCGATCGGAACCTGTATTTCTTCCTCTCCCCGCCTGACCCATGCCATTTTCGGAGAGAGCTGTATGAGGGAAGCAATGGCCTTCCGAGTTTTTCCCACAGTGAACCCTTCTAAGAATTCACCCAGAAGCATAATGAAGATAACTGTTGCGGCTTCTTGATAGGCACCCACTGCAGTGGCTGAAATGGCAGCGATGGAGACGAGGGTGTCCACATTTAAATCCGGAATGAGGAGTGTCTGGATGGCGCTCTTCACAATGGGGTAACCTCCAAGGATAAGGGAGGCGATGGCAAAAGCAGTTGGGAGCGAAGACGCCCCCAAACCGATCCATTCTAAAATCCAGGAGAGGCCAAGGGTGATTCCGGAGAGACTCAGGAAGATCAAAGATCTTCTTGTCCTCCAGAAGTTACGGGTTCTTTCGGCAAGAGTCTCTTTGACCGAATAACCAGGTTTGGTAATCGCCTTTTTGATCCGGTCTTCTTCTACCCGGTGAGGATCGTAGTAAATGGTGGCGGTGGAGAGGACATAACTCACCTCTGCAGAGAGGACCCCTTGTACGTGTTCTACCGAGCGTTCAATATTCAGGGCACAATCGCCGCAGTGGATGTTATCGATGTTGACGATGATCTTTGATTTACCTTCGAACTTCTTCTCTTTCTCTTCCATCATTTTGCCTTCCACTCACCCCCTCCCTCTCCCCTAAGGGGAGAAGGGAAGAAAGAGCGGTAAGTCCGCAACCCGTAATCTACATTCCGTATTCCGCAATCCGCATTCGATCTAGTCTCCCCAACTCCATATACCGGTGTTGTGAAGACTATAATACTGGTCGTTGAGCAGCCTCTCATGGAGAGCCTCTTCATCTGCCAATCGTTTATACATATCCCTTCCCCGGGGGTCCTTGGTCAACTCAGCCATGGATCGGTAGTGGGCCTGTGCTTTTTTCTCTTCTCGTACCGCTATTTTCAAGGCGTCCATGTCCGTCAACTGCTCCTGGCCTTTGGGCTTCTGTGTCTTCAAGGGAATGATCTTCTTCTTGAGAGATGTCCCTTCGTAGAGGGTCCACTCTCCTTTTTCCTGGAGCGATTTGAGGAGCCCCTTCAATTTCTGGTAATGGTTCACCTCAAATTCAGAAAGCTGTTGAAACATATCCCTCCCTTTAGGATTTGTCGTCTTCTTGGCAGCCCTTGAATAGGCCTGGTAGGCGTCCTTTTCTGCTTCCATGGCCACCTTGACTATTTCAATATCCTCCCTCTTTGTCCATGGAACCTCCTTTCCACAGGTTTTGCAGAGAAGTTTCTTCTCCCTTTGGATCACCTCTGCGACACTCTCAAGGCCCTCAAGCGTCATGTCTGCCTCCGCCCCGCAATGCTGGCAGGTCAAAATTTCTTTTTTGCCACTCCCCATTCTCGTCTCCTTTCCTGTCGAGTGTTATTCGGCTAAAGCCTCGATCATTTCCCTGCAGAAGGCGGGTAAATCATCAGGTTTCCTCGAGGTAATTAGTTTTCCATCTCTGACAACCTCTTGATCCACATAATTTGCACCGGCGTTAACCAGGTCATCTTTGATCGCAAAAAACCCCGTGGCTTTTTTCCCCTTCAAAATTCCGGCAGAAGCGAGCATCCAACCCGCGTGACAGATGGCCGCAATCACCTTTCCTTTTTGATGTGCTTCTTTGACAATCCTTACCATCTCCGGGTAACGCCTCATCAGGTCCGGAGCGTAACCTCCTGGGATGACCACGCCGTCATATTTGGATATATCGATCTCTTTTGCCTCTTTGTTTACTTGCACAGGATATCCATGCTTGCTGGTATAGGTCTGGCTGCTTCCTGTCCCGACGATCGAGACTTCTGCCCCTTCCTCTTTTAATCGATAGTAAGGAACCCACAGCTCCAAATCCTCATAGTTATTCTCTGCAAGGAGAATTATTTTCTTTCCTTTAAGTCGCATTTCTTTCACCTCCTTCTTTCTCTTCAATTATAAGGCACACCAAAGTGGTTTTCAGCCTTTCGATCCAGTGGCTCCAAACACGCATGAATCTGGTAGATTCCCTTATTCATTGAGGGGCTCATTCTTCTTGCCCACGAGTCTCGAATCAATATTTCCCGGTCCGCCGCAATCTGGAATATAGCAGGTCACATCACTAAAGGTGCAGGTCTGCTTACATGAAGGACACCGTTCCGGCACGGTATCGGCTCCAAATGTATAACCACAATTTGAACATTTCCATTGTGTCATGAGTCTCACCCCCTTTATTCTCCTCCTCTGCTCTTCTTCAGGTCCGAAACCAGCCTCTTTCCAGCCTCAAAGGCCTGTTGGAGTGCTTCTGGATATTTTAGAATATCCCCCTTTGCCTCCACGCCCCGGAAGACCAGTTCACCCACATATTCTGCGTTGAAGACATCAAAGAAATACTTGACCGTGAGAACGGCCCCGTCGAAAACTTTCGGTCCTTTTGTCGCTCCCACAGAAATAAAGAACCCTTTCCGCTTTCTTCCTTCTTTTCCTAAGGATGGATCTTTGAGAAGATATTTTCTTGCCCAGAAGGCTTGACTTCGATCGATCAGGGATTTGGCCCAAGCGGTGACGCCGTAGAAAAAGATCGGTGAGGCAAGGATCACAATATCTGCTTCCAGCAGTTTCGGATAGATTTTTTGCATATCATCAAGAATGACACAATTTCCGGTGCGGTCACATCCGTGGCATTCTTTACAGGGGGTGAGGGTGAAGTCGCTGAGATAAAGGCGCTCCACTCTCGCTCCTACTTTCTCGGTTCCCTTCAGGGCCTCTTCCAAAAGAATCTCTGTGTTGCCTCCTCTTCGTGGACTGCCGAAGATGCCAAGGACGTTCACTGCCTCTGCCAATTTCCAGCCTCCTCTCCAGAAATAGGGCTAGGAATTGATCCAAGGTCTCTTAAACCATCCAATTGAGGCTGATCCATTCCCTTGTGTTGAATCAATACCTTAAAGACTTCACCCATTCCTATCTCCGGCTCAATCAAATGTTTTAATGAAAGTCTCAATTGAAGGGCATCCATTTCAGACATCCCTCTTCCCAGAGACTCCATCTCCTGGAGGAAACCCAAGGCGAGGAGGAATTGATATTGGGGGACGAGGCCGGTGAGATGGAGGCCGACTTCCTCTCCTTTTTGTATCAGGCTGGAGAAGTTGACATGCGAGGTGATGTCCTGTTCTCCGAGTCTCCCATAGGGATTCTGGGAAGTCCGATGCTGATAATAACAAAGAAGCGTTCCCTCGCTTCGATGGGGAGCATAAAGCTCTTTCGCGAGATAGCCGTAGTCAATCGTCAGGACGAATCCCTTTCTCAAACAGCGAGCGACTTTTTCCACCCAATCCAAGGCCTTCAGATTCACCTCAGCCCGCTGACCCTCGTGGAGGTTGATGCCAATGGATTGGAAATAGGGCGCGATCCTTGGGTCCGATGGCTCCCCCCATTGTTCTTTCAGATGGCCGTGATCTTGGGTGACATAGATCTCTTTTAAATTCCCATGATCGAAAATGACCTGGTGGACAGGAAAAGCATCCACCAGCTCGTTGGAAAGAAAGCAACCTTCCACCAGGGCTTTTCCTTGTTCGAAAGCCTCTGGGTCCATCCAAAAGACCTTTCCTGCTTTTTCGTGGTCTCTAAGCCTTTCCCTCTGCTCCTTTAATAAATGGGGAGACGATTCGATGAGGTGATACCGAACACCTTCGTAAAAGGCAGGTTCATTCTTCTTCACCCATCGGAGGATATCCTCACACAGAAATCCGTTGCCTCCTCCTTGTTCCACGACATCAAAGAAAGCGGCTCCCAATCGCTCGGACATCTGAGAGAGTTGCTTCGCAATCAAGCCTCCGAAAAGGGGATGAACACACGGGCCGGTATAGAAATCCCCGTCTCTTCCGATCCGCATCCTTTCCGATTGATAATAGCCATCCTCAGGATGGTAAAGACACCATTCCATAAATTGAGAAAAGGGAATAGCACCTCTCTCTTCAATTTGAGAAAAAACGAATTGCCTCAGCCTTTCTCCCCGGTTTCTTTTTTCTTCTTCCATATACAAAGGAGTTCCCTGTTATGGTATCCGGATTGAACCAACTCCCAGCCTTCCTTCCCTTTCTCACGAAAGAGATCCTCCAGCCATTCGACGCCTCCCGGAAAGACATCGTGAACAAAGCACAGGCCATCCTGATCACATTCAATAGTCGTAGACTCCTGCTTCGGAGGCTGCCGCTCCGGCAATTCATGAACGGTAATCTGATATTCCCATTGGATCATATGTTCTTCTCCGAATTAAAATTTTAAATGTTGACAGGCTGTTTGAAAAACGCCCATCCGCGGCGTTCCCCTCATCCTTCGTCGTTGCAGCATATATTCAAGTACGCCTCTGGCCGCCTCACCAATTCGTCGGCGCGGCAAGATGTTTCCTTATACGTCGCGACGCCACTCTTTAGGATTGCCTGCCTGAACGGCAGGTGAAAGGCTCACGGGCGCCTTCCATCTGGGCATTTTTGATCAGCCCGAAAAAAATGAGATTTTCAACAGACCCGTGAACTTTGACATCGCCTTATCCTGTCTATATTTCGTAAGTCAAAACCCGGATCAACCCAATGGTAGCGCCTGTATTGTCTGTGGTGGTCGTGTCATTGACCGAGACAATCTTTTTCACTTTGTTGTCAGCGATGAAACGATTTACCTTGTCATCCAGGATCTCTAACTCCTTTATCGTTTGAAAAATTTTTATCTCAGTCGTAAAGGTTTTAACTCTCCAGCCTTTTTTCTCTCCCATTTTCGGAATCCTTTCTCTCCTCTTAACAATTATAACCCACGTCGTCCCAATAAATGGGGGTCTCCCATTTTTATAGAGTAGCACTCCAATGGGTGCCGGCGGGCCTTCTCTAATCGCCTCTCCCGTGTTTAAGGGGACCCTCTTCAAAGGCCTCATGAATCCAGTTCAATGCGGCGATCATTTTTGGAAATCCAATCGTGGTCAATCCCAAAAGGACGGCATGTCGAATCTCGTCCGGAGTGACACCGATGGCCAAGGCTCTTCGAGCATGAGATCTGATTGCTCCCTCTGATTCCGAGCCAATGGCGATCCCCAGCTTGATGAGCCTTCGCGTCTTTTCATTCAGGGGTCCGGAGGCGTGACATTTCTTTGCGAGGCGATCATATTCCTTTTCAATCTCTGGGAATTCCTTTTTAAAGCGTTTGTAGGAAAATGGTAGAAAATCCTTGTTTGGCATGGTTGCCTCCTTTCTCCTTATTCCAACGTGATGGTATACTTATTGACCAGATGGTGGGGGAAATAAGATTCCTTTGCCTTTCTCAAACCCTCTTCCCCCAGATCCTGTTCTCGATTGACATAGGTATACCCCGACCCCTGGTGCTCTAAGAAAGCCTGATTGATCGTAGGATAGAGTCCCTCATAAGCCGGATTCGCCTTCTCGATGTGGATAACGATCGTTTCCGGATTAAGAGGGTCTCCCAATGTAAAGGCCTCCACTCTTCTATTGATGAGGATGGCTCCCCCTTTCACTCCTAACTCCTCAAAGCGGGTGAAGGCCTCTTTGGTGGCAAGGGATTCGTTGCGCAGTCCTGGACTTGCCTCACAATCCCGGAGATCACACCACTCGGCTTGCAGTTGGAGGCATTGTGGAACCCACTCGGGAGTGAGAGGAATATATTGGAAGGAATATTTTTCCTGAAATTGTTTGATGTGATTCCTCTTCCGATGGTATTTTCTACCTTTCAATTCAGTCAGATCTTGAACCAGATAGACATAATCGCATTGACTTCGATCCAGCTCGGCTTTCATACCCGAAGCCTTCCAATCGATGTGAGTCACCACGGCTTCAGGGACACGGGCGATTTTAGAAACTACAGCTTTTCCACCAAGATATTGCAGTAGACTCTGAAAACATTCTATCACATTTCCCTCTCCGATCGGAGGAAAGAAAAACGAATTCTGTTCTTGCTCAGATAAGAGGCAGAGAAAATTCCGGAAACGACTGATTTTGATCTGATAGGCACGTCGCCAGATGAAGAGGTTGGTAAAGGTAAACTCTGAAATCACAGGAGGAAACTGGGTAAAGAGTTGATCGAAGAGAGGTTTGTCTTCGACGTTTAAATCCTTAAACTGGGGAAATTCTGGCACACCGACCCATGAATTGTCCATGATTAAATAGCTCCTTGCTAATTCCAGCTACACTCCATTCTACCAGAACCAGGTAGATGTCGGGCCACAAAAAATGCCAAATCCGGATATCGAAATCCCCGCCTTCGCCGAAGCGGCGACGCGCAGGCAGGCGCTCCGGATTTAGAATTTTCTTAGTTAAATGATCGGGTCAGATGGTCGACCATCGTGCAGACCTCTTTAAGATTAAAAGGTCTGTGAATAAAACCATAAACACCCGCATCGATGGCCTCTTTAAGGAAGGGGTCCCCCCTTTC
>Ga0316624_10001063_pt1 | contig 10408 bp, 8 predicted proteins | sample OWC_Aug_N3_C1_D5_FD_207657 | JGI IMG/M metagenome (GOLD analysis project Ga0316624, IMG submission 207657) | Wetland soil microbial communities from Old Woman Creek delta, Ohio, United States - OWC_Aug_N3_C1_D5_A | ecosystem: Environmental > Terrestrial > Soil > Wetlands | place: USA: Ohio...
CGGAATCGATTCCCAGCCGGCGCCTGTGAGCACCGCGTTCTGGATCTTCTTCTGCAACTCGACCTTCGCCTGCTGCTCTGCCGGCGGCGCCTTTGTCAACTGCAGCAGGTGCTCCTGCTGCGCGAGGACCAATTCCGCGCCCGTGACGCCCGGCGTTGCCATGAGTGCCAGCGCGGCGACGTCCTTGTTCTTTGCGGCCGCGAGCATCGCGGCCCATCCGCCTTCGCTGTAGCCGGCCAGCACGATCCGCTTCGGATCGACGTCCTTGCGCTGGCGCAGAAGGGCGACCGCCGCCCGCGCGTCCTCGCCGTATTGCTCGAGGGTGGCGTTCTCCGCGCGGCCGCCGCTCTGGCCCACGCCGCGCTTGTCGTAGCGCACGACCACGACGCCCGCATCGGCCAGCGCGCCCGCGACCTGCGCGAAGATCGGGACGCCGTACGCCACCTCGTCGCGATCGGTCGATCCCGATCCACCCACGAGCACGACCGCCGGGTACCGGCCTGCCCTGGCGAGCGTGGCGATCGCCGGTTTCGACATCGTGCCCGCCAGCGAGAAGCCGCTCGCCGGGATGAGCACCTGCTCGTCGCCCGCCCGCGGCGCCACCTCGGTGCGCGCGGCCGCTGACGAGACGTCTTCGCGCGCCATCTCGAACGACTGCTCGACGATCGCCAGTCGCAGCAGCCGGCCGGTTGCGTCGGCCCAGAGATCCGCCTGCTGCGTCTGCTTGGGGTTCGCGAACATCAGCTGATAGTGGCGGCTGGTGATGGTTCGTCCCGGTGTCTGGATGCGCTCCTCGGTGATGGCCTTCACCTGGATGGACACTTCGGCGCGCGCGAGGATGTAGCCCCGCAGCTCGCTGCCCACTTTCGCGTCCTGCAGGCGGACGGCAAGTCCCTCGTAGAGCCCGAAGAACGCATCCAGCAGGATGACATCGTCCGGGGAAACCTTGTCGGTTTTGGTGGCGGGCTGCCTGCCGGCCTGGGAGATCTGCGTGGCGGCGATTCCGTCGGTGAACACCGTGTGCATCGAGGCGTACGAACCGTGCACGATCGCGTCGAAGGTCGCCTCGAGCGGCTTCAGTTGCGCGTCGTAGCGTGCTTCGCACCGGTTGGTGATGACGTCGATGGGAGGGCCGAGGCGGCCGCTGCCGGAAATCACCATTCCCTGCGGCGTACGGGCGACCGACACCTCTTCGGTGCCGGCCTGTATGCCCCGGACGAAGATCTTGAAGTTGGCGGCGACGCCGGCCGGCGCCGGCTGCGCCAGGGCCACGTGCGACCACGCGCCAAAGAGCAGCGCGAGGACGCTACAATGAACGGAGCGCATGGTCGAGAGGATACCACGCGATGCAGTCCTTTTCGCCCGAAGAGTATCGTGCGGCGCGCACCGGCGCGGCGCTCGTCGATCGCTCGGAACGCGGCCGGATCGCCGCCATCGGCGCCGACCGCCTGGCCTACCTGCATGCCATGCTCACGAACGACATCCTGTCGCTGCGGCCGGGCACCGGCTGCTACGCGGCATACCTCACGCCGCAGGGCCGGATGATCGCCGACATGCTGGTACTCGAGCTCGGCGATCTCACGCTCCTGGATGTCGAGGCGTCCACCCGCGCGGTCGTGCTCGAGAAGCTCGAGCAGTTCATCTTCTCGGAGGATGTGCACCTGTCGGACCTGACGCCGGGGCTCGCGGAGCTTCGCATCGCCGGCCCGTGCGCGGCCGACGTGCTGGCTTCGGCAGGGCAAGGCGGCGGGGCCGCGAGCGCGGCACCCTTGGGCGCCGCCGATCTGGGGGCCCTGCGCGAGTACGATTCGCTCCGCGCCTCCTTTCAGGGCAGCAGCGTCGTGATGGTTGCCGACCGCGAACTTGGCGTGCCCGGCTTCAACCTCTACCTGAATCGCGAGCACGCGCCCGCGTTTGGAGACGCGCTGCGCGCATCGGGCGCCATCGAGATCGGCCGGGAGGTGGAAGAGGCCTTGCGGATCGAGGCAGGCCGCCCGCGATTTGGCGTCGACATGGACGAAGCGACGATTCCGCTCGAGGCGGGCATCGAGAACCGTGCGATCAGCTTCACCAAGGGATGCTTTCCCGGCCAGGAGGTAATCACGCGTGTGCTGCACCGCGGCCATGGGAGGGTCGCGAAGAAACTCGTGGGCGTGAGGTGTGAGGGCGAAATCGTACCGTCGCCAGGCGATGCGCTATTGGCGGGCGACAGGGAGATCGGCAGCGTGACGAGCGCCACGACGTCGCCGACGCTGCAGCGTGCCATCGCCCTCGGCTACGTGCAGCGCGACTTCGCCGCTCCCGGCACCGCCGCTTCGATCGTCCACGCCGGCCTGCGCCTGCCAGCGACCGTGGTCGACCTGCCGTTCGTCGGGCCGACGCCGCCATGAGCCCCGCCAATCCCACCGTCGTCACCGCCGCCGTGATCGAACGCGACGGCTGTTTCCTGGTCACGCGCCGGCCGGAAGGGACGCATCTGGCCGGGCATTGGGAATTCCCAGGCGGAAAGTGCGAGGGCGCGGAAGCACCCGACAGCTGCCTTCAGCGCGAGCTGCGCGAGGAACTCGACGTGGAGGCGACGGTGGGCGAGGAGATGTTTCGGACGCGCTACCGCCACGACACCTCATCCGGCGGGCTGTCTGTCGAGCTGCGGTTCTTCCGGTGCACGTTGAGTGGCGCGCCCCGCCCGCTCCTCGGCCAGCAGATGCGGTGGGTTTCCCGCCGCGAACTGTCGACGCTGGCCTTCCCGCCCGCCGACGCGGAGTTCATTGCACAGCTGACGCGATAAGAGCGTCCCGGATGTAGGGCGGCCCTTCAGGGCCGCCGTGTCGCCGGGGGCTCAAGCCCCCGGCGTACGGCGGGGCTGAAGCCCCGCCCTACACGTTTCCGAATGGCCCCGGAACGTCCTGCACATGCCCGCGAGCGGGCAGACGCCGCAGCGCGGCTTGCGCGCGACGCAGACCAACGCCCCGAAATCCATCAGCGCCTGGTTGAAGTCGAAGACGCGCCGCCGGGGCAGCAGAACCTCGGACAGCTGCCACAGTCGTTTCCGCAGCCCATGCGATTTCGGGTCGCCCCGCGCCACGAACACGCGCCACAGCAGGCGTGCGACGTTGGTGTCGAGGATTGGCTCGCGCGCGTCGAACGCGAAGCTCATCACCGCGCCCGCCGTGTACCGCCCGATTCCCTTGAACGCGCGCAGCGCCTTGCGATCGGCCGGCAGCGTGCCGCCGTAACGTTCGACCGATTCGCGCGCGATGGCGTGGAGCCGCCGCGGGCGGATGTTGTAGCCAAGCGGATACCACGCCTTCAGCGCCTGGTCTTCGGTCGTCGCCGCCAGCGCGGCGAACGACGGGAACCGTCGCAGCCACTCGTGGTATTTCGGCAGGACGCGATCCACCTGCGTCTGCTGCAGCATCACTTCGGACACGAGAACCCGGTAGGGGTCGCGCGTGCTGCGCCACGGCAGATCCCGCCCGTTGCGCCCGTACCAGGCCAGCAGCTTGCGACGGAACAGCCGCCGCTTTCCCGCCGAAGGAACAGGGAAGGGATTCCGTCCGGGCATCATTGCCTCCAAGGATACATGGGCGTCGGGGCGAATGGATTTCCATTCGCCCGCCCACCCATTTATCCTTAAGCTGTGAAAATCTACACCCGGACAGGCGACGCTGGCGAGACCGGGCTGTTCGACGGCACGCGCGTCCCGAAGTCGGATGCCCGCGTGGACGCCTACGGCGAAATCGACGAGCTGAATGCCGTGCTTGGCGTCGCGCGCGACGCCGGCGTCGACGTGGCCGATCGGCTGGTGAACCCTGACATCGACAAGATCCTGCTCCAGGTGCAGCGCGACCTTTTTGCCCTTGGCGCGCAGCTCGCCGACCCTGCTCAGCGCATCGCTGACAGGGTGACCAAGGCTACCTTGACGCCCGAGGACGTCAGCCGCCTCGAAAACTGGATCGACAGGTTCGAGGAGGAACTGCCGCCGCTCAAGCGCTTCATCCTGCCGGGCGGTTACACGCCCGGCGCCATGCTGCACCTGGCCCGCACCGTCTGTCGCCGTGCCGAGCGCCGCATCGTCGGTCTCGGCCGGGACGCCGTCGACCCGGTTCTCGTGACCTACGTCAACCGGCTGTCCGACCTGCTGTTCGTCGTTGCGCGCGTCGTGAACAGGCGCGCCGGGGTTACCGAGACCCCCTGGTGACCGTAGACCTTTGACCTTAGACCTTGGGACGGGCATCGCCCAAGGCCAAGGTCAAAGGCCCAAGGCCGATGAGCGACAGCGGGTTAGAATAAGCGGTCGTGCCTTCTACCGGACAGCTGCTCGGCCGGGAATCGCTGGAAGCGGCCTACGCGCGGTGCGAGCGCCTCGCGCGCGACCACTACGAGAACTTTCCGGTCGCCTCGCGCCTGCTGCCTCGTCCGATGCGCCCCCACGTCGCGGCCGTGTACGCGTTCGCGCGCATTGCCGACGACCTGGCCGACGAAGGTGATCGGTCCGCAGCGCAGCGCCGGGAGGTGCTGGACCAGTGGTTGGACCGGTTGCATGACGCGACCCGCACCCCAGCCGCCGCGCTGGTGGCCGCCAATCCCGACTACGACGCGATCTTCCTCGCTCTGAACCACACGATCCGCGATCGCCAGCTCCCGGTGGCGCTCTTCGAGGACCTGGTGAGCGCGTTTCGCCAGGACACCGGGAAGACGCGGTACGAAACGTTCGATGAGGTGCTGGACTACTGCCGGCGCTCCGCGAACCCGGTCGGCCGCCTGGTGCTGAGAATTGCCGGCTACGAGGACGCGCGCATCGACGACGCATCCGACTGCGTGTGCACCGCGTTGCAGCTCGCGAATTTCTGGCAGGATCTCGAGGGCGACTGGCGGCGCGGCCGGCTGTATGTGCCGCTCGACGAGCTTCGCGCGGCGGGCGCGCGCGAGCAGGACCTCGATCGCCGGCAACTGACCGCCGAGTGGCGCGGCGTCATGCGGGCGCTCGCCGAACGCACGAGGGACATGTTCCTGCGCGGTCGCTGCGTTGCCGACATGGTTGGCGGACGCCTTCGGCTCGAGCTGCGCCTCACCTGGCTCGGCGGCATGCGCATCCTCGAACGGCTCGAACGGCAGCGCTTCGACGTGTTCGGCCACCGGCCGTCGCTCGGGACGGCGGACGCGCCGCTGTTGCTGTACCGCGCGATCACGTGGCGTGTCGCTCGCGGGACGGAGCCCCCGGCAAAGAGCGAGCGCGCAGGGGGGTCCGGCGGGGCGAAGCCCCCGGGTAAGAGCGCCAGCGAGCGAGCGAGAGCGAGCGAGCCACGCGAGCGGAGTGGGGAATGAGGGGCCCCACGAGTGAGCGTGCAGGGGGGTCCGGCGGGGCGAAGCCCCCCGGTAAACCATGAGCGGACGCGATACCAACTTCTACTACTCGTTTCTCGTCCTGCCCGCCGAGCAGCGGCGCGCCATCGTCGCCGTGTGGGACTTCTGCCGCGCGGTCGACGACGCGGTCGACGAGATGGCGCCGCTCGCGGGGCCGTGCACCGGGGCGACGCACCACGCGGCGGCCTGCGCCGAGCTCGCGAAATGGCGGCGCGAGCTGGCGTGCTGCTTCGGCGATGGCGTGCCGGAGACCGAGCAGGGCCGCTCGCTGCGGCCCTACGTCGCCGCCTTCGCCCTGCCGCGCGAGGCGTTCTCCCGGGTGATCGACGGCGTGGAGATGGATCTGCGCGAACAGAGCTACGAGAACTTCGACGCGCTGCGGGAGTACTGCCTGCGCGTCGCCTCGGCGGTCGGCCACATCTGCGTCGCGATCTTCGGATGTCGGGATGAGGCGGCCACGCGCTACGCCACCGACCTCGGCATCGCGCTCCAGTTGACCAACATCATCCGCGACCTTCGTGACGACCTGGCGCGCGGCCGGCTGTACCTGCCGCTCGACGACCTCGCCCGCGTGAACTGCCCGGTCGATGAGTTGCGCGCGGGCGTCGTGTCTGCGCCCGTCCGGGCGCTGCTCGCCCACGAGTGCGGCCGCGCGCGCGCCTTCTACCGCAGCGCCGAGGAGGTGCTGAAGACGACGGATCGGCGGCGGCTCGTCGCCGCGCGGATCATGGGCGCGATCTACTTCGCGATCCTCAAGCGCATCGAACGCCGCGGCTACGACGTCTTCTCGGAGGTCGTCCGCGTGCCTCGCCCGCGGCGCGCCGCGATCGCCGCCGGCACGTGGGCGAAGACGTTGGCCGGATGGTAGTTGGTAGTCGGTAGTCCTGCTCAGCCTGTGATGACCAACCACCGAGTGGATGCCGCCGTGATTGGCGCCGGCTTTGCCGGCCTCAGCGCGGCCGTCCGCCTGGCCGGCGGCGGTGCGCGCGTGGTCGTTCTGGAGGCGCGGCGCCGGCTCGGCGGCCGCGCGACCGCGTTCCGGGAGCCGCAGACCGGCGAGTGGGTGGACAACGGGCAGCATCTGCTGCTTGGCTGCTACCTGGAGACGCTCTCGTTTCTCGAGGCGGTTGGCGCCGCCGACCGTGTGGCCGTGCAGCCGTCCCTGGAAGTGCGGTTCGTCGACGCCTCCGGCCGCGCCACGACGCTCGCATGCCCGCCGCTGCCGTCGCCGTGGCACCTGGTTGGCGGCCTGCTCGACTGGGACGCGCTCCCGATGCGCGACCGGCTCGCTGCCCTGCATCTTGTCGGCCCCGTGCGGCTGGCGCTCGCGGAATTGCGCGGCTCGGCACGCCGGGCGGCGTCGCCGGGCGAGACGGTCGCGAACTGGCTCGTCCGCAACGGGCAGACCGCGCGCCTGCGCGAAATGTTATGGGACCCGCTCGCGATCGCGGCGCTGAATCAGAGTCCGGCGCGCGCGGCGGCGCCGTACTTCTCGCGGGTCCTCGCCGAGATGCTCGCCGCCGGCCCCCGAGCGAGCGCGATCGGTCTGCCGCTGGTGCCGCTGCACCAGATGTACGCCGAGCCCGCGCGCGCCTGGCTGGAAGCGCGCGGTTCGAGCGTCGTGACCGGTGCGCGCGCGCGCGTTTCGGTGAAGGACGGGAGGATCGACGGCGTGCACACGGCCGCCCGGCGGTTCGCGACGGACACCGTGATCGTCGCCGCCCCCTGGTACGCGCTGCCGTCCGTCTTTGACGGCGACACGACACGGCTGGCGCCGATCCTCGATGCCGCGAGGCACACCGCCTCGTCTCCGATCGTCACCGTCAACCTGTGGACCGAGGGCGGGACGCTCGGGGCCCCGTTCGTCGGGCTGCCCGGCCGCACGGTTCAATGGGTCTTCGACACGCGCGTGATCCTCGGCCGTGGCGCTTCCCATCTGTCGCTCGTGTCCAGCGCGGCCGACGGCCTCGACGGTTCGAGCAACGACGCGATCGTGCGACTCGCGCTGGAAGAAGTGTCGAGTGCGCTGCCCGAGGTTCGCGAGAATCGCATCATCCGCGCAAACGTCATCCGCGAGCGGCGCGCGACGTTTTCGCTCGCGCCAGGTCAACCGTCGCGTCCGGCCGTTCGTACGCCGGTTGCCGGTCTGTTCCTGGCGGGCGACTGGATCGACACGGGACTGCCGGGTACGATCGAGAGCGCCGTCAGAAGCGGCCATGCGGCGGCTGACGCCGCGCTCCAAGGGCTTTAGGCTTTCGGCACCGGGCAAGCGAAGGTCCATGAACTCCATCGTCGTCCACTACCAGGAGATCGCGCTGAAAGGGAAGAACCGGCCGTGGTTCATCGGCCGGCTGGTCCGCAACATCAGGCAGGCGGTCTCCGATCTCGACGTGGCCCAGGTGCGGGCGCTCAACGGCCGGGTCGAGGTCGTCCTCGGACCGACCGTGCCTTACGGTGAGGTACGAGGGCGCCTGGAGCGCGTCTTCGGAATCGCGAATTTCTCCCAGGCCGGCCACGCCGCGCCCGATATCGATACGATCGCCAAGGCGATCATCGCCGACCTCGGCGACCGCGACACGCCCAGCTTCCGCGTCTCGGCCAAGCGAAGCGACAAGCGCTTCCCGATGACATCACCGCAGATCGAGCGCGAGGTCGGCGGTCGAATCAAGTCGGCGCGCGGCTGGCACGTCGACCTGTCGAACCCGGCGCTGACCGTGCACGTCGAGATCCTGAGCGACGAGGCGTTCTACTTCTTCGGCAAGGATCGGGGTCCGGGCGGTCTGCCCAGCGGGATCAGCGGGCGCGTCGCCTGCCTGCTTTCCGGCGGCATCGATTCGCCGGTCGCCGCCTATCGCCTGATGAAGCGCGGCTGCTCGATGCTGCTGGTTCACTTCCACAGCTATCCGTTCCTCTCGCGCGCGTCGCAGGAGAAGGTCCGGGAGCTGGCCGAGCTGCTCACCACGTATCAGCTGCACACGCGGCTGCGCCTGGTCCCCTTCGGCGAGATCCAGCGCGAGATCGTCCTTTCGGTGCCGCACCCGCTGCGTGTCGTGATGTACCGGCGGATGATGGTACGGATCGCCGAGTGCCTGGGGCGCGACTGGGGCGCGAAGGCGCTGGTCACCGGCGAGGTGGTCGGTCAGGTGGCTTCGCAGACGCTCGACAACATGTCGGTCATCGACTCGGTGGCCTCGATGCCCATCCTGCGGCCGCTCGTGGGCACCGACAAGGAAGAGATCACCGCGGAGGCCCAGCGCATCGGCACCTACCCGATTTCCATCATCCCCGACCAGGACTGCTGCCAGCTCTTCACTCCCCGGCATCCCGCGACCCGCGCGCGCGCCGACCACGTGGAGGCGGTCGAGAAGGGGCTGCCAATCGAAGAATGGACCAGGAGGGCGGTGGAATCGTCCGCCGTGGAGGAATTCCATTTCCCTGGTCGGAACGCGACCGGTGTTCCGCTTTCCGACTAGAATGATTCGATACGCCGGCCCGTCTCAGAGGAGCCGAGCGAGCGAGTGAGAACGAGCGAGCCACGCGAGCGGAGCGGGGAGGAGGGATCCCCGCGAGCGAGCGTGCAGGGGGGTCCGGCGGGGCGAAGCCCCCCGGTGAGTGCGAGGTGCTGCATGACGATGTTCCAGTCCGTCGAAGAGATGACGAACGCGTTGAAAGGGGTCGCCACGGTGATGACCGATCGCGTGCACGTCACGCGTCCCGGCGCCGTCCCTGGCGACATCGTCGACAGTCTTGCGTCGACCGCGGTCTTCTCGAGCGACCCCTCGGTAAAGGGAACGGCCCGCTGGCTCATTCGCAGCCTGGCCGCTGCCGAAGGCATCCGGCCGGCGTCGATCCACGACCTGTACATGGCGATGGGTCGCAACGAGGTGGGCGGGTTCACGGTGCCGGCCATCAACGTGCGGATGATGGTGTACGACACGGCGCGGGCGGTGATGCGCGCCGTAAAGAAGCTGGACGTCGGCGCATTCATCCTCGAGATCGCACGGTCGGAGGTTGGCTATACCGAGCAGCGGCCGGCCGAGTATGCCGCGATCATGTTGGCGTCGGCGCTGCGTGAGGGGTTCCGGGGCCCGCTGTTCATCCAGGCGGATCACGTCCAGGTGAACGCGAAGAAGTACGCCGGGCCGGACCGCGACAAGGAACTCGACACGATGCGCAAGCTGATTGTCGAGGAGATCGACGCGGCGTTCTACAACATCGACATCGACACCTCGACGCTCGTGGACCTGAGCAAGCCGACGCTGCAGGAACAGCAGCGCACGAACTTCGAGCTGGCGTGCGAGTACACGAACCTCATCCGGCAGCGCGAGCCGAAGGGCGTGACCATCTCGATTGGCGGCGAGATCGGCGAGGTGGGCGGCAAGAATTCCGACGTGCACGAGCTGCGGGCCTTCATGGACGGCTACAACGCCTGCCGCGGCGGCGCCAGCGTCGGAATCAGCAAGATCAGCGTGCAGACCGGCACGGCGCACGGCGGGTTCGTCGGCACCGACGGGAAGGTGCTCAAGGACGTGAAGATCGACCTCGACACGCTGGCGCAGCTGTCGGAGGTCGCGCGCGGCGAGTACGGCCTGGGGGGCGCGGTGCAGCACGGCGCCTCGACGCTGCCTCCCGACGCGTTCGACGCGTTCCCGCGGGTGGGCGCGTGCGAGATCCACCTGGCCACCGACTTCCAGAACATGATCTACGAGCACCCGCAGTTCCCGAAGGAGCTGAAGGACGAGATGTACGCATGGGTGCGCGAGCACGCGGCGGACGAACGCAAGCCGAAGGATACCGAGGAGCAGTGGCTCTACAAGTCGCGCAAGAAGGCGATCGGGCCGTTCAAGCAGCGTGTCTGGGATCTGCCGGCCGCGGCGCGCGAGGCGATCGGCCAGGCGCTCGAGGATCGCTTCGCGTTCCTGCTGAAGCAGCTGAAGGTGGTCAACACCGCCGCGACGATCGCGCGCTGGGTGAAAGTACCCGACCTCCCGATCGACAAGGATCGGGAGATCATCGCCGCCGGCGGCCGGGTGACGGCGGC
>Ga0316624_10001064_pt1 | contig 10400 bp, 11 predicted proteins | sample OWC_Aug_N3_C1_D5_FD_207657 | JGI IMG/M metagenome (GOLD analysis project Ga0316624, IMG submission 207657) | Wetland soil microbial communities from Old Woman Creek delta, Ohio, United States - OWC_Aug_N3_C1_D5_A | ecosystem: Environmental > Terrestrial > Soil > Wetlands | place: USA: Ohio...
AATTAAACACCTGTTCGCGGGCCCGGGTCCGCGATGAATTTTTTCGCGATCTGGAGGAAGGGGCTGCCCGGGATTCCATGGAGCTGATGCTGAAAAGCAATCTCCTGACCGTGCTTTTCCCCCCCTTAACCCGGCTCTCGGAAAGAGGCAAGCTGGATGGGTTTTTTTTCAATGTGCTGGCCGCCGTCGATCAGCAAAACCGGCGGGGAAACCCGTTCCCGCAGGATTTCACCCTCACGGCTTTTCTCCTTCCCTTTCTTTTTGAGTGCGTTCCCTGGGAGGATCTTCCGCCCGGCCGCAGGGGGCAGGCGGTTTTCCGGGAAAGGGTCCGGGATTGGGTCATGGAAATTCTGGGGCCCCTGCAGTTTACCCATCGCGCCAAGGAGGCAGCGATCGAACTTCTCGCGGCTCAGCGGATTTTTCAGGAGTTTCTGCCGAAGCAGCGAATGCCCTGGTTCTTCCCTCGCAAACCCTATTACCCCCAGGCCAAACTGCTCTTCGATATCGGCTATCGCGCCGCAGGGGAGGAACCGGACCGGATCAACTGGCAGCCGGACGAAAAATTTCCGAGGAAAAGGAAAAAAAGGAAGAATTGGCACCAGCGCCATAATCCCTCCCCCCAACTGCCGCCGCAGAATCTATGACGCCGCGATTTCACTGGGCCTGGTTCATCCTCGCTGCTTCTTTTCTCACGGTTTTTGCGAGTTACAGCACTCGTTTGAGCTACGGGATTCTCATGCCGGAGATGATCCGGACGCTCGGGATCACCAAAACCGAGGCAGGAGGGATTGCCAGTTCTTTTTATGTTGCCTACACGATTTTCGCCCCCCTCGTGGGGTTCCTATCGGACCGGGTGAGCACCCGCCGGCTCATCGTTTTCTTCTGCGTCATCCAGGGAGTAGGCACGGTTTTGATGGCCACCCCCACCTCCCTATGGCAGGCGTGCTTATTTTTCGGGATCGTCGGAGTGGGGTGTTCGGCCATGTGGGCCCCTGTCGTCGCGATGGTGCAGCGCTGGTTTGGTTTCAGGCGGCGTGGCGCAGTTCTCGGAATTCTCTCGATCAGCTACGCGATCGGGTATGGCCTCATGGGCCTTTTGCTCCCGCTCATCGTGAAACAATATAGCTGGCGAGCTTGCTGGTTTATCCTTTCCCTTCTTTCCTTCGCTTTGGTGCCGGTGAACGCTTTCCTGCTGCGGACGAAGCCTCAGGATTTGCAGATCCCTCCTTGGGGAGAAGAATTACATCAGCCGGCGGCGGGCGAGCTTTCCTCCCCCCCGAAGCATTTTCCTTACCGTGACCTTCTCAAACTTCACAATCTCTGGATGGGCGGGATGGCATATTTTTTTTCCGGGTTTACGGCCTATATCATCAATATTTTCATCGTGACGTATGCCAACATCGAACTTCGCTTTTCTTTTGCCCAGTCAGCCAGCCTCGCCAGTTTCATTGCCTTTAGCGGAATCCCCGGCGGTCTTCTCATTTTGACCCTCTCGGATTATTTGGGTAGAAAGAAATGCCTCTTCCTCATCAACCTGTCTTATACCGCCGCCATCGGCCTTCTCATCTGGGCCGGAAATAGTTGGCCCGCCCTAACGACCGCATCCTGTCTTTACGGGATCGTTTACGCCGCAACCTGGCCAATGTACGCGGCCGCTGGAGCGGATTTCTTCCCTCCCGGGACCACGGGATCGGTCCTGGGGTTCTGGACCCTATTTTTCGGTATCAGCCTCATCCTGGCGCCGACCGTGGGAGGTTATATCGCGGATGTTGCCGGGAGCTTCAGATGGTCTTTCGCAGCGGCGGGGGGAACCGGAGTGGCGGCGGCTTTCTTTGTTAGCCGGATTCAAAAAAGGTAGTCCCCGGATCATTGCCGAATGAATTCCGCGGGATATTCTCCCAAACCGGGGAGGGACGCACGGGGCTTGTTCTTCGGGTTCCCAGGCAATGTCGCCGGGATAAAAAAAGGATATTGTTGCCAAAATGAATTTGTGTTATATATCCTTCCGGAGGTAGCTATGCAAAAGAAGCGTTGGGGAATGCTGATCGACCTGCGGCGTTGTATAGGCTGTCACACCTGCTCTCTGGCCTGCAAGGCCGAATTCGAAGTCCCCTTGGGAAGCTACCGCACCTGGGTCAAGCAAATCGAAAAGGGCCGATATCCTTATGTGCGCAAGGCTTTTCTGCCGATCGTCTGCAACCACTGCGAGCGTCCCATCTGCTGCACCGTTTGCCCCGTCAAAGCCACGTACCAACGGCCGGAAGATGGGATTGTGATGATCAATCCGCACCGCTGCATCGGCTGCCGGTATTGTATGGCCGCCTGCCCCTACAATGTGCGTTTTGTCAGCCCCCGGTATAACATCATCGAAAAATGCGATTTTTGCCAGCGCCGCCTGGACAACGGCAAACTCCCGGCCTGCGTGGAGGCCTGTCCTACGAATGCGCTTATCTTCGGCGATCTCCGCGATCCGGATTCACAGATTTCCCGGTTGGTGGCCACCTCTCCGGTTCAGGTCATTAAGCCGGAGATGGGCACTTATCCCCAGGCCTTTTACATCGAAATGGATGTGGATATCGTAGCCGCCAAATGAAGTTATGAGAAAGCCTCCCCCGCGTCGTCCTCGCCCAGACCAAGGCCCTCCGGCCGCTTTCGCTCAATTTGAAGCCAGTTCCCTTTATTGCCCCCGCTGCCGGCAGGCCGTGCCGGTGCGGAAACGCCTCCTTCTCGTCCTTCCGGACGGCGATAAATATGAATACCTCTGCTCGGTCTGTTCCCATTCGCTGGGAACCAAGATGGAGTACGAGGAACGGGATATCCAGATTCTGGTCTGAGTTTTTTCAGGATAGTCCGATCGCGCCAGCAGCGGGACTCTGCCCCTGTCGTTTTTTCATGATTCGCGTATGGGGGAATTCGCAGAATTGGACAAACCTTTATTTCCGGCTTAAAATAAAAAGTAGGCAAAAAGACTGAACGTTTCTTTCCGGAAAGGGTGAGCATTGTTTGTCCATCTTTTTTTTCTATGATCAAACCGATTTCATTCGCAGGAAAGGAGACCGTTTATGCGCAAAAAGAGGCTCTTATTCTTCATCTTTCCCGCCCTTTTGATTTTCATGGGGGGGAATCTGTACGCCGACAGCGCCGGCCCGTCTTATCCTCCTTTGAAAGTGGGGAATGAGGCCCCCTGGTTTACCCTTCCCTCAACTGAGGACCGATTGGTGGACTATTACAAAGATTATTACGGGAAACACCACCTGGTCATGACCTTCTTCCCGGCCGCATTCACGCCGGTCTGAACAGGCGAGATGGAGGCGCACAATAGAGATCTGTATCTCTATAAGCGCCTGAACGCCCGGGTCCTGGGCGTCAGCATGGATGATCCCGTAACCAACAAGTTTTTTGCCAGGAGTCTGGATCTGCAATTCCCGCTCATCTCCAACGTCTTGCCCTGGATGGCCATGCAGTATGGAGCCTACTCCCATATCCCTCCTTTCCTTCCGGACGGCGGTCCGAATTGGTTTGGGAGACGAACGGTCATTCTTGATAAGAAGGGCATTGTTCGCTACATCAAGGACGGGTCGCCGGACAATCAGGAGATTCTTACATTCCTTCTGAAGCTGGAGAAAGAGTTTCAGGGCAAAAAGTGAGCCAACAGGGGAAGGAGGATTCCATGAGAGAAAAGTGCGGATCGGTTTTCGTAATCGGGATTTTTGCCCTCCTGGTGGCGCTGGCCGGATTTCTTCCCGGCTGCGCCACGCTGGGGCCAAAACAACCGCCGGCCCTGGTTCCTACGGACCGCGGGACGGTTATTTATTTGCAGAAATATGAATTTAAGCGTCCCCCCGAGGGCTGGGCGCTTATGAAAAATGTGGAAGGGGGCGATTTTGAGCTGGGTTTCCTCACGATCGAGAAAGGGGAGTTCCCCACCCAGACCACCTTCATTTACGACGAGCAGCCGTATGGAAGTTCCCAGGATTTGGAAAAACGGGCTGACTACTACTGCCTCAAGTTCCTTTTCAACAGCGGGATCGAGGCCAAGGTCACCAAAAGGGAAAAGCTGAACTTGAACGGCCGAAATGCGCTGCTCATCGAGATGAGCGGGGAAAACCCCGTTCAAAACGAGAAGGCCATATCCAGGATTTATCTTCTGAAAAAGGGGACCCGCATCGTTTCTTTTGTCTGCACCGAATGGCGTCCCTTGAAGGGCACGTTCAGTCAGGAGCCCTTTGAACATTTTGAGACGTTCGTCAAGAGCTTCAAGTTCCTGAAGAAGGATTTCTACGAGCAGCTCGAAGAAGAAATGTCCCGGATGGGTTTGTAAGAGACTTTACGGCTTTTCGGCTCTCATTGCCTCGGGACAAAAAAGAAGGACCGGATGAATGTCTGGATCGGATTGAACCCCATGAAAAACGTAGGGGCACGATGCTTTGTGCCCCTACTCTCACACCATCTCTTTTCTTTCAGAAACGCCGTTAGTAGTTAGGTTCCCGCTCGAAGACTCCCGCCGCTCCCATGCCAAAGCCAATGCACATGGAAACGACCCCATAGCGGGCATTCTGCCGTTTCATAGCATGCATCAGCGTGGTGGTCAAACGGGCGCCGCTGTTCCCCAGGGCATGGCCGAGGGCGATCGCCCCGCCGTTCACGTTGACCTTTTCCATGTTCAATCCCAGGTTGCGGCAGACATACAGAGCCTGGGAGGCGAACGCTTCGTTTAGCTCGAAAAGATCGATTTGGTCGAGGGTGACTCCGGCAAACTTCAGGGCCTTGGGGATGGCCTCCACCGGGCCGATGCCCATCAGTTCGGGAGGAACGCCGGCCACCGCGAAGGAGCGGAACGTGGCCATGGGTTGGAGCCCCAGGGCCTTCGCTTTTTCCTTGGTCATCAGCACCACGGCTGAAGCCCCGTCATTGAGCGGGGAGGAGTTGCCCGGGGTCACGGAGCCGGTGACCGAAAAAGCCGGACGAAGTTTGGCCAGCGCTTCCAGAGTGGAATCTCCCCGTACCCCTTCGTCCGTATCAAAGACGAACTCGCGGAATTTCACCTTTCCGTCTTCGGAAACCTCCTGGGTCTGGGTTTTGATCGGCAGGATTTCGTCCTTGAATCTTCCGGCCCGAATCGCGGCCGCAGCCTTCTGGTGGCTCTTCAAGGCAAAAGCATCCTGGTCTTCCCGGCTGATCCCGAATTTCTTGGCCACGTTCTCGGCCGTGACGCCCATGGCCGTGTATCCTTCCGGATAGGTTTCGATGAGTTTCAGATTGGGGACGGTTTTATTCCCGCCCATGGGCACCATGGACATGGACTCCACCCCGCCGGCGATAATCACATCGGCGAACCCGCACATGATGTGCTCCGCCCCGATGGCAATGGCCTGAAGCCCGGAGGAGCAGAAACGGTTTACGGTCTGTCCGGGAACCGTATAGGGAAGACCGGCAATGTAGCAGATCAGACGGGCCACATTCAAACCTTGTTCGGCCTCCGGGAAACTGCAGCCGATCACCAGGTCGTCTACCTCCCCCGGCTTCAAACCCGTGGCGCGATTCAGGGCCTCTTTGACCACCCAACCCGCCATGTCATCCGGCCGGGTATTGCGCAAACTTCCCCGGGGAGCACGGCCCACGGCTGTGCGTACTGCGGAAACGATTACAGCTTCTCTCATAGTCTCCTCCTTCTAATTCCTCAGGGGCTTGTTGGTTTTGAGCATGTGGCCGATCCGATCCTGGGTCTTTTTCTCTCCGCAGAGGCCGAGAAAGACTTCCCGTTCCAGGTCCAGCATCTGTTGTTCCGTGACCAGGGCGCCGCTCAGCACGTTGCCGCCGGTAAGGATATAGGCCAGCTTGCCGGCGATGTATTCATCGTATTCGGAAATAAATCCGCCCATGCGCATCGTATTGGCCATGTATTTGATCGCGGCTCGGCCCCCGTCTCCCGCAACGGGAATGAGGCGGGGTCGCGGAGGCTTGAAACCTTCCTGAACCATGGCCAGAACCGTTTGTTTGGCCTCGTAGAGCAGATGATCCGCGTTGGCGACGACCCGGTCCGTGGGGCGCAGGAACCCGAGTTTTCGGGCTTCTTCCGCGCTCGTCGCGACCTTGGCCATGCCGATGTTCTCGAAGGCCTTCCGCAGGAAGGGCATGAGGTCGCAGCTGACCCCGTCAGGAATTCCCTCGATGCAGCGGATGTAAACTTCCTTGTTTCCTGCGGCTCCGGGCAGAAGCCCGACGGCGATTTCCACCTGTCCCATATAGGTTTCCAGCGCGGCCACGATGCGGTGGCTGGAAAGACAGACCTCGCACCCACCGCCCAGGGTCATCCCATGCGGCGCGGCGACGATGGGTTTTTCAAAAAACTTCATGGCCATCATCGAATCCTGCATCCCCTTGATTGCCGCCTCGATTCCCTTCCAATTGGATTTCAGAATTTCCCCGACGACCGCCAGCAGATTGGCCCCTACGGAGAATCTCTCCGCGTGGTTGCCGATGACCAGGCCCACGAAATCCTTTTCCACGATCTTCAAGGATTCGTAGATCATCTCGATGATCTCTGCCCCGATAGCGTTCATGTAGGTATGGAATTCCAGGCAGGCCACGCCGTCGCCCATATCGATCAGACTGGCTCCGGCATTGGACTTCACCACCTTCTGACGCTCCTTCAGGGACGGCAGGAGGATGATCCGGGGATTCTCGGGTGCTTTTTTGTAGCGTCCCGTCTTCAGATCAAAGAAGTATAATTTCCCGTCTTTCTTCTGATAAAAAGTTTTATGCTTCTTCAGCAGTCTCTCCACCAGCGGGGGGATGGTTTTCCCCTCTTTCCGCATCCGCGCGACGGATTCCGCCACGCCGATCGCATCCCAGCCTTCGAAAGGACCGCCTTCCCAGTTGAACCCCCATTTCATGGCATTGTCGATGTTGTAAAGATCATCGGCGATCTCCGGGATGCGCTTGGCTGCGTAAAGGAGGGATTCACTCGTGATTTTCCAGGCGAACTGGCCGGCGCGGTCATCGGCCGAGACCAGGGCTTTCAGCTTGTTTCCCGCCCCCTGCGCGGCTTTGGCGGCGTCCAGCGATGGGAATTTGACCTTCTGCGCCGGTCGGTACTCCATCGTTTTGTAATCGATAGCCAGCTTTTCCTTGCCCGTCTCGGACTTGATCCGTTTGAAGAATCCCTGGCCGGTTTTGGCCCCCAGCCACTTGTTCGTGATCATTTTTTCGATGAACTCCGGAACCTTGAAGATATCGCGCTGTTCATCCTGAGGGGCGTTGTCATAAAGGTTCTTGGCCACATGGGCAAAGGTATCCAGGCCCACGAGATCCGTGGTCCCAAACGAGGCGCTTTTCGGGCGGCCCATGGCCGGGCCCGTAATCGCATCCACCTCCTCGATGGTGTACCCCTCATCGGCCATGGTTTTCATGAGGTACAGCATGCCAAAAATGCCGATGCGGTTGGCGATGAAGTTCGGGGTATCCTTGGCATAGACGACCCCCTTCCCTAAAACCCGCTCTCCGAAATCGGCCATGAATTGGACCACCTCAGGCAGCGTCTCGGGCAGAGGGATAATTTCCAGGAGTTTCATATAGCGGGGGGGATTGAAGAAATGGGTCCCCAGGAAATACTGTTTGAATTCCAGATCCATCCCTGTGCAAATGTCCTGGATGGGAATTCCGGAAGTGTTGGTGCTGACGATGGTGCCCGGGCGCCGCACCGCCGCCACTTTTTTCAAGAGGTCCTGCTTGATTTTCAGATTTTCGACCACAACTTCAATGATCCAGTCTACTTCGGCCAGACGGGAGAGATGATCCTCAAAATTTCCCACCTCGATAAGGCTGGCAAATTCTGGCACCGCCAGGGGGGCCGGGCGCATCTTGATCAGATTTTGCTTCCCGTTGATCGCGAAACGACTCCGCACCGCCGGGTCTTTGAGGGTGAGTTTCTTCTTCTCTTCCTCCGGGGTCAGTTGGTTCGGAACGATGTCCAGCATGAGCACCGGGATTCCCACGTTGGCCAAATGGGCCGCAATCGTGGCCCCCATCACGCCGGCTCCTAAAACAGCCGCCTTCTTGATTTTCTTTTCCATGCCTCCTCCGATCTGCAAGGTCAACGGCTTACCGCTTTCATGATTTTCTTAATGTCCGGATTCTGAAAACCTTCTCCTCCTGTTTCCAGTTCCGGGCCGGAGCCCACGGTCTGATTCGATTCGCCGATCACCTCCCTTCATCGCGGCCAACTTCATCCCGCATTTTCCATGAGGCGTTTCAGCACTTCAACGGCCTTTTGGAGGTCTTTTTCCGGAACCCCCCGGGTGAGATAATCGTATGCTTCCCCCACCAGATGATCCAATTTTTCTTCCAGTTCCCTGCCGCGGGCGGTCAGACAGATCCGGTACGCCCGCCGGTCCGTGGGATGGTCATCCCGACGCACCAGACCCGCCGCCTCCATGCGGTCGATCAAACTGGTCATGGTGGATTTTTCCAACTGGACTCTTTCACCGAGATCGCTGATGGAAAGCCCGTTCGTTTCCCAGAGGGACTGCAGGACCGCAAAATAGGCCACCGAGATATCGGGAAGTCCGTGTTCTCGGAGCATCCGGTTTACGGCATTATTCATGGCCCAGGTGGCGCGGGAAAGGAGAAAACCCACTTGGTAAGGAATCTTCATTTTTCCGCCTTCTTTCCCTCCTTATTTGCGGCTTGCCTCAATGAAAGCCGAAAGTTCGATTGCATACTATATGAGCTAAAACTATATGTCAAGGGGATAATAAAACGGCGATTCCCATCAGGGGGCGGCGAACATTTCGGAAGGCAGGGGATTTACTTGGGCAGGGATGGAAGGAGTGAAAGAATCTCTTCTTGAAGGGCCAATCCCCATTCTGTGCGCTCCGAGCGCAGGGATTGGCGAACGAAGAACAAGGCCCGTTTCCAGTTTCGCTGGGCCGCATCCTCCTGGCCCAAAATTTTTTGAATCTTTCCCATCTTTAAATGGTTATCCGCGGCCAGCAGATTCGGGAAAAAAAGGATTTGAGTCCCTTCGAAAAGGGGGTAATCTGCGGAATCTTCTTCAATATACTGCAATAGAGTTGATAAAAGATCGCAGGATTCCAGATAGGACTTCATGGCCTCTTGATACTTCTTTTCCTGGAATTGTTTTTCGGCCAGCGCCTTCTTCTGAACCCCGGCACGATAAAAGTCTCGCACCTCTTTGGCATCCTGAGGATTGCTCTCCAACCCCTCATTTTCCTCAAAAACCATTTCCAGGTTCGCCTCCTTCATGGGGATCAGGCGCTGGCTTGCGGGAGGAGATGGCGGAGCGGTAGCGCAGCCTGCGAAACCCATCAAGGCAAGGAGGAAAATAATCACCCTCAGCCTGAGTGCCAGCATCTTCATTTCTCCTGAAGAAGGAGTTCAATCACGCTTGTAGCTTCCAGGCTCGTCCAGTCCAACTCGCCCACGGCTCGATAACAGACCAAACCTTTGCGGTTAATGATGTATGTTGTAGGGTGGGCCCACACCCCGAAGAGGCGGCCCATTTTCCCCGTCTTATCTAAAAGGATTGGGAGGGTATAAGGCTGTTTTTCCAAGAATTTTTTTATCGTTTCCGGGCTTTCCTTCGTGTCCACGCGATAAATCTTCAAACCTTTGGAACCGTATAAAGAATGGAGTCTTTCGAAAGAAGGACCTTCTTTCCGGCAATTGGGTCACCAGGTTGCCCAGAAATTGACGAGAATGATGTTACCGGTTTGGTCCTTAAAATTCATTGGCTTTCCATTGAGATCTTCGACGGTGAAATCGGGAGGGGGGGCCGGTTTGGCGTAGGAGTGAAACAAAGATTGGGCGGCATCGCTTGGTTTTGCATTCGCTGCCCAGCCGCAGAGGCAAAAAATTGCCAAGAAAATGAGGCCTCTGAATCTAGATGCCAGGACCATGATTTTCATCCCTTCCTGCTGCTACCGCAAATTTTCTCTTGTAAATTTGCGGTAAATTTTATAACATGATTTGAAGGATTCGGCAATGACTTTTCCCAGCAATGCGGGGGAACGAAACGCATTTTGGAAAAAATATTCTTTTTTTTCGCTTGACTAAAAAAAAAACTTTTGTTAGGGTGGTATTCTAAAAAGAGGAAGAGGGATGAAGAATGTCTCTCTGCGCCCGTCCGTTATCTCCCGGTGGCGGGGCCAATCCTCGTTGCCTTTTTTTTGTTGCTATCTGTTAAACGAAAGGAGGTGAAGGGGAGTGAAGAAACTGGTTAGCATGGTCTTAGCTTTATCGTTTCTGGCGGTGTTTTCCTTTGGCTGTGGACAGTACGTAGCGAAGGATACCAAGGTAAAATGCCCGAAGTGCGGCGCGGTATTTACGATTGACGAAGGTCTGAAAAGCTTGGAAAAGCAGCCCTAAAGTTATGGGAC
>Ga0316624_10001065_pt1 | contig 10400 bp, 7 predicted proteins | sample OWC_Aug_N3_C1_D5_FD_207657 | JGI IMG/M metagenome (GOLD analysis project Ga0316624, IMG submission 207657) | Wetland soil microbial communities from Old Woman Creek delta, Ohio, United States - OWC_Aug_N3_C1_D5_A | ecosystem: Environmental > Terrestrial > Soil > Wetlands | place: USA: Ohio...
ACCGGCAGCTATCTTGTCCCGGCACGCTGTCAGAATGATGAACAAGACAAACGGGATTACGAGCAGCACATAGTATCTATTCCTTGATCCCGAAGCCTGCCTGGATATGAACAGTGACAGTTTATTCAAGGTATTCATTCCCTCATCTCCCGGATTATTCGGATTCGATCTTCAAATCGTTCAGGATCGTGCCGCTCTCAAAACTGAGATTGACTGTTGCAAGGCGGTATTCATTTTCCCTTGCCACAAGATTCGCTCTCGCCCGGTCGTTGACCAGCTGGGCATCGAGCAGGTCTACTATGGGTGAAAAGGCCGTTTCATACCGCATCTTTACGATCCGTTTCCCCTCTTCAGCAGTTTTCAGGGCCTCACGGGATAACTCAACATTCTTTCTTACCTCCTCCAGGGCAAGATAAGCGTCATAGATTCGGTAAGATATCGAAGTCTTCAGCCCCCTGAGCTGCTCATCCATTTCTGCAGCTCGGTATTTGGCCTTCGTCTTTTCATAATCTCTTTTCATCCCGTCAAACAGGTACCACCTGAGGTATGCCACCACCTGCCAGCTATCGCCCTCAGACCCGAATGGATATCGATGATCATTGAGCTGATAGGAACCGCCTATACCAATAGAGGGGAAATAATCCGCTTCGGCCAGTCGGATGCTCTTTTTAGCATTTTCAGACCTGAGCTCCATGGACTTGATGTCCTTCCTCGTCATAGACGCCTTTGTGTAATAGTCCAGCTCCATGGCTGGTATTTCCGGCAGGTTGTCCGTTATATCCACTGATTCAGTGAGACCCATTAATAGTCCCAGGGCTCTCTTGGCGAGTTCAAGGTTTTTCTTAGCGCTCACATTCTTCTGCGCTGCCTCCATGAGGGCTGTGTTAGCTCTTAGTGTGTCGGAATAAAGTCCAAGCTCGGCATCGTATTTCAACCTGGCGATTCTTAGATGTTCTTTTGCATCTACTACTGCCTTTTCCGTAACCGCCGCATATTCCTTTGCTGTGTGCACTATAAGGTAAGTATGTGCCACCTTGAACGCGATCTCTTCTTTCTTTCGCTTGAATAGCTCGATTTCGGCGGCATGTTCCGTCCGCGACATGTCAAGCCCGACATAAGCATTTTTCACAAACACAGGCTGCTCAATTGTGAAGGCAGTCTGGAAATCATTGATGGCATCAGGGTTGTTGAGGGAGTCGACGGCAAAGTCCTGTCCTGTGAATCTCTTCTGGTTGAGCTTTGCCATAAAAGCATAGGTCGGGTTTGTCGTTCTCATGTAGCGTTCTTCGAAGGAGATACTTGGGAGGAGTCTGCTTCCTGCTACGCCGATATCTTCCTTCCGTGCGGCAACAGAATTCTTGACTGCCCTTATCTCACTATTGTCCTCCAGGGCTGTTTTCACGGCTGCAGCAAAACCGATCTGCTTTTCGGCGCCCCAGGCTTCTCTAATTCCCCAAGGGATCATAAATAAGAGAAAAGCATAGAGCACCATGCCATATTTCAACAATACCCCAGGGCTGATCTGGCTGTCTTTTGGATGTACGGGACACATAGACATTGTGCGAAAGCTCCATATGATTCATATGATCGTTTAGAAAAAGCTTAACATCAGGATAAGAAGCAGCAATGAAGCTCTCCGCAGTAAACTGCGGAGAATCTCCGATCCTTAAGGAAGGATAATGTTCCCCATTCGCTTGCTAACCCCGCAGCACGCTGCGGGGAATACGCTCGCTGCCGGATTCATCCCGGAGAATTTCGATTCAGGCGTAAGCTCGACAGGGTTTCTCAGTGCACACTCAGTCAAGACAAACGAACTGTCCTTGACTGGCTAACTCATGGCGAACTTTCAATCGTAAATAATCTCTTCCTGCCGGGATTATTCCCATAAATCCATCGCTTGTAACGGATTATATATTTCGCGGGCAGAATAATGATATAGTGAAAAAGCTTATTTTTAGGATCGAATTCCCTGAATATGGACTAAGGAAAAGGATGATGAACACTTCAACAGAGAAAGACCTGCGGAGATGAACTGCATATGACGCGGTCATTACAACAGGGAAATGCAAAGAGCCCGGCGAAAAGCATCAATATAAAAACAGGTCAACAAAGAAACCTACGAATATGATCCATGTAGTGCCGAAAGAATATGAGTTATCTTCTTCTCCAGCCGCTCCACAGAGGATATCCGTTTTCTTCCCTCAGCTTCAGCACCTGGTCACCTTTTCTTACTTCGCTGGCAATGATGGCCGGTTTTCCCTGGAAGGTTATCCTTGAACCTGTGATCTCCACCTTATCCTTCGGCATGATTTTCACATCTTGATTCTCAATGAACCAGGCCGGACCAAGATGCACGGATATGGTTTCCTTTTCCGTCTTTACAATTAGGTGAACGCCCTGGTGCATCCCCCGCATGGGTGTGACTGTTTCCACGCTGACTACATCTCCACTGATTCTCTCTATCGTTTTTGGATCAAACAATGTGCTGTATTGCGAGCCAGGCCCCCATCCGCCGCCACCCTTCCACATCATTCCACGTTGAGCGAAAGACTCATTGGCAACCGCAAAAACAAAAATGCCGGTTAGAACAATCATCATGAGTAGTTTTTTCATTTTGACACCTCCTTGATTTTAAAAGATAACAAAAAATACTCATAATTTACCTACTAAATCACAGAAGATATAACTATCAGGAAAATCCTGATTTTCATCTGCGATTTTTCTTAGAAGATTAAATATCAGTAATAGATTTATCATTTAAGAGATGGGCGAGCATCATTACTGATTCATCCACGGTTATTCAAAAAGAGATATTATTTTCTTGTTGTTTTCTGGAGTGGCACTGTAATAGAATATGGTTAGGCTCGTTGTGTGTATAGCATTCGCGGAGTTCTATCTAATCGGAGTCATAATGTTTTTTCTTCGCTTTATACTTATATTCCTGGCAGCATACTCATCAATGACGACGTTTGCATTTTGCCATGATTCACATGAATCTGACTCCCAGGTATGGAAGGTCGGTCAGCGGCGGTGGACGATTCAAGAGGAGTATAATTACGGCAAGTGGGCAGAAACGAACATTAGGGAAGACTTTTTCATTCGCCATGAAATTCCCGTGGACTGCGCCGATGTGCCCTATGCAATCCGATGGATTTATGCGCGCATCTCACATCTGCCGGCGGCTGCCACTACAGGCGGCAATCGGTTGATAGGACACTGGTCGAGAGATTGGGGGCATCTCCCGACCAACACAACGTGGCATAAGGACCGACGCTTTCGGGCGGCATTGATGGCCATGCTATCGACAACATCGACCAGAACCATGCCCTCCGATACCTACCCTATACGCATCGCTGCAGACTCAGTGACGGCTGGAACCGTCTTCCTTATCACCGAAGCGCATTCAGGCATTGTCAGCCATATCGTCATGGATGGAAGTACTACCCACCCGGTCCAGACGTTTGAAGCCAGCTTGCCTACAAGGGTCCAGAAACTACACCTCAGGAATTTCATATCACCTGATCCGGACCCTCTCCGCCTTTCCGGTTTGGTAAAATTTCGGTGGCCGATAGGGAGAGGCAACCGGTGGGATTATCTCCCCGTGAAGGAGCATCCCTTCTATTCCGAGGAACAGTATTCGCCGGATTTCACTGAAGGATATGGAGACTATCTCGAAGCAGTAGCAAAGCGGATTGACCCTAAAGTCTATGACCCCAATGAAAAGACAAAAAGAGTAATTAATACTCTAGCTCGCCGGTTGAAGGAAAGGATACCTATCGTTCTCGACGGCAATAAGAAATGTCATGAAATTCGATGTCCGGAAGGCTCACGTTTATGGGAAATTTACAGTACACCTGAACGGGATGAATTTATTAATGTTATGATTGACCATCTGGAAGAAATCATCAGGGAGAATCATTTGGACCGGGATGCCATTCTCGATAAAACAGCGAAGATTCGTCTGCAAATTTATCCCGACCGGTTTATTACCATGCGACACGTATATCAGAATTCCAAATGGCTATCTTCAGACCCTGAAGCTACGATCGACGCCCGCTGGGGACTGGACAAATGCGGCATAATAGCCATCCATTTGAAGAGTGCACTGGAATCCATTTCTTTTATTAAAAAGACGTACGGCAAGACCGATCCCAATTTTGCCGAACGCTCCATCTGGACACAACAGGCGATTGTGGACGAGATGACCAGGGAAAGTCAGAAAAGCAACTGCGCGATAGGTTCCTATCAATAGTACCACGAGGCGAGTCATATTTCATTAAATAATAGAGAAGTGTCCGAGGTCAATCACATCTTACATATTTCTATGCGTAATTGTAAAGAATTGACAACCGAAATATTGTGGACTTGAGTTGAACTAAACAACCTCCTTTTTTGTGACATCCTTTCTGTAATTTAGTGTCTGGCCAAATTCGGCAAGAATAGATCGCTTTAAGTGTTAATCTGTGATCATTATTCCATTGACATACGAACTCATTTTTCTCACACTCTGAGCGTCAAAAAAAATATCTTATTGATTTCTCCTTTTCTCTTATTTGTTCTAAGGTTTTCCGCGGACAAAATTCAGAAAAAGCCTGATTGTTTTACGGGCAAATATCGCATTAACTAAAAGTAATTTAACAATATAGATTTAGAGAGGAATAAATGTCAAAGTTGACGCATTGAAGCCTGATATCCATATTCATCATGAAGTCCTGAGATGAAGGCTGTTATGGATTAAATCACGAGATCTTTTGCCATGTGTCGAAAGGAAAGACATAAGCATTTGAAACATGAGTGAAAGAGATAAGACAATGCTCAAATCCAAATTAGCTCTCACTGCTGTTTTAACAATGTTATTCACTGTCGCGCTGCTTCTTCTTACGGAAAGAAACGCTGGCGCCGTGCCCAGTTTTGCCCGCCAGACGGGCATGTCATGCTATGTGTGTCATACTGTTTATCCGGAACTTACGCCTTTCGGTCGGTCATTTAAGCTGAATGGATTCGTCATGAGGCAGGAGGGGAAAGACTATTTTCCTCCCCTTGCCGCCGCCGTAACGGTATCCTATACGGAGCAGAAGAGCCTGTCGAATCGAGTCGACCCTTATGATGACTCACCCACGGCTAAGACCAATATCCCCCAGTCAGCAACCGTTTGGTACGGGGGAAAGGTTTATGGCCAACTAGGGGCATTGGCCCAAATCTCCTATGACGGGGTAGGCAACAACCTGTTCCTGGATATGACTGACATTCGTTATGCGAATAATCTAATTCTGGCAGGAACAAACTTGGTCTATGGTGTGACTATAAACAACAGCCCGACTGTGCAGGACGTGTGGAATTCAACGCCGGTCTGGGGTTTTCCCTCAACAAGCTCAAGCGTTGCCCAAACGCCTGCCGCTTCTGCATTGATCGATGGGACGCTCTTTCAAAAAGTCGGTGGTATCGGGTTATACGGGTTCTGGAATAATCTCATTTATGGGGAATTCAGCGTCTACAGGACGTCCAAGAGCGGAATAACGAAACCTCTTTCAGCGGGTACTACTGTCGATGTCGTCACGGACGGCGCTGTTCCATATTGGCGCCTTGTCTTGCAGAAGCAATGGAATGAACACTCTGTATCCGTCGGTACATTTGGCATCACGGCTGATGTATTTCCTTCAGGATTTACGAGCGGACCCACGGATCGGCTCACAGACACGGCCTTGGACGGGCAATATCAGTACATCAGCAAACAACATATCTTTTCCCTTCAGACCACTTTCATCCATGAAAGGCAGTCATGGGATGCGAGCTTCCCTCTCGGCAACACTGCGAACGAGACGGATTACCTCAATACATTCCGAATAAACGGCAATTATTATTACAGGAGTTCTTTCGGTACCATTGGTGGTTCTGTCGGTTTTTTCCGGACGACAGGAAGCAAGGACGAAATCCTCTACGCGCCCCAGGATATTACAGGAAGCAGAACGGGAGAGCCCGACAGCCGTGGCTACATCGTGGAACTTGACTATTTACCTTGGGAAAAATTGAAGATATCACTTCAGTATACTATATATGACCTCTTCAACGGGAGTGACGCGAATTACGACGGATCTGGCAGGAACGCCTCGGATAACAATACGCTCTACCTGGCGGTTACGATCCATTTTTAGATATGTACAGGTAAGGTGCTCCAAGGGAAGAACATCCTTTTTTTGTTAATTTAGTGTGGAATTTCTCATCGTATCCAAATTGTTTTGGCCGATAAAATGAGACAAGGGAGTCAGTGATGAAAATGGAATATCTTTATACGTTTCTACAATCACTCGGATATGATCATCCAGTTCATCCCGCTTTTGCTCATATGCCAACAGGGCTTGTCGTGGGGGCATTCATTTTTCTGATAGCCGCTCTTTTTTTCAAGCGCCTTCAGATTCTGACTACGTCTTACCACTGTATTATACTTGCTCTTATCTTTCTCTTTCCCACGGCTTTTTTCGGTTACACGGACTGGCACCATTTCTACAGGGGAGAGTGGTCATTTCCCATCAAAGTGAAGATAACACTAACCAGCACTTTATTAATCTTTCTTGCTACAGCAATTATTATGGAAGTGAAAAAAATAGGAGGTCTTATGAGTAGGTCTGTAATCTATTTTCTTTGCGTCGTTGCGGTTGTAGGATTGGGATATTTTGGAGGCGACCTCGTCTTTCCCGACACAAGTCCTGCTCTGTCCAATGAACTTCAGGCCGGAGAAAACTCTATGCGGCTCACTGTGCCAGTTGTCATCCCAATGGCGGAAATACCATCAATCCGGCGATCCCCGTCTTGGGTTCTGCTCAACTCAAGGATCCAAACACTTTCACAAGATTCTGCAGAAACCCATTACGGCCGGACGGCTCTAAGGGCATCATGCTCGCTTTCTCTAAAGATAAGTTGAGCGATAAAGAGCTCCTGCAACTATATAAGTATATCACCAGAGGTCTGGCCGGAAAATAACTGGCCTGATGTCAAATACTGGTCACGATTTTTTTTCATTTAGTAATATAATCTCAAAATGTCAATTCTTGAGAGGAGACGATCAGTGGTCACCGGATTAAATAACAGCAACGGTAACGGTAGATACATTGCCCAATCGAGCTGGAAGGAGCAGCTTGTGGAAGTTTCTGTCTTCCTTTTCCTTATTGTACCGTCCATGGTCCTTTCCTTCTTCGCAGTTAAGCAAGGGCGCTTAAGCTTTCCACTCGTGGCATTTGCGACTATTCTTCGCGACATTGCCCTCGTGAGCCTGATACTCTTTTTCGTGTGGCGTAATGGCGAGCCCCTCAATTGGATTGGCTGGACATTCAAAAACGTCTGGAAAGAGGCCATCCTGGGGATTGGCCTCTACATTCCCTTTTTCTTTACAACCGGATTTTTTGAAAATGTGTTACAGATGGCTGGGCTCTCCATTCCATCGACGCCATTGCCTTCATTGATGCCCTCCAGGGGCATAGTAGAAATTGTGCTGGCCATCGTCTTAGTTATGGTTGTCGCATTGGCAGAGGAGACAATTTTCCGTGGCTACCTCATCCTGCGCTTGAAGGCTGTCACTGCAAGCGCATCTGCAGCGGTGCTACTGTCGGCGGTAATCTTTTCACTTGGACACGGCTACGAGGGATCGGCTGGGGTTGTGACTGTCGGTTTTATGGGACTGATCTTTGCCCTCGTATACCTGTGGCGACAGAGCTTAGTCGCTCCCATGGTTATGCACTTTCTTCAAGACTTTATCGGTATCGTCCTCCTTCCTTTGTTTGGAAAAGGGTGATATCAGAGCTTATATCCAGGAGAATGACGAGGGTTTGTCTGAGCTGGTGGGATAGCGCTGCACGTTATAAACTAACAGATCAAGGAGGTAAAGAATGAACAGACATACGATTCCATTAGGACGCATCCTGGGCATTCCCATCGGACTGGACTATTCCTGGTTTCTAATTTTTGTGCTTATCACATGGACGATGGCCGTTAGCTATTACCCAGCTGAATTTAAGGACTGGCCTACAGCCCAGTATTGGATTGTGGCCGCGGTGACAGCCATCATGCTTTTCGTGAGTGTGCTGCTGCACGAGTTGGGACATTCTGTCGTGGCCATGCAGTACAAAATCCGGGTTCGAAGCATCACGCTCTTTATATTCGGCGGAATCTCACAAATTGAAACCGAACCAACCAGTGCGACAGCTCAATTCTGGATCTCCATCGCCGGCCCCGCTGTCAGTTTCGCTCTGGCAGTATTCTCTTTCCTGTTGGGGTCTGTCTTAACGGATGTTGTGCCGCTACTGGCCTTGGCCAAATATCTGGTCTATATCAACATCATGCTGGGCATTTTCAATCTGATTCCAGGCTTTCCCTTGGACGGCGGCGGTGTCTTTCGGGCTTTTGTATGGGGTATTACCCACAACATGCACCGGGCAACCCTCATCGCCGCCAATGTTGGGCGATTCATCGCCTTCCTCTTCATCTTCTTCGGAGTGTGGCAAATATTTGGAGGCAACATCATCAATGGCATGTGGATCGCCTTCATCGGCTGGTTCCTGGAAAGTGCTGCCAGGGGACAGGTACAGAAACTGGCGCTCCAAGATATGCTGGCCGGCCATAAAGTGTCGCAGGCGATGAATCGGCAATACACAGTGATCCCTGCCGATATCCCTTTGCAACGCCTGGTGGACGATCACATCCTGGGCAGCGGCCGCCGGATTTTCGTGGTCACAAGGAGTAACAAGGCCGTTGGTTTGTTGACCTTGCATCACATTAAGGAGGTCCCGCGATCTGAATGGCCAACCACGACCAGCGCCCAAGCCATGATCCCGATAGAGCGAACAAAACAAGTGCAACCAAATGCAGAACTATGGACAGCTCTGGAAGAGATGGACCGCGATGGAGTCAATCAACTTCCCGTAATGGTGGATGGGGAAATTCAGGGCATGCTCACCCGCGAGGATATGATCAGCTATCTGAGCACCTTAAGGGAACTCGGTACCTAGCTTATGGCTCAGCTCTATAGGCTAGTTCCCGGTGCAAGTTAGCAATGAGGAACGGGACCTCACGGTTTAACGTAATGAGAAGTTCGGCCCGAAATCATTCATCGACTTCCTGATCCATATGCTAAATTCATTGTCTCTAAAAGATGACCGGCGCTCCCAATTAGTTCGCGCGGTCTCAAAAAATGCTAATCAACAGAAGAGATCAACTTGCAGGTAAAAGATAGGGCAGTTATTTTTGCGGAGTGGTCAAGGTGATGATCGAAGAACAAATCACGGGGAACCAAATGGAAATGGAAAAGGCAGGGGATGGCCCGGTAAAGGAATTCAGCATTGATTTGGAAATGGGTTTAAACTCGGAAGAAGTCCAAGAAAGGTTAAAGGAATATGGCTTCAACGAAGTCCCCGAGAAACAAATAAGCCTTATTATGGGGGTCATCAAAAAATTCTGGGGCATAACCCCCTGGATGTTGGAGATCACCATTGCCCTGGAATGGGCCCTGGGAAAATATTTTGAAATGTATGTGGTGACAGGCCTCCTGGTTTTCAATGCCATTCTGGGTTTTATTCAGGAAGAAAGGGCCAATTCTGCCCTCGAACTCCTCAAAGAAAAACTGAGAACCAATGCCCGGGTGGAGAGAAACGGGAAATGGACGGTAATTCCCGCGAGAGAGCTCGTCCCAGGCGACGTCGTCCGGCTGCGAGCTGGTGATTTTATTCCTGCGGACGTTAAAATGATGGAAGGGAGTGCGGAGGTTGATCAGTCGTCCCTGACCGGAGAATCGCAAATGGTGGAGAAGAAAGCTAACGAGATTCTCTACAGCGGGTCTATTCTTAAAAGAGGGGAGATTACCGGAGTGGTAACTTCGACAGGGATAAAAACTTACTTTGGCCGGACCGTGGAACTTGTTCAGGTGGCGAAACCCAAATTGCACATGGAAGAAGTAACTTCCGTAGTTGTTAGATGGTTGGTGATCATCGTCAGTTCTTTCCTGGCCATCGCCCTCACATTTACCGCCTTAAAAGGCATGGATCTGATCGGAATTCTTCCTCTGGCCGTGATCCTCATGGTGTCGGCCATACCCGTAGCGCTGCCGACCATGTTCACGATCAGCATGGCCCTGGGTTCTTTGGATCTTATGAAGAAAGGAATCCTCATTACGCGGCTCGGTGCAATTGAGGATGCTGCCACCATGAATATTGTTTGCGCCGACAAAACCGGCACCATCACGATGAATAAGCTTTCGGTGGAAGAAGAAATGGCCGTCGATCCGTATAGTGGGAAGGATGTGATCCTCTATGGCGCCCTAGCCTCCCACAAGGCAGATCAAGACCCAATAGATTTAGCTTTCATCGCCGCAGCAAAAGACTTGCACCTGCCTTTTGAGAATTATTTGCAGAAAA
>Ga0316624_10001066_pt1 | contig 10397 bp, 7 predicted proteins | sample OWC_Aug_N3_C1_D5_FD_207657 | JGI IMG/M metagenome (GOLD analysis project Ga0316624, IMG submission 207657) | Wetland soil microbial communities from Old Woman Creek delta, Ohio, United States - OWC_Aug_N3_C1_D5_A | ecosystem: Environmental > Terrestrial > Soil > Wetlands | place: USA: Ohio...
CTCCAGGTGGCCTCCTTCCAGCTCACCGGCAAGCGCGTGTTCAAGATGGCGCCGCTGCACCATCACTTCGAGCTCATCGGGTGGAGCGAGCCGAAGATCATCACCCGGTTCGTGATCGTGGCAATCGTCTTTGCGCTGTTCAGCCTGACGACGCTGAAGCTCAGGTGACCCTCCACCGGAGGGGCCCTGCGGACAGCAGGCGAGATGTGAAATGGGCGGGTTCTCGGTAGCGGGCAAGCGAGTGGTGGTCGTGGGCGGGAGCCGGAGCGGCGTGGCCGCCGCGGAGCTGCTCGTGTCACGCGGCGCCTCCGTCCTGCTCACGGACCTCAAGCGTCACCTGCCCGATGAGGCGCGCCTGCGCGCCGCCGGCGTCGAGCTCGAGCTCGGCGGCCACCGTGCCGACACGCTGGCCGCCGCCGATCTCGTGGTGCTGAGCCCCGGCGTTCCCCCCGGCCAGCCGGCGGTGCAGGCCGCGCGCGCGGCGGGGGTGAAGACGATCGCCGAGATCGAGCTGGCCTCGCGCTGGCTCGAAGGCCGCGTTGTGGCGGTGACGGGTACCAAGGGGAAGTCGACGACGACGACACTCATCGGACGAATCCTGGACGGAGCGGGCATGAAGGCGTCGGCCGGGGGGAACCTCGGTCCCGCCCTGAGCCTGCAGGTCCGGGGCTCCACGCCCGACGCCGTTCACGTCGTCGAGGTGAGCAGTTTCCAGCTCGAGGGGATCGAGACGTTCCACCCCTGGGTCGCGGTGATGTTGAACTTCTCGCCCGACCACCTGGATCGGCACCCGAGCATGGAGGCGTACGCGGCCGCCAAGGCCCGCATCTTCTCGAACCAGGATGAGAGCGACTGGGCCGTCGTCAACGCGGACGATGCCGGGGCGATCGCGCTGGCGCACGAGGCCAGGGCCCGCCGCCGGTGGTTCGCGCTCGACTCCCCGATCGAGGAAGGCGTGACCGTGAGCGCCGGCCAGGTCGTGGAGCGCACGCGCGGGGGCGACGTGCCGCTGTTCGCGGTCAGCGCGGTGCGACTGATCGGGAGGCACCTGCTCGGCGACGTGCTGGCCGCCACGTCCGTCGCCCGGCTGATCGGCGTGGCCCCGGCGGCGATCGCGGCAGCGGTCGGCGCGTTCACGGGGCTGGAGCACGCGCTCGAGCCGGTCGCCGAGGTTGCGGGCGTCAGGTTCGTGAACGACTCGAAGGCCACCAACGTGGCGGCGACCCGCAGGTCGATCGAGAGCTTCGCGACGGGCCTCGTGCCCATCATGGGCGGCCGCTACAAGGGCGGCGACTTTCGCGAGTTGCGCGTGCTCGTCGAGGGCCGGGCCCGCGCGGTCGTGGCGATCGGGGAATCGCGCGGCATCATCCGCGACGCGCTCGGTGACGTCGTCCCGGTGCGCGAGGCCCGCTCGATGGCCGAGGCGGTGAGGGCGGCGTTTGCGGAGGCGGGACCGGGCGGCACCGTGCTGCTCGCGCCCGGCTGTTCGAGCTTCGACATGTTCGCCGACTACGCCGAGCGTGGTCGGGTGTTCAAGCAGGAGGTGGCGCAGCTCGCTGAGGAGCGGCGGGCCGGTCGCGAGCAGTGAGCAGTCGTCAGTCGGCACGCGGCGGCTGCGAGCCGGCCGCTGGGAACGCAGGCTGCCCCGGTCTGCGAGGCCGGTGTCCCAGCCCCGTGCTGACTGATGACTGCTGACTGCTCACGGCGCGGGCCCGCCCCCCCGGCGGCGCGGCGCCCCGTTTCGGCGGCGATCGCCCTCGGGTGCAGGACGGGTTGCGATGGCGCGAAAGCTCAAGTGGGACAAGGTGCTGTTCATCGCCACGCTGCTGCTGGTGGCCGGCAGCGTCGTGATGGTCTACAGCGCCGCCGCGGCGTACGGACCCGCCCATTTCCTGACGAAACAGGCGATGTGGGCGGCTCTGGGCCTGGTGGCCATGCTCTTCGCCATGAAGATCGACTACCACGCCTACACCAGGCCGGCCCTGATCTGGCCGCTGCTGGGGCTCACCGCCCTAGCGCTCGTCGCCGTCCTGTTCAGGGCCCAGGTCGGGGGATCGCGACGCTGGTTCGGGATCGGGCCCATCGGGATCCAGCCCTCCGAGTTCGCCAAGCTCGTGACCGTCGTCTTCGTCGCGGCCGTGCTCGAACGCCGCATGAAGCGGATCGACGAGCCGATCTTCGCCCTGACGCCGATCGGGATCGTCGTCGGGGTGTTCGCGGTCCTGATCCTGCTCGAGCCGGACTTCGGCAGCGCGACCGCGCTGGCCACGATCGCCGTGGTCATGGTGTTCGCCGCCGGCCTTGCCTACCGCTATCTCGCGGGCTTCGCCCTGTGCGCGCTGCCGCTGATCGCCTCCGTGCTCTGGTTGTCGCCGTACCGGCGCAAGCGCCTGCTGGCGTTCCTGGACCCGTGGCAGAACCCCTTGGGTGACGGCTTCCAGGTGATCCAGTCCTTCATCGCCGTCGGCACGGGCGGGCTGTCGGGAAAGGGGCTGTCCCAGGGCGTGCAGAAGCTGAAGGGCTATCTGCCTGCGCCCCACACGGACTTCATCTACTCGGTGATTGCCGAGGAGCTGGGTCTCATCGGCGCGACCGTCGTGCTCGTCTGCTTCTGCGTGATCGCGTGGCGCGGCCTCATCATCGCGAGGCGGGCGCCCGACTCGGTCGGGGCGCTCCTCGCCGTGGGGCTCACGACGATGGTGGCCGTCCAGGCGTTCATCAACATCAGCGTCGTGCTCGGGCTGCTGCCGACCAAGGGCATAGCCCTGCCGTTCGTGAGCGCGGGAGGGTCGTCGCTGCTGGTCAACATGCTGGGCGTCGGCATCCTGCTGAACGTGTCGCAGCAGGCGTCGGCCTCCCGGTGAGGCGAACGGGCGGAGGTCACGCGCGGCGAGCCGAGGACGCGCGCGACCGGGGTGGAAAAGTTGCGCGTGCTCATCGCGGGCGGTGGAACCGGCGGGCATCTGTATCCCGGGATTGCAGTGGCCAGGGAAATCGTGCGGCGGGATCCGCGCGGCGCGGTGGTCTTCGTCGGGACGAAGGGCGGCGTCGAATCGAGGGTGGTGCCGCGCGAGGGGTTCGAACTCGACTTGATCCGCAGCGGAGGATTGAAGGGCAAATCGCTTCCCTCGCTCGGGCGCGGGCTGTTGCTGCTGCCGGCAAGCGCCCTCGACGCCTGGCGCGTGGTGACGAGGCGCGCTCCGGACCTGGTGGTGGGGCTCGGCGGTTACAGCTCCGGGCCGGTCGTGCTGGTTGCGGCGGCGCGCGGCATCCCGACGCTGCTGCTCGAGCAGAACGCGGTGCCGGGGCTGACCAACCGGCTGCTCGCGCGGGTGGTGAGGGCCGCGGCGGTGACCTACCAGTCCACGCTGGGGTTCTTCGGGTCCAAGGGCTTCGTCAGCGGGAACCCGGTTCGGCCGGAGTTCTTCGAGGTCGGTGCTGCCGCGGCGGGACCGGGTGGGGCGCCGGAACGAGCGCCGTCGGTGCTCGTGTTCGGCGGGTCGCAGGGGGCGCACGCGATCAACATGGCCATGGTGGAGGCAGCCCCGGCGCTGGCGGCATCCCCGATCGGGCTCCGGGTCACGCACCAGACCGGGGAGCGCGACCTGGAGTCGGTCCGCGGGGCGTACAGGGCGGCGGCGCTCGATGCCAGGGTGGAGCCGTTCCTCTACCGCATGGCACAGGAGATGGCGGAATCCGACGTGATCGTGTGCCGGGCCGGCGCGACGACGCTCGCCGAGATCGCGGCCGCCGGGCGCCCGGCGATCCTGGTGCCCCTGCCGAGCGCCACCGACGACCACCAGCGCAAGAACGCCGAGGTCCTGGAGCGGGAGGGCGCCGCGGAGGTGATCGCGCAGCGGGTGCTGACCGGGGCGCTGCTGGCCAGGCGCATCCTCGGGTTGGTCGCCGATCCGGAGCGTCGGGCGCGGATGGCGCAGGCGGTCCGCCGGCTGGCGCGGCCCGATGCGGCCTCCCTCATCGTCGATCGGGCGCTGCGGCTGGTGAAGACGCGTTCGCGTGACGAGGCCGCCGGGTCGAGCGGTTCGGCCGGCGAGAGGTGACGTGCTCGGGAAGACGAAGCGGATCCATTTCGTGGGCGTTGGCGGAAGCGGGATGAGCGGGATCGCGGAGCTGCTCGTGAACCTCGGCTACTCGGTAAGTGGCTCGGACCTCAAGCGATCCGAGGCGACCGACCGGCTCGCGGGCCTCGGGGTCCGGATCTTCGAGGGCCACGACCGCGCGCAGGTCGGCGACGCGGACGTGCTCGTGTACTCCTCGGCGGTGCGGCCGTCCAACCCGGAGCTCGTCGAGGCCGCGCGGCGCCGCATCCCCGTGATCCCCCGGGCGGAGATGCTCGCCGAGCTCATGCGCTTGCGCTACGGGATCGCGATCGCCGGGGCGCACGGCAAGACGACCACGACATCGATGATCGCACTCGTGCTGGACCGTGCGGGCCTCGACCCGACCGCGGTGATCGGCGGGCGGCTGAGCGCGTTCGGCAGTAGCGCACGCCTCGGCCGGGGCGATTACATGGTGGCCGAGGCCGACGAGAGCGACCGCTCGTTCCTGAAGCTGGCGCCGACGATCGCGGTCGTGACCAACATCGACGAGGAGCACCTCGAAAGCTACCGCGACTTCGACGATCTCCAGCGCAGCTTCGTGGAGTTCGCGAACAAGGTGCCCTTCTATGGCGTCATCGTGGCGTGCATCGACGACGATCGCCTCCGGGCGCTCGTGCCGGCCATGAGCCGGCGCGTGATCACTTACGGGATCGAGCACCCGGATGCGGACTACCGGGGGGTGGACCTGCGGGTGTCGGGCCTGGGAGCCGGGTGCAGGGTGGTGCGCCGGACGCCGCAGGGGCGCGCCGTCGACCCCGCCCCGGGACCGACGCCGGTCGAGATCGGCGCGCTCGACCTCAACGTGCCCGGCAGGCACAATCTGCAGAACGCGCTCGCCGCTGTCGCCGTCGGAGAGGAGCTCGGGGTCGGGTTCGACCGGATTGCCCGAGCGCTCGCGGAGTTCCGCGGTGTCGAGCGCCGGTTCCAGGTCAGGGGTGAGGCCGGCGGCGTGCTGATCGTCGACGACTATGGCCATCACCCGACCGAAATCGCGGCAGTGATCTCATCGGCGCGCGCCGCGTTCGACCGGCGGTTGTTCGTGGTCTTCCAGCCGCACCGTTACTCCCGCACCCACCGGCTCCTCCGCCGGTTCGGACCCTCGCTCGCCGGGGCGGACGTGTTGGCCGTCACCGACATCTACAGCGCGGGAGAGGATCCCATCGTCGGCGTGACGACCGAGTCGCTGGTCGATGCCATTCGGGGCGCGGTGAAGGTGCCGCTGCACGTCGTGGGCCCGATTGAGTCGGTGGCCAAGGAGGTCGCCAGTCTCGCCCGCCGCGGCGACGTCGTGATCCTGCTCGGGGCGGGGTCGATTGGCGCGGTGAGCGCGGACCTGCTGGACGAGCTCCGGAAACGGGAGGCCGCTGGGGGCCTGTAGGGCCTCGCGAGGGTCTATGCCGGTCACAGCCCCGTCAGATCGCCGCTTCCTGCGCGCTCGGGTCAAGCCCGGCCGAAGGCAGGGCACGTTGCGGGCGCGCCTGCGCGTGGTGCGCGGCGCCCTGGCGCTCGTCGGGATCGCCCTGGCCGGGTACCTGGCCTTCTGGCGTCTGGCCGAGTCGCCGGCCCTGAGCGTCAGCCGGATCGTGGTCCGCGGGAACCTACGGCTGCCCACTTCGGAGGTGGTGTCGCTCGTCGAAGGACTGAAGGGCCGGAGCGTGATTAGCGTCGACCTGGACCAGTGGCGGAGCCGGCTGTTGCGGTCGCCATGGATCGCGGAGGCGGCCATCCACCGGTATCTGCCCGGCACCATCGAGATCCAGGTCCAGGAGCGCCGTCCGATGGGGATCGGCCGGGTGAAGGGGGAGCTCTATCTCGTCGACGAGGCCGGCACCCTGATCGACCGGTACGGCCCGCGGTACGCCGACCTGGATCTGCCGATCATCGACGGCCTGGAACCGGGCGCGGCGGCCCGCACGGCGGGGCTCAACCGGGAGCGGGCCGGTCTGGCCGGGCGCCTGCTGGGCGCGCTCCAGCGAAAGCCGGAGCTCGCCGAGCGCGTCTCGCAGGTCGACGTGTCCGATTCCCGCGACGCGGTCGTGATCCTCGACAAGGACACGACGCTGGTGCACCTCGGGGACGAGCAGTTCGTGGAACGGCTCCAGTCCTACATCGAGCTGGCGCCGTCGCTGCGACGGCAGGTGCCGGCAATTGACTACGTGGACCTGCGTTTCGGCGAGCACGTGTTCGTCGGACCGGTGGCCGGGTCGGGGAAGCCCGCCGACGCCGCCACGAGCGACCGACGGAAGGCGGCACCGCCGGGGTTCTGAGGTCCGCCGGGGGCGGGCGGCGCCTGCCGCCCGGCGGCCTGGGGAGAAGAGAGTCGGAGGGTCCGTGGCACGCAAGGAGCGGTATCTCGTCGGTCTTGATGTCGGAACCTCGAAGTGCACCGCGATCGTCGGCGAGTTGCTCGAGGAGGGAGGCGTCAACATCGTCGGCATGGGGGTTGCCGAGTCCCACGGCATCCGGCGCGGGGTCGTGGTGAACCTGGAGGCGGCCGTCGAGTCGATCAAGAAGGCGATCGAGGAGGCGGAGCTGATGGCGGGGGTCGAGGTCGACACCGTGCACCTGGCGGTGTCCGGGCCGCACGTCAAGGGGTTCAACAGCCGGGGCGTCGTTGCCGTCGCCGGCAAGACCCGCGAGATCACGCACGAGGACGTCCGCCGGGCGATCGACGCCGCGCAGGGGGTGGCGTTGCCGGGCGGCCGGGGCATCCTGCACGTGCTGCCCCAGGACTACGTCGTGGACGAGCAGGACGGCATCGGCGCGCCGATCGGCATGACCGGCGCCCGCCTCGAGGTGAACGTCCACATCGTCACGGGCGCGAGCACGTCGACGCAGAACATCATCGCGGCCGTCAACCGCGCCGGCGTCGCGGTGGCAGGGATGATCCTCGGCCAGCTCGCCGCCAGCGAAGCCGTCCTCACCCCCGACGAGAAGGAACTTGGGGTGGCGCTGGTGGACATCGGCGGCGGGACCGCCGACCTGGCGATCTTCGAGCGCGGCAGTCTGTGGCACACGGCCGTCGTGGGCGTGGGCGGGGACCATTTCACCAACGACATCGCCGTCGGGCTGCGGACGCCGGTGCCCGAGGCGGAGAAGATCAAGCGCAAGAACGGGTGCGCGCTGTCGGCCATGGTCGACGACGACGAGACGATCGAGGTCGCGAGCGTGGGGGGGCGGCGGCCCCGCGTGATGGCCAGGCGGATCCTGTCCGAGATTCTCCAGCCGCGGGCCGAGGAGATCTTCCACCTGTTGTGGGACGAGATCCGGCGTGCCGGGTACGACAAGTCGCTCAACTCCGGCATCGTCCTCACCGGGGGCGGCGCGATCCTGGAGGGACTGCCGGAGATCGCCGAGCAGATCTTCGATCTGCCGATCCGCCGCGGCTGCCCGAGCGGTATCGGCGGCCTCGCGGATCACGTCAACAGCCCGGAGTTCGCCTCGGCCGTCGGGTTGGTGCTCTACGCGAACCGGAACCGCGCGGTCGAGGCGCCGCGGACTGCGGGAACCGGGGCCGTCAGCTGGGTGACGGATCGGCTCAAGGGGTGGTTCAAGGAGTTCTTCTGACGCGACACGAGAGGGGAGAGTGGAGGCCCGAATGGCGAATCCGTGGGAACACACCGCCGCGAGTGACGTGAACGTGGCGCCGGAGCCGCTCCGGCTGACCATCGAGGACGAGAGCCGAGTCGGGGCGCGGATCAAGGTCATCGGCGTGGGCGGCGGCGGCTGCAACGCCGTCACGCGGATGGTCTACGCCGGCTTCGACGGCGTCGAGTTCATCGTCGCGAACACAGACCTGCAGGCGCTGCGGCTGAACGACGTGCCGATCAAGGTGCAGCTCGGCGCGAAGCTCACCAAGGGCCTCGGCGCCGGCGCGGACCCGATCGTCGGGCGGCAGGCGGCCCTCGAGGACACCGACAGGCTCGTCGAGATCCTCGGCGGGGCGGACATGGTCTTCGTCACCGCCGGCCTCGGCGGCGGCACCGGCACCGGGGGCGCGCCGGTCATCGCCAGCCTCGCGAGCGAGCTCGGCGCGCTGACCATCGCCGTCGTGACCAAGCCGTTCAAGTTCGAGGGACGGAAACGCGCCGCACAGGCCGAGCGAGGGCTCGAGGACCTCAGGTCCTCGGTGGACAGCGTCATCACGATCCCCAACGAACGGCTCCTCGCGACCATCGACCGCAAGACGCCGATCAACGAGGCGTTCGCCACGGCCGACGACGTGCTGCGGCAGGCCATCCAGGGAATCTCGGACCTGATCCTGGTGCCGGGCCTCATCAACCTCGATTTCGCCGACGTCAAGACCATCATGAACGGCATGGGCGTCGCCGTGATGGGCACCGGGATCGGCGAAGGAGACACGCGGGCCGTGGACGCGGCGAAGCGGGCCATCTCGAGCCCGCTGCTCGAGGACGCGTCGATCCAGGGCGCGCACGGCGTGATCATCAACGTGACCGGAGGCCCGGACCTGTCGCTGACCGAGGCCTGCGAGGCCTCGGCGGTCATCCAGGAGGCCGCCCACGAAGAGGCCAATATCATCTTCGGCGCCGTCATCGATCCGAAGCTCCAGGGTCGAGTGAAGATCACCGTGATCGCCACCGGGTTCGACAGGCCCGGCGCCGCGAAGCCGAGTGCGTCGTCGTCGGCACAGACCCCGGTCGATCTCCAGGGCTACTCCAGCTGGTACCGGCCGCGGCCCGCTGAGCCGATGGAATCACCGGCGCCGTCGGCCCCGGTTGGGCGGCGCGCGGTCCTGCAGGTGCCGGCGCAGGCCCCGGCATCCGCGACGGATCAGGCGGTGGGCACGCCCGCCCCGACCCCCGGAACGGAGCCGGCTGCGGCGAGCGAGTCCACGCCGCTCGATGTTCCTGCGTTCCTGCGGCGCCAGGGCCAGATCTAGCGAGGTTCCGCCTCGGACCGGCGGGCATGTGCAGGTGTGGCTCCGCCTCGCCGCTCCACGCCGGAGCTCCACCCTTCGGGCCGCCGTCCGCGATCCGCGTGGTAGAGTAGGAAAATCCACGGCAGACGCGACCGCCGGCGCCGCAGCCGGAGCCGGACGACTCCCTGCGGCGGGCGGTCCGCGTCGGGCCACAACCGGCGCTCGGCAAAGGATGGCACTCTGGGAACAGCGTGAGCACGCCCGCGCGATCCTGTCACGGGAAGTGGGACAGGTGCGCAAGCCTCACGCGAACCGCATCCGGGTTGCACTGGCGTTCCCCAACACCTACTACGTCGGGATGTCGAACCTCGGCTTCCAGGGTGTGTACCGCCTGTTCAACGACCTGGACGAGGTCGCGTGCGAGCGGGTCTTCCTGCCCCCGAAGCAGCAGATTCGCCACCTGCTCGACAGCCGCACCCCGCTGCTGACCATCGAGTCCCAGTCGAAGGTCAGCGACTTCGACGTGCTCGCCTTTTCCGTGTCGTTCGAGTGGGACTACACGAACATCCTCACAATCCTCCGCCTGTCGGGCCTGCCCGTGTATGCGGAGGAGCGGACCGAGCGACATCCTCTGGTCGTGATCGGCGGCGCCGTGACCTTCCTGAACCCCGAGCCGCTCGCTCCCTTCGCCGAGGTCATCGCCGTCGGGGAAGGCGAGGTGCTGGTCCCGTCGCTGGTCCGGGCGATCCGCACGGCCGGGGACCGAGACGACCTGCTCGAGCGGCTGGCCGGCGAACCCGGCTTCTACGTGCCTTCGCTCGTCGATCCCCAGTGGGCGGCTGACGGCACCCAGTCGGGCTTCGCGCCCCGCGGCACCGGCGCGCGCGCACCGTCGATCCCCATCAGCAAGGCTGCCTGGCCCGCGACGCTGGCAACGGCCCCCCTTTCCACGACGATCTTCACGCCGGACACCGAGTTCGGATCGCGCCTGCTCATCGAGGTTGTGCGCGGGTGCGCCAACCTCTGCCGCTTCTGCTGGGCCGGCTACAACTACCTGCCGGTCCGGCTGTTCGATGCCGCCGCGATCATCTCCCGCGCCGAGGCCGTGCGAGCCCGTGCCAGCCGGATCGGGCTCGTGTCGATTGCGCTCTGCGACCACCCGGACATCGACCGGATCCTCGACGCGCTGCTGCGGCTGGGGTACTCGATCAGCCCCGCCTCCCTGCGGCTCGACGACCTGACGGAATCGATGGTGCGCGCGCTCTCCGCGAGCGGCGAGCGCACGCTCACACTCGCGCCGGAGACGGGCTCGGATCGACTGCGCCGCGTGCTCAACAAGGGCTTCACCAACGAGGAGATCCTCGATCGCGCCGAGCTCGTCTTCGCGAGCGGGATCG
>Ga0316624_10001067_pt1 | contig 10396 bp, 8 predicted proteins | sample OWC_Aug_N3_C1_D5_FD_207657 | JGI IMG/M metagenome (GOLD analysis project Ga0316624, IMG submission 207657) | Wetland soil microbial communities from Old Woman Creek delta, Ohio, United States - OWC_Aug_N3_C1_D5_A | ecosystem: Environmental > Terrestrial > Soil > Wetlands | place: USA: Ohio...
TACCAAGGGCATAACCTTTACGACCTTGGCTGAGCTCGCTTTTGCAGATGTCTATGGCGACACTGTTTCGCTCCCGCCTTTTGAAAAATATTACGCAGGCGGAACCAGCTCCGTGCGGGGATATCGCACAAATGCTCTGGGCACTCAATCGACATTTGATCCCGCTACCGGTAACCCGATGGGGGGCAACGTCCGTGCGATCGGCAGATTAGAGATGCTGTTTACGCCTCCCTTTGCGGAAAAGAGCAATTCATCCCGATTGAGCGTGTTCCTTGACGCAGGTAATGTATATAACGGTTCGGAGTTGGGTTTCGACAAGGATCATCTGCTGTATGGGGCTCACCAATTGCGTTATTCGGCAGGGGTCGGCTTTTACTGGCTGACACCTGTGGGTCCCCTCAGTTTCAGTTATGCTAGACCCATTAATCCGGACCCTTGGGACAGGCAGGAACGGTTCCAGTTTACGCTTGGTACACCATACTGATGCAGCGACACTCGGGAGGGGCTATGTCGAAATCCTTTCATTGGTTATTGGCTGGCTGTATAGGTCTTTGCGTCATGACGGCAGAGGCCGCCGATGTCCGCGTCGCTTTCGTCAACAGCAGCGAAGTACTCGAACACGCCCCTCAGGCCGAAAGCGCCAGGGCCCTGCTTCAAGCAGAATTTGCGCCACGGGATGCGCAACTGGTGGCTGATCAGAAAAAGCTCCGCAGTCAGGAAGATCGTCTCAGCCACGACGGAATTACGATGAGCGATGATGAACGCCACCGCCTTGAGCGGGAGGTGACCTCACTCCAGCGTGATTTGAAGCGCGCACGCGATGAGTTCAGCGAGGATCTCAATATCCGCCGCAACGAAGAATTCGCCAAGCTGCAGCGCGAAGTGGCGAAGGTGATCGCGGATGTGGCGAAAGAGAACGGCTACGACCTCGTGCTCGAGAATGGTGTGGTCTATGCCAGTGACCGTGTCGATATCACAGACAAGGTTATTGAGCGGCTCAAAAAGAGCCAGAACGCCACTACGAGCAAAAAGAAATAGAGTTGGACGGGAAGATGGCTGAATATTCCTTGGCTGAACTGGCGGAGCATGTGAACGGCCGCGTGGTAGGCGATGCCAATGTCCGCATCAACGGCGTGGGCACCCTTACCCATGGCAAGCCTGGGCAAATCACCTTTCTCAACAATCCGCGTTACCGCCGTTATCTGGCCGAGACCCGGGCCTCAGCCGTCATTATCGGCGAGGACGATGTGACTGGATGCCCGGTCAACGCACTGGTGGTACGCCGTCCTTATGTGGCTTACGCACGATTGACGGCACTCTTTGCCCCGCAGCGGGAGCAGGGCGGGTTCATTCATCCCACTGCGCAATTGAGCCCCGAGGCTAAAGTAGCGGCGACGGCCCGCATCGAAGCCAACTCCGTGGTCGGTGCAGGGTGCGTGATCGGTGAAAATGTGCGCATCGGCCCTGGCTGTGTCGTCGAGGATGATTGCGAACTCGGTGACGGCTGTCACCTCATCGCCAATATCACCCTCTATCACGGCACCAAATTAGGCAAACGGGTAACGATTCATGCCGGAGCCGTGCTCGGCAGCGATGGCTTTGGCTTCGCCAACGAAGGCGGGCGTTGGATCAAGATCCATCAACTCGGCTGCGTGCGCATCGGTGATGACGTGGAAATCGGCGCCAACACCACCATTGATCGCGGCGCCATCGAGGATACGATTATCGGCAGCAATGTGATCCTCGATAACCTGATCCAGATCGCCCATAACGTGCGTATCGGTGAAGGTACTGCCATGGCCGGTTGTGTAGGCGTGGCCGGGAGTGCCGTCATCGGCCGCAACTGCGCCATCGGTGGCGGTGCGGGTATCCTGGGACATCTGGAAATCGCGGATGGTGTCACCGTCACGGCCATGTCACTCGTGACAAAATCGATCAAGGCGCCTGGCGTCTACTCCTCGGGAACACCGCTGGAACCGAGCGCCGACTGGCAGAAGAATTTTGCACGTTTCAAACAACTGGATGAGATGGCGCGGCGGCTGCGCGCGCTGGAACATCAACTCGACGAAATGAAGAAGGGGTAATACGTTGAATACGATGGATGTCTACGAAATTCTCGAATACCTGCCGCACCGTTATCCGTTTTTGCTGGTCGACAAGGTGGTTGATTACAAGGCAGGCGAGTATCTGATCGCAGTGAAGAACGTGTCGGTCAACGAACCCTTTTTCCCTGGCCACTTTCCCCAGCGTCCGGTCTTTCCTGGCGTACTGATCATGGAAGCTCTGGCCCAGGCCACCGGTCTGCTCGCGTTCAAGACCCAAGGCAAGAAACCCGACGGCAGCTCGCTTTACTATTTCGCCGGCATCGACAACTGCCGCTTCAAGCAGCCCGTTCAGCCGGGCGATCAGATGTTCCTGGAAGTGAAGCTGCTCACCACCAAGCGCAATATCTGGAAATTCAGTGCCGAAGCGAAAGTGGACGGCAAGGTCGTCGCCAGCGCTGAATTGATGTGTGCCGAACAGGTGTCGGCATGAGCATCCACGCGACCGCCATCGTCGATCCCACGGCGCGCATCGCCGAGGGTGTCACCATTGGCGCCTATTCCGTGATCGGCGCCGATGTGGAGATAGGCGAGGGGAGCTGGATCGGTCCTCACGTGGTAATCAATGGCCCTACCAAGATTGGCCGTGAGAACAAAATCTTCCAGTTTGCCTCAATCGGCGATATTCCCCAGGACAAGAAATATCGCAACGAACCGACACGCCTGGAGATCGGTGACCGCAACGTGATCCGCGAGGGCTGTACCATCAATCGTGGCACCATCCAGGATCAAAGCCTGACCCGTATCGGCAATGACAACTGGATCATGGCCTACGTGCATGTGGCCCACGACTGTATCGTCGGCAATAACACCATCCTTGCCAACAATGTTGCACTCGCCGGGCATGTCACCATCGGTGACTTCGTCATTCTCGGCGGTTTCACGCTGTGCCATCAGTTTGTCTCCGTCGGCGCGCACGCCTTCACTGCCATGGGAACTGCGGTCGGCAAGGATGTGCCGCCCTATGTGATGGTCGCAGGTAATCCGGCCGCTCCCCATGGGCTCAACAGCGAAGGGCTGAAGCGCCGTGGTTTTACGACCGAGCAGCTCACCACGTTGCGCCGTGCCTACAAGGTGCTCTATCGCTCCGGCAAGACCCTGGAGGAGGCGATGGCTGAACTGACGCCCATGGCCGAGGGCGCCCCGGAACTCGTGCCGTTCGTGCAATTCCTCACCCAGCAGACCCGCGGCATCGTGCGCTGACGCGCCTGCCCATTCCCCATGACACGGACGTTGCGCATCGGTATCGTCGCCGGAGAAGCCTCCGGCGATCTGCTGGGCGCAGGTCTTATCACTGCGATCCGACGCCGCTATCCCGATGCGATGTTCGAGGGTATCGCCGGTCCTAAAATGATCGCAGCGGGATGTACCGCGCTCTATCCTGCTGAAAAATTGTCAGTGATGGGATTTGTCGAGGTATTGCGCCATCTGCGTGAACTGCTCTCGATCCGTGCTCATCTGCGCAAGCACTTCATGGCCACCCCTCCCGATCTTTTCATCGGCATCGACGCCCCCGATTTCAATCTGGCGCTTGAACGGCACCTCAAGGAGGCGGGCATTCCTGTGATGCACTACGTCAGTCCTTCGGTCTGGGCATGGCGGCGGGGCCGCCTGAAAAAGATCGGTCGCAGTGTCGATCACATGCTGACGCTGTTTCCCTACGAGGCCGAGCTCTATCGTGAGCACGACATACCTGTGACCTTCGTGGGCCACCCGCTGGCCGATCAAATTCCTTTGGAGGTCGATCGCGATGTTGCAAGGCAACAGCTGGGGCTGCCCGCCGGCAAGCGAGTGATCGCCCTATTGCCGGGCAGCCGCCGCAGCGAGATGCGTTTTCTCGGCGCGGATTTTATTCGTGCCGCACAGTGGCTCAGTACCAAGCACACTGATCTTCATTTCGTCGTCCCCCTGGTCAATTCAACCTTGCGCCAGATGTTCGAGGAGTATTTGCTTCAAGAGGGGGATGCTCTCTCCATCACGCTGCTCGACGGACACTCTCACGAAGCGATGGCCGCAGCCGACGCCATCTTGCTCGCCTCTGGCACTGCAACACTGGAAGCGTTGTTATTGAAGCGGCCGATGGTGGTGGCCTATCGCCTCGCGCCGCTCACCTACCGGCTGGCCAAGCGTCTGCTGCGTGTGCCCTGGTATTCGCTGCCCAACAATCTTGCCGGGCGCAAATTGGTGGAGGAGATCACCCAGGATAAGGTGACCGGCGAAAATCTTGGCCGGGCGTTGCTTGATCTTCTCGACAAGCCAGCAGGCGATGAGCAGCGCAAAATCTATGACGAGATCCATCGCCAGTTACGGCGTGATGCCAGCGAGCGCGCGGCCGATGCTGTATTGCAACAGATTGGCATCGAAGTAAAAGGTGCTGTGAAGCCATGAGCCTGCAGATGACACTTGGCCTCGATAACGCGCAGCTGGTGGCAGGTGTTGATGAAGTTGGGCGTGGACCATTGTGCGGAGCAGTGGTCGCAGCAGCCGTGATTCTCGATCCGGCTCGTCCTATCGAGGGGTTGGCTGACTCAAAAAAATTGAGCGAAGCAAGGCGCGAGCAACTTCTCGACATCATCTGCGAGCGAGCCTTGGCCTGGTCACTTGGCCGAGCGGAAGTGGAAGAGATCGATCAACTCAATATCCTTCATGCCTCCATGCTGGCCATGCAGCGTGCCGTGGCCGGCCTCACACCTCCACCCAGTCATGCGCTCATCGACGGCAACCGCTGCCCGAAACTTCCCTGCAGCGCCGAGGCCATCGTCAAGGGTGACAGCAAGGTGGCCGCTATCAGCGCTGCCTCGATCATTGCCAAGGTGAGCCGTGATCGTGAAATGGTAGAACTGGACCGGGTGTATCCCGGGTATGGCATTGCTGTTCACAAGGGCTATCCAACCCCGGCCCATCTCGATGCTCTGGCACGTCTTGGCATCACCCCTGTCCATCGCCGCTCGTTCGGCCCAGTCCGGAAAATTCTCGAAGGTCAATAAACTTCTCTGCTGCAGTTTGAAGTACTGCGATCCCTGGCTTATGGTTAATCCATATGTCTTTGCCAGGGATCCAACTGCCAGCGGAGTGTGCCATGACCACCAATCTTGAAGCCGGAGTTACACAAGAACAGATTCAACAGGCGCTGGAGAGGCAGCGCCTGCATGGCGGGCGCCTGGATGCCAATCTCGCCGCGATGGGATTCCTGGCCGAAAACACGCACAATTTTCTTCTGCATCGCACTCCGAAAATTCCTCGTACCATCGAGGAGAGTGGCCTCGATGCGGCCTTTATCACCGATCTGGTGATGAAGCATCTACTCTTCATGCGTGAGTTCAAAATTCAGGACGTCATCGAGCGCGTCAAGCTGTCGCTGCCCATCGTCAATCAGATCGTCGATGCGATCCGCCGCGAAAAACTCGTGGAGATCAAGGGCTCTGAAGGTCTCTCCACCTCAACTGTGCGCTATGCCATGACAGAGGCAGGGAAAAACCGGGCCTTGACGTTGCTCGAAATCTCGCGTTACGTGGGGCCCGCACCGGTGACCCTGGAGGCCTATCGACACATGGTCGAAGTGCAGTCAGTGCGCAACATTCATGTGGGCGTCGCGGAGGTAAAACAGGCATTTTCCCATCTGGTGGTGAGCGAAGATTTGCTCCACCGCCTGGGGCCTGCCATCAGTTCAGGGCGAGGAATTTTCGTCTATGGCCCACCGGGCAACGGCAAGACCACGATTGCGGAAACCATCAGCAAGATTTTGCCCGATAACATCTTCATACCTTATGCCGTACTGGTGGGGGATGATGTGATTACCATGTACGATCCGGTGACTCATGTCCCGGTGGAGGATGTCTCTCTGGATGAATCAAACGATCAGCGCTGGGTGTTGACGCGCCGGCCTATCGTCATGACCGGTGGCGAGCTGACCCTGCGCATGCTTGATCTGGAGTTCAATCCGATCTCGAAATTCTATGAGGCGCCGCTGCAGATGAAGGCCAACAACGGCCTGTTCATCATCGACGACTTCGGCCGCCAGCAGATCGATCCACATCACCTGCTCAACCGCTGGATCGTGCCGCTGGAACGCCGCAACGATTTTCTCTCGCTGCAGAGCGGCATGAAATTCGAGATCCCGTTCGATCAACTGAGCGTCTTTGCCACCAATATCGAACCGAAAAAACTGGTGGACGAGGCGTTCCTGCGGCGCATTCCATACAAGATCAAGATTGATCATCCCACCGAACATGAGTTCAAACAGGTGTTCCGCCGCGTATGTGACTCCAACCATCTGGAGTTCCACGAGGACATCTTCGAGTTTCTGGTGGAAAACTTCTATCATCGCCTCGGCGTCAAGTTCAACGCCTGTCATCCGCGCGATATTGTCGACAATATCCTCGATAACGCACGTTTTCAGGAGAAAAGCCCGGTGATGACACGCGAGAGCGTCACCGTGGCATGGGAAAACTATTTCGTCGATATCTGACCAGATCACAAAGGCTCTGGCAGGAGGTTTGCAGAGCCGGATGTGTCAAGACTTGTCACTCTTCGGCGGCCAAGGTAACGTGCCGCCATGTCTGTCTCTTTCGTCCATCTGCGCGTCCATAGCGAATACTCCCTGGTTGACGGCCTGGTGCGCGTCAAGCCGCTGGTCAAGGCTGCCGCCAAGGCGGGCATGCCGGCGGTAGCCATTACCGATCAGTGCAACCTCTTCTCGATGGTCAAGTTCTACAAGGCCGCCGTCGGCGAAGGGGTCAAGCCGATCATCGGCGCCGATCTCTGGCTGGAGAACGAGCAGGATCAAGGGCAGCCCTTCCGGTTGACGTTGCTGTGCAAGGATCGCACCGGCTATCGCAACCTTTCCGAACTGATTTCGCGCTCCTTCATCGAAAATCAGCCCCGCGGCATCCCGATGATCCGCAGGGAGTGGCTACCGGGGCAGCATGAAGGGCTCATAGCCCTCTCCGGCGGGCGTGAAGGGGATATCGGCCAGGCGCTGCAGGCAGGCAACCGCGATCTGGCCGCCACCCTTATCACCGGCTGGCTGCGCCTCTTTGCCGACAATTATTACCTGGAAGTGAGCCGCACCGGCCGCAGCGGCGAGGAGGATTATCTCCACGCGGTGGTCGACCTGGCGGGGGTGATGGGGATGCCCATCGTCGCTACCAACGACGTGCGCTTTCTCACCCGCGAGGAGTTCGATGCCCACGAGGTGCGCGTCTGCATCCACGACGGCCGCACCCTCGACGACCCACGCCGCCCGCACCGTTATACCGATCAGCAGTACCTGCGCACACCGGAGGAGATGGCCGAGCTGTTCGCCGATCTGCCCGAGGCGCTGGAGAACAGCGTCGAGATCGCCAAGCGCTGCAATCTGGAGTTGACCCTCGGCAAATACTTCCTGCCCGATTTCCCCATCCCGGCGGGGATGACCATCGACGAATTCTTCCGCCAGCAGGCACGTGACGGGCTGGAGCAGCGCCTGCCCAAGCTGTTCGACGCCAGCGCGCCCGATTTTGCCGAGAAGCGCAGACCCTACGACGAACGCCTCGAACTGGAGTTGGATGTCATCATCCAGATGGGCTTCCCGGGCTACTTCCTCATCGTCGCCGACTTCATCCAGTGGGCCAAGAAGAACGGCATCCCGGTGGGGCCGGGGCGCGGCTCGGGCGCCGGCTCGCTGGTGGCCTACGCCCTCACCATTACCGACCTCGATCCGCTCGCCTACGACCTGCTGTTCGAACGCTTCCTCAACCCCGAGCGCGTCTCGATGCCCGACTTCGATGTCGACTTCTGCATGGAGGGGCGCGACCGCGTCATCGACTACGTGGCGAGCCACTACGGCCGCGAGAAGGTGTCGCAGATCATCACCTACGGTTCCATGGCGGCGAAGGCCGTGGTGCGCGACGTGGGGCGCGTGCTCGGTCACCCCTACGGCTTCGTCGATGGCATCTCCAAGCTGATCCCCTTCGAGGTGGGCATCACCCTCGACGAGGCGATGGAAAAGGAACCGCAGCTCAAGGATCGCTACGACAACGATGAGGAGGTGCACGACCTCATCGACATGGCCAAGCTGCTGGAGGGGATCACCCGCAACGCCGGCAAGCACGCCGGGGGCGTGGTGATCGCGCCCACCGCACTCACCGATTTCGCGCCGCTCTACTGCGAACAGGGCGGGGCGGGGCTGGTCACCCAGTTCGACAAAGATGATGTGGAGGCGGTCGGCCTGGTGAAGTTCGACTTCCTCGGTCTGCGCACCCTCACCATCATCGACTGGGCCATCGAGAACATCCGGCTGCGCCACGGCGGCGAGCGGCTCGACATCAGCCTGATTCCGCTCAACGACAAACCCTCCTACGACCTGCTCAAGGCATGCAAGACCACGGCGGTGTTCCAGCTGGAATCGCGCGGCATGAAGGACCTTATCAAGCGGCTGCAGCCCGACACCTTCGAGGACATCATTGCGCTGGTGGCGCTGTTCCGTCCCGGCCCGCTCGAGTCGGGGATGGTGGACGACTTCATCAACCGCAAGCACGGCCGCGCCAGGGTGGAGTACCCCTTCCCCGAGACCGAGCCGATCCTCAAGCCCACCTACGGCGTCATCGTCTACCAGGAGCAGGTCATGCAGATCTCCCAGGTGGTGGGCGGCTACACCCTGGGCGGCGCCGACCTTTTGCGCCGCGCCATGGGCAAGAAGAAGCCCGAGGAGATGGCCGAGCAGCGCGAGATCTTCCTGGCAGGTGCCGAAAAGCTCGGCTTCGACCTGACCAAGGCCGGTGCGCTGTTCGATTTGATGGAAAAGTTCGCCGGCTACGGCTTCAACAAGTCTCACTCGGCCGCCTATGCGCTGGTCTCCTATCAGACCATGTGGCTCAAGGCCCACTATCCGGCCGAGTTCATGGCGGCGGTGCTCTCCGCCGACATGGACAACACCGACAAGGTGGTGACCCTCATCGACGAGTGTCACGACATGAAGCTGGCGGTGGTGCCGCCCAGCGTCAATCGCAGTGCCTATCGCTTCACAGTAGGGAGTGAGGGCTCTATTGTTTACGGGCTCGGCGCCATCAAGGGCGTGGGGGAGGCGGCCATCGAGGGGATCGTCAAGGAGCGCGAGGCCAAGGGGCCGTTCAAGGACCTGTTCGATTTTTGCCAACGCATCGACCTGAAGAAGGCCAACCGCCGCGTGCTGGAGGCGCTGATCCGCGCCGGTGCCCTCGATGAGCTCGGCCCCAACCGTGCCACGCTGATGGCCTCACTGCCTCTGGCGTTGCAGATGGCTGAGCAGCATTTTCAGAATAATCAGGCCGGGGTGGATGATCTGTTCGGCTTCGAGGGCGGCGCGCTGCCGTCGAGCCCGGCCCGCTACGAGCAGCTGGCCGAGTGGCCGGAGGATATGCGTCTCGGCGGCGAGAAGGAGACCCTCGGCCTCTATCTCACCGGCCATCCCATCGATCAGTACCTGGACGAGCTGAAAAAATTCACCACCGCGCGCATCGTGGACCTCAAACCCTCACGCGATCAGACGGTGGTGATCGCCGGGCTCATCGTCGCCATGCGCACCATGAATACCAAGCGCGGCGACAAGATGGCCTTCATCACCCTGGACGATCGCAGCGGCCGCATCGAGATGGCGGTCTTCTCGGATGTCTTCCCGCGTTTTCGCGATCTCATCACCAAGGACCGGCTGATTGTGGCTGAAGGGGAGGTGAGTCTCGACGACTACTCGGGCGCCTACAAGGTGCGCGCCCTGCACCTCTATGACATCGAACAGGCGCGCGAGCGCTTCGCCAAACGGCTGGTGATCGGCCTTGAAAAGCGGCAGGCCGCCAACGGCTATGCGATGAATCTGGACAAGGTGCTGGCACCCTTCCGCGAGGGCGGATGCCCTATCTGGGTCGAGTACCGAAACGAACTGGCGACAGCCAGGGTTCAATTGGGTGACGGCTGGCGGGTGCGGCCCACCGAAGAACTGCTCAACCGCCTGCGCCAGCTCCATGGGCTGGAAAAAGTGCGCATGGAGTACTCCTGAGCGGGGTTACCTCTAACCAACGTGTGAATTGGGGCTGTATACGCCCCCAGACTAAATCGGTAAACTAGCCGCCCATCGAAACCACCGGACCTTATCGAATCCGCGATGAATCTGAATTTTCTGGAATTTGAGCAGCCGATCGCCGAGCTTGAGGCCAAGATCGAAGAATTGCGCTATGTAGGCGATGACGCCGAAATCAACATCAGCGATGAAATCGGCCGCCTTCAGGCCAAGAGCAAGAGCCTGACCGAATCGATCTTCGCCAATCTTTCCCCCTGGCAGG
>Ga0316624_10001068_pt1 | contig 10392 bp, 9 predicted proteins | sample OWC_Aug_N3_C1_D5_FD_207657 | JGI IMG/M metagenome (GOLD analysis project Ga0316624, IMG submission 207657) | Wetland soil microbial communities from Old Woman Creek delta, Ohio, United States - OWC_Aug_N3_C1_D5_A | ecosystem: Environmental > Terrestrial > Soil > Wetlands | place: USA: Ohio...
CCAGGAACCAGGGGATTCCTACTTGATTCCGCCGGCCGGTATGCCCTGGGCGCGATCCGTCTGCACGAGTGCGGCGACGAATGACCTGGCGACGGCAGGCGGCTGGACGCGACGTGACAGCAGGATGTCGCGCGCGCTCACTCTCGCGCCGTACGCGTCGGAGTTCGCCTCCGAGTCAGGTTTCAGCACGCCACCGCTCAGGTCGATGCCCGCGAACAGCCCCTGCGATCTGGAGTAGGAGAGAATTTCCGCGTGCATCTGGGCGTCGGTCGACGCCGTCGCCGTACGGCCGACCGGTCCCGCGGCGATAGACCCGCCCGCCCCGAGTGTGAACTTGCTCCGCAGCAGGTGGTCGATGCCGGACTGGTTCATGACCATCAGGATCAGATCGACCGTCTGCCCGCCGATCTGCAATCCCCAGCTCCCTTTTTCGATCTCGTAGAAGGCCGGCGCGCTCCACCCGTTCGGCGTCCGGCAGCTGGCGACGCCCTTCCCGTACTCGCCCCCGAACATGAAGGCGGCCTTCTTCATCGACGGAATGACGATGACGCAGTTCGTTCGCTGCCAGACATCGGCAGGGACGTCGGTCATGTCCCGAAGCACGCCGGCGGCATTCTCCACGCGCTTCTGTTCGCTCTGGCCGAGCGCGGCCCGGGCGCCACCAACCGCGGCGAACGCGAGGAGCACCGAAGAAAGTACTACGGTTCGCACCTTGTCCTCCTTTGCATGCGCACAGGGTTCCGACAGGCGCACACGCCTTTTCGTGGTTCTGGCGTGCAAGAAGAAGTCCACGAAACGGTCCGGCTGAAAGCGCAGCCGGGAACCGGCCCGGCTCCGCGGTGTCCAACACTACGAAAGAGATGAGCAGGTAGCGCGCGCCGCCTCAGGAAACCATCCACGCAGCCAGCGAACGCCGCGAGCTCGGCAGTGCCACGGCGGCGCGTCCGGCTGAAGGGCAGGAGGTGCGTGATGCCGGCCGAACTGTTCCGCGCGATCGCCGTCCGTCGCCGATCGACCGCTCGTCGCCTCGGTGCCGTGCCGCTGTCGATCGCGTTCCACGTCGCGCTTCTGGTGGCAATCGTCACCATCCCGCTCGTCGCCACCAACGACGAGCTCCCCACGCCGCACGTTCCGACCGTCTTGCAGCTCGGGACCACGCCCGTCATCGTCGTGCCGCGCGTGCCACCGCCGCGGTCCGCGGACGCCAGGTTGCGGCTGCCCGGCCGGCCAGTGGTGCCCCTCGTGGCGCCAGTGGGGATCGGGCAGCAGGAGCTGGCCGTCGATACGACGCCGCGCGAGATTCCCGAGCTGCCGCCCGGCGAGGTGCCGGGAATCATCGGCGCCGGCGAAGCGCTGAGCGCGCGCGAGCTGCCGCCGCCGCCCCCGCCGCCGGTGAAGGCCACCGGGCCGGTCAGACCCGGCGGGAACGTCGCCATGCCTCGCAAGATCTACAACGTGGCGCCGGTGTATCCCCCGATGGCCGTCTCAGCCCGTGTCGAGGGAACGGTGCTGATCGAGGCGATCATTTCGACCACCGGGACCGTGCAGGACGCCCGGGTCGTCAACTCGGTACCGTTGCTCGACGCGGCGGCGCTCGAGGCCGTGCGGCAATGGGTGTTCACGCCGACGCGCCTCAACAACGTGCCCGTGCCGGTGATCCTGACGGTGAAGGTCGAATTCAAATTGCGCTGACGGCGTGCCGCCAGGGCGACAGGGGGACGGCTCGGCGGGTGATGTCAGCAGGTCACGTGGGATCCGGCTTCAGCCGGATTGGACCTCTACTGCAGGGACGCCATGACCGGGCAGCCCTCGTGATCGCCACCCGGCGCGCAGCTGCGCGGGCAGGCGTCGAGCATCGAGCGAACGGCGTCAAGGAGCGAATCGGGCAGGAACGGTTTCGTGAACAGGCAGCAGCATCCGGCTTCGCGCGCCAACTGCGGCGTGGACGGGACGTGGTGACCGGTGACGGCGATGATCGGCACCGAGCGGGTCGCCGCCCGCGCGCGCAGTTCGCGCGTCAGGCAAAAGCCGTCCATCACCGGCATTGCGAGATCGGTGACGACGATGTCCGGACTTGAATGTCTGGTGGCATCCAGCGCGGCCCTGCCGTTTGCCGCCTGGACGATGCGGTAGCCGACCGATCCCAGGAACGTCGCGTACATTTCGCGCGTATCCGGATCATCTTCGACGAGCAACACCACGGCATCGAGCATGAAGGCCTGCAGGGAACACCTGATTGTAGTCCGCGTCGCGCGGGCGGCGCAATGCCCGAGATTCGAACAGCGGTCGCGACACCGAATCCCCGGCCTTCAACCGAAGCGTTCGATCAAAACAGCGAGGACGACTGCCGCCATCAGGCCCGCCGCGGCGGCGCAGGCGATGACCGTGGCGAGCGTCCATCCCGGATTCCACATAATCAGTTGCCTGCCTTCACGGCTGGTGCAAGACTTGAGCCGCCGGGTGCCGGGCCGCGGCAAGGCAAGCAGGGCGGTCATGCCGAAACACAGCTCGCCGTCGACTCCTGCCACACGTCTGTTGCGGGCGCGCGGGGTCCCGTTCAGCGAACATCACTATCGGTACGAGGAACACGGCGGCACGCGCGCGTCAGCGCGCGAGCTGGGCGTGGACGAGCACGCGGTCGTCAAAACCCTCATCATGGAGGACGAGGTCGGTCGGCCGCTCGTCGTGCTGATGCACGGTGATCGAGAGGTGTCGACCAAGCAACTGGCGCGCACCATCGGGGCGAAGAGCGTGGCGCCCTGCAAGCCGGACGTCGCCAACCGGCATTCGGGATATCTCGTCGGCGGCACGTCGCCGTTCGGAACGCGCAAGTCGATGCCAGTCTACATGGAGAAGACGATTCTCGATCTGCCGCTGATGTACATCAACGGCGGCAGCCGCGGGTTCCTGGTCGGTATCGCGCCGCGCGATCTCGTGGCCGTTCTGTCGCCTGCGCTAGTCGAAGTGGCGATTGAAAGCTCGTGACAACCGTGGTGTAATGCCGCCGTCCCGCCCCCGCCACCAGCATCAGGAGATCACGATGGCGAAGAAAGCAGTTGCGAAGAAGGGTGGTTGCCGCAGGCCGTGCGGAACGAAGAAAGCCTAGGCGGCAGCCAGGGGTGGGGTCGACGCGGGTCGGCCCCTACTTCCCGGGCGGCGCCGACAGCGAGATATCCGAAATCCCTCCGACGCGTCTGGCCGCATCGATCATGGCGGCCACGTCTGCCTGGCTGAACACCACCATCTTCGCGCCGTCCGGCGATCCGCCGCCGTGCATGCAGCCTGGCACGCCGGCACCCAGCGTCAGCCATTCGATCAGTCGGGCGATGCGCATCCGCGTCTCGGCCGGCGAATTCGCCTTCAGGTACTTCTGGATCAGGTGGCCGTAGCCGCTGTCGACCAGGTCGCGATACGAAGGCATGCAGCCGGTTTCCGCGATGCCTCCCGCGATCTCCTGCGTCAGGCGCTTCGTTTCGTAGGGCAGCGTCGCCACGTGCACCTTGTTGGTGTGCGCGAGCACGGGATCCGGCAGCCAGCTGCCCGACGGATGCTGTCTGCCCATGACCGCCGCCGCCAGGCCGACGCCGAACGTGGTCTCGTTGTTCACGATCATCTGCGTGAGTTTGTCGCGGAACACCTTTTCGTCGAGGCCGTTCGCCCGGGCAATCAGCACCGAGGCGCCAACCATCACGTCTCCCTGGCCGGCCACGCAGGCGCCGATCGCGGAGCGATAGGGGAGGGTGAAGCGGAACACCGCCTCATTCGCGTAGCCGTACTCGCCGCACATGAACAACCGCTCGCGGGGCACGAAGACGTCCTCGAAGAAGAGGTACGCCTGGGTGATGCCCCCGCGCGCGACCGGGTTGTCGAAGCCCTCTTCGAAATCCCGCTCGTCGGACGGGTGCCGCGCCTCGACGATGGTCAGGCCGGCCGCGTCCTTCGGCGTGGCGAATGACAGGGCGTAGTCGGCGTCCTCCCGCCGCAGCCTGACGCCGGGCATCACGAAGATCTCGTTGGCGGCCGCCGTCCCGCAGATCATCACCTTCGCGCCGCGCACGACGACGCCATCCGGCGTTCGCTTCACGATGTGCAGGTACATGTCGGGATCCGGCTGCTTCGACGGGCCCAGCCGCCGCTGTCCCTTCGGATCCGTCAGCGCGCCGGCAAGGGTGATGTCGCGTTCTTGGCCGCCGATCAGCCAGTCAGTCAGCCGCTGGTGGTAGTTGGTGCCGAGGTCGTGGTCGATGTCCCACGTGGTGGACCACATCGCGTTGAGCGCTGCCCAGCCGGCGCAGCGGCCGCCGGTGCACGTGCCTGTCAGCTGGAACATCAGGCGCTTCATCCGGCTGTTCGCGATCTGATCCTCGGCCGACCGGATGACCGATAGGTAACGGGAAATCCGCTTGCCGGTCAGGTGCGAAATGGTGGTGACGATCTCCTGGTAGCGCGGGTCGCGGCCGGCCTCGAAAATCTGCGCATGTCCCGCGATGGTCCGCCGGGTGGCCGGATCGTCCACGGGATCCTCGATCAGCCTGCCGCGCTTGTACATGTTCGGCTTCAGGGCGCGCAGGCTCGCTTTGAACTGGTCGGACGTTCGCGTGTGGTCGGGCGGCCGGATGCCCGCAGCCAGTCCTTCGCCGGTTGTCAGCTGGTGGATGAGGGCGCGCATGACGTCGCCGGCGTCGCCGACGATCCCGTAGTCGGCAAGCGCGAAAATCGGCGCCTTCGCGTCGGCGTTGATGGCGACGATCACCTTCGACCCGCGAATGCCGACGGCGTGGTGCATCATGCCGGAGATGCCGACGGCGACATACAACTTCGGCGCGATGAACTTGCCGCTCGCGCCGATCATCCGGTCGGCCGTCGCCCACCCTTCGTCGACCGCGGGCCGCGTCGCGCCGACGGCCGCGCGCAGCACGCCGGCCAGCTGCTCGACCAGCGTCCACCCCTCCTTCGAGCCTACACCGAATCCGCCGGCGACGACCGTCTGCGCGCTGACGAGCGAGTCGGCGCCAGCCGCCTCGCGCTTGCGGCGTTCGAGCACGCGTGCCGATCGCAGGCCGGCCGGGATCTCCACGCATTCGCGCACGATCTCCGCGGGCGGGACGGGCTGGTCGAGCGGCTTGAACACACCCGCGGTGATGGTCGCCATCTGCGGCCGGCGTTCGGGACAGACGATGTTGGCCATGAGGTGCCCGCCGAAGCCGGGCACGGTCTGCACGAGCAGATTGCGTTCGGTTCTCAGATCGGTGCAATGCGCGCTGAGCCCGGTGCCGAGGCGCGCCGCGACACGGGCGGCGAGCGACGCGGTCGCGGCGTCGCAGCCGGTCAGGAGGATCTCGGGCTGATGACGCGTCGCGAGATCAGCGAGCACGTGGGCGTACAGCGAAGACGAGAAGCTGCCCAACCGCGCATCGTCAACCGAGTAGATCCGCGATGGGCCGGCGACGCTCAGTTGCTCGAGCAATGCGTCGTTGCCGTGACCGATGACGACCGCTTCCACCGGCGCGCCACTACCTGCCGCAAGTTCGCGCGCCTTGCCGAGCAGCTCGAACGCGATCGGTTGAACGACGCCGTCGGAGTGCGACGCGTAGACCCAGATGGGATGATGCACGGACATGAGGTCCTCACGAACGTCCATGGTCCCTTGTTCCTCGCGCGGTACGTGGTCCTTGGTTCCTGGTGCGCACCCGCGACCAGGAACGAAGAACCGGACCAGGAACGAGGGACCAGGAACCAGGAACCAGTCAGATGACTCTCTCCCTCGCGAGCCTCTCTATCAGCTGGCTCGCGACTTCGTTCGGCGTTCCCTGCAGGACTTCACCCTTCCTGCCCGACGGCGGCGTGAAGACGTTGAGCATCTGCGTCGGCGACCCTTTCAGGCCGACCAGGTCGTCGCCCAGGCCGAGATCGGCCGCGGTCCACCGCGCGATGCGGTCGTCGGTCGCGCGCATGATCCCGCGCATCGACGGCAGCCGCGGCGTGTTCGCGTCACGCGAGAAGGTGACGACGACGGGGAGGTCCGCTTCGAAGACCGTGTCACCGGCGTCACCCTGGCAGCGCGCGCGCACGATCTTGCCGCGCACTTCGACCGCGACCGCCTGGGGCAGATCGGGGACGCCGAGCAACTCGGCGATCTGCGGCCCGACCTGGGCGGTGCTGCCATCGGCGGAATAGGCACCGCAGAACACGAGGTCGACCGCGCCGAGTTTCCGGATGGCGGCCGCCAGCACGCGCGAGGTTGCGAGCGTGTCGGCGCCCGCAAACGCGCGGTCGGTCAGGAGGCACGCGCGATCGCAGCCCATCGCCAGCGCCTCGCCGACCTGGTCGTCAGCCTCGGGCGGCGCCATCGTGACCAGCGTCACCGAGCCGCCGTGCTTCTCGCGCAGCACGACCGCCTGCTCGATCGCGTTGCGATCGAGGGGGTTGACGACGGCCGGCACCTGGTCGCGCTGCAGCAGCATCGTGTGAGGATCGAGTTTGAGCCGGCCCCACTTCCTGGGATCGGGAACCGGTTTCATGCAGACGACGATGTGTAGTGATTGCATATGCTCTTTACGCCAGCGCTGCGCGCGAGATCACCAGCTTTCCGATCTCCGATGTGCCGCCGGCCGAAATGCAGACCATCGCGTCGCGAAAATACCGCTGCACCGGGTACTCCAGCATGGTGCCGCACCCCCCGTGGATCTCGACGGCTTTCTTCGCCGCGCGCACGGCCGCCTCGGTGACATACGTCTTGGCGAGCGTCGCCTCGACCGCGCAGTCGCGCCCCGCGTCTTTCAGCCAGCCGGCCTGGTAGCAGAGGAGCCGCGATGCCTCGAGGTCTGCGTAGATATCGGCAATCTGCCACTGGATGGCCTGCAGTTGCGCGATCGGACGCCCGTAGAGCGTGCGATCCTTCGCGAACTTCACCGCCTCGTCATAGCACGCCTGCAGGATGCCGAGCGCGGTGGCGGCCATCCCCGCGCGGCCGACCTCCGAGATTGTCTTGAGCGCGATCGTCATCCCGTCGCCCTCGTTGCCGATCAGCTGGGCGCGCGACACCAGGCAGTCCTTGAGCACGATTTCGCCCGTGTCCGCCCCCCGCAGTCCCATCTTGCGTTCGTGGCGGCCCGCGCAGAAGCCCGCGGTTCCCTTGTCGACGATGAACGCGCTCATGCCCCTCGGGCCTTCGCCCGTCTTCGCGACCGTGACCACCGCGTCGCTCAGGTGGCAATTCGTGATGAAGCACTTGCGGCCGTTCAAAACGTAGCCGTCGCCGGTCGGTCGCGCGGTGCTCGTCATGCCGAGCAGATCGGACCCGCCCGTCGGCTCGGTGATCGCGCACGTGCCCAGGTAGTCGCCGCGGCACAGCGCCGGCAGATACTTGGCCTGCTGCGCGTCGGAGCCGAACTCGCCGATGGCGGCGGCGCCCATGTGGTGAACCTGCAGGGCGATGCCCGCTGCCGCCGACACACGGCTGATTTCCTCCACTGCGACCGTGCGTGCGAGGTACCCCAGGTTGGAGCCGCCGTGTTCGGGCGCCGTCACAAGCCCGAGGACGCCCAGTTCTCCCATCTGCCTGACGAGCGGCGCCGGAAACTCGCCCGTCTCCTCCATCTCCTCGACGAGTGGTGCGACGAAGGCTTCGGCGAACTCACGCACGGAGCGTCGAACGAGCTTCACTTGTTTCGGCAGATCGAAGTCCATAAGGACACCTTCGTGGAAGGGCGGGGCGGGGCAGGGCACATTGTAATGCAAGTGCGACGTGCGACGTGCGAGGTGCGGAGTGCAGCCATTGCACCTCGCACTTCGCACCTCGCACCGCACCGGGCACCTCGCACCCCGCACTTCGCACCCTCTTGATCCGTCCGCAGATCCGTTCTATCGTCGCGTCGCGATGGCGACGACCGTTCGCAAGGCGGTCATTCTGGCGCGCGGCCTCGGAACGCGCATGCGCCGCGAGGACCTGGATGCGAGCCTCAGCCCCGAGCAGGCGGAAGCAGCCGGCCGTGGCGTCAAGGCGCTGCTGCCGATCGGGGAGCGTCCGTTCCTCGATTACGTGATCAGCGGCCTGGCGGATGCCGGTTTCGGACAGGTGTGCCTGGTCATCGGGCCGGAACACGACGCGCTGCGGAGGCGCTACACGATCGATACTGTGCCGCGGCGCGTCGGCATTTCGTTTGCCGTTCAGGTCGAGCCCCGCGGGACCGCCGACGCGGTCCTCTCATCCCGCGCCTTCGCCGGCGACGAGCTGTTTCTCGCCATCAACTCCGACAACTACTATCCGGTCGATGTGTTGCGATCGCTCCGGCTGATCGGACGCCCGGCGCTGCCCGGCTTCGATCGACGAGGGTTGATCGAACAGGGAAACATCGATCCCGAGCGCATCGCGCGCTTCGCGCTGCTGCGTCTCACGCCCGGCGATGATCTCGCGGCCATCGTCGAGAAGCCGGACGCGGCCGTTCGGCGGGCGTTCGGACGGGACGCGCTGGTGAGCATGAACTGCTGGCTGTTCGGGCGCCCGATCTTCGACGCGTGCGCGGCCATCGCCCCTTCGCCGCGTGGAGAGCTGGAACTGGCGGACGCCGTCCAGCGGGCGATCGCGATGGGCGAGCGCTTCCGCGTGCTGCGCGTCTCGGCGCCCGTTCTCGATTTGACGAGCAGGTCGGACGTTGCCGAGGTGACGCGGCGCCTTCGCGGCATGGACGTGAGGCTGTGAGCGACTTTGCGACGCGCCTGGTCGACAGCGGGATGACGGCAAGCGAAGCAGCCGCCAAACAACAGCTGTTCGCGCGCGCATGCGCGGCCCTGGACTCCTCGCGCGCCGGTGCGTTCGCGACGTTTGCCGTGTTCGTGCCAGGCCGCATCGAGGTTCTCGGCAAGCACACCGACTACGCCGGCGGTCGCAGCCTGCTCTGCGCGGTCGAACGCGGCATCTGCCTGGTGGCGCGGCCGCGGCCTGATGGCGTCGTGCGCGCGCACGACACCATCTCCGGGACGACTGTGTCGGTGCCTGCGCTCGGTCCGGCTGACGCAAGTTCCGACAATCTGAACCCGGCTGAAGCGCGATCGCGCGACACCATCGCTCTGTCGTGGGCCGTCTACGTTTCGACCGTCGCCGGGCGTCTCGCACGGAATTTCCCCGATGCGCGGCGCGGCGCTGACATCGCGCTGGCCAGCGACCTGCCGATGGCGGCGGGGATGAGCAGTTCGAGCGCGCTCGTCACGTCCCTGCTGATCGCCCTCGCGGCGTTGAACGACCTGCCGTCCGGCGGCGTATGGCGGGCGAACATCACGACTCGTGAAGATCTGGCCGAGTATCTCGGCACCGTGGAGAACGGGCAGGATTTCCGCGCGCTCGCGGGCGACGCGGGAGTCGGCACCTTCGGCGGCAGCGAGGACCACACGGCGATGCTGTGCTGCCGGGCGGGGGAGTTGAGCCAGTACTCGTTCTGCCCGGTCCGCCACGAACGGCAGATCCGGATGCCGGCCGGTTACGAGGTGGTCGTCGCGGTGAGCGGGGTCGCGGCAGAGAAGACGGGCGCCGCGCGCCACGCCTACAATGACGCGTCCGCCGCGGCGCGACAGGTGCTCGTAACGTGGAACCGCGCGACGGGCCGCCAGGACACGACGCTTCGCGCGGCGGTCGAGTCCGGCCTTGACGCCACCGAACGTATCCGCGCGCTGTTGCCGGGCTCCGGCGGACTGCGTCAGCGCTTCGACCAGTTCGTCGAGGAAACCTTCGTCATCGTCCCCAAGGTCGGGGATCTGGTCAGTGCGGGCCGCCTCGATCTGATCGGCGATCTGGTGGACCGCTCACAGGCCGGGGCCGAGCACGGATTGCGCAACCAGGTGCCGGAGACGATCTTCCTCGCGCGCTCCGCCCGCCAACTTGGCGCGGCCGCCGCTTCGGCGTTCGGCGCGGGCTTCGGCGGCAGCGTCTGGGCGCTGGTCGCCCATTCCTCGGCCGAAGAATTCTCTGCGCGATGGTCGGAGCGATACCGAGCCGCGTTCCCGCAGCACGCGGACCGCGCGCAGTTTTTCGCAACCACGCCAGGACCGGCCGCCGTCGAAATGCGGTTGTAGGGTGGTCCGCGGACTCACGCAGATGAACCGATCCACGGATTCACGCGAATTCACGCAGATTCAAATTCAACCATCAACCGATTACACGGATTACACCGATTCTTCTGACGACGTCACACGGGAGCGGCGCGAGGGCCGCAAAGACGTCGGAGGTGCGCTTCGACAGCCGTCGCAGGCGAGACCGCATCGGCACCCCACCGCGGCTGCCGCGTTGGGGACCCCGCCGCGGTCCGCGGCCGATGCGCATCGACCGTCTGGTCGGCGTAATCGGTGTAATCGGTTGATCCGTACGTGACGCGCCCGAGCGCCTGATCGGCGCGAAAC
>Ga0316624_10001069_pt1 | contig 10390 bp, 7 predicted proteins | sample OWC_Aug_N3_C1_D5_FD_207657 | JGI IMG/M metagenome (GOLD analysis project Ga0316624, IMG submission 207657) | Wetland soil microbial communities from Old Woman Creek delta, Ohio, United States - OWC_Aug_N3_C1_D5_A | ecosystem: Environmental > Terrestrial > Soil > Wetlands | place: USA: Ohio...
GCGTGCGAAAAGAAGCGGCACATTCCGCGGCAACAATAATGTTCCCAGCATCTTCAAACGGTCCTTCCGGGAGCGCCGCTCCCTTGGTGCTCGCGAAATGTTTCCTTACGACTTTCTCCGCTGCAAGAATGGCTCTCGCCACGCCCGAGTCCAATGTTTTCCACGCGTTCGTGAGCCAGCCGACCTTGAGAGGCCGCGCTCTTAACTCCAATGAAGGTGAAAACGTGAACGCCGCTTTGTCGATCGGCAGTGTGCTGCGGTCTTTCGGATCGTGGCCGGCAATCGCGGCAAAGACACGCGCACAATCTTCCGCGGTGCGCGCCAGCGGACCAATCTTGTCCATCGAAGGCGCAAGCGCCATGGCTCCATAACGGCTGACGCGCCCGTAGGTGGGCCGAAAACCGCTTACACCGCAAAAGGCTGAAGGACAGATGATCGAACCCCAGGTTTCAGTTCCAATCGCAAACGCCGCGAGGCCTGCGGCAACAATGGCGCCGGAACCGGACGAAGACCCGCAGGTCCAGCACTTTGTGTTCCAAGGATTTTTAGTTGCGTCTTGCAGCGATGCAGATGCAAATCGGTACCCCATTCCGCCGGCCAACTCGATCATTGCCGCTTTGCCGATTAAGATCGCGCCCACTCGATTCAAGTGTTCAATGACGGTTGCATCGTAGTGAAAGACCTGATCGGCGTAGGGCTTCGCTCCCCAGGCAGTCGGGACGCCTTTCACGGACAGCAAATCCTTCGCCGCATACGGGATTCCATGCAGAGGCCCGCGGTAGTGGCCGCGCTGAATTTCTTTCTCTGCCGTTTTAGCCTGTTCCAGGGCGATTTCGGGTGTCAAACGGGCATAGGCGTTGAGGCGGGGACCGAGCTTCGTGCTACGGTCTAGATAAATCTGCGTCAACTCGACCGGCGATAGCCTCTTGCTTTCGATCCGCTTGGCGAGCTCGCTTAACGGAAGGTAGAAAAGTTCTTCGGCTGGCATCGCGGACTTTCCTCAGGGCTTCTTTGGACTTTGGTTGGCAGCACGAGGAATAGAAGTGGGCCCGGACTTCTTCTCCGGCTCCACCAACGGTTTCAAATACAACGCCGGGCCATCGCCATTTTCGATGGTGAACTTGCGCAGATTGTCGAGGGGCATTTGAGCCAGGACGCATAGCCGCCGTAGATCAGCCTTCTGGGCCTCCGAGAAACGAGCGCCGTAGACCACGAGGATTGACTGAAAGCGCGCTTCCGCTTCCGTTTGGCTTTCCGGCGAGAGCGATGGTGTGTCTTTTGTTTGCTGCTCGTGAAATTCTGTAGGTGTTGGTCGTCCCGACAGCGTGGCTGCCGGAGCTATCGCGACTGCGGAAGCGATGGCAGCACGCCTCGCAAACTCGCGCCGCGAAATGGTAGAACCGCGCTTTCCATTCATGAAAGCCCCCAGCTCGGAGAATGGCCGCTCGGAGAACAAGGAACGAAACTAACGAATTGGACTGCGAGCGTCAACTTTACGGAACGAGAAGTCAAACGAAAGAGTAACTCTGCTGCCGGCGCCTAATCGATCCGCGTAAGCGCTTGTATTTGGAGTTCGAGCGCCTGGGTGTATTGCCGCTCAATCTGCATTTCCGTTTGTAGTTTTTTGACGAGCAGGTCAAGCCGGGCGATCTCGGCGCGCAACTTTTGGAGGTCTGCCGCGGTCGGAGCCGGCCGTCCAGCAACTGTCCCCGGCTGTTGCAAATTCTGTTGAACGATTGGAGCGTCGCTTGGGCGTGGTGCGATGAAAGCTTCCGCCAGAGCTCTCGGCCAAATGGACTCTGGGGCCCTTTGGTCCGCAGTGGGAGGCGGCGCAAAAGGCCGCGGAGCAGGCGGCGGGGGCGCGAATAGACTATTGAGCGCGTTTGTAGCCGCCCGGCTGTCCGCGACGGGCGCATCTGGTGAGCGTTTCGGCTCCAACAAACTCTTAACGCGTCCAATCAGTTCCTGCGGCTGAAATGGTTTGCGAATCAACTCGTCCGCTTTCACCGCCACCGCCTTGTCCGCAACGCTCTTGTTTACGACGCCGGACATCAGCACGACGGGAGTCCCGCAGTATTCGGGGTGTTGTTTGATCTGGCTGCAAACGGAGTAGCCGTCTTGATCCGGCATGATCACGTCGGTAATGACCACGTCGGGTTTGTTTTGTTCGAACTGGGCGAGCGCGGAAGCCGCGTCCGCGCAAGTAATCACGTTGATGCTCTCGCGGCGGAACGCAATCTTGATGACTTCACGCATCGTTGCGCTGTCATCGATAAAATAAACCGTTGGCGTTCGCTTTTCTTCCGTTTCGTTCAGCGGTGGAACGATCATCGCCTCGCTCATTGCGCTTCCTTATCCGCCATGTCGCGCGCTCCTTCGTCGTACTCGCGCATGGCATCGAGCATCAGATCGGTGGCCGACCGCAGCACGGTGCGCTGCGGTGAAGTCATTCCATAAGCAAACTTGTAGACGCCGGCGCCGCCCTGCACGCAGCTCTTCAGTATGTGAATCACCGCTTCGTCTCCGAAGAGGCTGCCGCATTCCGCGTGTGCAATCTCGCCCGCGTCAAAGAAAAGCACCCCGTCGGTTTCGCCGGCATTGATATGCAGCGCGCCGGTTTGGTGAGCATGCCCGAGCATTTGCATCACACCTGTAAGGTCGTGGTGCGAAAGATTTCCGCTAAGGCTGGTTTCCGACTGAGCAAGCATTTGCGTTGGCTGAAATCCCTGCGCCTTGCTGACGAGGATGCTTTTAATGTGCGAAGCGATAACCGCAGGCGCGTTTTGGCGGTCGATGTAGTCATCGCAGCCGGCCTGAAAAGCATCCATGAGGGCTCGTTGACTGCCGTCGCCGAGGGCGATGATTTGCATCGAGGCGTTCTTCGGATCCGCATGAATAATTTTCGCAATCTCGAGAGCGCCCATCTCGCGCATGTTGGTGGAGCACAAAATCGCGGACGGCGCGTCGTATTCGAGAGTCGTTAGCGCATAGGCCGCTTGGGTGCTCGAAACAACTTCGAAGCCTTCCCGTTTCAAAGCATCGCCAAGCCGTTTCGCGAAGTAGACGTTGCTGTCTATCAACAAAATCTTGGGCCCGCGTCCCGGAGGCATCACGGCCTGGCCTCCAGAAGAACGGCAGGTGTTGCGCTGGCCGACACTGCCGTTTCGCCGGGCGTGAGCGCGTCCAAATTCAAAACTTCAATGACTTCCCCATTGTGCGAAATCCATCCGGCGACGTGGGAAGCATCCGCATCTCCAGAGGCCGTCATTTCCGCCGCGATTAGTTCGCAATCGCCCGTCACGGGCAGTGCTACCCACTCGGATTTATTCCTGTAGTGCCGGACAGCAATCAAATAGAATCGTCGCGAGGTCAAGCCTTTGCCGAGAAGTGTCTCCGCGACATCGCAGACGGGCACTATTCGCCCGCGGCGCAGAATTACCCCTTCAAGATTTGCCGTGTGATGAGGAAACCGGAATATGCGGCTCGGGGACACAAGTTCTGAGATTTGCGTGGCAGCCACCGCAAACCGGCGCTCACCCAGCCGCAACAGGACAAACGATTGCGACGTGAGCTCGGCAGCCTGAGTCATTGCGGCAACTCCGTGCTGCCGGTTGCCGGTTCATCTGGCTCTTCAAGTGGAGGCAGGGAGGCGTCAAGCAGAGCAAACTCTTCGGTGGTCAAAAAACCTTCCGGGTTCACCACTGGTATGACGTTCTGATCCAAAGCCGTCAATCCTCGATACCAGTGCCGTTCTTCCTGGCAGTATGCCAGCGGGAGTGCCTGCAATCTGCTCATGGTCGCCATTTTGTCCATGCCGTCCACCAGCAACGCGGTTCTCGTCTTTCGCAGGACAAAAACAAGACCGGCCGAAGACGCCGGCAATCCAAAATGCGCCGCTGCGCTGACAACGTAGAGCGCTTTATCGCCACGCCTCAGTACGTGCCGCACTTTTCGGAGCGTGGGCTGATTGATTTCCGTTGCAGCGCCAGATAGGCTGTCCACGCTGCGGACTTCTTGCACCGATGCGGAAGATACGGCGAACACTTGACCGGACACGCGGAAGAGGATGATCTGCTCCGTGCGCGCGCCGTGAGATTTTGCTGGTGCAGCGGCCACTCGCATTAACGCACTCCCACCGGCGTGGAACGGGAAATCCCGATCACTCGCTTTTCAATCGCGGAATAAATGTCATCAATCCCCAGCACTTCATCCACCGCTCCGGCTTTGATTGCTTCCGCAGGCATGCCAAATATCACGCACGTTGCTTCATCCTGGGCCAATACCAGGCCGCCCGCTGCTTTGATAGCCTTCGCGCCGTTGGTGCCGTCGTTGCCCATGCCCGTGAGAATGGCGCCAATGCTCATCGCACCCGCATACGCGGCGACCGACTCCATCGTCGCATCGATATTTGGCAGGTATCCGTTGATTCGTCCGCTTGAGCCGTCGAGCTGGATGCGCCCAGCTGAAGTCACACGCAAATGGTGGCCGCCGGGACAAATGTAGAGCGTGCCCGGTTGCAATGACTCGTTAGCCTCTGCCTCTTTGACGCGAATGCCCGTGAACTCACAGAGCTGCGCAGCATACTGTGTAGTGAAAGCGGCTGGCATGTGCTGAACCAAAATAACTGCCGCGGGAAAGTCGCGCGTGAAACCAGGCGCCAAACGCATGACCGTCGCCGGTCCTCCCGTCGATGCAGCCAACACGACCACTGGGAATCTTGGGTCTAGGCCAGATTTCTGAACCGGCTGCGGCGCAACAGGGGCGGGTGCTGTTTGCGGAGCGCCGTTGGATTTCTGCACCGTTGAGGCCAGCCTCGAAGCCGTGCGCACGACCCGTACTTTTGCTGCCATTCGCACCTTGCGCAGCAAATCTTCCTTCACGCTTTGCATATCGAGATCGATGCCGCTTGATGGCTTGGCAACAAACTCGATGGCGCCCAGTTCGAGAGCTTTCAATGTGCTCACAGCCCCGTCTTTTGATTCGGAACTCACGATAACGATGGGCCGGGGATTCTTGGTCATGATCTCCGCTGTGGCCTGCAATCCGTCCACGTGCGGCATGTTGATATCCATGGTGATGACGTCGGGCTTGAGAGACTCGGCGAGCGCTACGGCTTCGCGTCCGTCTTTTGCGTGACCTGCTACCTGCAATTGATCGTCGGCGTTGAAAATCGTTTCGAGGACCTTGCGCATGAAGGCGGAGTCGTCGACGATGAGCACTCGGAATTTTTTGTTTGTGCTGATGGCCATGCTCGTCTAGGCGACCGGTACGACTGGCCGCGCCTCCGCTCCCATGAGTTGTTCCACTGCGGCGATCAGCTGATCTTCCTGCACAGGTTTCGTCAGGAAGGCAGCCGCGCCTTCTTTCATGGCACGATCGCGGTGCTTCGCGCCTGCGCGGGAGGTCACCACCATCACGGGAATGCGCCGCGTCGTGGGACTCTGCCGCAATTGCACCATTAACTCGTAGCCGGTCATGCGCGGCATCTCAAGGTCTGTAATCACCAAGTGGCATCCGTGTTGCGTCACGAGCTCCGCTGCTTCCATGCCGTCGGCAGCAAGCTTCACGCGGTAGCCGTTCTTCTCCAGCATGCGCCCGACGAACTTGCGCACGCTGATAGAGTCGTCCGCGACCACGATGAGGCGCTCTTGCTCAACGCGGTCTATTGCCTCCGCAGGAATCGTGCCCCGTGCCACGGCGGCCGAGCCCGGTGCAAAAATACGGGCCGCGCTGGCGCTGGCCTGCAGTGGTCTCCGTTCCGAAGGCTCATTCGCGACCATTCGGTTCAAGTCGATCAGCAGAATAAGGCTGCCGTCCGGCGCGATCGTCGTACCTGGGAAAAGTTTTACGCGCCGCAGATATTCTCCGAGATTCTTGATAACAATTTCGTCCTTGCCCAGCACTTCCTCCACGACCAGGCCAATCTGCCGATTCCCGGCATTGGCAACCACCATGCGGAAGTACCCGTTGACCGGTTCCAGCGCCGGCAAGCCCAGATAGGTGTCGAGCCGCACGACTTCCGTCACGACATCGCGCACCTTGGTCATCAGCTTTCCGCCCACATCCTCTATTTCGTCAGCGCGCAGCCGCCGGATTTCTTCCACCACGGCTAGTGGCAACGCGAAGTGTGTCACTCCGCAGCGCACAAAGAGCGCTGGCGAGATAATCAAAGTCAGCGGAACTTTCAGAGTAAATTTCGTGCCTTGCCCATTGACGCTCTGAATGTCGATTTCACCATTCAGCGCATTCAAGTTTGCGCGCACCACGTCCAGCCCAACGCCCCGCCCGGCAAGTTCCGTCTTGACGGGAGCGGTGGTGAACCCAGGATGGAACAACATTTCGCGGAGGTCGCGTTCGGTGAGGCGGTCCGCCGTTTCCGGCGAGACAAGTCCGCGCTCGATCGCGCTCTGCTTCACGCGCTCGTAATCGATGCCCCGGCCGTCGTCCTCTACTTCGATGTATATGTGATTGCCACGATGATAGGCACGCAGCGATACTTTGCCCAGTTCCGGCTTGCCCGCGGAGATGCGATCTTCGGGGCGCTCGACTCCATGCGCGACCGAATTCCTTACCAGGTGCACCAAAGGATCGGAAATCTGCTGGATAATGTTGTTATCCAACTCTGTCTCGCTGCCCGAAAGATCGAGGTCGACCTGCTTGCCAGCGGATTTCGCCGCATCGCGAACCGCTCGCGACAGTCTCGAATAAAGCGTTCCGATGGGCACCATGCGGGCCGCGGTGATTTCGTCCTGGAGGTGATGGGCGAGTTTTGTGAACTCGTCGATATCGCCCTCGACGCGCCCGATAAATCCCTCGAGCTGGGAGAGCACCTCATTCACGTCCGCCGAGATTTCCGCCATCGACCGCGAAAGAATATTGAAATCATCGTAACGATCCATTTCCAGTTCGCTAAACTCCGACCAGAAGGATGTATCTCCTGACGCCGCGTTCGTGAGCGTTTGTCGGGCGGTGGACGGGCTCCAAGGCCCCGTCTGGCGAGTAGAGCTGATGCGGTTGAACTCGTACTTCTCCTGGAACTCTCCGACTTTTCCTTGCAGGCGTTCCTTCGAAAAACTCAGCGTATCGACTAGTTTTTCCAATTCCGCCACGCGACCGACCATCCGAGTACGGTTGATAACAAGTTCTCCGACGGTGTTCATCATTCGGTCGAGTCGAGACAGGGCGATGCGCACCGATTTTGCCGCTGCGGCCGCCGGACCGGCCGGCTTGGCCAGTTTTTTTGCAGGCATGGCAGTCTGCGCGGTAACTTCCAATCCCTCGCCGGGAACTTCCTCAGCGTTGACGGGAGCAGCAGAGCTTTCCGAGTCGTCCAATTCGACGGGCGCAAACTCCGCAATTCTCCCGAGCAGGGAATCCACCCCGGCGCGCATGCTCGCTTCGTCGGCCCACTGCCGGTGCAGAGTTTTCTTCAGCACGTCCACGGATTCGAGGCAGATGTCGACGACAGCAGGGGACGGCTCGAGTTCGCCATCGCGCAAGCGCCCTATGAGGTCCTCCACACGGTGAGCAATCGCTCCGAGGCGTTTCAGGCCCACTTGCGCCGCGGATCCCTTCACGGTATGAATCGCGCGAAACAGCTTGTTAATCTCTTCCGGATTGTTGTTGCCCTCGAGCGAAATCAGGCAATCGCTGACAACCTGCAAGTGTTCTTCGGCTTCGGGCTGAAAGAATTCCAGAATCTCGTCGGCCACTTCGTCGTCGCCGGGCAGTGCATCGAAGTATGAGCCGGTTGCAGCAGCCACGACTGTTTCCTGAGCCGGCGCTTCGTCCGGCTCAGCGTGTGCCTGCGGCTGGGGATAATTCAGTGGCGGCGGTTCCGTCGGAAACGCAAACCGATAGCGCTCCTTAAAGGCCGCGATATCGTCCAGGTTCTCTTTGCCTGTATCGCTGATCTCCAACAGATCTGTTTCCAGCAGGGAAATGCCATCCGACAGAAATTCCGTCAGCGGGCCGTGCAAATCATCGCCTAACGGCGCGTTCAACGCGTACTGGAAGACGTGCGCAAGCTTCGCCGCAATTTCCGAAAAGCGTGGGAATCCATAGCTCGCTGAAGTTCCGCCCAGTGTATGCGCGGAAATGTACAGCCGTTCAAGATCCTCCCGGCGGGGCGAAATCTCCTGCAGCACGCTCACGTACTCCCGCAAATATTGCAGGTGTTCGGAGGCCTCCTGAAGGAACATTTCGACGGCTTCGCGGTCAGGCATACTCACGCGCGTCCCTCCGTCACCAGTTCCGGCTTTTGCAGTTCTTCCGGCGTGGGCTTGCGGTACAGGATGCAGTCATTCAGCACGATGGCCTGAAACTTCACGGGCATCTTCGAGATCGATTCCGAATGGCCAAGAAACAAATAGCCCCCTGGCTCGAGCGTGTCGAAAAATCGCTGCACCAGGGCGCGCCGGCGTTCCTCGGAGAAATAGATCAGCACGTTCATGCAGAAAATCATGTCCATTCTGCCGACGTAAACCCCCGACGCCAAATTCATCTGCGCGAACGTGACGAGTTTGCGCAGTCTGGGTTTTACTTGATGCCCGCCGTGAACCGGTGTGAAGTGCGCCGCCAATCTTTCAGGGCTGACGCTACCGAGGCTTCGCCCCGCATAAACACCGCGCTCCGCGTGCCTCAGCGCGTGCCGTCCGACATCGGTGGCAAGAATCTCGACGTTCCAGGATTCGGTAAAAGAAAGTGAATCGGCAATCGTGATGCCAATCGAGTACGGCTCTTCGCCAGTCGAGCAACCTGCGCTCCAAATGCGTAGTGTGCGGGGGTTCTTCCAAAACTTCTTGACGTGAAGCTCCGGCAGCACGCGCTTCTCAAACGCCTCATACACACTCGGATACCGGAAGAAGCTCGTTTCCTGAGTCAGCAGGCCCTCGAGCAGCGCTTCGTACTCGACGTTCGATTTGTGCATCGCCCGCAACAAATCCGTGCCGCGTTCCAGCCCCTTAGCGCGCAAGTGTTCCTTGACGCGCGTCGAGAAAAAACGCGTCCGCGATTCATCAAAGCAAATGCCCGTCCGCTCTTCGATCAGCATGCGGATCTCGCTCAATTCGTGTTCACTAAGACCGTGCGCCGGTCCCTGCCGTTCGCTCATTCCCGTCCCGCTTTCGCTCTGGCCTTTTGCCCGAACGCAAAATCACTGCTTACCGCAGAGCGCCGGCTGGGACAGGCCGCTCGGAATCTTCCAAGGCATTGCCGGACTTCGATGTCGCGCGGAACTGTGCCAGCGCTTCGTTCAATTGGTCGGACAGTTTCACCAGCTGGCTGACTGTCGCGACCGTTCCACGCGTGCCCTGAGAGGTCTGCCGCGTGATGCTCGAAATAATCTGCATCGCGTGCGCTACGCCCTCCGTCCCGCGCACCTGTTGTTTGGAAGCCAGCGAAATTTCCTGCACAAGTTCCGCGGACTGGCGTACCACGTTCGAAATGGCGTCCAGCGCTCGCCCGGCCTGATCGGCCAGCGTTGCGCCGCTTTCTACTTCCTTGGTGCCTTCTTCCATGACCACCACGGCTTCGTTCGTCTCTGCCTGAATGGCCTTGATGAGAGCTGCGATATCCTTCGTGGCGCTTCTGCTGTGTTCCGCCAGCTTTCGAACTTCGTCCGCGACGACTGCGAAACCTCGTCCCGCTTCACCGGCGCGGGCCGCCTCGATGGCCGCGTTCAACGCCAGCAAGTTAGTCTGTTCCGTGATGTCATTAATGACGTTGATGATTTCCGAAATTTCCAGGGAGCGGTCGCCCAGCGACTTGATCTTCTTCGCCGTGGCCTGCACGGACGCGCGGATGCGCTGCATGCCTTCCAGGGTGTCTCGTACTGCCCGGTTGCCCTGTTCTGCTGCGTCCAGTGCGCGGCGGGCAGCTTCCGCACTTGCTTCCGCGTTGTTGGACACCTGCTTCATCGATACCGTAAGCTCTTCCACGGCGCTCGATGTGTTCGTGATTTCCTGATCTTGCTGCGTCGCGCCGGCTTGCATTTCGTCCGCCGCCACGAGAATGTTGTTCGAGCAGGCCGTGACTTCCATGGCCGCCTTGCGCACACGCTCGAGAACCTTGGTGAAGTTGTCGAGCATGTAATTGATCGAGTCCGCCACGTTGCCCAATGCGTCGTTCGTCACCTTTCCTCGCAGCGTTAAGTCGCCGCGCGCAACCTGGTTGATGACCGTCAGCAATTCCGTGATACTCCGCTGCAAGGCGTCGTTCGCATCCTGATTGCTGGTCGCTTTGGAAACCTTCGCAACCGCGCGATTCAAATTCTCCGCGATGTAGCCAAGCTCGTCGCTTGTGCTGACTTCCGCGCGCGCGCGTGGATCACCGGCGGCCATCCGCTCGGAAAACTGTGCGAGGTCCTGCACCGGCGTCAACAGCCGGCTCC
>Ga0316624_10001070_pt1 | contig 10390 bp, 10 predicted proteins | sample OWC_Aug_N3_C1_D5_FD_207657 | JGI IMG/M metagenome (GOLD analysis project Ga0316624, IMG submission 207657) | Wetland soil microbial communities from Old Woman Creek delta, Ohio, United States - OWC_Aug_N3_C1_D5_A | ecosystem: Environmental > Terrestrial > Soil > Wetlands | place: USA: Ohio...
GGTTGCAGACCGCTCAGAACGTGATGTTGAAGCCGAAGCGATTTATCCCGTCGAACAATCGCATAAGAATGCCGAAGAGCGCGATGAGCACCGGGATGAAGAGGACCGAGGGCGCGCCTGGGGAACAGAGGGGCAGCAGAAGAGCGCTCCCGCTGATTCCCTAAAGTATTACCTCAAGGACATACGGAAGTCTCCGCTCCTTACGTTTGCCGAGGAGCAGGAACTCGGCAAACGGACAGCCGCGGGCGACCCGGAGGCGCGGACCAAGATGATAGAGGCCAATCTGCGCCTGGTCGTGGCCATTGCGAAAAAGTACGTCAACCGCGGCCTGTCCTTTTCCGACGTCATCGCAGAGGGCAACCTCGGCCTGATCCGGGCAGTGGAGAAGTTCGATTATCGCAAGGGGTTCAAATTCAGCACGTACGCTTCCTGGTGGATCAGGCAATTCATCGAACGGGCCTTCGTCAACCAGCTGAGCACCATTCGCCTGCCGGTACACGTTGCGGAGGTCGTCAATCACTACAGACGTGCGACGACCTTCCTGACGCGGGAGCTGGAAAGAGAACCGACCATGGAGGAAATCGCAAAGCAGATGAAGGTAAGCGTTGCAAAGGCGCGAGGCATCTCTCAAGTAGTGCGCGAGACCGTGTCCCTGGACACGATTATCGGTGAAAAAGACGAAGAGACCCTCAAAGACATACTGAAGGACGACGCCGTGGTCTCGCCCGACATTCATTCCGAGAACATCCGCCGGCGCGAGCATGTCATGAAATGGCTGGCGAAGCTTACGGAGAACGAGCGCCAGGTGATCGAGCAGCGGTTCGGGTTGAATGACGGGGAACCCATGACCCTCGACAAGATCGGCCGGCGGTGCAAGATCACGCGCGAGCGGGTCAGGCAGATCGAGAGCAAGGCGCTGAACAAATTGCGAAGCATCACCCGGGAAGAGAACCTTGCGCTTGAATTGGTGCTGTAGCGCGGCAGACCCTCTGCCGAGTATGTCCAGCTTTATGGCTCAGAATGATCCTGCCCGACCCTGGGAGTGAGCGCGGGGCGTAGTGTGCCCCGCGCATCCCCTCACCATGCAGTTCACCTTGACTTCACCCCGGCTTATGCTATTCTTTTACAAGGCAGTTTAACCGCGCCCGGGATCAGCAGTTACAAAAAAACAGTACAAGAACCGGTTGAGTGGAGTACCGCGGCGTCAGGGAACGTACGTCCAAGGACACACTCAACCTGACGGCGGAACATCCACCACTATGATGATAGCGATCGGAGCGGACCACGGCGGCTACACTCTGAAGAATCTACTCGTCAACTACTTGAACCAGCTGGGGCATACGGCAAGCGACTTCGGCACGTACGGCGAGGAAGCGGTTGATTATCCCGATTATGCCCGCTCCGTGGCTGGCGCCGTGCTCGACGGCAAGGCGGAGCGGGGCATCCTGATCTGCGGCAGCGGAGTGGGGGCCGGCGTGGCCGCGAACAAGTTCCCGGGCATCCGTGCGGCAACCTGCCACGATACCTTCTCGGCGCACCAGGGAGTGGAGGACGACAACATGAACGTTCTCTGTCTCGGGGCGCGCGTTGTGGGGACTGAGCTCGCAAAGGAAATCGTCCGCACGTTTTTGTGCGCGTCGTTCTCACAGGCCGAGCGGCATGTAAGACGATTGGGGAAAGTTTCAGATATTGAGAGGGAGTTCATGAAAAAATAACTGACTACTCAGGTCAGCTACTTCACTACGGCGCTAGGCACAGCAGGCTGTTTTGCGTCATCTGCAACGCATACCGGGAAATCGAAACTTACGAAGGAGACGGTGTCATGAAACTCGGCTACATCGGCCTGGGCAAGATGGGCTACAATATGGTCGAATTGCTCCTGGACAAGGGGCACCAGGTCGTTGCCTACAACAAGAGCGCAGCGCCCGTTCAAAAGATTGCGCTGCGCGGGGCGCAGCCCGCGGACTCGATCCGCACTCTCGTGGCGGCGCTGACGCCGCCGCGGCTCGTCTGGCTCATGGTCCCTCATCAGGCAGTCGATGATGTCCTGAAGGAGATCGTACCGCTCCTCACGAAGGACGATGTGGTGATAGATGGCGGCAATTCTCCGTATAAGGACTCCATTCGGCGGGCGGCGGAACTGGAAAAGAAGGGCATAGATTTCCTCGATGTTGGCACGAGCGGCGGGCCGGGCGGCGCGCGCACCGGAGCGTGTATCATGATCGGCGGCAACAAGGACGTGTTCCTGAAGCATGAGCAACTTTTTCGCGATTTATCCGTCGAGAACGGGTATGCGTACCTGGGAAAGTCCGGCGCAGGCCATTTTGTGAAGATGGTCCACAACGGCATCGAGTACGGTATGATGCAGGCCCTTGCCGAGGGTGTTGCCGTCTTAAAGGCTTCACCCTTTGGATTGGATATGGTCAACGTCGCCGATCTTTACAATCACCGAAGCGTGATCGAATCGCGGCTGGTGGGCTGGCTCAAGACCGCGTTCGAGCAGTACGGAACGGACTTGAAGGATGTAGACGGCTCCGTTGCGCAGAGCGGGGAAGGGATGTGGACCGTCGAGGCCGCGAAAGAGCTTGGCATTCCCGTACCGATCATCAAGGGTGCGCTCGACTTCCGGCTCCAGTCTCAGAAAAATCCGAGTTATACAGGCCGGGTCGTCTCGGCCCTCCGGCACCAGTTCGGCGGCCACAAGGTGCTAGAGGCCGTGAAGCGCGAGAAGTGAGTCGTACGGCGTGAGGAGATAAAATCGTTATCCCCTTATCCCAGGGCGCATGACCCTTTACGGAATTTCAAGGTGGTGATCGTAATGAGACCTCAAAACCTGAAGACGCGAATATTCCTTGACGGCGGGAACGCCGACGAGACGAGGGAAATCATTAAACTGCTCGGCTTTCTCGACGGCCAGACCACGAACCCCACGCTCATTTCAAAGAATCCAGAAGCACGCCAGCGCTTTGAAAGCGGCGAGAAATTCAGCGCAATCGAGATATTCGATTTTTACCGCGGCGTGGTCAAGACCCTTTCCGGATTGATCCCGCTGGGCTCGATTTCCATTGAAGTGTATGCCGAAGCCGAGACAAAAGCAGAGGACATGCTGAAACAGGGCCATGAGATGTTCTCCTGGATTCCCAACGCGCATATAAAATTCCCCACATCGCGGGAAGGTCTCAAGGCGGCCGAGCGGGCGGTGAAAGAAGGTCTTCGCGTGAACATGACCCTCTGCTTCTCCCAGGAGCAGGCCGCGGCCGTGCATGCGGCGACGCGGGGAGCAAAGAAGGGGGAAGTATTTGTTTCTCCTTTCATCGGCAGGTTGGACGATCGCGGCGAAAACGGCATGGATGTGATCGCCAACATCATCAGGATGTACCGGAAAGGCGACGGACATGTGGAGGTCCTGACCGCGAGCGTGAGGAACAGTGACCACCTCCTGTATGCGCTCAAGCTCGGTTCGGACATCATCACCGCGCCGTATGAAGTATTAAAGGCCTGGGGAGAACAGGGGATGCCGGTCCCAGGGAATGATTATCACTATGAAGCAAGGTCACTGAAGCCTATTCACTACAGGGAACTCGATCTCAACAGCAGGTGGGAAGATTTCGATATCCGTCACGAACTGACGGAAAAGGGCATGGAACGATTTTCTGCGGACTGGAACGCATTGATTAAAGCGGAAAAAAGGAAGCTGGCCTAGCCTATGGATGGTCCCGTTGCTCAAGAGAAGACAGCACAGGCGGAAGAAATCCTGGCGCCGGAGTTCCGTACCATTGAGAACTGCGAGATCGAAGTGCCGCGGGCATCCGCCCTGATCATCTTCGGCGCATCGGGCGACCTCGCGCATCGAAAGCTCCTTCCCTCGTTGTACCGACTTTATAAAAACCGGATGCTTGCCAAGGACTTTTTTATCCTCGGGACGAGTCGGATCGAGATGACCACAGAGCAGTTTCGCGCATCCATGCTCGAATCGGTCAAGGAAGCGCATCCGAACGATTTCGACCAGCCGGTCTGGGACGCGCTCGCAACCAGGATCTATTACTCCACTTTCGATTACGGCGCCCCGGAGTCTTACACCGTCAAACTCAAAGACATTCTGCCCAAACTAGAGAACCAACATCAGACCAGAGGGAACCGTATTTTTTACCTGGCCATACCGCCCACGGTCTTTGAAGAGGTCATTCATAACCTGGGGGCCGCGGGCCTGTCGCACGAGGACAACGGCTGCAGCCATGTCGTGATCGAAAAGCCCTTCGGCAGCGATCTTGCCACGGCCAGGAAGCTGAACCGGCTGGTACATACCTATTATAAGGAGAGCCAGGTCTTTCGTATTGACCACTACCTGGCCAAGGAGACGGTGCAGAACATTCTTATGTTCCGCTTCGCGAACTCCATCTTCGAGCCGCTCTGGAACAGGCGCTACGTGGACCACGTGCAGATCACCGCGGCAGAGACCCTCGGCGTGGAGCACAGGGCCGGTTACTACGAAACAGCGGGGGTGCTCCGTGACATGTTCCAAAACCACATGTTTCAGCTTCTGTCCCTTACGGCCATGGAGCCACCCTCGGCGTTCATCGCTGACCGGGTGAGGGACGAGAAGGCAAAGGTCCTTCGTTCCGTGCGGAGGTTGTCCTCCGAAACGCTCGCCGACCATCTGGTAGTCGGCCAGTATGCGGGGGGGGCCATCGACGGGCGGGAAGTTCGAGGATACCGGGAAGAGGAGGGGGTCGATCAAGGCTCGACGACGCCGACCTTCGCCGCGATGAAACTCTTCATCGACAACTGGCGCTGGCAGGGCGTTCCTTTCTACCTCCGTTCCGGCAAGCGTCTTGCCAGCAGGCAGACGGAGATCTCAATTCATTTTAAGCAAGTGCCGCATTCCCTTTTTCCCGATTCCATCGGGGGCCCGATCGAGGCGAACACCCTCGTATTGAAGATCCAGCCAGGCGAAGGCATGGGCCTCATGTTCCAGACCAAGGAACCGGGAACAAAGATCTGTCTGAACCCCGTGGAGATGGCCTATTCCTACCCCCGCGGCGTATCGCTCGATGCCTACGAATGGGTACTGCTTGAATGCATGCTCGGCGATCAAATGCTGTTCATGAGGGAGGACAGTGTTGAGCTTGCGTGGTCCGTGCTGACCCCGGTCCTCGATGTCATGGAAACGGGCGTGCGTGCGCCGATCGCTGCTTATGCAGCTGGGTCGGCCGCGGGGCCCGCTGAGGCCGTGCGCCTGATAGAAAAGGACGGCCGCGCATGGAGGCCGCTGTGAGCGACCCGCCGGATGAGCGCGTCCGGGTCTTTCAGGACCTGGAGGCGTTGAGCCGCGCTGCCGCCGAATTATTTACTACCATTGCAAAGCGATGTGTTGCTGCACGGGGCAGATTTACCGTCGCCCTCTCAGGCGGCGCCACGCCCCGCCGTCTATACACGCTTCTCGGCTCAACTCCCTATCGTGAAAACGTTGAATGGAAACGCGCGCATGTTTTCTGGGCCGATGAGCGATGCGTACCCGGAGACCATCCCGAGAGCAATTTCAAGCTCGCCGTTGATGCGTTCCTTTCCAGCGTTTCTCTGCCGAAGGAGAATATTCACCGGATCAAGGGAGAAGAGGGGCCCGTGCGCGCCGCCCAGGACTATGAACAGGAGATGCGATCGTTTTTCGGGCCGGCCTTGTTTCCGGTTTTTGACCTCATCATTCTCGGCGCAGGCGAGGACGGTCATGCGGCGTCGCTCTTCCCGGGCTCAGCCTCCCTGCACGAAAGAACGCGGCTTGCCCTGCCGGTGTATCTTGAACCCCCGAAGCTCAACCGGGTGACGCTTACGCTCCCGGTGCTGAATCATGCTGCTGAGGTCCTGTTTCTCGCTTCGGGACGCGCCAAGGCTGGGGTCGTGCACGCGATCATAAAAAATGGGAACCCGATGCGCTACCCGGCCGGACTGGTCCAGCCGGTGCGAGGCAGTATTACCTGGTTCATTGACAGACAAGCCGCAGGCTTATTGACGGATCATCGTCATACGTAAGTATTTCATCGGTTATGACCGGTCGGACACAGGATCGCGGGCCTTGTTTTTTATGCTATGATTAGAGCTATCCGAGTACAGAGAGGAGGTGAAAGCGGGATGAAGAAGTCAGTGAGCAGGGCCGCTCTCGTCAAAGAGGCTGCCTACTGGAAGGCCATGAAGCAATCGGCGAAGCTGAATCCTGGTACGGTATGCCACAAATGAAAAGGCTGAAAAAGCTAATAAGTTGCTGGTCAGCAACGAAACCCGAAGCTGGCAGGTATGGCGTTCAGGGCCTCTCTCTCACAGGAGGCGGCACTGTTCGCCCTATCTTCCGGCCTTCTTTGCGCGTTCTAAGGCAGGGAAGGTAAAAAATTATGAAGCTGGAAAAAATATTTACCGGCGCCATCTTCCCAACTTCTTACCTTCCATAATTCTCAGCGCTTTCGTCGTCCGCGTCCGGCGGAAGCGAACGATATGTATTATCATGGCAGCATTCATGCGGCACGCTTATGGCGACCAACAGGCCCTTTGAATTTTTTATCCAGTGGCATCTTACCGAACGCTGCAACCTCCGGTGCAGGCATTGCTACCAGGGCGAACGGAGCTCGGACGAGATGCCCCTCCGAGAAATACGAAACGTCATCATCGAAGCGTCGGACATGGTCAAGGCCTGGTCGGAATCCTACGGCGTCTCTTTTTCTCCAAGCATGAACATTACCGGGGGCGAACCGTTCCTGAGAAACGACCTCTCCGACATCCTCGGTGAAATCAAAAAGCAGGGATTCAAAATTTATCTTCTCACGAACGGCACTCTCGTGGACAAAAAGAGGGTTCGAATGCTCGCGAACCTCGGCGTGGACGGGGTCCAGGTGAGCATGGAGGGACCGGAGGACGTTCATGATGCCATCCGCGGCGTTGGCAGTTATTCCGCGTCCTCAACCGGCGTTGAACAGCTGGTCGATGCCGGGATCGAGGTGACCCTGAACGTCACGGTCTCGAATCTCAACGCCGGGCAGGTGAAAAGGATCATCACCTTCGGGTCCCATGCCGGAGTGAAGCAGGTGGGCTTTTCGCGACTCGTGCCTGCAGGCAGAGGGCGGGCGCTGCTGTCGCAGATGCTCACCCAGGCGCAGGTCAAAGAACTCTACGAAGAACTTTTTTCTCTGGAGCTCAACGGACTCGAAGTTGTCACTGGCGATCCCGTGGCTGCGCAAATGAACATGAAGGCCAAGGGGGATGCGGGAACTACGGCGATCAGCGGCTGTGCTGCGGGTGTTTCGGGGTTGACGATACAGCCGAACGGCAACGTTACCCCCTGCAGGCGGCTGCCCCTTTCACTCGGCAATGTACGGAAGGACTCTTTGCGTGAGATATGGGCCGCATCGCCCGTACTCGAAGCGCTTCGAGATAGGAGCAAATACAAGGGAAAATGCGGCACCTGCTCGCGGTGGGCGCAGTGCAGAGGCTGCAGGGCCGTTGCCTACGCCTGGTCCCGTTCACAGGGAGCTGACGATTTCCTTGCCGACGATCCGCAGTGTTTTATTGAGGCAACATCCTGAAACCGAGGAGGAGACCATGGATGCACTGAGCGCGATTTTTTCACGAAGAAGCGTGCGGGTCTACACGACGAAGCCGGTGCCTCACGACACGGTGACCGACCTTGTGAGGGCCGCCATGTTTGCTCCCTCGGCCGGAAATGAGCGGCCCTGGCACTTTATAGTCCTGACGGACCGCGTACTCCTCGACGAGATCCCGAAGTTTCATCCTTATGCCGCCATGCTGAAACACGCGTCCACGGCCGTTCTCGTCTGCGGCGACGTCGCCCTCGAAAAAAATAAAGGCTACTGGGTGCTTGACTGCGCCGCAGCCACACAGACCCTGCTGCTTGCGGCACATGCAAAAGGGCTGGGCGCGGTCTGGTGCGGCATCTATCCCACAGAAGACCGCGTGGAGAAACTTCGGAAACTGCTGAACCTGCCTGAGCAGGTTGTGCCCTTTTCTCTCGTCCCCCTCGGCTTTCCCGCCGAAGAAACAAAGCCGGTAGAGCGATTCGACGTGTCGAGAATTCATGACAACCGGTGGTAGATCGATCGTGCTGTGGTCCGATGGCATCGTGAACTGTTCAGGCTAGAGCAGGCCTGCCCGCAGGGACTTCGCGTGCGCGCGAAAATCATTTCCCGTTGACAAGGTTTTGGTTGTATGGTATCTTATTTTAGCAAAAGCGTAGTATCTCGATTTCATGTCTAATTTTCCACATCGATAAAATTTTTTACAAAACGACAAAAAGAAGAGGAGGCTGTTATGAAGATCAGGAATTCCTTATTGCTCGTAATTATTGTTTCCCTCAGTATGCTTGCACTCTGGGGATGTCCCAAAAAAGCCGAAGTAACCGCGACGCCGGAGGCGCAGAAGGAAACAGCGCCGGCGGTCAAAGAAGAGCAGAAACCGGAAGCCCCCGTGACGGAAGAGGCGAAGCCAGAGGTAAAAGAGGAACGAGCTGCCGCTGGGGCCGCGGGACTCCAGCCGGTCTATTTCGATTTCGACCGGTCCTTTATCCGGGACGACGCCAAGTCTGTCATGAAGGCGAATGCCGAGTGGCTCAAGGCCAACCCCAAGGTGAAGATCCGGATCGAAGGTAATGGTGACGAACGCGGCACCAAGGAGTACAACCAGGCACTGGGACAGCGCCGCGCGTCGAGCGCCAAAAAGTATCTTACCGAATTGGGCATAGCTGCCAAACGCATCTCTCTTATCAGCTACGGCAAGGAAAAGCCGATTTGTACCGAGCAGAGCGAGGAATGCTGGCAGAAAAACAGAAGGGACGACCTTGTAGCCGAGTAAACTCGCGCGCACGGCGTGGGGCATGGAAAAGCCGGCCTTGCGCCGTTCCCGGCCAACAATCCTATGAAGAAGATAAATCTCTCTCTTATCGTCTGCCTTATCTTGCTGCTTTCGGCCTGCGCACCGCAGGCCGCGCTCGTAAAGACCAGGTCCGAACTTTCGGACCTGCGCGAGGACACGAAAACGAACAAGGCCCGCAGCGAGGACATACAGAAGCGTCTTTCCATGCTCGAGGCGAATGTCAAGGGCGGGGCCGACGTGCAGAAGGTGACGGCCGATTTCGGCGCCAAGGCAGACCAGCTCGCTACGGACATCCAACTGCTTCAGGGGAAACTGGAGGAAAACAACTTCCGTATCGCCGACCTCGCGCAGAAGCTGGATGATAAGAGCTTCAAAATCACGGAGCTATCGGGACGGATGGAAGAGCTTGAGGCCAAGGTGAAAGCGCTCTCCGCCGGGGGGCAGGGAGTCTCGTCGGGTTTGAGCGGAACCACGGCAGAGAAGGACAAAAAATCCGCACCCAAGGCGGTGGAACCGTCCGAAGCCTACCGCTTGGCCATGAATGATTACAACAGCGGCAATTTCGATCTGGCCCTTGCCGGGTTCCAGAATTACCTCGTTCAGTTTCCAGAGACCAGCCAGGCGTCCAACGCCCAGTATTGGGTGGGCCAATGTTACTACGCGAAGAAGGACTTCACCAAGGCCATCGATGTCTTTGTCAAATTCATAAAGACCTACCCTAAAAGCGAAAAGGTCCCCGGTGCGGAGCTTAAGATCGGTTACTCCTACCTGAGTGAAAATAATAACGCGAAGGCCAAGGTATGGCTGAGCAAAGTTGTTAAGGAGCATCCCGATACCGACGAGGCCGAGCATGCAAAAGCCAAGTTGCGCAAAATCGGGAAGTAAGTGATCCGCCTGCGGTCCCCGAATAACGGTCCCTTTCTTGATACGTACGGTGAACTTTCCCCGTTGTCCATCTCACCTGCGTCACCAGTTCTTCCAAAATAATTATCACTCTATTCTCCTGACATCGCCGGAGGTCAAGAATGAATTCAACAAAATCCGGAAACAGTAGGATAAGCGAAAGCCTCCATGCCGCGAAAGGACTGGGGATCGTTCTCGTCGTACTGGGCCATATCGACATGCCGAATATCCAGCCTCGCATCTGGGCCGGTGTCCGCGACACAATTTATACTTTTCACATGCCGCTGTTCATGGTCATATCGGGCGTCCTCTTTGCGATGACGCAGAAGCCGCTGCTCTCGTGGCGCGGGTACGTCGCCTTTATCAGGAAGAAGGCGAGAAGGCTGCTGCTGCCCTACATGAGCATTACGCTGATACTTCTGCTGGTGAAGTTCACGGCGGCAAAATTTTTCACGCTTTCAAGTCCCGTGGCGGGCAACATTTTTTATTTTATATTCCTCAACCCCCTGGGCGGTTTTTCGAACATACTCTGGTTTGTTTATACTTTGTTCGTGATCTTCATGCTGTTCCCGATGCTCAGATTGGTGGTGCGAAATGACCTTCTTCTTTTCGCGGT
>Ga0316624_10001071_pt1 | contig 10386 bp, 10 predicted proteins | sample OWC_Aug_N3_C1_D5_FD_207657 | JGI IMG/M metagenome (GOLD analysis project Ga0316624, IMG submission 207657) | Wetland soil microbial communities from Old Woman Creek delta, Ohio, United States - OWC_Aug_N3_C1_D5_A | ecosystem: Environmental > Terrestrial > Soil > Wetlands | place: USA: Ohio...
CGTCAGGACCCGCCGAAGCAATTTTCGCCTTATTGCCGCAACCAATAAGGACCTTGCCGCCCAGACCGCGGCGGGGCATTTTCGCAGTGACCTCTTCTTCCGGATCAATGTGTTCCCGATCGGGCTGCCGTCCCTGAGGGAGAGGGTGGAGGACCTCGACGGGCTGGCTTCTCATATCCTTGCTTCGCTGCGCGCGCCCCTCCGAGAGGTTTCTCCCGCGGTGATGAAGCTGCTGAAGTCATATCGCTGGCCCGGAAACGTCAGGGAACTCCGAAATGTACTGGAAAGGGCGCTTCTCATCTCGCAGGGGCAGCCGTTGAGGCCCGGGCATTTCCCGGGACTCGGCGCATCGGGCAAGCCGCCGGCGGCGAATGTCACTGCCGTCAGCGGTCTCGCCGCCGTCGAAGAAGCGTATATCAAGTCCGTGGTCGAGACATCCGGAGGGGATATAAGAAAGGCTGCAGCTGCATTAAACGTGTCCCGGGCCACCCTCTATCGCAAGCTCAAGAGAATACGGAAAGATTGATCTCAGCTCGCATTATGAACCAATTCCATCCGTAGCAATTTTTCACCCAATAATTCTCACTGTCAGTCTCATTACTGAGACTCACAGTATCAATACTGAGACTGACAAGTGTTCCTGCGAACTCTGTTTTCTTCAAAACCAATATATTTTGCTTGCCGCGAAACATGGCATGTCTGTTGCAATTGCTAAGTAACGCATGAAACTGAAAACAATTGGCAAGCGACATGGCAGGCATGTAGAGGGTCAAGCCGAACGGAGAGGGGAAAAATGTCAAAGACAATCTTACTGGTAGATGACGCGGCGGTAGTGAGACATGTAGTGTCGCTTACGCTGAGGAAGGCGGGCTATGAAGTCATCGAGGCGGTCAACGGGAACGATGCGTTACAGAAGCTCGCCCAAAATAAAGTCGAGATGGTGATCACCGATCTGAACATGCCCGAGATGGACGGCATCGAACTGATACAGCACCTCCGGGGGAAGGCGCTATACAGGTTTTTGCCGGTTGTCATGCTGACGACCGTGTCACAGGAAGAGCGGAAAAAAGAAGGGAAACTAGCCGGCGCCAGCGGCTGGATTTACAAACCCTTTCAGTCCAAAGATCTTCTTGACACGGTCAGACGTTTTGTCTCATAAGGGGTGTCGTTACCGGCAGAAGCCGGTGCAGATCAACGAGCAATCCCGGCCGGACCCAAAGAAAGGTTGAAGAGAAGAACAATGGACCAAAAGAAAGTTCTGCTCGTCGATGATGAGACCGCCTTTTTGGTATCGGCCAGAAGGGTGCTTGAAGGGCCGGACCTTGCGATAGACACGACTGACAACTTTAATGACGCAATAAGGATGATCGATACGAGTCAGTATGACATCGTGGTAACCGATATAAGGCTGAGCGGCGTCGCCAGCGGGGAGGGCATGGACATCCTCCGGCATGTCACGGCGCACCATCCCGGCACGAAAGTCATTCTATTGACCGGCTACGGTTCCCCTGAAATCATGGAAAAGGCGTACGCCATGGGGGCCAGCAACTACCTCGAAAAGCCGCTCTCGGGGAGCATCTTCAAGAGCATTCTGCAGAATGTGAGGACAGTGGTGACCGATAAGGTTTCTTCTGACAGACGGCGGTCCGGGGCGGCATCGCCGCTCCGACAAGTCCAGGAGGAAAACGGATATACGAACACCATGCAAAAGGCGCGGAAGGCCCTGACAATCTGCGTCCGAGGGCTCGATATGCTGTCGTCTTCTACCGAGGACGAATTCATCCTGGTCGGCGAGAACCTCGGGGATTTCAGCGCCCGCGCTCGAGAGATGGCTTCGCCGGCAGAGGGCGTCGCACTCCATGTCGAGGATATCGTGACCCTTATCCAGTTTCATGATATCACGCGCCAGCAATTCCAAAGATCGTCGAGGGCCTGCCGTGCAATGATCGATAATCTCACCTCCGTGGATGACGACAAGTGCGGAAGCGCCGCACAGGAAGAAACGGCCCCTTCAGCACTGGCAGAGGATCTCGTCCGTTTCTGTCTTGGCCAGGCCAGGGCCGTCGAGGAGACAAGGGAGAAATTCGTATCTGCGGTCAGCAGCGTAGTCCAAAAACTGGAGGCAATTGCCTTGGAGGTCGGCAAGAAGGCCGGAAACAGGCTGGCCGCAGAGATCGAAATAACTTTTAAAGGTATTTGCATCGACAGATTCGCAGGAGTTGTTGCTGATGAAGTGCTCTCGAACCTGAATGACATTTGTGAAGAGGCCAAGCAGTTCGTGTCTTCAGAGGCTTTGGAACGCATGACGACCGGAGCGGGCCCGGCGGTCCCTCCGGATGAAAACGATCCTGCCTCTCGTGAAAAGGGCATTTTGTCGAAGACAGAAAATTGCTTGGGAGACAATGTTGAACTCTTCTGAGAGGACCGGGCTTCGGGCCGGATGGTATAAGCGAACGCATACTGGAAAAGGAGGAACACCATGGAGGAGTTGAAGGTTACCGCTTCAGGACCGGGAGCACTCACGATGAGCGGGGCCCTGACCGTAGCAAATGCGGCGGCGATCTTGAAAAAAATTCGCGACGCCCTCGCACATACAGGCGATCTCGTCGTTACGGTCGGAGAAGACGCGGAGGTAGACGTCTCGTTTCTCCAGATCCTCTGCTCGGCGCATCGCACCGCAGCGATACGGAATAAATGCTTCAGACTGAACAACGGGAAAAACCATACATTTGGCAGTGCCGCACGGGCGGCCGGATATGTCCGCACCAAAGGCTGCTCCCGCGACCGCGACGGCAGCTGCCTCTGGGCAAGGGAGGGGAAATGAAGAAAACTATCATGACCGTGGACGACTCGGCCAGCGTAAGGCTGATGGTGAAATTCTCGCTCGCTGAACTGGGGTTTGACATCGTCGAGGCCGTGGACGGCATCGATGCGCTCAGGAAGATCGAAAAAAAGCCGGTCCACATGCTGATCACCGACATCAATATGCCCGAACTCGACGGCATCAGCCTGGTGAGAAAGGTCCGGGAAATCCCCGCCTGTAAATTTATCCCGATCATTATGCTTACCACGGAATCACAGGAAGAAAAGAAGAGGGAAGGAAAGAAGGCCGGCGCAACCGGATGGATCGTAAAGCCTTTCAGGCCCGACCAGCTCGTGGCTGTCGTAAGGAAGGTGATGGGATGAACGAAGAATACGACAAGCTGATAGAAACGTTCAGGGAGGAGACATATGAGCTGCTGTCGGAGCTGGAGACCTCCCTGTTCGAACTCGAAAAAGACCCCCATAACCGGGATGCGGTTTCCTCCATCTTCCGTGCGTTCCACTCGATCAAGGGTGCGGGCGGAATGTTCGGCTTCGACGAGGTCTCGCGTTTCACCCATGATATCGAAACCGTCTACGACCTGGTCCGGGGAGAAAAGATCCTGCCGGACAAATCGCTTGTAGACCTCAGTTTCGCCGCCTGCGACCTCATCCGCGAGATGGTCACATCTCCAAACGAGGTGCAGGCCCAAAAGAAGAAGGCGGACGAACTGCTCGCTTCGCTCAGACAACTTTTCCCGGAAATTACAGAGGCTAAAAAGACAAGGAAGGGTGCGCCCCCAGGGGAGGGGGAGCTCGTCCTGCCTGCAGCGAGACTGAAGGCGTACCGCATCCGCTTCAGGCCCGCGCCGGACATCTTCGCCACCGGGACAAACCCCGCTCTTCTGCTCCGGGAACTCTGTGGGCTCGGCCAATGCAGTGTGATCGCCCATAGCGATTCGATCCCTGACCTCGACGACATGGACCCGGAACTATGCTATACGAGCTGGGACGTCATCCTCACGACGGAGCAAGACATGGACGCGATCAGGGACATTTTCATCTTCGTCGAGGACACGGCCGAACTGATCATCGAGATGATAGATGACGGCGAAAGCGCTGTCGATTCTGCAGACTACAAGAAGCTCGGAGAAATCCTGGTAGAAAAAAGAGATATCACACCGGAAGACCTGCAGCGGGTCCTCGGGGGCAGGAAGCGCCTCGGAGAGATGCTGATCGATGAAGGCCTGGTGCAGCCCGAGAGCATACAGGCCGCCTTGATCGAACAGGAGCACGTCCGGCAGATCCGGGAAGGCCGGCTGAAAAAAGAAGTGATCTCGAATATCAGGGTCTCTTCCCAAAAACTGGACAAGCTCGTCAACCTCGTCGGAGAGCTCGTTACCGTCCAGGCGCGCCTCAGCAGACATGCCCTGTATACCGACGATCCCGAACTCGCCTCGATTGCGGAAGAGGTCGAACGGCTCACCGCCGAGCTTCGCGATAATACGATGAATATCCGCATGCTCCCGATCGGCACCACCTTCAGCAGGTTCAGGCGTCTCGTCAGGGACCTTTCGACGGACCTCGGCAAGGAAGTCGAGATGGTGACCGAAGGCGGCGATACCGAACTCGACAAGACCGTCATCGAGAGGTTGGGAGATCCCCTCGTCCATCTCATCAGAAACTGCATCGACCACGGAATCGAGCCGCCGGAGGACAGGGAGTCGCTCGGGAAACCGCGCAAGGGTATGGTCCGGCTTTCGGCTACACATTCAGGCGCGAACGTGCTGATCGAGATAGAAGACGACGGGGCCGGGCTTGACGCCGGGGCGATCCGCTCCAGAGCGGTCCAAAAAGGTTTGGTGGCTCCCGATGCGGAACTGGGAGACGGGGAGATCTTCTCGCTGATACTGGCGCCGGGGTTTTCAACCACTGAGAACATTACGAACATTTCCGGCCGGGGCGTCGGCCTCGATGTCGTAAAAAAGGCCGCGGATTCTCTGAGAGGCGAGATCTCGATCCGAAGCAGGAAAGGAAAGGGGACTTCGATTACCCTAAGCCTGCCGCTAACCCTCGCGATCATCGAGGGGTTGCTCATACGGATAGGAGAGGAGCATTTCGTCCTTCCGCTTTCGGCGGTGGAAGAATGCGTTGAACTGATCGGGGGCGATTCCCATGGGAGGCATATCGCCAACGTGCGGGGCCGGATCGTTCCCTACATTCGGCTGCGGGAGCAGTTCGCAATCAACGGGACCCCGCCTGAGATCGAACAGATCGTGATCGTGAAAAACGAGGCCACAAGGGTGGGGTTCGTTGTAGACACCGTGATCGGCGAAAACCAGACAGTGATCAAGACCCTCGGCAGGGTTTATAAAGGCGTGGAAGGGATATCGGGCGCCACGATCCTCGGCGACGGCACCGTCGCCCTGATCCTTGATGTCCCGAAACTGATACGGATTGTAGAAGAAGGGGAGGTGAGCGAGCAGTCAATACGGTGACTTTTTTGTTGTAGGGGATGGACTTTATTTCGAAACGTAATCTCATCAAAGAAGGAGAGGGCATATGCTAAAGAATTTGAAGATAGGAAGCCGACTTCTGTTAGGGTTCGGCCTGGTGGTACTAATTCTGCTTGCGATCGGAGGCGCCGGCTATTGGGGGGTGAACTCTGTCACGACTCAAACGATAGATTTGCTCCACAAAGACATCTTTATCTCCGGGACCGCAACGGCGCTCGACAACAATGTCCTTGGGATGAGGCGCTACGAAAAAGACCGTTTCCTGAATATGGGATCGAGGGAGAAGGAAGCGGAATATCTGAAAAAATGGGGTGATGAAAACGAAAAAACGCATAAGGGGCTCGAGGCGCTCGAAAAGGCGGTCTATCTCCAGAGCGACAAGGACATGATCAAAGATATGAAGACCGAACTCGCCAATTACGAGGCCGGCTTCAAGAAAACGCTGGACCTTATCGCGGCGGGAAAGGCGAAGACCCCTCAGGAGGCGAATATGGCGATAAACGAATATAAGGACTCCATCCATAAGATGGAGAATGCAGCCGCGACGCTAGACGAGGACGCTGCGAAACGCGTGGATGGGGCCGAAAAAGGCATGACGGACTTTTCGCGCCGCATCACCACGATCCTGATCACGCTTATTCTTATCGCAATCGCGATGAGCGTCGCAGTAAGCCTGTTCATTACGCGGAGCATCACCACGCCGTTGGGTATCGGCGTAGGGGTCGCTAACAAACTCGCCGAAGGCGATCTTACCATCAGCATCGACGTGCAGAGCAAAGACGAAACAGGACTGCTTCTCGGTTCGATGAAAAATATGGTCGAGAAGCTCAAAGAGATTGTGGCGGACGTCAAGACCGCGTCGGACAATGTGGCATCCGGCAGCCAGCAGATGAGTTCGGGCTCCGAGGAGATGTCCCAGGGTGCCTCAGAACAGGCGAGTTCGGTCGAAGAGGTCTCTTCCTCGATGGAGGAGATGGTCTCGAACATCCGCCAGAACGCAGACAACGCCCAGCAGACCGAGAAGATCGCGCTCAAATCCGCCAATGACGCGAAGGAAAGCGGCAAAGCGGTTTCTGAGACAGTGACCGCGATGAAAGACATTGCAGGGAAGATATCGATCATCGAGGAAATAGCAAGGCAGACCAACCTCCTGGCGCTGAACGCGGCGATCGAGGCGGCCCGCGCAGGTGAACACGGCAAGGGCTTCGCCGTCGTCGCCGCTGAAGTAAGAAAGCTGGCCGAGCGGAGCCAGGCCGCCGCCGCCGAGATCAGCAAACTCTCTGCCTCAAGCGTGCAGGTTGCGGAGATGGCCGGCCAGATGCTCGACAAACTCGTGCCGGATATTCAGAAGACTGCCGAACTCGTTCAGGAGATCAACGCTGCAAGCTCCGAACAGAACAGCGGAGCAGACCAGATCAACAAGGCTGTCCAGCAGCTCGACCAGGTGGTGCAGCAGAACGCAGGCGCCGCCGAAGAGATGTCCTCCACGGCAGAGGAACTCGCCTCACAGGCCGAACATCTCCAGAGCGTGATCGAGTTCTTCAAGGTGGGGGGCAACGGCAGGAAGCGGATTGTTGCGGAAAGGGTCTCCTATAGGGCAAAGGTCGCGCATATCGGTCACGAGGGAACGAAAAAGACGCATGTTGCAGCGGCGAAAGCCCAAACGCCTGGCAAGAAGGCCGGTGTTGCGCTCGATATGGGCAACGGAGGCGGGGACGCCGAAGACGATGAATTCGAGCGGTTTTAGAGGGGTGATGGCATGAGCGTATCAGCGATTACCGAAACAACGCAGTACCTGACTTTCAAGCTGGGGGACGAGGTCTTCGCGATCGAGATATCCAAGGTGAGAGAGGTGCTCGATTTTACCGCGATCACCAAGGTCCCGCGCACGCCCGATTTCATGCGGGGAGTGATCAACCTGCGCGGCAACGTCGTCCCGGTCGTGGACATGAGGCTGAAATTCGGGATGACAAAGACCGAAAATACGGTAAACACCTGCATTATTATCGTCGAGATATCGCTCGACGGCGATACCACCGTGCTCGGAGCCCTTGCAGATTCGGTCCAGGAAGTGATAGAGCTCGAACCGGACAAGATCGAGCCGGCGCCGAGGATCGGCACACGCCTGAGGACCGACTTCATCAAGGGAATGGGCAAGCGTGACGACAATTTTATTATCATTTTGGAAATCGACAAGGTCTTTTCCGTCGATGAGCTGTCGCTCGTCCGGGACGCGGGCGATGTGCCTACCCCCGGCGGCGAAGGACCCTCCGGCACATAGCACACGTCCATTGCCCGGCCTCGCCGGCCCGAAAAACCGGCGGGGCTGGGCCAAATAATAGGTGGAGCAGGAAATGACTAATGTGAACAGCCGGATCATGTCGGCGGCCCTGTCAGGAAATGATTTCAGGAGGCTGAGCTCCTTCATCCGGTCCGAATGCGGAATCAAGATGCCCGAGCAGAAGAGGATCATGCTCGAAGCGAGGCTGCGGAAAAGACTGCGGGCGCTCGGCATCGAATCTTTCGGCGAATACTGCGATTTCCTCTTCAGTCCGGAAGGACTGGAGCAGGAGAAACTGCATATGATCGACGTGGTGACCACGAACAAGACCGATTTCTTCCGCGAGCCTAAGCACTTCGATTACCTGGCGCAGCATGCCATTCCCGAGCTTTCCCGTCTCCACGGGGCAGGCATGCGGCAAGGCCTCTCGATCTGGTCGGCGGGATGCTCCACCGGGGAGGAGCCTTACACGCTCGCAATGGTGCTGACTGAATACGCCCAATCGCAACCGGGGTTCCGCTTTTCCATACTCGCCACGGACATCTCGACGAGGGTCCTAGAGAAGGCCCTCCGGGCGGTCTACAAGGAAGAGCGGGTCGGCCTGATGCCGGCGTCAATGAAAAAGAAATTCCTTATGAGAAGCAAAGAAAGGGAAAGAGGGCTGGTCAGGGTAGTGCCGGAGCTCAGGTCCTGCATCGAATTCAGGCGGCTCAATTTCATGGACAGCAACTTCGGTATCGACAGCTCCTTCGATATCATATTCTGCAGAAACGTCATAATCTACTTCGACAGGCCGACGCAGCAGAAGGTCCTGCAGACGATATACCGTCATCTGAAGCCCGGGGGATATCTCTTTATGGGCCACTCGGAGACGCTCAGCAGCCTGAGCATACCGCTTGCCTCGGTCGGTTCCATGGTGTACAGAAAACCGTTATGACGACGCACGGCCAGTCCTCCCATCTGCATACCGTTTACCTGAAACCGGGTGAATTCTACATCGGCGAAAAACCGGCTAAGGTGGTGACCGTTCTCGGTTCGTGTGTCTCGGTCACCCTCTTCAACAAGAGACGTCGCATCGGCGCGATCTGCCACGCCACGCTGCCCGTTTGTCGGAAGAAGAAAGGCTGCAGAAAGTACTGTGACGACACGTTCAAGTATACCGACTGCGCAATAAAATTCATGCTGAAGAAGTTTCGGGACTACGGAATCGCCGAAGACGAAATCGAGATCAAGATCTTCGGCGGTGCCGACACCCTCGCCTCCATGCAGGAGAACACCATTGGGACGATGAATGTCAGGACCGCCCTCGAGACGATCCGGGGGAAAAATCTCCATATCGTGGCGGCGGACGTAGGGGATTCCTTCGGCAGGAAGCTGATCTTCCATACAGATACCGGGGATGTCTTCCTGAAGCGTCTTCCGAACTTGCGCCAGAACCAGGGGATTCGTGGCGTAACATTCAAAAAGAGGGGCTCGTGAGAGAAAAGATCAGAGTCCTTATAGTCGACGACTCCTCCGTCGTACGCAAGACGCTCTCTGAGATCCTCGCGTCGGACCCGTCACTGGAAGTGATGGCGACCGCGGCGGACCCGTTCATCGCCGCCGAAAAAATGGGGAAGGAAGTCCCTGACGTGATCCTGCTAGATGTCGAGATGCCGAGGATGGACGGGATCACCTTTCTCCATAAAATCATGAGTCAGCATCCTGTCCCGGTCGTAATCTGCTCCAGTTTGACCCAGGCAGGCGCTGAAACCACCCTGAAGGCGCTCGAATATGGGGCGGTCGAAATAATACTCAAGCCAAGGATCGGCGCCAAACAGTTTCTCGAAGAGTCGAGGGTGCGCATCTGCGACGCGGTAAAGGCCGCAGCGATGGCGAAAGTAAAGCCGGTCCCTGCCCGCCCCCTCGCGGTAGCTCCGAAGCTCCCGGCGGACGTCATTATCCCGAAGCCCGCAAACAAGGCGATGGTCCAGACGACCGAACAGGTAGTGGTTGTCGGTGCATCCACCGGCGGGACCGAGGCGCTCAGGGAATTCCTCATGGAACTGCCGCTCGACGCACCCGGCATCGTGATCGTCCAGCACATGCCTGAACATTTCACGGCGGCCTTTGCGAAACGGCTCGACGGCCTCTGCAAAATCACGATAAAGGAGGCCGAAAACGACGATACCGTCATTCGGGGAAGGGCGCTGATCGCACCCGGCAACAGGCATACGCTTTTGAAGCGGAGCGGGGCCCGGTACTACGCCGAGGTGAAGGACGGTCCCTTCGTCTGCAGGCACAGACCTTCGGTCGATGTGCTCTTCAGGTCTGCGGCACGATATGCAGGAAAGAACGCCGTAGGGATCATCATGACCGGCATGGGAGACGACGGGGCAAAGGGCATGAGGGAGATGCACGATGCAGGCGCCTACACGATCGCCCAGGATGAAGAAACGTCGGTTGTCTTTGGTATGCCTCACGAAGCGATCAAACAGGGCGGTGTCGACAAAATCCTGCCGCTAGGCTCGATTGCAAGGGAAGTGATGAAGAGAACTGCTGCGGGATAAAGACGGTATAGATGGAGTCGGTTATGCTGAAAAACGCCATAGAATCGGCGGATTATTGTCCAGATTCACGTAAACGCAGACATAACCTTCTGTGTAATCCGGCAGGGTTTGTCGCACGTCTTCGGGGACTCTGCGGAGCCTCGACTATGGCCGTTTTCCATCACGTCCGGCTCCTTTTTTGTAATATTTATTAGGTTATGATATACGGCATAGGCATAGACATGGTGAAGATCGACAG
>Ga0316624_10001073_pt1 | contig 10376 bp, 8 predicted proteins | sample OWC_Aug_N3_C1_D5_FD_207657 | JGI IMG/M metagenome (GOLD analysis project Ga0316624, IMG submission 207657) | Wetland soil microbial communities from Old Woman Creek delta, Ohio, United States - OWC_Aug_N3_C1_D5_A | ecosystem: Environmental > Terrestrial > Soil > Wetlands | place: USA: Ohio...
TCTGTGAACACTCGACCCCTGCCGACCGAGCTCTTTGTTTCTTGCCCTTCAATCATGTTTTGGCGAGATGCGCATCATGAATTTCACGACTCTGATCGGTAAGGGGGTTGGGTCGCGGTGGGGGATGATCGGGACTTAATATAGACGATGGCCTTTCTCACATGAAGAATTCGGGTGAAAGGGGGTGAGTTGGTTCATCAGAATGCTAAATGCTAGTTGAAGATGTAAACCATACAATTGAAAGGAGGAGGAAAATGGTTAAAATCAAATGGGTTTTAGTACCTTCCGTGACTATTGTGCTGATCGCAGCATTACTGATTCCTGTCAGTGCAATGGCCGCGAAGACAGTATATATCGGTGGGAGCATGGCTCTCACCGGCGCCTACGCCGAGGATGTCGCGGCGGTTCTGGCTGGCTTTGAGGACTATGCTAAATACGTCAATGAGACAAAGCGTATGGCCCCGTGGCGAAATGAAAAATTCCCTGCTGATATAGCCGTTGAGGTTCTGTGGCGAGATGATGAGCTCAAAATCCCTAAAATCCTGGCTATCTATGAAGAGCTTAAGGCCAAGGGAATATTGGTCTTCAGATGTTCAGGGTCGGGGCAAGCGCTGGCGCTAAAGGACAGGCTGAAAGAGGACGGAGTGGGTGCCACGAGTCAGGCCACCGGGCCCTATCTCATGACTCCGCCAGGAACCATCTTCACGTATTACCCCATTTATACCGATGCGTTGGCAGCCGTCGCCGATTGGTTCAAAGGGAAATGGAAGGAAAATAGGAAACCGAGGGTTGCCTACCTTACCGCCGATGCCGCCTTCGGAAAGTCGATTGAGATACCTGAGATGGGGGAATATCTAAAGAAGATTGGATATGAGCTTGTAGGCAGCCAGTATGTACCTGTCGTGCCTACCGTTCCACCCACCACTCAGCTTATGTGGTTAAAGGAAAACAAGGTCGACCTTGCCCTTGGTGTCATGGTTAACCCTGGTGAACAGCCGACCGTAAAGGAGATGGTCAGGTTGGGTATCGGACCCCATCTTAATTACAAAATGACCTTTGCCGTTGCTCCACCAGGTCACCTCCAAATATTCCTTCCGGCCATGGGTGAGTTGGGCAATGGTTTTGTGGTCGCGGGTGGCTTCCCCCCCTGGGAAGACCCCGGCCCCGGGATGAAGTTCCTACACGAAATACAGGGAAAGTATCGCCCCAGCAAGCGGGTTGCTAACATCATGTATGTAGGAGGCATACTTGAGGCCATGATCCAGACGGAGGCGTTAAGGCTTGCCATGCAGCAGAAACCCCTTGAGAACCTGAAGCCGGCTGACGTGCTGAATAATGGGTTTTACAGGATTAAGAACCTTGAAACCGGCGGCTTAAGCAGTACACCGTTGACGTACGGCCCGGGTAAAATCGAAGGTGGTGATTCGGTACGTGTTGACCAGATCCAGAACGGTAAAATAGTAAACCAGGGCTTCTATCCATGTCACCACGTGTATAAGCACTAATGACTATTGTTCCGGGGGCTCGATGCATCGAGCCCCCAGAACTCCAATTAAAACCAAACAGCAAAAAGAGGTCTTCTCAGATAGCCTGTGTTCAATGCCACAATGAAACCCACCCGCGTCACATTGCCCTTTAAAGCGCTATCCGAGTTTTAATGGTAGATCTTCTGATCATCGTTGACAGGATGTTCGCGGGTTTGAGAAATAGAAAAGGAGGAACGATGATGTTGGCCTTGGAGGGGATCAGAATTCTGGATCTATCACGGCTAGCACCGGGTCCTTATTGCACCATGATCTTGGCTGACCTTGGGGCTGATGTTCTCAAGATCGAGCCGCCAGGAAGTGGCATACCTTTTTTTGCCCCTCCGGTTGAAGAGGACAGATGGTATGCCTATAATGCACACGACCGAAACAAAAGGAGCATGGTCTTAAACCTTAAAACCGAAGAAGGGCGTCAAATCTTTCATCACCTTTCTGAAGGCGCCGATGTGGTTGTAGAAGGCTTCAGGCCAGGGGCGGTTAAGCGCCTCGGCGTGGATTACGATACCCTGAAAATCAAGAATCCAAGGATTATTTATTGCTCCATATCCGGCTACGGGCAACGCGAACCCTACAGCCATCTGCCAGGTCACGACCCCAATTACATAGCGGTAACGGGAGCGTTGAGCCTGATTGGCCCAAAAGATAATGCACCTTCTCTGCCTCCAAACCTTTTGGCTGATTTTGCCGGGGGTGGGCTTCAGGCTGCGGTTGCTATTCTAGCTGCCCTGATTGTCCGAGCGAGGACAGGGACAGGGCAATACCTGGACATAGCCATGCTCGACGGCGTGATGTCACTGATGGCTTCGGAAATGTCCCAATACTTTATTAGCGGGAAGGTGCCCAGGCGTGGTGAAACCTGGAATACCGGAGGAGAACCCTGGGGCGGCGTCTACGAGACAAAGGATGGCGGATATATCAGTGTCGCCGCGGGTGAACCGCACTTCCGGCAGAACCTGTGTAAAGCCCTAGGGTGCGATGACTTAATCCCCGATCAGAACGCCACGGGTAAGAAGAGGGTGGAAATATTCAGGCGCTTCAAGAAAGCGTTCTTACTCAAAAAAAGAGATGAATGGTTCGACCTCCTGATTAAGGCCGATGTCCCCGCGGGCCCGGTCAATAGCTTAGAAGAGGCGGTCAACAACGAGCACATACTTCATCGCCGCATGGTGATCGAGGTGGAACACCCGATATTCGGGACCGTCCGACAAGTGGGCATTATACCCACCCTATCTGAAACGCCAGGGCAAGTGAGGCATCTTGGGGTTAAACCTGGGGAGCACACGGCAGAAGTTCTGACCAGCCTGGGTTATACGCAGGAGGATATGGATCGGTTGCGAGGAAAAGGGGTCATCGGATAAAGAGAGTTTTTGCCGGCCAACATTTTTCCCTTGACATCTTGGGGGAGCGTATGCTATACAACCAACCAATTGGTTGATTACAAACCAACCGGTTGGTTGATGAATCGCTTTTATGAACAAAGAATCAGCACGGAGAAATCCTCTTTCGCCACCCAAATCTCGCATACGGAACATGCCGAGCATCGCCCGGTCAAAGGGGAAAACAAATCAGTACGAAAGAATTCTATCTGTCTCTGAAAGTCTGATGAGCCAGAAGGGGTATAAAGGAGTATCGTTTCAACAAATTGCTGACAAAATCGGGCTTCATAAGAGCAGCCTTTTCCACTACTTCGGTAATAAGGAAGAGTTGCTGCTTCGGATTCTGGAAAGACCGTTCAATGAATTCTATGCAGATTTTCAACAAATTGTCCGGGATAAAGAATTAAGACCCGATGAAAAGCTAAAGAAGGCCATCGATAGTCACCTCAGTTTGCTGATGGATTACGAGGATAACGTGAGTATTTATTTGAACGAGATGCAGAACCTGTCGGGCAAAAACCGGCGAATGCATTTGATGAAAATAAGGGAATATGAGGAGGATTTTCAGAAAATTGTAGAGGGGATGAAGAAAGAGGGATTTTTTGAAGGGCTGGATCCGAAGATTGTTACGTACGGAATCTTGGGGATGATTAATTGGGTAACCCGATGGTTTAGGCGGAATGGACCGTTAGCCGTTGGGGAGATTTCTGATGTTTTTTATCGAATGCTTGCAAGACAATAGTCCGTTTGGCTGCGGTTAATCAAAACGGAAGAAACGAACGGGAGGTAAGCAATGGTTGGAATCGTTTCCTATGGGGTCTACATTCCGAAGTGGAGAATGCCTCTTGATCTGGTTGCCAAAGGTATGTCGGGTGAAAGGCCTGTCGCAGGACCCGATGAGGATAGCGTCACCATGGCGGTGGCGGCGGTCTTGGATTGTCTAAAGGGTTTAGATAAGAGCCGGATTGACGGCTTGTTTTTTGCCTCTACCACATCCCCCTTTGCTGAAAAACAGATGGCCACCCTGATCGCCAAGGCGACGGATTTGCGTGAATCCATGATGACCGCGGATTTTGGCGGTTCCTTGAGGAGTGGGACGACCGCCCTCAACCTGGCTGCCGATGCGGTTCGGAGTGGCTCAGCGAGGCAAATTCTGGTGGTCGCTGCGGATTGTCGTCTGGGCACATCCGGCTCAGAGCATGAGCGAAATGGCGGAGATGGCTCCGCGGCATTCCTGGTCGGGGGCCAGAATGCGGCACTCGGCCTGGAATCGAATACGTCCGTGTCGAATGAGATATTCGATGTCTGGCGACGGTCCAAAGATACGTTTATCAACTCATGGGAGAATCGGTTTGATTTAACGGATGGTTATATGAAATCAATGCGGGAGGCCATTCTCGCACTGATGAAGAAGACAGGCTTAGCCACCAAAGATTTTGCGAAGGTAGTTCTTTACTGTCCGGATGGCCGGAGTTCAACCGCTCTCGCCAAAGAATTGGGGTTTGATTCCAAAACCCAACTCCAGCCCCCTCTGTTTGGGGTTCTTGGTAACACGGGCACGGCTTCTCCGTTCCTGCTGCTCGTTCAAGCCCTTGAAGGAGTGAAATCCGGGAACTCTATCCTTCTGGCGAGTTATGGAAATGGCAGCGACGCCCTACTTCTCAGGGCCAACGAAGGGGTAGAGAAGCTTCGTGATCGATCGAGACTCAAGATTCTTCTTCATTCAAAAAGGATGGTCCCTGATTACCTGACCTACTTAAAATGGCGTGGCCTGTTAACCCAGAAGGATCCACGGGTGGTTTACACCGTTACCTATGCATCGGCCCCCGCAATTTACAGGGAGAAGGACCGAATCCTGTCTCTCTATGGAAGTCAGTGTACGGCCTGTGGGGCGGTTCAATATCCTCCCCAGCGGATATGTATCAAGTGCCATGCCAAAGATACCTTTGAATCGATTCCATTATTTGACAAGAAGGCGAAAATATTTACCTCGGCGAAGGACCCCATAACGGGAGAGTTAGTGGGTCTGGTCAATTTTGAAGGGGGAGGCCGAATCTATTGCAGCTTGACCGATGGTGACCTGTCGGAATTTGGAATTGATGCGGCTGTAGAGATGAGCTTTAGGAAACTGGAATTGCTTCCAAGCGATACCACTGCCAGCTATTTTTGGAAGGCGGTCCCGTTACGCAACGGAATCTGAGGAGGATTACGGATATGTCAGGATTTAAAAATGAAGTTGCTATCATCGGAATGGGCTGTACGAAGTTTGGCGAACTTTGGGACACAGATGTCAAAGACCTGATTATCGACGCCTGTTATGAGGCATTTGAAGACGCAGGGGTCGAGCCCAAAGAAATCGAGGCTGCCTGGTGGTCGTCCATGATTTCCGGCGAACTCGGCAGATCCCTCGCTTACCCTCTCAAAACGGACTATATTCCAATCACGAGGGTTGAGAACAGATGTGCGGGCGCACAGGATGCTTTTGTGAACGCCTGTTTTTCAGTTGCCGCCGGAGTCTATGATATGGTTTTGGTCTGCGGGGCGGAAAAGCTGAAAGATTCCGGCGTTGCCGCTGCCGGCGTGGACCCTACGACCCCGTATACCAGCCGTGTCGACAGCTTGACGGTCCCGCCCACAGCGTTTGCCCAACTTGCACAGAGATATTTTCACCATTATCGAATCGATCCTGTGGAGGGCAAGGAGGTTCTAGCGCGGATTGCTGTGAAGAATCATCACAATGGAGCCCTGACCCCCAAAGCCCACTTCCACAACGAGATAACGATGGAGCAAGCTCTGAAGGCCCCTATGGTTTCGCCGCCTTTAGGGCTTTATGACTGCTGCGGTGTAAGCGACGGAGGCGCGGCGGCCATCATTACCCGCTCTGACCTGGCTAAAAAGCGTCGAAATGATTTTGTGTTGGTCAAAGGCTTTGGAGTCAGCACGGGGCACTACCAAGCCCAGGTTAGGGATGATTGGAGTTATGTCCATTTTGAGGAAAATGTCAGAGCGGCCAAGCAGGCCTACGCCAGGGCCGGGATTGAAGACCCTCGTAAGGAAATAGATCTAGCGAGTGTCCATGATTGCTTTACCATTACCGAGCTCATCATCTGTGAGGACCTTGGTTTTAGCGCTCGAGGCAAGGCGAAGGATGATGTGATCGCGGGGACTTTCGGTTTGAAAGGGGAACTACCCGTTAACACGGACGGCGGCCTTAAATGTTTTGGCCATCCAGTAGGGGCTAGCGGCCTCAGGATGCTGTATGAGGTCTATAAGCAGCTCCAGGGTAAAGCCGGCGGAAGACAGTTGGAAAATCCAAGAACGGGTCTCATCCACGGAGTGGGTGGCACCCCCATGGAGTCCAGTACGGCGGCTGTCATTATTGTGGGCAAGCGAGACTGATTATTTGGACATTGTTTTCAGTGAGGGACTCATCAATGGCCTGGCAAAGAATTCAGATTGAAACGATGGACCGTGTTGCTATTGCAACGCTCAATAATCCCCCTGCAAATGCTCTGAGTTATCAGACCATGAAAGAGCTTCATGAGGCGATAGAATTTCTCTTGAGAACGCCCGAGGTTAAAGTCTTTATTCTAACGGGCACAGGGAAATTTTTCGTTGCAGGGGCGGATATAAACGAATTGAAAGAATCCACCCCCGAAACAATGGCTGAGTTTAACGGACTGACTGACCGTGTCATGGGCACCCTGGCTCATTCTTTCAAACCGGTTGTCTGCGCGATCAACGGCATGGCGTTTGGTGGGGGATTGGAGCTGGCCCTCGCCAGCGATATCAGGATAAGCGTGGAAGCCGCTCGGTTCGGGTTTCCAGAAATCAATTTAGGGTTGATGCCGGGGGCAGGGGGCACCCAGCGCCTACCTCGTATTGTGGGGACGGGCCGCGCTAAGGAACTTATTCTCACCGGGAGACCCATCACATCGACGGAGGCTCTTCAACTCGGCATTGTAGAGCGGGTGGTTTCCCCTGAACATCTAATGGATGAATCATTGGAGTTGGCCAGAGCCCTCGCACAAAAAAGTGCGGTGGCCTTACGCATTGCCAAGCGGAGCATTATGGATGGCGTTGAATTGCCGCTCGCACAGGCCTTGGAGTTGGAGCGGAAGCTGTTTGATGAGCTTCTGGCCACAGAGGATAAGGTTGAGGGGGTGGCAGCCTTTTTGGAAAAAAGACCTCCTCGATTTAAAGACCGATAGCAATAGACCGGAATGAAAGGGGGCCATAATGGATTTGGGAATTAAGGACAAAGTTGTTTTGATTACGGGAGGTGCTCGAGGCTTAGGGAGGGTTGATGCGCTTCAATTTGCTGCCGAAGGGTGTCGGGTGGCTCTCTGCGATGTCAATCTTGAAGGCGCCCAGAAAGTGGCGGCAGAGATTGGCAAGGCGGGTGGAATCGCAAGGGCGTACGCCTGCGATATTTCCCAGCCGGACCAGATACGACAAATGGTCCATGATATTGAGGAAACCTGGAAACCGGTAGATATTCTCATTAATAATGCGGCTCTGCTTGATAACATTCAGATTATGGAAAAGATGGATGATCGTTTGTGGCTCCGGGACATCAATGTCAACCTTACGGGCACATACTACGTCACCAAGGTCTGTTTTGTAGGGATGAAAGAGCAGAAATGGGGGCGTATTATTACGATGGCCTCCGTAGCTGGGGTCATGGGAGGGTTTGGCCAGACAAGCTACGCCGCCTCTAAGGGCGGCACCGTGGCCCTGATGAAGTCTGTTGCCCTGGAAGGGGGACGATTCAACATAACCGCCAATAGCATTGTGTCGAACGTGGTGCGAACGGAGGCATACGAGTACGTGAGTCCCAAGATGCGGGAGCGGATTGAGAGACGCACGGTCCTGGGGCGTGCAGCTGAGCCTGAGGAGGTAGCTGCGTCCATATTATTCCTGGCCTCCGAAGGGGCCCGTTACATTACCGGGAGTGAAATCTATGTGACCGGAGGGATTCATTTATTTACTTTTTAGACAGACTGGATCAGTACGCTTCTTGGATGGAGGGGAATCGAAAAGGATAAGAAAATCTGACGACGAGTTGGAGTCCTGACTATCTTCAACCACTGACTTAGAAACCAGCCTTTGCCATGGCCTCGGCTCAGCCTGCAACCCGAAATATTTACTCCTGCCGAGGGGATACCGACCATGTCTATGCCTCCGTTGTCTTCTCAAGTAGTGAATCCGATCAGCCCGAACCCTTTTGCCCTCGCTTTCCTCATGAGTGCTTCGAATATTGGAGGAGGTCGCGATAGGGAATGTATGTATCATTGCGGGTGGTGTGAGCCGGTGGGGTTTTGAAGAGGCTTCGGTAAAAGATATATACCAGGAAGCAGAGAAGGCTTGCTTTGACGTGGGTTAAGATTTGGTGTAGATTACAAATCAGGTGGGCAGTTAAAGGACAAATGAGCAATCGTCATTACAGTATAATGTTTTTTCACTGATACAGCCTACAGTCGCGATCTCCGAAGGGCTGATCGGGAAGAACAGAGGGACATGCAGACTTTATCATCGAACCCTCGAGACCCATAACGTCGAGGGTTTCGAAAAACAAATTTGCTCGCAGTCAAATGGGCAAAGGGGTTGGGAATGGATTTGAAATTTGGCGAGAGAGAAGAGGCATTAAGAAGAGAAATCAGAGAGTTTGTCAAAGCCGAACTACCGCGCGGGTGGTTGATGTCCCCGTTTGAACAAGATTGCCGAGATGAGGATTGGCCGTTCACGATGTCTATTTCTAAGAAGCTATCACAAAAAGGCTGGTTGGGGATATCGTGGCCCAAGGAATACGGCGGCCAAGGTGCTTCATCACTGGAGCAACTGGTCTATCGAGAAGAAGCTGGGTACTGGGGGATCCCGGGGACTCAGATGGGAGTCAGTGGGGTAGGTTGGGTAGGGCCCTGTCTCATTCTCTTTGGCACGGATGAACAAAAGAAAAAATATCTTCATCTCATTGCATCGGGAGAGCCGGATGGTATTTGGTGCACGGGATATAGTGAACCCGACGCTGGTTCTGATTTTGGGAATATCCGGACTCGGGCAGTCAAAAGAAATGGTGAGTATGCGATCAATGGGCAGAAGATTTGGACCAGTGCGGCCCATCATGCCAGATGGATGTGGCTTGCCGCCGTCACCGAACCCAATGCACCCAAGAAGCATCAAGGGGTAAGTATCTTTATTGTTGATATGAAGAGCAAAGGAATTACAGTGAATCCCATCATTAACTTCATCGGGCATCATACCTTTAATGAGGTTTTCTTCGATGAGGTGAGGGTTCCGCAAGAAAACCTAGTGGGGGATGAGAATAGAGGATGGTCCCTCTTGATGAATGCTCTCTCTTACGAGAGGGGTTTTGTAAGCGAGATGAATTGCGGATACAATCAAAGGATACTCGATGAGCTGGTTCAATATGCAAAGGAGACCGGACTTTTCAAGGAGCCGAGCATTCGTCACAGATTAACTGATTGTGCAATAGACGTTGAAATTGCAAAGATCCTCACCTACCACACTTTTTGGATGAAAAACAAAGGGACGATACCCGTTTTTGAACCGTCGAGGGATAAGGTTTTCAATGATTTGGTCATGAGACGGCTTGCCGAGACTGGAATGGAAATTTTGGGGATTTATTCGCAAATAGATCCGTTGTACCGGGATTCGAAATGGACGAAGCTTAGAGGTGCGATTGAAAATTTATATTGGCTTTTTCCGGGCGCTTCATCCGCCGCAGGGACAGATGAAATTGAAAAGAATGTCATTGCTCAATTTGGGTTGAAATTACCCAAATCTTATTAAGGGGGTCAACGTGGATTTCAGCTTTTCAGAAGACCAAAAGATGATCCAAGCCTCTATCAAAGATTTCTTGGATAAGGAGTGTCCTTCAGACAAGGTGCGGGAGTTGGAGGAATCCCAGAAGGGATATGACCCTGAGATTTGGCGAAAAATGGCTGAACTGGGCTATTTGGGTATTCATCTCCCAGAAGAGTATGGCGGAACGGGAGGAGACTTTTTCGATTTAATGATCTTGATGGAAGAGATGGGGAGAAGGCTTCTACCTTCCCCATTCTTCTCAACGATCGTTCTCTGCTCTCTTCCCCTATTAGCCTATGGGACTGAAGAACAGAAAAGAAGGTTTCTCCCCGGGGTGGCCAACGGGAGCGATATTTGGACGTTTGCTTTGACAGAGTCATCTGGAGCTTTTAGTGCTTCAGGAATAAATTTCCATGCTACTTTGGAAAAGAGAGATTATCGCCTTTTCGGCATCAAACGATTTGTTCCATACGCCCATGTAGCCAGTTATCTCTTAGTCGTAGGCCGAACAGGTGAAAAAGATGAAGAGGGGATTACCGTATTTATTGTAGATGGCAAAAGCCCGGGTGTAGGTGTAGAGGTCATTCCCACGACGGCCCATGACAAGCAGTGTGAGTTGGATTTTGAT
>Ga0316624_10001074_pt1 | contig 10375 bp, 7 predicted proteins | sample OWC_Aug_N3_C1_D5_FD_207657 | JGI IMG/M metagenome (GOLD analysis project Ga0316624, IMG submission 207657) | Wetland soil microbial communities from Old Woman Creek delta, Ohio, United States - OWC_Aug_N3_C1_D5_A | ecosystem: Environmental > Terrestrial > Soil > Wetlands | place: USA: Ohio...
TGCACGCGCGCTTTCCTCGAACGCCTCGACCGCGTGTTTGCGCGGGTGCAGGCTCGGACGGCGAAGGAAGAGTGGGACGAGGCCGCCAACGTCACCTGCCCGCCGGACGGCGACGAACGGCGGCGCCAGGGCGCCTTCGGCATGCTCAACTGGGGCGACTGGAACTATCCCGGCTTTCACGACACCACCAAAGGCTGCGATGCGTGGGGCAATCTCGAGTACGACCTGGCACAGGTCGACGCGCTGGCGTTCGCGGCGCTCGGCAAGCCGGAGTACCACGACGCCATGGCGGCGACTGCCCGCCACTTCATGGACGTCGACGTCATCCACGCGCAACCGGCGCACCCGCAGTGGATCGGCATGAACCATCCCAAGAACCCGCGCCACTTCAGCTTCGCCAAGGGCGGGGTCGATCTCGGCCACACGTGGACGGAGGGCCTGCTCTCCTACTATTACTTCACCGGCGACGATCGCGCGCTCGAGGCGGCACGCGGCATCGCCGACTACCTCGTGCGGCGCCCGAGCGCCGGCATCCTCGGCGGCAACCCCCGCCAGTGGGGCTGGCCGCAGATCGCTCTGCTCGCGGTCTACCAAGCGACCGGCGACGAGCGCTACAAGACGGCCGCGCTCGAGTACGCCCGCCGGGGCATGAAGGCCCACCCGCCGACGGCCATCAAACAATGGAAGATGGGCATTCTCGCCGACGCCCTGGTCGACACCCACCGCGTGACCCGCGACCCCGAGATCGAGAAGTGGCTGCGCGCCTACGCGGCGGCGGTCGCGGCGAAGTCCCCGCGCGACCTGCGCTTCTATCCGGCGCTAGCCTACGTCGCGCGGCTGACCAACGACCCGAAGCTGGCCCAAGCCGCGCGCGATGTCGTCGCCAAGCTGCCCAACGGCAGTTGGGCCAAGCCGTTCACCATCAGCGGCCGCACCGGCTTCCGCATCCTGTCGCTGCTTGGCAGGTAACGGGTAACGCGCGTAACTGGTAACGGGGAATCAGTGAGGAATAACGAGAGATACGTAATCGGTGCGCTGGTTCAGCACTACCCACAACGCTCGCCCATCGTTACCCGTTACCCGCTACCCGTTACCCGTTACTCGTTACCCGTTACTCGTTACCCGTTACCCGTTACTCGTCCCCGGTCACCCCTCGATCTTCCCTCCATTGATCACGCGCACCGGCCGCTTCGCCTTGCGATCGCGGCGCAGCAGCACGTAGAGGGCACCGGCGCCGCCGTCGCAGGCGCGGGCGCTGGTGAAGGCGAGGATGGAGCGCGACCACTGACCGCGCGCCAGCCACTGGACGAGCCGGTTCTTGAGCACCGGGATCTGGTCCTTCGAGTTGCGGCCGCGGCCGTGGATGATCAGGACGCAGCGGTGACCCGACTGGTGGGCGCGGCGCAGGAAGTGATCGACCTCGACGCGCGCCTCCGCCGCCGTCAGGCCGTGCAGGTCGAGGTGGGCCTGGTAGGCGAACTCGCCGTTGCGCAGACGGCGCACCAGGCGGGGGTCGATGCCGGCGACCACGCCTTCGACGTGCTCGTCGCCGTCGCTGATGTCGAACGGGCCGTTGCCGGTCACCAGCTCGGAGAGCTCGGCCAGCGCCTCGGCATCGGCGTCGACCACGGTGCGCGCCTGCTGCGCCGGCGGCGGGCCGTCGACGCGCTCGCGCCGCGCGCTGTCGAGCGGCCGCACGTCGGCCATCTCGCGCAGAAACGCGCTCAGGCCGTCCTCTTGTTGCGGCGGCGAAGACTCGCCGACGGGCTCGTGCGCGGCCGACGGCGCGCGCTTCGGCGTCGTCGTTGCCCTCAGCTTGCCGAGCCGGCGGAACGGCTGATGGTGAAACTCGCCTGTCTTCGCCTGATCGGGGGAGCGTGACCGCCCGCCTCGTCGTCCCATGCTTTGCCTCGGCCGTGCGCCTCTTCTGTAGCCGCACATTGATCGCGTTGCAAAGAGGCGCCTGGGCGCACCTGCGCCCGACTCGACCGACGGCAGCGACGGCAAACAACCGGACCGCGCTTGCGGGCTCCGCTTGCGCCGTCGGCGACTCACTGGTGATGGCGCAGGCTGACCGACAGCAATGGGTCGCGCAAGGGGATCACCGGCTCCTTGGCCAGCGTGCGCAACACCACCAACGGGATGATGGCGCCGGCCAGCAACAGCGGAGCGGCCTCCCACAGACCGAACACCGGGGTGGGGCCAGCGAAGGGCGGGATCACCATGAGGTAGAGATCGAGGTAATGGCCCGCGAGCACCAGCACCGCCACCTTGAAAAGGACCGAGGACTCCCGCTTGGCGCCACGGCCGAGCAGCACCACGAAAGGAACCACCCAGTTCAGGCACACGTTGAGGTAGAACAGCGGCGCCCACAGGCCGTGCTGGCGAGCGACAAAATAGGTCGTCTCCTCGGGAATGTTCGAGTACCAGATCAGCATGTACTGCGAGAACCAGATGTACATCCAGAAGGTACAGAAACCGAAGAGCAGCTTGCCGAGATCGTGCAGGTGTTCGGCGCTGACCAGACCGTGAAGGGGCCCCATGCCGCGCGGGCCGAGCTTTTGCAGCAGGATCACGAGGACGACGATGCCGGCCAAGCCGCCCGAGAAGAGACCGGCGAAGTGATACACTGCGAAGATGGTGCTGTACCAGGTGGGCTCGAGCGACATGATCCAGTCGAATGATGCCAGGGAGACCGTTACCGCGAAGACGGGAAGAAAGCCGATCGACAAGCGCGTACTACGACGGGTGTGACAAAGGTCGCCGTCGTTGTCCTGCCGGCGGGAGTTGCGAACGATCGCGAGGGAAAAGAGCATCCACGTCGCCAGGTAGATTGCGCTGCGTGCGAGGAAAAACGGGCGTGATAGCCACACGGCCTTGAAGGCGTGAGCCGCGCCGATCTCGCCCGAGGGACCCGTCGACCAAACGTAGGTTTCCGGGTGGAGAAGAAAGACCACGGCGAGCCCGACGGCGCCAAAGGGCAGAACCGATGCCATGGCCTCCGGGACTCTGCGGAAGGCCACGCCCCAGCCCGCCCCGGTGGCGTACTGGAGAGCGATGAAAAAAATCGCCCCAAGTCCCAACCCGGTGAGGTAGAGGCTCGCCAGGAGAAGAGAGGGCCAGACGCGTGCCGGGGCCAGGACCAGGCCGGCAATGACACAAACGCCTGCCGCCGCGGCGATCGCACCGAGCGAAGCCAGAAGCTCGCGGCCAGGTACGAAGCGAAGCGTGGGGACGGCTACGGTTTCTGTGTGGACGCCGTCGCCTGGGATTGCAACCAGCGGATGTAAGACACTACTTTCCATCGGTCCTCCCGAGCAATCTGCGAAGCGTAGGAAGGCATGTTTGCCTGCCCGTAGGTGATGATGTGGAAGATCTGCCCGTCGCGCATGTCCACCGCCCTTTGGCTCAGAAGCGAGGCGGGTGGCGGAAAGCCTCGCTGCGCCACCGGGCCATCGCCGCGACCGCCAGCGCCGTGACAGGGCTGGCACATGGTGCTGAAGACGAACGCGCCTCGGTCGCGAGCGTGGCCGTCGGCGGAGGCGATCGGGTTGACAAGCTCGACCCCGGCCTGCACGGCGCCCTCGGGCGTCGCCTGGTAGTGCAACGGCATGAAGCCGCGGGGAATCGTGCCCTCGGGCGGTGTCTGCAGGGTCTTCCCGTCGCCGAACGCCTGGTTGGGAGCAAAGGCGTTGGAGCGCGGCGAGTGCGCCATGTCGGGAAAGTACTCGAAGTTGGGACGGCTCGGATCGGGGCGGAAGGCGAGGTTGAGCGCCACTGTCACGAGCAACGCAGCCAACAGCCCCACGTTCACGACGGACCGCTTCATGACCGCGCCTCCACACGCTCCTCGCTGTGCAGCGCTCTGAATCCCGCGAAGAGCTGTTCAACCCTCACCGCGTCGAAGACGGAGTCGGTCTCCTCGACCATGAGCACGAACCGGTCATCGGTCACGCGGGGATCCGGCATGACCGGCGCTCTGCCCGGGCGCAGCCCGGCCACTACCAGAAATGCGAGGAAGGTGCTGACGCCTGCGAACAGCACCATGACCTCGAACGTCACCGGCACGAAGGCGGGCAGCGAGTTCCAGGGCTTACCGCCGACGTTTATCGGCCAGGCTACGCTCGTGGTCCAGAACTCGAACCAAACCTTGAACACCGCTCCGAACAGCCCGAGGATCAGGCAGACGAACGCCAGACGCGATGGCGCCAAGCCCATGGCCCGGTCGAGCCCGTGCACCGGGTAGGGGGTGTAGACATCCAGGATCCTCAATCCGGCCTCGCGCGCCGCCCTGGTGGCGGCCAGGACGTCTTCCTCTCGCTCGAAGAATCCGAGCATCACCCTCCGGCTCATGCGTGCGTTCCTCCGGACAGCTTGTCGTGGGACACCACGGCCTTCACCTCACCGATGGCAATGACCGGCACCAGGCGAACGAAGAGCAGGAAGCAGGTGAAGAAGAGACCGAACGTTCCGAGGAGCGTGGCCACCTCGATGCAAGTCGGCCTGTAGCTCACCCAGCTCGACGGCAGGAAATCGTGGTGGAGCGACGTCACGATGATGACGAAACGCTCGAACCACATGCCGATGTTGACGAAGATGGAAATGACGAAGACCAAGACGAGATTCGATCGCACCCGGCGGAACCACAGGAGCTGCGGCACCAGCACGTTGCAGCTCACCATCGTCCAATACGCCCAGCACAGCGGCCCGGTGGCGCGGTTGAGAAACACGAACTGCTCGTACGGGTTGCTGGAATACAGTGCCATAAAGAACTCGGTCGCGTAGGACAGGCCGACGATCCCGCCCGTGGCGATGATGAGCTTGCACATGATGTCGACGTGCCGCGGCGTGATGTAATCCTCTAGTTGCATCGTCTTGCGGGCGACGATCATCAGGGTGAGAACCATCGCCATGCCGGAGAAGATCGCGCCGGCGACGAAGTAGGGGGGAAAGATCGTCGCGTGCCACCCGGGGATGAGTGAGGTCGCGAAGTCCCAGCTGACGATCGTATGCACGGAGACGACCAGCGGGGTGCCGAGCCCGGCGAGCAGGAGATAGACGACCTCGTAGCGTTGCCAGGTCCGGGTCGACCCGTTCCAACCCAGGCTCAGGATGCCGGCGATGCGGCGCCGCCATGGGGAGGCGGTGCGGTCTCGAATGGTGGCGAGGTCGGGGAGAAGTCCGACGTACCAGAAGGTCAGGGAGATCGTGAGGTAGGTCGCGATCGCGAAGAAGTCCCAGACCAGCGGGGAACGAAAATTGATCCAGAGAGAGCCTCGCGTGTTGGGATACGGGAACATCCAGTGCGCCAGCCACGGTCGGCCCATGTGGATGAGCGGAAAGATGCCGGCGCACATGACCGCGAAGATCGTCATCGCTTCCGCCGCGCGGTTCACCGACGTCCGCCAGCGCTGGCGGAACAAGAAGAGAATCGCCGAGATCAACGTGCCGGCGTGCCCGATGCCGATCCAGAACACGAAGTTCGTGATGTCGAAAGCCCAACCGACCGTGCGGTTTTCCCCCCAGGTGCCGATACCGGTCGAAATCTCGTAAGAAATCGCGGTCACGCCCAGGCCGAGCAGGCTGAGCGCGGCCAGGAAGCCCGCCCACCACAGCGCGGACGGCCGGGTCTCCATGGCGGCGCAGATGTCCCGCGTGACCTGGGCAACCGATTTGTCGCCGACGATGAGAGGCCGGCGGACCAGCCAGGCAACTTCAGCCATGAGATTTCTCCCCGTCCGTCTCGTCGCGGTTGCGCACGACGCGCAGGTAGTTCACCGATGGGCGCACGTTCATCTCCTCCAACACCCGGAACCGGCGCGGGTTGGCGACGGCGGCGGCCACGCGGCTGGACCGGTCGTTGAGATCGCCGAAGACGATCGCCCCGGCGGGACAGGTCTGCTGGCAGGCGGGTTGGATCGCACCATCGGCCACCGGCTGCCCGGCCTGCTTCGCCTCGATCTTCGCCTGTTGAATGCGCTGCACGCAAAAGCTGCACTTCTCCATGACGCCGCGGCTGCGCACCGCGACATCGGGGTTGAGCACCAGGTTGGCGAAGGGATCCTGATGGGGATAGTTGAACCAGTTGAAGCGGCGAGTCTTGTACGGGCAGTTGTTGGCGCAGTAGCGCGTACCGACGCAGCGATTGTAGACCTGCTCGTTCAGCCCCTCCTCGCTGTGCACGGTGGCGAGCACCGGGCAGACCGTTTCGCACGGCGCGTTCTCGCACTGCTGGCACAGCATGGGCTCGTAGACCACGTCGACCTCGGCCTGCGAGCCCGAGTAGTAACGGTCGATGCGGAGCCAATGCATTTCACGGTGTCGTCGCACCTCGTCGCGGCCGACCACCGGAATGTTGTTCTCCACCTGGCAGGCCACCACGCAGGCGGAGCAGCCGGTACACGCGGTGAGATCGATCGCCATGGCCCACCGGTGCCCGTTGTAGGGATGATCGTCTGGCCAGAGGTCCTCGGATTCGGCTTCCTCGCCTTCGCGCCCGGCCGCGGGGTTGCCTTGCCAGGCGGCGTAGGTGGTCTCCTGCACGACCGGCCGGCGCACCGAGCCGTTTGCGGCGAACATGTCGGGAACGGTGATGGTGTGGTGAGTCTGCGTGCAGGCGAGCGGGCGCGTGCGCCCCGTTTTTGCGATGCGAACCCCTTCACGCACGTAGCGGAGAACGCCGTCGGTCAGCTCGAGCGCCCCCGAGGCGTCGACACCGACGAGCCCGTCTCGTCCGACCGACGGCTCGGCATCCAGCCACCGCGGTCCGATCCCGGCGAAGCGCGCCGTACCTTTGCGCCCGTAGCCGAGCGCCACCGCGACTACGCCGTCGTGCTGCCCGGGCTGGACATAGGCGGGAAGCTCGAGGCTGCCGGCGCCGAAGTCGAGGCGCACGACGTCTCCTTCGGCCACGCCGAGAGCTGCCGCGGTTGCCGGCGCCAGGCACGCATAGTTGTCCCAGGCCACCTTGGAGATGGGATCAGGCAGCTCCTGGAGCCAAGGGTTCTCGGCGTGTTGCCCCGCGAGCATCGCCACTTTGGCGTAGAGAACCAACGACAGCCCTTCCGCCGCACCGGCCTTTGCCGGGGCGGCCGGCTTCACCGCGGAGACGTCGAAAGGCCGGGGCGAGAAACGGGCCGGCTCGACGGCGGCGACCCCGTCGTGCACGGCGCGGTCCCAGAAGCGCTGGAACGAGGTCTCCTGCGATTGCCGCGCAAAGATCCGGCTTCTCCAGCTCGCCTGGAAGATCTCGTAGGCGGGCGTGGGCCGGCCACGCCAAGTCGACAGTGTCTCGACCAGGCTGCGCGTTTGTCCCAGCGGCCGGATGACGGGTTGCGTGACGCTGATGATTCCCGCCACCGGCTCGGCGTCGCTCCACGACTCCAAGGGATGGTGGTCCGGGCACACGAAGTGAGCGTGGTCCGCCGTTTCGTCGCGATGCGAAGCGAAGCTGACCACCAGCGGCAGCTTGTCGAGGGCCGCAGCGATGTTCTCGCCGCCAGGGAGCTCGGACACCGGGTTGGCCGCGGCGATGAAGAGCGCCGCGACCTTGCCGGCCGAGATCTCCGACAGCAGCTCCTGCAGGGCGCGGTCGTTGCCCTGCTTCTGGTACGATGGTCGTTCGACGTCCAGCGTGTTGCCGTAGTTCTGGAGAATTTCGTTGGCGAAGTTGCACGCTACCTGGGTGGCGACATCCTGGCTCCCGCAGACGACGAGGCTGCGGCGACGCGCCTGCCATAGACGATCGGCCAGAGTCGCCAGCGCCGCGCTCAATTCGGGGTCCGCCGGGGGCGGCGACGAGAAGGTCAGCCCGGCCTTCTTCGCCAGCAGCCCCGCCAGATGCGACAGCGCCGGGCCGAGCTCACGCGGGGCAATGCGGATGCGCCGGTCGGCTTTGCTGCCGGTGACCGACAGCAGCGGCTCGATCTGGACGTGATAGGAGAAACGCGGCGGCTTCGCCTCGAGGTCGCGGCCCGCGCGCCAGGCCGCGGCGAACTCGACCGGCGCGATCCAGGTGCCGAGAAAGTCGGCGTCGAAGCTGGCGATGACCTCGGCACGATCGAAGAGGTAGCGGGGCAGGACGCGGGCGCCGTGCGTGCGCTCGTGGGCATCGAGGATGGCCGAGCAGGAGAGCGGGTCGTACACCACGTGGCGGCCATCGGCGAAGGAGCCGAGGAACCGATCGATCTCCGCACGGATCGTCGGACCGGTGATGGTCGAGGAGAGGAAGCGCACGGCGCCGCCGTTCTTGCTGATGGTAGCGATCCGTTCGCCGACAGCACGATCCACCTCCTCCCAGCTCGCGCGCTGGCCGCGATGCAGCGGAGAGCGCAAGCGATGGCTGTCGTACAGCCCCAGGATCGACGCCTGGCCCGCGGCGCACAAGGCGCCGCGCGAGAGCGGGTGCTCTGCATTGCCCTCGAGCTTGATCGGACGGCCGTCGCGGCTCTTCACCAGCATGCCGCAAGCCGCAGAGCAGCCGGCGCAGGTGGAGGCGTAGTACAGCGCATGCCCGGGGACGATTTCCTCGGGCGCGGAGAGGAACGGAATCGCCTCCTGTACCGGCGCGCGCGCACACGACGCGAGGAGCGCCCCGGCGGCGCCGAAACCGGCGGCCTTCAGAAATCCGCGGCGGGAGAGGAAGAGGTCGATTCCCTCGCGCCGCGCCGCGAACTCGTCGGGGCCTTCGGCCGCGGTGGCGGCGCCTCGCTCCTCCAGTGCTCTCCAGTACCTGTTTGCGCCCTCGGCGGACATGGATTCCTTCCTCAGTAATGGCACACCGCACAGTCGATCGACGCGTACACGGGGTGACCGGCGATCCCGGTGCGGTTCGCATCGCGGTGGCAGTTGACGCACCAGCCCATGGTGAGGTCGGCCACCTGCCGCATGCGTTCCATCGTCTCGACGGGCCCGTGGCAGGTCTGGCAAGCGACCCCCGCGGCCACGTGCGGCCGGTGATCGAAGTAGGCGAAGTCGGGCAGGTTGTGCACCTTCACCCAGGCGATCGGCCGCTGCGGCTTGGCTGGATCGCGCCGGAGATCGTCGTCGAGCCCGAGGGCGTCGTAGAGCTTGCGCAGCTCGGGCGCGATCACGCGCCGCGGCGGGCGGTTTTCCTTCGCCGCCAGCTCGTCCTCAGCGCGCACCGCCCCCAGCGGCGCGGTCACGAAGCGGTGGCAGTTCATGCACACGCTCGCCGCCGGAATGCCGGCGTGACGGCTGCGCTCGGCGCCGGAGTGGCAGTACTGACAGGAGATCTGCATCTCGCCCGCATGCAGGCGATGCGAGAAGCGGATCGGTTGCTCGGGCTCGTAGCCGCGCTGAATGCCGGGCAGGCGAATGGCCGTCAGCTTCGGAGTCAGCATGCCGAGGCTGAAGAGGAGACCGATGGCGAGGACGACGGTGGCAGTGCGGCTACGCACTTTCTGCCCCCAGCTGGCAAATCGGCGCGGGTCGCAGGATGCGCGCGAAATGGCGGCCGAATTCCCATAGATTGACTGCCGCAACCAGGGCCGCGAGGATCAGCAGCACCGGCGGCGTCGCAATCGTTGCCATGAGTGATTCCCGGAATTGGGTGACACCATGGTAGGTGCAGGTGAAGAACATCCCGTAGGTGAAGTTGCGCGCGTAGTTCGAGACCCGGAAGGAGAGAAGATTCCGGCCGCGGGCGACGAGGCCGACCTCGAGAAGGAGAATCGTCACGAAGAAGCAGGCACTGACGGCCCAAACGGCCTGGATGGCAATCAGCAGCAGCGCCGGCGGGGCCGCCATCTTGGCAGCGAGAGTCTCCGCTGCGAGCACGGAAATCGACAGCGCGCCGTGCGTGATGTTGTTTACCGGAGCCCAGCTGTCGATCTGCCATCGCAGGGTCGACGGGGTCCAGACGCGGCTGAAGCAGAATGCATAAACGAGAAGTCCGATCCCATTCAAGACGAGCAGGCCGCGCAGAACGCTCTCAGAGGGCTCCAGAAGGGCCTCGGACGTCAGCACGACCGACTGCAGCGCGACCGTCGTGAGGAAGGCGATCCCATTCACGCGTCCGAGCAAGGTCGTGCGACCGATGGCCGTGGCGACCCAGTACGCGTACAGGAGCGCCAGAATCCATCCCGCGAGGGTCAGCCCTTTGCCGACAAGCGGATGCGCGGGATGAATCACGCGAGCCAACACGTTTGTGCCGGCCACCCAGGTGCCGATGGCGAAATGGTCGACGGTCCATCCCCACAGCACCTCCGGGTCGCTTCTCAGCTGCAGAACGAACAGCACTGCGATGAAGGCGCACAAGGCCGCCAGCAGCCACGTCCCCGCCCGAAGGGTGTTTGCCGCGAGCTCAGGCCGGCCGAGGAAGTTCAGGAGGAAGGGTGCCGCGCCCAGAAGAAAT
>Ga0316624_10001076_pt1 | contig 10368 bp, 3 predicted proteins | sample OWC_Aug_N3_C1_D5_FD_207657 | JGI IMG/M metagenome (GOLD analysis project Ga0316624, IMG submission 207657) | Wetland soil microbial communities from Old Woman Creek delta, Ohio, United States - OWC_Aug_N3_C1_D5_A | ecosystem: Environmental > Terrestrial > Soil > Wetlands | place: USA: Ohio...
ATCTGCCAGCATAGATGATGCTTGGATATCCGTTGTATGTGCCACCTATGAAATGAACGTAGTTTCCTTCAAGTCCTAATGATCCTCCTATAAGCCCTCCGAGGGTGTCTTGTCGTCTCCAGACTACATGCGCGCTTTGTGGTCCTTGGACGTAGGGGATGTAGTTGTAGTTGCTCATGTACGTGTTCGTGTCTGTTGGCCAGTCGGGTCCACCTCCAACGATGCCAGTTGCAGGATAGTTGCCAAGAATCGGCCACCACTCTCTTCTTTCTATTGAGACCGGGCGTGTCCAGTAGTCGGTTGGTAGTGGGGAGCCGGGCCAAGCTGGGACTATAGCTTCTTGTACGACGATGTCTCGTGGTCCATCAGATGAGGGTTTGTAGTACACTGATTGCTGAGCGCTTAGGTTTCCTGCAAAGGCTGCGTATGAAGTGTAGTTGCCCGCCGGATAGTATGCGCCAAGAAAGTCGAACTTGATCTTCCATGTGCCAATCTGGTCCATTGTGTATTCAAACCAGGCTGTTGAATCTCCGAAGTAGCTGGATAATGGTCCGACTGTGTCTGTGGTTCCATCTGGCTTGGTGAAGGTTACTTTGAATGCATCTTTGAAGTATCGTGCAACGTGAGTTGGTGGTTGCAGCCACAAATTAACCAGCAAAGATTGACCGAGCCCTATAGGTGAAGGCCTATAGCTCATGTGGGATATTGTCTCTAGTGGAACGTCGGGAGTAACGCCTGCGGGAAGAGGAAGCGAACCTCCGTCTCTAATGTTTGTTTGTGCTCCAACTTGCATGATTGATAGTAGACTTGCTGTCATTAACAGAGTCATGACTATTGTTGCCGTTTTTGCATTAGTTCTCATTTTATTCATTTTCTTTTCTCCAATGGTTTGTCAGAGCTCAGAATTGCTCTGTAAAGATTATTTATGGATTTGTTTCGCCACTTAAGACTTTCCCGTGAAGGGATTGTGCGGTGTCTCCTTGAAAACAAACCAACACCTACTCCTGGGCAATGTCGTGGATAGAATAGCTGGGAAAAACCACGTTCTCGCAGCACTATAGGTCTGGCCATCACAGTTCTTACCAGTGCGTAATTTTGCCATATTTTGTCCTCCTAACCAGCAATCTCAGAGCCAACTCTCATATCGACAGATTAAAATGGCTTGAGAACCGCTGGATATCTTGATGAAAGATAAGACAACTTCAACTGGGCAGGTCGAAATCTCGGTAATTCTACCATCATACAATGAAGCTAGCCTGATGGAAAACACAGTTGAAAAAGTAATTGGGGCGATTGAAGAAATCACTCCTTCATACGAAATCATAATTGCCCAAGACGGCAGCACCGATGGAGGAGAAAAAGTTGGAGATTCGCTTGCTTGCAGATTCCCCTTTGTAACTCATCTTTACAGCAAGAAACGGCTCGGAAGAGGCGCAGCCTTAAAAAATGCATTCAAGAATTCTCATGGCAGTATAATGGTCTACATGGACATGGATTTAGCAACAGACCTTAGATGCCTTAGATCGCTCGTGGATGCCATTGCCGTAGAAAAGTATGATTTTGCAGTAGGCTCGCGCATGCTTCCGGAAAGTATGGTTGAAAGAAGCCTGAGAAGACAACTGGCGTCCCGGTTTTACAATCTCCTCGTTCGAATCATGTTAGGCTCAAAGATTAAGGACCATCAGTGCGGATTCAAGGCTTTTGGCCGCCAACCTACGCTGCTAATACTTGACGAGGTGGCAGCGCGACACTGGTTCTTTGACACCGAGATTCTAGTAAGAGCTGCCAGAAAAGACTATAGAATAAAGGAACTGCCCGTTTGTTGGAAGAGTGACGGCAAGACGAAGGTAAATTCTGTGCGTGACACATATAGAATGGGGCGCTCAGTTTTTGAGCTGTGGTGGCACCTAAGAAAAGGACAGTAAAGAAAGGTACTTATTTGAATTCTCCGCAAACACATTTTTCAACGAATAGCCTGATAATGAGGTCTGCAATATCAATGACGTCTATTTCTTAAGCGTGTTGGGAGACTACATCGTCCGTACCTGTTTAATTTTGGAATAACGGCAAATCGGATTTTGAAACTGATAGTTGCTTTACGACTTTTCCCTGATATTACAGACAACTACTAGCGCGCGCTCGACAACTGAATCGAGATAAAACATATGGAAAAGAGTACGTCATAGAATAGCTGTTAAGGTCCCAAAAAAGGGGAAGGTTGATCGGGTTGTTTGTTGGTTACTTTTTCCTGTAAAGCACGAGCCCAACTAATGCAACTGCGACAATGACTGCGATTGCTGCGCCAGCGATTGCCATTGTGTAGTCTATGGGTGCAGCTTGCTCTGGAATCGTGATCTGGGCGGGTGCTGGTCCAACTGAGAGCCTTGTTTCAGCCCATGAGCTGCCGTATGAGTCATCTCCCGCGAAGGTAGCGGTGATTGTGTAGAATCCCTCGTTTGGCGGGGTCCATTCGTAACCGAATGCGCCGCTGACGTCGCTTGTGGTTGTGCCAATGTTGATTACGCTGCCATCTGATCCGACTGCTAGCAGTAGAACTGGTACTCCGGTCACCGTGATGTTGTGGGTTAGGCCGTCAACTGGGTGCTGCAAGTGTAGATATGCCATATAGGTTTCCATCGAGTCTTTGGATACGCATGGTGTGCCTGGTTGGGCTGGGGATTGATCGAGGACGGTGCCCTGTATGACTACGCTTGTGCCTTTTGCCACTGTTGTTTGTGGGGTTGTGACTGTTGTGGCGCTTTTGCCTTTGCCGAAAACGTACATGTAGCCGTCGTAGCCGTTGGAGGCTGTTAGGTAGCCGTCGGCGACAGCGCCTGGAGCCATGGTACCCGGTATGGCCCATATGCCTTCACCGTTTGTTGCGTTGATGGCGTGGAGTCTCAAGCCTCTCATGATGGGCTCGCTGGGAGAGTGTTCAGTGTTGTATGTGTAGATTACTCCGTCAGCGATGGTTGTAGTGCCGGTGAACCAGGGGTCGTTGTCTCCAAAGGGAGTTTCGTAGGGGAATTCGGCTTTGTCTTTGTACCACCAGGAGATTTTTCCGGTAGCCCAGTTGTATCCGACTACGCCGTCGTATTGGTTGCTGATTATGTTGCCGCCGTATGATTGCACGCCGTAGCATCCGAATGTGCCCCAGGGCCAGCTTGTTAACTCGTTTGTCCACAGTTCTTGCCCCGTTCGCAGATCCCAGCAGTGCCAGTGTCCGTCGTTCAGGCGAACGGCGTATTTCCCATGGTCGGCTACTGCGGTGCTTCCGCTGAAGAAGCCGCCAAGGCCTGTGCTTGTGTCGGTGGTGATGTTCCATAGCAGTTGTCCTGTTGTTAGGCTTGCGCCCATTATTCTTTGGCCATATGCAACTCCGACGCTGGAGGGACTGATTGAAGCGGTGCTGACTGCGACGCCTGCTTCGTAATCAACGGTGCCTAGGCTGCTGAATGGCCATGAGACGTTGGTCAAGACGCTTAGTCTGAAGTTGCCGAGGCCGAAGCCTGATCGGTCTCCGGCTATTGTCCAGTTAATCAACCGGTACTGTGCGTTTGCGCCACTGCCGAGGGTCTGCACGGTTAAGAAGTATGGCCAGTCGTAGGATGCGTAGTACGTGCCGGTCGTCAATGGTGCGATTGAAATGTTGAAATCGACGTCTCCGGCCCACGGTTGGTAGACGATTAGTCTTCCACCGCCTACGTACATGAGTTCGCCTCTCGATCGTCCGCTGCTTGCTGTTTCGCCTGGTACTGTTGTTGTCTCTCTTTCGCTGTAAAGAATCATGTTGGGTACTTGGGTGATGCCGGTCTTTTCCCAGTATATCTCGCCGGTTCGTAGGTCGTAGCATTGCCAAACGCTTTGCGTTACGCCGTCAAACACTTTGGTCACGCTTTGGTAGCATCTACCAGCATAGACGATGCTTGGGCCTCCTCCACCGCCGGTGAAGGATGCTGTTCCCAGGGTTCCTCCTGCGAGTCCGCTTATGGTTCCTTGTCGTTTCCAGACTATGTGTGCGCTCTTGGGTCCTTGAGTGTACGGAGTGTAGCCGTAGTTGCTCATGTATGTGTTTGTGTCAGCTGGCCAAACTGATGATGAGACTCCTCTTCCTATGCCTGCTACGATGCCGGTTCCTGGGTAGTTGCCGAGGATGGGCCACCATTCTCTGTTTTCGGGTGAAACTGGGCGTGTCCAGTAGTCGGTTGGCAATGCGGATCCGGGCCATGAGAGTGCTACGTTTTGCTGGACTACTAGATCGTATGGTCCATCTGAGTCAGGTTTGTAGTATATTGAAAGAGGGGCGTTGAGCACTTGTCCGCCGTAGTACGAGTCAGCTGGGACGGTGTAGTTTCCTGCGGGGAATAGGCCTCCTGGGAAGTCATACTGTATTTTCCATGTGCCTATTTGGTCTACGGTGTATTCGAAGAATGCTGTTGTGTCTCCGAGGAAGCAGTCCATTGGTCCGATTGTGTCTTTGGTTCCGTCTGGCTTTGTGAGTGTTACGGTGTAGCCTCTGAAGAACCTTGAAACATGGATTGGGGGTTGAAGCCACATGTTGACCAGCAGTGGCTGACCAACACCTATCGGGTTAGGCCTGAAGCTCATGTGAGCGACAGTGTCGTACGAAACGTCAGGTGTGACACCGGATGAGAGTGGAACGGAACCTCCGTCGCGCAGATTTGTTAGATTTGTTTGGGCTGTGGCAGGACTTGCCATCAGAGTGATTGAAGCCATCAAAAGAACGATAGCGATTATCGAAGTTGTTGTTGCTTTATCTTTCTTCATTTTCTTTTTTCCTTTAAGTTTGTTGAAGCTCGGAAAGAGCTTCATAAAAAGCTATGTGTGCTTATGGAACGGTATTTAAGATTTGTTCCTTGAAAGTTATTGGGAGTACCTTGTCGTGTTTGAGCAGAATCAGAGGCAACACTGCGAAGAGCGCGTCCTATTCAAACCATTGAATAGGGAATGAGTACATACTAAAAAGGAGTTTTCTCGATGAGATTTGGCCCTGCCCGAACTGCGGACACGAAAACCCTGCAGAAGCAACAATATGTAAGAATTGTGGCGCACTAAGGGACGATGGCGTCGAGGATTATAGTGACAATTGAAATTCAGAAGATCTGTTCTTCGATGACGAATACTTGTAATCTTGGGCAGGCGGAAAACGTGAGACCGTTTTATAGAAGACGAATTTCGACGTTACTTATCTTATGGATAAGAAAAGGGAAGTTGATTTTGGTGTTGGTATACTTTACTTTTTCTTGACTACGAGGATTCCGACTATGGCAACTGCAACTATGACTGCGACGAATCCGATGATGAGTGTCATCGTGTAATCTATGGGCTGCATCTGCTCCGGAATGTTGATTTCTTCAGCTGCGGGTCCTACCGATAGTCCAGTGGCTGCAGATGATGTGCCATAGGAGGCGTCACCTGCGAATGAGGCAACGATGGTGTAGGTGCCTTCGTCTGGCGGACTCCACGCTTTGCTGAAAGTGCCGTAGAAGCCATTGGTTGTGACAATGCCGATGTCGATGACTGTGTTGTCTGAACCGATGGCTGTCAGTGTTACTGGAACGCCTATTACGGATGCTGGATTTGGTCCTTGGTTGTGCAGGTAGTACATATACGCATTCATGGATTCTGCTGATACGCATGGTGTGCCTAGTTGAGCTGGTGACTGATCGAGAACCGTGCCCTGTATCAGAACACTTTTGCCTTTTGTCACTGTTGTCTGCGGGGCAGTTACTGTCGTAGTGCTCTTGCCCTTACCGAACACATACATAACACTGTCTACGCCGTTGGCGAAAGCCAAATATCCGTCTGCAATGGCTCCCGCGAACGATCGACCGCCTGCGACCTCAGATCCAGAAAAGTTCCAGAGCTGTTGGCCTGTGAATACGTTTAAGCAGTAAAGCTTTAGACCTCTTGTTGTTGGCTGGCTTTGGGTGTGCTCCATAGCGTAAACATACACTTTCCCGTCGGCAACTTGCATGCCGCCGTGGAAAACGTATTCTGCGCTGCCGATACTTGTTTGGTATCCGGTTTCAAATTGGTAGGGGGTGTAGGCGTGGAATGTCCATTCGATTTTGCCTGTGGTCTCGTTGATGGCATGGTAACCGTCGTAAGAATCGCAGAAGTAGAGTCCGTAAGCTGATGCTACGTGGTATCCTCCAAAGCATCCCCAGGGGTAGCTCAGTGGTGTTGACCATTTCACGTTTCCGGTGTACAAGTCCCAGGCTTTGATTTCGCCAGTAATCATTCGGTTAATGATCACGCCATTGTCTGCGACCGCGTCGTTTGTGCTGAAGAACTGCTCGTGACCGTCAGGTGCTGTGGTTGTAACGTTCCACATGACTTGTCCTGTTCGAATGTTGATGCCTGCTAGTCGTTGCCCTATTGACACTCCTGTTCCGCTTACCGTACCTGGTGGATTTTCTGATGTCTGATAAACGGCTACGCCAATGTTGAAATCAATCGTTGATGGCAAGCTGCTGATTGGCCAACTGATGTTGCTGATGACTCTAGTGCCTGTGCTTGTGGTTAAGTTGGCGAGGGCGCCGTTTGTAGTCCAGTTTATCAGGCGATAGCGGTTAGCACCTGCTGCAGCTCCAAGGTCTTGAACACTTAAAGCGTATTCATGTAGATAATAGGTGCCTGTAGTAAGAGGAGATATTGACACGTTAGTAGTTACTGCGCCGTTCCATGGATCATATTTTATCATGCGACCGCCACCTATGTAAAGAAGCTCCACTGCCAGTCCTCGCATGTTTGCCTCTTCGCCGATTACTGCTGTTGAAGTTCTTTGGGTGTAAGTGATAGTCGTTGGAGTTTGAGTGATCCCTGTCTTTTCCCAATATATCTCACCAGTTCGCAGATCATAGCATTGCCAAACGCTTTGCGTCACTCCGTCGAACACTTTCGTAACGGTTTGGTAGCACATGCCAGCGCAAATTATGTCGGGATAGCCAGGGTTATCCCGCAGGTTTATGGTTCCAAAAACGCCTCCGATAAGGCCGCCTATTCCGCCTTGCCGTTTCCATACTAAGTGTGAACTGTTAGGCGCCTGAACGTATGGCACGAAGCTGTATGGGCTGCTCCAATAGGGATTGGTGTTCGGATAGAGTTTGTCCCAGTAACCGGTTTCGCCATTTGTGTAGATTGCTGGTCCGTAACCGGTGGCAGGATAGTTGCCTAAAAGTTTCCACCATTCTCTGTTGTCCACTGACACGGGTCTTGTCCAGTAGTCAGTTGGCAACGGTGCTGCGGGCCATGCAGGCACCATATCTTGTTGTACTATGAGTACTTGTTCTTTTGTGGCTGAAGGTTTGTAGTATGCTGAGTTGAGGTTTGTTCCTGATGTGTTTGCTACGATTACTCCGGCAACGTATCGGCCTGCAGGGTAGTACATGCCGAGGAAGTCGAGTTTCAGTGTGTAGTTTCCGACTTGGTCGGGTACGTAGGTGAACCATGCTGTTGCGTCGCCTTGGTAAGATGACAATGGTCCTATGACTTCTTTGGTTCCATCAGGTTTTGTGACAGTGACCTGAAAGGCGTTTTCAAGGTTTCGCGCTATGTTGATGGGCGGTTGCATCCAAACGTTGACTAGTAAGGGCTGCCCGAGGCCTATGGGGTTGGGCGAAAAGCTGAGATAGGGGATGCTTTCGATGGTGATGCTAGGGGTAGCTCCTGAGGGTAAAGGTCCGGCTATTGGTTGTTGTGCAGCGAGCTGAGCATTAGCTGGTACTGTTGCCACAACTGTAACAGAAGCGAATATCAACATCAAAGTAATTGCGATTGTATTTGCCATTTTTCTTGATGAATTCATTTTTTTCTTTTCTCCCTAAATTTTGTCGCGAAGCTTGGAAGAAACTTCGCAACAGACAGGTATTCTCCAGTTTGGTTTTTAAGCTTTGTTTGAAGGTTGACCACTTAGTACATCAAAAAATAAAAAGGGGAATTGAGTTCTGGCTATGTTCTGTAATAGACTATCTTTTTCGAAGTATTAGTACAGCTGCGGCTACCGCAATGACAACAACAATCATTATCGCGATTCCAACACCCAGTATCGTCATGGTGTAGTCTGGTGGCGTTACTTGCTCTGGAAACACAATCTTCTCGGTTGCTGGACCAACTGCTAGCGCAGTTGAGGCAGCGGAACTACCGTAGGATTCGTCTCCTGCGAATGAAGCGATTATCTCGTACTTGTCTTCTTTCGGTGGAGCCCATGTTGCGCTGAATGTGCCGTAGTAGCCGTTTGTTGTGACGGTTCCTATGTCAACTACTGTGCCATCAGAGCCGATTGCGGTCAGAGTCACTGGAACGCCTGTTACAGTCTGGTTTTGCCATAGTCCATTTTGAGACATCTGCAAGTGTAAGTACTCCATTTGCTGAGCCATTGATTCTTTGGATACGCATGGTGTGTCAGGTTGAGCGGGGGATAGGTCGAGCACCGTGCCTTTTATGACAATGCTGTTTCCTAGTGGCATTACAACGTCAGGTGCCGTTACTGTCGTGGCGCTTTTGCCTTTGCCAAAAACGTACATGTAGCCGGTGTATGAGTCGGTGGCTGTCATGTAGCCGTCAGCGATAACGCCGCTGGACATTGGGTGCTGTATTTTCCAGATGCACTCGCCTGTGGTGATGTTGATGCAGTGTAGCGACCATCCTCTTGTCAATGGGTAGGTGGCTGAGTGTTCAGCGTTTGCTATGTACATCTTGCCATCAGCGATTTTTCCGCCACTGTTGAAACAATACACCGTTGTACCGTTTTCTCCTGTGTATGGAGCTTCGTATTGGCTACCAGCTGGCGCCTCGTACTTCCAGACTATTTTGCCGGTTTCCCAGTCAATAGCGTAAACACCAGAGTAGGCATTTCGGAATATCATACCATAAGCGGATTGTATAGCATAAGCTCCGAAGCCAGAGGAATCCCATGGATAATCCGACATCTCGCTCTCCCACGCTTGTCTTCCAGATAGGAGGTCGAAAGCTACGAAGTATCCTTGCTGCGAACTAAAAGCAACTTTTCCGTGATCAGCAACCGCACATGACCCACTGTAAAGCGTCTCGTCGACAGTAGTGTTCCAGGTACTCGCGCCTGTCATCGCGTTGAAACCTCGTATTGTTGTTCCTGCATAAGCCCCAGCTATAGTGAAGCCAGAAACTGAAGCGCCCAAGCCTACGTTCCAATCGATAAGAGCGGGTAGGCTGCTGGTTGCGTAGGTTGTGTTGCTTATGATTCTCTGGGTAAAGTTGGTGGCGGTTCCGAAGACGGTCCAATTGATGAAGCGGTATCTGTTTGCGCCTGCGGAAGAACCAAGGTCTTGCATAGCGTAATAGAACCCATTCTTGTAGTAGGTGCCTGCGGTGCCTGTCAGTGGAGAAAGCGAGTAATTGCCGCTTACAGCTCCAGTCAATGGATTAATCTTCAGCAGTCGTCCGTTGCTTGTAGTTATGAGCTCAGGGTTCTGGATCTTGCTTTCACCTGGCGCAGTTCCTGCTGTACCGCCCACCGGCGATGCGGGTGAAATCCAATTCGGCGCTAGAATGTTGTATGAAACATAGCTGGGCGTGATGCCGTTGAATGGCGCTGCTGTGGGAATCATGTAGTACATTTCTCCCGTACGCAAGTCATAGCAGACTGCGCAACTGAGAAATGAACCATTATACCATTGGACTGTTTGTGTTGCGTAAGCTCTTCCCTGATATACTAGGGTGGGGTTGGTGGCGCTACCAGTTGTTGCGAGTGTCATGTCAGGTCCTGCGAAGCCTGCGAGGTTATCTTGTCGTTGCCATACTATGTGGGCGCTGTTTGGTCCTTGGACCCATGGATGAAAGCCATACCGAGGACCCTCTTCTGGGTTCGTGCCGGGATAGAGTTCGTCCCAAATAGGCAGTTGCGAGTTGAAGTAGCCGGTACCTGGATAGTTGCCTGCCATTTGCCACCATTCTCTGTTTTCATTCGCTATTAGAGGACGCGTCCAGTAGTCAGTCGGCAAAGGTAGTTCAGGCCATGAACGCACAATCGTTTCTGTTACGGTGAGCGTTTGCTCCGGAGTAGAGCTGGGCTGATAGTAGGCTGCTTCGATGTATGCGACCCCTCTAAACTGCTGACCTCCAGTGTCAACTGTGCCAGCGTCAGCTCTGGTATCGTAAACTACACCGTCGAAGTAGTATCCGTCGGGGAAGTACGTTCCGAGAAAGTCAAACTTTAGTTTCCATTCACCGGTTTGGCTACCAACGTATTCTAACCATGCTGTTCCGTCTGCAAGGAATGAGTCCATTTTGATTACGTCTTTGGTTCCGTCTGGCTTTGTGATTGTCAGTGTGTAATCCGCATGCTTTCGCTCAACGTGAAGACCT
>Ga0316624_10001078_pt1 | contig 10364 bp, 9 predicted proteins | sample OWC_Aug_N3_C1_D5_FD_207657 | JGI IMG/M metagenome (GOLD analysis project Ga0316624, IMG submission 207657) | Wetland soil microbial communities from Old Woman Creek delta, Ohio, United States - OWC_Aug_N3_C1_D5_A | ecosystem: Environmental > Terrestrial > Soil > Wetlands | place: USA: Ohio...
GCTTCCGCGTCGTCGCGCGCGAGGCGCGCGGCCTCGCCTTCGGTGCCCGACAACAGGCCGCGGAAGCGCTTGCGGCCGTCAATCGGCACTTCCATCTCGATGCGGGCGAAGTGGCCGGCAAAGCGGTCGAAGTCCGACTTGCGCACCAGCGGCCGATCGATGCCAGGCGAGGAAATTTCCAGCCGATAGGCGCGGTCGATCAGGTCGGCTACGTCCAGCACCGGCGAGAGTGCCCGCGACACAATTTCGCAATCCTCGACCGTCATGCTGCCGTCCGGCCGCTCCGCCATGATCTGCACGGTGCAGCCGTCGGCGCCCGATACTTTCACCCGCACCAGCCGGTAGCCGAGCTGCTCGATCACCGGTTCGGCGACATTGGCGACGCGGGCCGACAGGCCCGGCTCCGCGATCAGCCGCGGTTCGGTCTCGTGCGGAGCGGCTTGCGCCGCATTGATGCTCAGCTCTGGGCTTTCGGCCATTTCGGTAACAAAAAAGAGCGGGCCCCAGGGGACCCACTCTCAAAACCCGGTCGGTTATGAGGGTGTCTTAATTTCAAGCGGAATATAGCGAATTTCCGGTCCCTTGCAAGGGTGGAGCGTCGTCCGGCGGCTAACCCTTCCTTCAGAATCTGCCCTTAAATTCCGTTAAAGCCGCCGCTCCAAGCGAAATTCAAAGGTCATTCTGCAGGTTGTGTGCAATGGGTGTTCCCGCCTCGCTGCTTCCCGAGTTGGAAGATGTCGTTCAGCATGGCTCGGCGGAGAAGCGTGCCGAAACCTTGCGGCGCATCACCACCTTGTTCCTCGACGGCGCCCCGGTATTCAGCGCGGAACACGTCGCGCTATTCGACGACGTCATCGGCTGCCTGATCGAGGAGATCGAGGCCAAGGCGCTGGCTGAGCTCGCCCGCCGGATTGCGCCGGTGCCCAATGCGCCGTCCGGCGTGGTGCGCAGCTTGGCCGAGAACGACGATATTGCGGTGGCCGGTCCGGTGCTCAAGCAGGGTCGACTCGGCGAGCCCGAACTCATGCAGATCGCCGAGAACAAGAGCCAGGCTCATCTGCTGGCGCTGTCGGAACGGGCAGGGCTGAGCGAAGCGGTGGCCGACATCATCGTGACGCGCGGCGACCGCGACGTGGCGCGCTCGATCGCCACCAACAGCCAAGCCAAATTATCGGAAAATGCGTTCACCAATCTGGTCAAGCGCGCCGAGAAGGACGGTGTGCTGGCCGAGAAGGTGGGCCTGCGCACCGACATTCCGCCGCGCCTGTTCCGCCAGCTTCTCATGCGGGCGAGCGACGTGGTGCAGAAGCGCCTGCTGGCGCAAGCCAAGCCCGACACCCAGGCCGAGATTCGGCGCATTCTTGCGAAGGTCACCGACGAGGTTGCCGCCCGCGCGGCACCGCGCAATTACACCGCCGCGCTCGCCGCTGTGCGTGCACTGCATAAGGAGCGCAAGCTCACCGAGGCCGACATCGCCGAATTCGCCAAGACCGGCAAATACGAGGAGACCATCGCCGCGCTCGCCACGGTCTGCGCGGTGCCGGTCGAGGTAGTCGACCGGCTGATGAGCGGCGAGCGCGCCGACCCGGTGCTGATCCTGGCGCGCGCCGCCGGCTTCGGCTGGACGACAGTGCGCGAGATCATGAACGCGCGGCCCGGCCCCAAGCCGTCGAGCCAGACGCTCGACACCGCCAACGAGAATTTCGAGCGGCTGACCGCGGCCACTGCCCAGCGCGTGGTGCGCTTCTGGCAGGTAAGACAAGGCACCGGCGAATAATTACGTCTTGCGAAACGTGAAATAGGCCGGCGCGCGGCCTTCGCGCTTGGCCTTTGCTTCGTAGCGCGTGCCGGCGAAGCCTTCCCACGGCTTGCGCCAGTCGGCGGCGCGCTCGGCGGTCCACACGAAAACCTGCGAGCGCAGCACGCGCGCCAGCGCCCAGGCCGCGTAGTCGGCGATGTCGGTGGCGAAGCGCAACTCGCCGCCGCTTTCAACGATGCGCGCCAGTCGCTTGAGGTTTTCGTCCTGGATGAAGCGCCGCTTCCAATGCCGACGCTTCGGCCAGGGATCGGGATAGAGCAGATCGATGCGCGCGAGCGCCGCGTCTGGGAGCCAGTCGATGAGTTCGCTGGCGTCGCCGAAATGTAGCCGGATGTTGGAGAGCTTTTGCTCGTCGATAGCGGCAAGCGCTTTGGCGATGGCGTTGACGAAAGCGTCCGAGCCGATGAAGCCGAATTGAGGATTGGCCTTAGCTTGCGCGATCAGGTGCTCGGCGCCACCAAAGCCGATCTCCAGCCGCACCTCGCTTGGCGCATGCGGAAACAGCGTGCGCAGATCGGCCGGCGGCGGTTGGGTGAGATCGAGCGCGAGGCGCGGCAGCAAGGTGTCGAACAGCGCCGCCTGCCGCGGCTTGAGCGCATGCCCTTTGCGCCGGCCGAAAAAGGCGCGCGGAGTTTCTGATGATTCGGGAGCTCGACTCATATTCCGCTCATTCCCGCGCAAGCGGGAATCCAAGGCCGCAAGTATAGAGACAGCCATCGTCTGGGTCCCCGCTTTCGCGGGGACGAGCGGAGGATGATTCTTACTTCACCGCGCGCTTGATGGCGTCGGCGAGGTCGGTCTTCTCCCAGGAGAAGCCGCCATCCTTGTCGGGCGGGCGGCCGAAATGGCCGTAGGCCGCGGTGCGCCGGTAGATCGGCCGGTTGAGCTTGAGCGTGCGGCGGATATTGGTCGGCGTCAGCCGGAACAGTTCGGGCAGAAGTTTTTCCAGCTTGGTTTCGGCCACCTTGCCGGTGCCATGGGTGTCGATCAGCACCGACATCGGATCCGCCACGCCGATTGCGTAGGCGATCTGGATGGTGCAGCGCTCGGCGACGCCGGCGGCCACCACGTTCTTGGCGAGATAGCGCGCCGCGTAAGCCGCTGAGCGGTCGACCTTGGTCGGGTCTTTGCCGGAAAAGGCGCCGCCGCCGTGCGGCGCATAACCGCCATAGGTATCGACGATGATCTTGCGGCCGGTCAGCCCGCAGTCCCCATCGGGGCCGCCGATCACGAAATTGCCGGTCGGGTTGACCAGGAAGTCGGACGGCCGCTTTGGCATCCAGCCTTTCGGCAGCGCCGATTCGACCGCGTCGGAAATCATCTCCTTGATCAGCCCGGGCGTGTATTTCCTGCCATTGCGGCTATGCGCCTTGTGCTGGGTCGAAACCACGACCTTGGTGCAGCCGACGGGCTGGCCGTTGACATATTTTACGGTGACCTGGCTCTTGGCGTCTGGCTGCAGATCGGCGAGCTGGCCGGCGCGGCGCTTCTCCGACAGGACCTTCAGGATCTTGTGCGCGAAATAAATCGGCGCCGGCATGAACGAGTTCTTCTCGTAGACCTCGCTCTCAGTGCAGGCGAAGCCGAACATCATGCCTTGGTCGCCGGCGCCTTCTTCCTCACCGGTCTTTTTCTTCTTGGCATCGACGCCCATAGCGATGTCGGGCGATTGGCCGTGCAGCAGCACCTCGACATCGGCGCCGTAATTGGAAAAGCCGTCCTGGTCGTAGCCGATGTCCTTGACTACGTCGCGCGCGATCTGCGCGATCAGCTCGCGGTTCACCACCGCCTTGTCGCCGTGCTTGTGGAAGAACGGCGCCTGGCCGCGGCCCTCGCCGGCGATCACGATCTTGTTCGTGGTGGTCAGCGTCTCGCAGCCGAGCCGCGAGTTCACTTTGCTGTCGTCGGCAATGCCGAGCTTGATGTCGTTCTCCAGAAACGCATCGAGCACGGCGTCCGAAATCTGGTCACACACCTTGTCCGGATGACCTTCGGAAACCGATTCGCTGGTGAACAGAAAATTGGTGTGCGCCACAGAAACTCCTCCCCGCGCGCGTCTTCAGGACACGCGCCGTTACACGTCGAGGCTGTTTCTTGCAGTGGAGGGCGGCGAGGTCAAGATGCGGGCCGCGGTGGGCAGCGGCCGCGGGCGGCGGTGGGACCGCCGCGCAAGTTTCATTCCTCGCCCGCGATCTGCTCGACCAGATCGACGATGCGCCGGCGCAACTTGCTGTTCTTGATGCGCATGAAGGCCTTGGTCAGGGACAGGCCGTCCGACGTGGCGAGAAAGTCGGATACGTAAGCCGGCGAGGGCGCTTCGGTCATGCCGCTGGCGTGATGGCCCCCGACATGCGGCGCGCCTTCGAAGAAAAACGAAACCGGGACCTGCAGGATGTGGGCGATCTGCTGCAACCGGCTGGCGCCGATACGGTTGGTGCCCTTCTCGTATTTTTGCACTTGCTGAAACGTCAGGCCGAGCGCATCCCCGAGTTTCTCTTGGCTCATGCTCAACATCATCCGGCGCATTCGCACGCGCGAACCGACATGTTTGTCGATCGGATTTGGGGCCTTTTTAGCCATAAATATCTCCTATGCGACTATTCCAATTCGTAATGTCACATTTAAATGCATTTATGCAATCCATCATTTCATATTGATCAACAACTAGCGTCAAAGAAGAGTGAAACTTACCTATAGTTTTCGGGGCTTTTTGGCGTTGTGCACAAAGTACGGGACGAAAAGTAGCAGGCAACCACAACCTAGCAGTTCCCGGTTGTTCAATCTATAGCTGCAATCGTTTCCGCGCCACGCCAATCAGGCCGGCCGCCAGCAATAGAATCAAAACGTAGTTGCCGAACCTCACATAGACGGTCGGCGCGGCAGCGCGCGGCAGGCGCGCATCGAGCACGCCTTCGGCGCCGAGCGGTAGCGCGTTCACGATGCGGCCGACCGGATCGATGACTGCCGAGATACCGGTGTTGGCGGCGCGCGCCAGCGGCAAACCTTCGGCGATGGCGAGCGCGCGCGCCTGCTGGAAATGTTGATAGGGTCCGGTGCTAATGCCGAACCAACCGTCATTGGTGACATTGACCAGCCAGCCCGGCCGTTCGCCGCGCGGCACTGCGGCGCCCGGAAAAATCGCCTCGTAGCAGATCAACGGCAACATATTGGGCGCGCCGGGAACATCCATCGCGCGCCGGCGGTCGCCGGACAGGAAGCCGCCGACAACCTTGGTGAGCTGGCGCAAGCCGATGCTTTCGAGCAGCGGCTGGAACGGCAAATATTCGCCGAACGGCACCAGGTGCACCTTGTCGTAGATGCCGCGGATCGAGCCGTCGGGATCGATCACATAGATCGAATTGTAGGCGCGCACCTCGCGCGAGCCGGCTGCTTGCGGCGCGACGCGCACGGCGCCGGTGATCAGCTCGGTGTTCGGCTTGATCAAGGCGACGATCTTCGCCAGTTCCTCCGGTTCGCGCGTGAGGAAGAAGGGGAACGACGATTCCGGCCAGATCAGATGCGTGACGTCATGTATGCCGTTCGATTGCGGTCCGGTGGCGCGGTCGGACAGCGCCAAATAGCGCGCCATGATCTTGTCTTTGTCGGCGTAGTTGAATTTTTCGTCCTGCTGCAGATTGGCCTGCATGATGCGCAGCTTAACGCCGCTGACGTAAGCCGTCGGATGCGTACGCAACCTGGCCAAACCGAAGCCCATCATTGCCGCTAAAATCACGAGCGCGGCAATCGGCGCGCGGTAGGGATGCGGCGTGTCCTTCGGATCGTCGGCGAGCACTGCCGGACTTGCGAAGATCGCGATGCTCAGGAAGGTGAGGCCCCAGATGCCGACCAATGAGACGCTTTGCGCCAGCGCCAGCGGTTCGGTCAGTGCGTAGCCGAACGTGTTCCAGGGGAAGCCTGTGAACAGGTGGCCACGCAGCCACTCGGCAGCCGTAAGCGCGACCGTAAGCGCCAGCACGCGTTCCGGGCCGCGCACCCAGATCAGCCGCGCGGCGGCAAGCCCAAGCGCCGTAAAGACGGCGAGCCCCGCCGGCAAGCCGCCGACCGCGATCGGCAGCAGCCAGCCGAAGGTCTTGGCATCGACCAGAAAGGCGTAGCCGATCCAGTACAGCCCGGCGAGAAAATAGCCGAAGCCGAAACACCAGCCGGCGCCGGCCGCGCGCCAAGCGCCGCCTAAGCGTCCCGCCACCGAGCCGTCGACCAGCCAGACCAGCACCGGAAAGGTGACGAACAGCACCGGCCAGGCGTTGATCGGCGCCATTGCCAGCGCCGAAGCGGCGCCGGCGGCGAACGCCAGCAAGGCGCGCCGCCAGCCTGATGCAAGCACGATTGAATGGGCGATGCGGGTCAGCGTCACGGGCGGCGCGAGCCGGCGGGGGCGCCGGCGGCGGCCCGGCCCTCGTCTTTTTGCGTGGCCGTCTCGTCCAAGGCCAGCGACGGCGGGGTGGTGCCGGCCAGCACGGCGTCGGGTTCATTGCGCTTGCGCGGCTCGCGCGGTAGCTCGCGCCGTTGCTTCAGCCGTGTGATGCGCAGGCGCTTGACGCGGCGCGGGTCGGCATCGAGCACCTCGAATTCGAACAGGCCAGGCCCCGGGACGATCTCGCCGCGTACCGGCAGGCGGCCCGCGCGCGTCACCAGATAGCCGCCGAGCGTGTCGACTTCCTCGGCCGCGTCGCCGACGTCGAAATCGCTGCCGACGAGCGCCACCACGTCCTCGAGGCTGGCGCGCGCGTCGGCGACGTATGAGCCGTCCGGCTGGCGCACCACCGCGGGCAATTCGTCCTCGTCGTGCTCGTCGGCGATCTCGCCCACGATCTGCTCGACGATGTCCTCGATCGACACCAGTCCGTCGGTGCCGCCATACTCGTCGATCACCAGCGCCAGATGAATGCGCGTCGCCTGCATGCGCGCGAGCAGGTCGATCACCCGCATCGACGGCGGCACGAACAGGATCTCGCGCACGATCTTGGTGGTCGACAACGGCGCGGCGAGATCGATTGCCTTGAGATCGAGCCCGGCGACAAACGGCTTCTTGCGCTTGGCGTTCTTCTCCGGATCGACGGCGGCGCGCGTGGTCATGAACGCGATCAGGTCGCGGATATGGACCATGCCGATCGGATCGTCGAGCGTATCGTTATAGGCTACCAGCCGCGAATGGCCGGCGCCCTCGAAGGTGCGCACCAATTCGCCGAGCGTGATGTCCTGCTGCACCGCGATGATGTCGGCGCGCGGCACCATCACGTCGCCAACCCGGCGCTCGCGCAGCCCGAGGATGTTCTTGAGCATCCGGCTTTCCTGCGGCGAGAAGCCGGATTCGCCGGGGGGCATGACATCAAGCACGTCCTTGAGGTCGGCGCGGATCGAGCCGGCTTTCCAGCCGAACAGCGTGCGGAACAGACGCGCGAAGAAGCCCTCGCCGTTTTGCGGCGGCTGCACCGGCACCGGCAGATTGCGCGGCTCGAAGGGAGTGGTGGAACTTGGCGGATCGCTGTCGGGCATGGCGGTCAGGCGTCTACCCAAGATCGCGCGCAAGATAAGGATCGGGCATTTTCATGGATTGCATGATCTTGGCCTCGAGCCCTTCCATTTCCTCGGCTTGGCTATCGGTCTGATGATCGTAGCCGAGGAGGTGGAGAAACCCATGCACGGCGAGATGGGCCAGGTGATGAAGGAATTGCCGGTCTTCATCGTCGCATTCCCGCTTCAGCGTCTCGTAGGCGATGACGATGTCGCCGAGAAAGCCGGCGGCGCCCGCGGGCGCGGCCGGAAACGACAGCACGTTGGTCGGCTTGTCGATGCCGCGCCAATCGCGGTTGAGCGAGCGAATCGCCGAATCGTCCGTCAGCACGATACTCACTTCGCCGGACGGTGTTGAGAGCGCGGCGGCGGCCGCTGCAATCGCCGCACGCACGGTTGCTTCCGCCTGCGGCTCCGCCCGCCACAGCGGCGATTGCGTCTGGATGTCGATTGTCGGCGCGGAGGCGCGCCGCTCCGCCGGCGCTCTCATGCCTTGCCTCCGGGGCCCGGCGGCCCGCGGTCGTAGGCCGCAACGATGCGCCCCACCAGCTCATGGCGGATCACGTCCTCGGCGCTGAAAGCGACATGGCCGATGCCTTCGATACCGGCGAGCAATTTCACCGCCTCGGCCAGGCCCGAGGTCTGGCCGTGCGGCAAGTCGACCTGGCTGGGATCGCCGGTGACGATCATGCGGCTGTTTTCTCCGAGCCGCGTCAGAAACATCTTCATCTGCATCGATGTCGTGTTCTGCGCCTCGTCGAGGATGACGCAGGCATTCGACAGCGTGCGGCCGCGCATGAAGGCGAGCGGCGCGATCTCGATCTCGCCGGCCTGCAGCGCGCGCTCGACGATGCGCGCGTCCATCAGGTCGTAGAGCGCGTCATAGACCGGGCGCAAATAGGGATCGACCTTCTCGCGCAGGTCGCCAGGCAGAAAGCCGAGCCGCTCGCCAGCTTCCACCGCCGGCCGCGACAGGATGATGCGGTCGATCTCCTTGCGCTCGAACATCTGCACGGCATGGGCGACCGCGAGCCAGGTTTTGCCGGTGCCGGCCGGGCCGGTGCCGAACACCAGCGGGTGACGCTTGAGCGCGCGGATATAGCCGTCTTGCGCGGCGGTGCGCGCGCGCACCGGGCGCTTGCGCAGATTGATTTCCTCGAAAGCGGGACGTGCGCCCGCCGGGTCATAGTCGAACAGCGAGCCCTGCGCGATCGCCTGGCGGATGGCGCCTTCGACGTCGCCCTGGCTCAAGTCATGGCCGCGCTTGAGCTGCTCGTAGAGACCCTCCAGCACGCGGCGGGCCTGTTCGCAGGCGCCGCGCGAGCCGTCCAGGGTGACGTGATTGCCGCGCTGCTCAGCCACCACCGCCAGACGGCGCTCGATCAGCGCCAGGTTTTGTCCGTACTGGCCGAACAGGATGGAGGCCAGCCTGTTGTCCTCGAACGCGAGCACGATCTGCGTGGTGGCCGTCTCTTCCGAAGCGGCGGCGGGCGGGATCACGGGATCCGGTGTGCGCAAGGGTCGTTCAAGCTCCTGCTGCGGCAAGCTGCGGTGCGTGCATATCTTCGGCGAGCGCTCCAAAAAGGCTGTTACTTCCGACCTCGGTGACGGTCACCCGCGCCACCTGTCCGATCAAGGATCGCGGCGCCATGACCTGCACCGCCTGCAAATATGGGGATCGCCCCATCAGTTGCCCAGGCAGCTTGCCGGGCTTTTCCAAGAGCACATCGAGCTCGCGGCCGGCAAAGCCGGCATTGAAGACGCGCTGGTGGCGGGTGATCGCGGCCTGCAGCCGCTGCAGGCGCTCCGATTTCACCTCGTCGGGGACCTGGTCCTCCATCTCCGCGGCCGGCGTGCCCGGGCGCGCCGAGTACGTGAAGGAATAGGCGCTCGAAAAGCCGACCTCGTCGACCAGCGAGAGCGTTGCGCGGAAGTCGTCTTCGGATTCGCCTGGGAAGCCGACGATGAAATCCGAGGTGAAAGCGAGATCGGCGCGGCCGGCGCGAAGCCGCGCGATGACGTCGAGATAGTCCTTGCGCGTGTGCTTGCGGTTCATCGCATCCAGGATGCGGTCGGAGCCGGACTGCACCGGCAGATGCACATAGGGCATGAGCGCTTCCAGCTCGGCGTGCGCGCGCACGAGGTCGTCAACCATGTCGCGCGGGTGGCTGGTGGTGTAGCGCAGCCGCAAAATGCCGGGCACCGTGCTCAAGCGGCGCAGCAGGTTGCCGAGCGTCGACGGCGCGCCGTCCTCGCCCGGCCCGTGATAGGCGTTGACGTTCTGCCCGATCAGCGTCACCTCGCGCACGCCGGCATCCGCCAGCCGCTCCACCTCGGCGACGATCTGGGCGACGGGACGAGAGACCTCGGCACCCCGCGTGTATGGCACAACGCAAAAAGTGCAGAACTTGTCGCAGCCCTCCTGCACGGTGACGAAAGCCGAGATGCCGCGCTTGCGCGTCGCTTCGCGCTCGGGCGCCGCCAGCGCCGCGAACTTGTCCTCGACCGGAAACTCGGTGTCGACGATCTTCTCGCCGCTTGCCGCGCGCGCGACCAGTTCGGGCAGGCGGTGATAGTTCTGCGAGCCGACCACCAGGTCGACGCTGCCGGCGCGGCGGATGATCTCCTCGCCTTCGGCTTGCGCGACGCAGCCGGCGACCGCGATCAGCAGGTTGCGGCCTTGCGCGGCGGCCGCTTCCTTCATGACGCGGATGCGGCCGATCTCGGAATAGACCTTCTCGGCCGCCTTCTCGCGGATGTGGCAGGTGTTGAGGATGACGAGGTCGGCGTCTTCCGGCTGAGCGGTCTCGCTGAAGCCCGCGGGCGCCAGCGTGTCCGCCATACGATGGGAATCGTAGACGTTCATCTGGCAGCCGAACGATTTGACGTGGACTTTGCGGGGTTTGCTCATGCCGTTTCGCGCGAACCGGGCCCTAATCTAACGGTCGGGCCGCGATTTGTCCCGCCACTCCATATAATTGATTTTGTTGCGATTTTAAGACGTCAGCCC
>Ga0316624_10001079_pt1 | contig 10364 bp, 8 predicted proteins | sample OWC_Aug_N3_C1_D5_FD_207657 | JGI IMG/M metagenome (GOLD analysis project Ga0316624, IMG submission 207657) | Wetland soil microbial communities from Old Woman Creek delta, Ohio, United States - OWC_Aug_N3_C1_D5_A | ecosystem: Environmental > Terrestrial > Soil > Wetlands | place: USA: Ohio...
GCCTGCATGCAGATATGGGTCCCCGCCGGAGCCTGTGCTCGGGCCGGCCGAAGGCCGGACCCGAGTGCGGGGCATGACAGCGGAAGTCCCCCACCCGGCCGGCTACGCCGGCCAGCCTCCCCGCGAAGCGGGGAGGGATAATAATTACTCCGCCGCCTGCGCCCGCTCCGCCGCCTCCACGCGCGCGGCGCAGTATTTGAATTCGGGGATCTTGCCGAACGGATCGAGCGCCGGGTTGGTGAGCTTGTTGGCCGCCGCCTCGAAGAAGGCGAAGGGGATGAACACCACGCCGTCCGGGATGGCGTCGTCCTGACGCGAGGCGAGCTCGACCGTGCCGCGCCGGGTCGAGACGCGGATCATGTCGCCCGGCTTGATGCCGAGCCGTTGAATCGTGCCGCGCGACACCGCCGCGGTCGGACCGGGCTCGATGGCGTCGAGCACGGAGGCTCTTCGTGTCATGGCGCCGGTGTGCCAATGCTCGAGCTGGCGGCCGGTGGTGAGGATGAACGGGTATTCGTGGTCGGGCGTCTCGTTCGGCGGGGTGAGCTTGGCCGCCACCAATTTGCCGAAGCCGCCGGGGCGCGGGAAGCCCTTGTCGAACACCACGGCGTGGCCGGGCTGGTCGAGGCTGTCCGCCGGATAGGTCACCGCGCTCTCGCGCGCGACGCGCTCCCACGGGATATTGTCGAGCGAGGGCATCAGCGAGGCCATCTCGGTGTAGACCTCGTCCGGGCCCTTGTAGCTCCAGTTCAAACCGATGCGGCGCGCGAGCTCCTGCGTGATCCACCAGTCGGGCCTGGCGTCGCCCGGCAGCGGCAGCGCCTGGCGGCCCATCTGCACCTGGCGGTTGGTGTTGGTGACGGTGCCGTCCTTCTCCGGCCAGGCGGAGGCCGGCAGGAACACGTCGGCGTAGACCGCGGTCTCGGTGAGGAAGAGGTCCTGCACCACCAGGTGCTCGAGATGGGCGAGCGCCTCGCGCGCGTGGTTGAGGTCGGGATCGGACATCGCCGGGTTTTCGCCCAGGATGTACATGCCCTTGATCACGTCGGCGTGCACCGCGTCCATGATCTCGACCACGGTCAGGCCCTTCTTGGGATCGAGCTTGGCGCCCCAGACGCTCTCGACCTTGGCGCGGATGTCGGGGTTCTCCACCGACTTGTAGTCCGGGAAGAACATCGGGATGAGGCCGGCGTCGGAGGCGCCCTGCACGTTGTTCTGTCCGCGCAGCGGATGCAGCCCGGTGCCCGGGCGGCCGATCTGGCCGGTGATCAGCGACAGCGCGATCAGGCAGCGCGCATTGTCGGTGCCGTGCGTGTGCTGCGACACGCCCATGCCCCAGAAGATGATGGCGCTTTCGGCGCGCGCAAAGGTGCGCGCCACCTCGCGCAGCGTGTCGGCTTCGATGCCGCAGATCGGCGCCATTTCCTCGGGCGTGAAGTCCTTGATGTGCTCGGCGAAGGGGGCAAAGCCCTCGGTGTAGGTCTGCACATATTGCTTGTCGTGCAGGCCTTCGGTGACGATGACGTTGAGGATGGCGTTGAGCATCGCCACGTCGGTGCCGTTCTTGAACTGCAGCATGCGCCAGGCGTGGCGCTTCAAGGCTTGGCCGCGCGGGTCCATCACGATCAATTTCGCGCCGCGCTTGGCCGCCTGCTTGAAGAAGGTGGCGGCCACCGGGTGGTTCTCGGTCGGATTGGCGCCGATGACGACGATGACGTCGGAATTCTTCACCTCATTGAAGGTGGCCGACACCGCGCCGGAGCCGACGCCTTCGAGCAGCGCCGCCACCGAGGAGGCGTGGCACAGCCGCGTGCAGTGGTCGACATTATTGGTGCCGAAGCCGGCGCGCACCAGCTTCTGGAACAGATAGGCCTCTTCGTTCGAGCACTTGGCGGAGCCGAAGCCGGCCAATGCCTTCGAGCCGTCGCGGTCGCGGATTTGCTTGAGACCCGAGGCGGCGCGGTCGAGCGCCTCCTCCCAGGTGGCCGGGCGGAAATGCGTCCACGGGTTCATCGGATCGATATGCTCGTGCGCAATTTTCGGCACGCCCTCCTTGCGGATCATCGGCTGCGTCAGGCGTTCGGGATTGCTGACGTAATCGAAGCCGAAGCGGCCCTTGACGCACAGCCGGTTCTCGTTGGCCGGGCCGTCGCGGCCGGTGACGTAGAGCAGCTTGTCGTTCTTGATGTGGTAGGTGAGCTGGCAGCCGACGCCGCAATAGGGGCAGACGCTGTCCACCGTGCGGTCGGCAAAGCCGGTGCGCACATTGTCCTGGTTGACCACAGTCGCCGGCATCAGCGCGCCGGTCGGACAGGCCTGCACGCACTCGCCGCAGGCGACGCAGGTGGAATTGCCCATCGGGTCGTCGAAGTCGAACACGATCTTCTCGGCCGACCCGCGGCCGGCCATGCCGATGACGTCGTTGACCTGCACTTCACGGCAGGCGCGAACGCAGAGATTGCACTGGATGCAGGCGTCGAGATTGACCGCCATGGCGGGATGGCTGCGGTCGGGCGTCGGCCTGCCGTCCTTCGGGAAGCGGCTGGCGCCGATGTTCATGCGGTCGGCCCAGGCCCAGAATTTCGACTGCGGGTCGTGCGAGGTTTCGCGCGCCGGCTGGTCGGAGATCAAAAGCTCGAACACCATTTGCCGCGCGGTCTTGGCGCGCTCGGAGGCGGCCTTCACCTTCATGCCTTCGGCCGGCTTGCGAATGCAGCTCGCCGCCAGCACGCGCTCGCCCTCGATCTCCACCATGCAGGCGCGGCAATTGCCGTCGGCGCGGTAGCCGGGCTCGGGCGAATAGCACAGATGCGGGATGTCGATGCCCTCGCGCTTGGCGACCTGCCAGATGGTCTCGCCCTCGCACGCCTCGACGGGCTTGCCGTCGAGCGTGAATTTCACCGTCTTGCCTGCGCCGTTTGCTTTGCTCATTGCGCAATTCCCTCTCCGCTTGCGCGGGCGTGCTCCCCTCCCCCTTGTGGGGAGGGGTTGGGGGTGGGGTCTGATGTCATCGCAACGGCTGTGCGCGCTGTTGCCAATATTGCTTCGCCGACACTGTTCGGCGATCTCAACACGTCGCCGTTCCAAAACCTCAGGACACGATAGTCCTGCGATTGCAGCCACGCGGTTCGCCGGCTGTCATAGTCGCGCCGCGACTCGGCATGCTGCGAGTCGTCAAGCTCGATCACCAGTTTTCCCGCATACCAGGCGAAATCCACGATGTAGATTCCAATCGGTGCTTGCCGACGGAAATGCATTCCGAGCGGCTTCAAAGAGCGCAACAAGTGCCACATCTTGCGCTCCGCGTCGGTCGGCGCCCGGCGCAATGACTGCGCCCGGCCGCGTGTTCGTCGCCCGATTGCGCTATGAGGCATGTTCATAACCTCGTTGCGACCCCACGCCGGCGCCTTCGGCGCCACCCCTCCCCACAAGGGGGAGGGGTAAGACCGCGCCCGTTGCACCGCTTTTCATCACCAACTCCCGAGCGGCTTTTTAAGCTCCTCGGGGAAATACTTTAGCACGCACAGCAGCGGGTTGGGCGCCGCCTGACCGAGCCCGCAGATCGAGGCGTCGCGCATGGCGATCGACAGCTCGGTCAGCAGCGCCGGATCCCACGGGCCCTGCGCCATCAGCTTGACCGCCTTCTCGGTGCCGGCGCGGCAGGGCGTGCACTGGCCGCAAGACTCGTCCTCGAAGAACTTCATCAGGTTGAGCGCGACCGCCTTCATATCGTCCTGGTCGGACAGGATGACAACCGCGTGCGAGCCGACGAAGCAGCCGAATTTTTCCAGGGTTCCGAAATCCATCGGCTCGTCCGCCATCGACGCCGGCAGGATGCCGCCGGAAGCCCCGCCCGGCAGGTATCCCTTGAAGGCATGGCCGTCGGCCATGCCGCCGCAGAATTCCTCGATCAGTTCGCGCGCAGTGACGCCGGCCGGCGCCAGCACCACGCCCGGCTTTTTCACGCGGCCCGACACCGAGAAGCTGCGGAAGCCCTTGCGCTCGTGACGGCCCTGCTTGGTCATCCAGTCGGCGCCCTTCTCGACGATGTCGCGCACCCAGTAGAGCGTCTCGACGTTCTGCTCGAGCGTCGGGCGGCCGAATAATCCTACCTGCGCGACATAAGGCGGGCGGTGGCGCGGCAGCCCGCGCTTGCCTTCGATCGATTCGATCATCGCTGACTCTTCGCCACAGATGTAGGCGCCGGCGCCGCGGCGCAGGTGCAGCTTGCTGTGCGGCGACAGGCCGGCGTTCTCGGCCTTGACGATCTCCTCGGCCAGCATCAATCGCAGCTCGGGATATTCGTCGCGGATGTAGAGATAGGTATCGGCCGCCTCGACCACCCAGGCCGCGATCAGCATGCCCTCGATGAAGCGGTGCGGGTCGCGCTCGAGATAGTAGCGGTCCTTGAAGGTGCCGGGCTCGCCCTCGTCGGCATTGACCGCGAACATGCGCGGCGCGGGCTCCGCGCGCACCAATTGCCATTTGCGCCCGGTCGGGAAGCCGGCGCCGCCCAGCCCGCGCAGGCCGGCGTCGCTCACGATCTTGATCAGCTCGTCGCGCGTGCGTTTGCCGGAGAGGCAATCGCGCAGCAGCGCATAGCCGCCCGCTTTCTGGTAAGCGGCGAAATCGGCGTCGGGCTTCCAGGCGTGCGGATGCTTGTGCGCTTTCACGTCGGCGGCAACCTTGTCGGCCGTGGCGTGAAACGTCTGCACATGGCCGACCGCGCAGGCCGGCGCGCGGTCGCAGGCGCCCATGCAGGGCGCCCGCACCACGCGTACGTCCTTGCCGAGCTTGCCCGGCAGTTCCTTGAGCAGGCGCTCGGCGCCCGCCATCGCGCAGGAGAGCGAGTCGCACACGCGCACGGTGATCGCCGGAGGCGGCACGCCGTCCTTCACCACGTCGAAATGCGAATAGAAGGTGGCGACCTCGTAGACTTCGGTGAGCGCCATCTTCATCTCGGCGGCGAGCGCGGTGAGATGCGCGGCGGACAGGTAGCCGTAATGGTCGTGGATCAGGTGCAGATGCTCGATCAGCAGGTCGCGCCGGCGCGGGCGGTCGGTGAGCAGCGCGCGCACCTCGTCCAAAGCGGCCGGATCGACCTGGCGGCCCTTGGGCGTGCGGGCCGGCCGGCGCCGGCCGGATCCACGGCCACCCGCCGACGGGCGCGATTGTTCGGAAATACTCATGTTTGGCTAACTCCGCGCAGTAAAAAGCCGGTCTCACCTGCTATTAGCAAGCCCTTGCCCGCAATCGTTCGATAGGCAATGTCTATCAAAACAAGCGGTAAGCCCTGTATTTTCTAATCGCAAGGCCATAAAGTGCATCAAAAGTGCATATTGGTGCATTTTTCTGCGAGCTTTCCCGCCGGCGCTTTCCAGCCAACGCAAAAGGTATTCCGTGATCGACCGACTTGAGTTCCTGCTGGCGTTGGCACGCGAAAGGCACTTCGGACGGGCCGCCGAAGTCTGCGGGGTCACGCAGCCGACCTTATCGGCCGGCGTCAAGCAGCTCGAGGCCTCCTTCGGAGTCTTGCTGGTCAACCGCGGCTCGCGCTTCCAGGGCTTCACGCCGGAGGGCGATCGCGTGCTCGATTGGGCGCGCCGCATCGTCGGCGACACCCGCGCCATGCGGCAGGAGGTGCATTCGCTCAAGCACGGGCTGGCCGGCCGGCTCACCATCGCCGCCATCCCGACCGCGCTGGCCATGGTGGAGACGCTGACCACGCCCTACCGCGCGCGCCACCCGGAAGTGCAGTTCACCATCCTGTCGCGCACGTCGATGGAGACGCTCACCCATCTGGAAAACCTCGAGATCGACGCCGGCATCACCTATCTCGACAACGAGCCGCTCGGCCGCGTCACCGCCGTGCCGCTCTACCGCGAGCGCTACCGCCTGCTGGTCGCCGCCGACGCGCCGCTCGGCGACCGCGAGACGGTGACCTGGGCGGAGGTCGCGCAGGTGCCGCTGTGCCTGCTCACGCCCGACATGCAGAACCGGCGCATCATCGAGCGGATGCTGCGCGACACCGGCACCGAGCCACACATCACGCTCGAATCGGATTCGATGATCCTGCTCTATTCACACGTACGCACCGGCCGCTGGGCGAGCGTGATGCCGGCACGCCTCGCCGCTTCGCTCGGGCTCATGGACGTGCTGCGCGCTATTCCGATCATGAAGCCGGAAGCCGCCCACACCATCGGGCTGGTGGTGCCCACGCGCGAGCCGATGACGCCGCTGACCGCCGCGCTGGTTTCGGAAGCGAAGCGCATCGCGCCGTTGCTCTCGGATTGATCTTCGAGCCGGCGACGCTGTTCTTAGTCTTTAGTCGCATGCTCTCGAAGCGTGAGCCGGCTGCTCATCGCAAAAATTAATCCTGCGCAATGTCTCGAGTCACCATAGTGGTTCGCTATTGCGAAATTTGAAATTCCTATCGCGCGATAAGAATACTTTTGTTGATTTACAAAACCATCATCATCACTCTGCACGCTCCAGCCGTGCGGGCAGCGAAAGCGCGCGCGCTGCGAAATAGAAACGAACGATCCTTAGGGGAACCGCACAATGCTCTCATTCCTCGACCGCAATCGTACGATTGCAGAACCAGGCTTCAGCCGGTGGATGGTGCCGCCGGCGGCGCTTTGCGTTCATCTCTGCATCGGGCAAGCCTACGCGTTCAGCGTTTTCAATCTGCCGATGACCAAGTTGCTCGGCATCACGCAATCGACGCCGGCCGATTGGAAGCTGACCGAACTCGGCTGGATTTTCTCGATTGCGATCTTCTTCCTTGGCGTCTCCGCGGCGGTGTTCGGCCGCTGGGTCGAGGAAGGCGGGCCGCGCCGCGCGATGTTCACCGCCGCGTTGTGCTGGGCCGGCGGTTTCCTCGTCTCCGCGATCGGCATCTATATACACAACATCTGGCTCATCTATCTCGGCTACGGCGTGCTGGGCGGCTGCGGGCTCGGCATCGGCTACATCTCGCCGGTCTCGACCCTGATCAAATGGTTCCCCGACCGCCCGGGCATGGCGACCGGCATGGCCATCATGGGCTTCGGCGGCGGCGCCTTCATCGCCTCGCCGCTGTCGGTGTGGCTGATGGGCAAATTCAACAGCGCGACCCATGTCGGCGTCGCCGAGACCTTCATCGTGCTCGGCATCGTGTACTTCTTCTTCATGATCGTCGGCGCGATCATCGTGCGCGTGCCGGCGCCGGGCTGGAAGCCGGCGGGCTATACGCCGCCGGTCAGCGCGCAAAGGCTGATCACCAAGAACGACGTGTTCGTGTATGACGCACTGAAGACGCCGCAATTCTGGCTGATCTGGTGGATCCTCTGCCTGAACGTGACCGCCGGCATCGGCGTGCTCGGCCAGGCTTCAGCCATGAGCCAGGAAATGTTCCCCGGCCACATCACGCCGGTGGCGGCGGCGGGCTTCGTCGGCCTGATGAGCCTGTTCAACATGGGCGGCCGCTTCTTCTGGGCGTCCACGTCGGACTATATCGGCCGGCGCAACACATACTTCCTGTTCATGGTGCTGGGCTTCGCGCTCTACTGCACGGTGCCCTATACCGGTTCGATCGGCAGCGTGGTCGGGTTCGTGTGCGCATTCCTGATCATCATCAGCATGTACGGCGGCGGCTTCTCAACCGTGCCGGCCTATCTCAAGGACATGTTCGGCACGCGCTATGTCGGCGCCATTCACGGCCTGCTGCTGACCGCCTGGTCGATGGCCGGCATCTTCGGGCCGGTGCTGGTGAACTACATCCGCGAGTACAACGTGACCCACGGCGTGCCGAAGGCGCAGGCCTATAACGTCACCATGTACATCATGGCCGGGCTGCTGGTGATCGGCTTCATCTGCAACCTGATGGTCAAGGCGGTGCATCACCGCTTCCACATGAAGCCCGACCACGAAGCCGAGCGCGCGCAGGCGGAAGTCGCCGCCGCGGGCGAGCCGGCCGGCGCATAAGGGAGAAACGATCATGGCAAATACCAATCAGCAGGGCACCACCTCGCTGCAACTGCTTCTGGCCTGGGGCTTTGTCGGCATCCCACTCACCCTGGGGGTGCTGCAAACCCTGATCAATGCGATGAAACTGTTCCAGTAGGCTGAAAAACAACCGGGCGCCACTTCTGCGTTACGGCGGAAGCGGCGCCCGTTTTTTTCGCCTTGGTCCGGAACGACAGCCGGACGAATTTACACAGCCACGGATTCGGCTGGCGCGTTCTTTTGCGCGCGCAGCTCCACGCGCTTCTTGTAGAAGCCGATGATATTGCGCGAAGTCTCCCGGCCGAGCTTCTTGTAGCGTTCGAACGAGCGGGCAAGATCGTCCTGCTGCAAACGGCGCTTGGCGGCAAACATCAACAGCAATTCCCTGACCGTGCTCCAGGAGCAGCCGGCGGCCTTGGCGAGAATCAGGATCATGTCCTCGCCCTCGTCGAGCAGGGCGCGCTCGACCAGATCGATCGGGAAGCAGCCGAGCTTGGCGAGCGCCACCGCCGTACGCTCGAATTCCTGCGCCTGCGCCGGGCCGTGCACATTGGCTTCGCTCACCGGCTGGCGCCGGAATCGGCGCTTGGCGCTGCGCGCGGCGGCGGAGAATTCGTGTGAGTTTTCACGCGCTTCGCGCTGCATCTCGGTGGCGACCTCGTCGATGCTGTCGCGGATCGCGAGCCCCGCTTGCGGGTTCGCCGCCTCGAGCCTGGCGCGTACGGAGGCGGAGGCGCTTTCCAAGAGCTTGAGGAAATATTGCCGCGGGAGGTCGCCGCGCTCGCTGAGGATCAGGGTCAGCTTGCGGTCCTGGCGCGCGCGCGTGGCGAGCTTGTCGTAGCCCGCGAGCGAAAAGCGCGCGCCTTTGTTGCCCGCCACCTTGCGCACCACGCGCCGGTCGCCGCGCTCGACCAGCACGTCGGTAACTTTTTCGCTCAGTTTCAGGCGTTGCGCGATGGCAAAAAGATGCTCCTGGCTTTTGGTGCTGGCGTTCTCGACCAGGTCGGCATCGCTGAGCTGCTCCGAATGGACCAGCACCGGCCCGGCGACGTCGATCTCGTCGTCGAACGCGAGCAAACGAATGAGCCTGGGCGGAGCGCCCGGCACGCCGGCGAGCCGGTGTGCGAGCTTGGCGCGCGCCTTGACCTCGATATCAGCGGCCAGCCGCTGCAGCACGTCGTCGAACAGGGCGATCTGCTGGCCGGAATAGCCGCGCGATCCGGCCACGAACAGGTCGGTGATGCGCTGCAGGACGCGCAGGCGCTGCTTGACGTCGCCGGTGGCGACCGTGCCGATCAGTTCATCGATCAGCGAAGGGCTTTCGGCGGGGATATCGTCGCTGTGAGCGAGGGCACTGTTCAACATGGGAGCCGCAATTTCTCTACAAGGAAGTGAATGCGCGCGCAGCATAGCGGCAAGGTGCAAAAAAGCCGTTGTTCCAGGACGGCACAAAAAATCTAAAATTTTAGCGAAAGCGCCAACGCCGGAGCAGCAACATTTCACGCGCGGCCGATGTCAAATGAAAGGCCCGCCTCGCGGCGGGCCTCCAAAACGCAGCGGCGCACGGCAGCTCAATCGACCTTAACGTCCTGGTGCTTGAACATGGCCTTGCGCGCTTCCTCGTCGAACTCGGTCTTGAACTTGTGCTTGTCGCGCAGCGCGACAGCGCGCTGCGCCGCCGGCCGCGCGCTGATCTCGTCGACCAGCCGCTTTAGGTTGGGGAATGTCGCCCAGGCTTGATCGCCGAGCGCCTGCGGCACCAGCCGCGCCCAGCCCCACACCGCCATGTCGACGATGGTGTAGGTGTCGCCCAACATGTATTTCTGCTTGGCCAGGCGCGCGTCGAGGATGGCGAAATGGCGCTGCGCCTCGTAGGCATAGCGATTGAGCGCGTAAGGGATTTTCTCCGGCGCATACTGGCGGAAGTGCACGGATTGGCCGGCAAAGGGGCCGACGCCGCTCGCCACGAACATCAGCCATGACAACAATTCGCCACGCGCCTTGTCGCCCTTTGGCGGCAGGAACTTGCCGGTCTTGTCGGCGAGATAGAGCAGGATGGCGTTGGAGTCGAAGACGGTGGCGTCGCCGTCGACGATTGCCGGCACCTTGGCATTGGGATTGATCGCCAGGAATTCCGGCTTGTGCTGTTCGCCCTTGCGGGTGTCTACCGGCATGGCTTCGTAAGGCAGGCCGGTCTCCTCCAGCATCAGCGCGACCTTCATCGGGTTGGGCGCGCCGCTATAGTAGAACTTGATCATGGTCACTTCCTTTTTTTTGCGATTAGAACAAGCCGACGATCCTGCCGTCCGCGCCGACGTCGATTGAGTCGGCGGCGGGCACCTTGGGCAGGCCCGGCATGGTCATGATCTCGCCGCAGA
>Ga0316624_10001080_pt1 | contig 10364 bp, 8 predicted proteins | sample OWC_Aug_N3_C1_D5_FD_207657 | JGI IMG/M metagenome (GOLD analysis project Ga0316624, IMG submission 207657) | Wetland soil microbial communities from Old Woman Creek delta, Ohio, United States - OWC_Aug_N3_C1_D5_A | ecosystem: Environmental > Terrestrial > Soil > Wetlands | place: USA: Ohio...
TTATGCGTCACAATCGTGATGAAGTGATTGAGTGGACCAAACTGGAATTTGAGCTCCTGGATGGACTGCTGGCCAATCTTTCCGATAAAGAGTGGAGCCGCTCGCTTGGACGGCCGGAAGGCAAAGATTCCTGGACGGTTAAAGATGCGGTGGCCCATATTACCCACTGGAAGGCAGACGTGGGCCGATCCATCCGAAAAGAACGCCGCCCGCTCGAGGAAAGAGGCCTGAACACGAACGATGGCAACCATCTTGTCTACATGCGCTGGCGTGACCGCTCACCTCAGGACGTGTTGGCCTGGCACAGGCAGGTCCACCAGGATGTGATCAAGGCGCTTAAAGCGGCCCCCGAAGAATGGTTCAGCGGCAGGGAGCGCGGATCGGAATGGCCCTACGACCTGGATAGACATTCCGCCTATCACCGAGTGAAGGACATTCAGCAGGCCCTCGCGCCGGAAAAATGAATGCCGTTGTTTACGGAAATTTGAAAGCCCAGGGCAAACTATGGAATTGAGCCTGTTTGAAACGGTCCTGCATTGGGCCGGTGGGATATTCGCCTTGGGGGTGTTGGGGATCCTCCTATTCGGCATCTGGCGGGGAACACGCAGGCCGGCCGACCGGACCAGCGGAATGAAGACACGTTGGCTGCGCTCGGCTGTTTTCTACCTGGCGGCCACGATCGTTTTTCTGGCCGTGTCCATCCTCTTTTGGAAGCCCTTGCCGCTGGCATTATCCCCCCAGCTTCGGCTGACCTGCGCGTTGCTGGGGGCGTTGCTCTACTTTCCGGGGCTGGCTTTGCTCCTGTGGGGCAGGTTGACCCTGGGCAGGATGTACTTCGTTTCCACCAGCTTTTCTGCCCAGCTTTTTGCCGGCCATAAGCTGATCACGCATGGCATCTATGCGTTTTTACGCCATCCCATGTACACCGGCCTGGTCGCTGCCGGTGTGGGAACCTTCCTGTTGTATCTCACCTGGACAACCCTGGCGTTTGCCGTGTTTGCACCGTTCGTCCTTCTGCGAGCCCGCAGGGAGGAAGCCGTGCTTTCGGCTGAATTTGGAGAGCAATGGAAGGATTACGCCAGCCGGGTTCCGCCATTCCTGCCTCGCTTGAAGAAGCGTGGATCGGAATCGACGAATCCGCGGGGTGATTAAAAAGATCGAGCGGGAGGACGCCCGCTCAATACGATCGTCGGTTCGATCGAACTCATCTGTAACGCATCATCCAAAGGAATTTATTGACCACCTCCGGGTCGAAGAGGATGCCGGAATGCTGCTCGATATACTCCAGGGCGGATTTTTGCGGCCAGGCCGACCGGTAAGGCCGGCTGGAAGTGATGGCATCATAAACGTCCACCACCGCAAACAGGCGGGCGGGGAAGGGGATCTGCTCGGCATTCAGTCCCTCTGGATAGCCGCTGCCGTTCCAGCGCTCGTGATGATAATGGGGAATATCGAGTGCGGGCATGAGATAGTTGACCGGCGACAGCAACTCGTAGGCTAGTTGGGCATGGCTCTGGATGATCTTGCGCTCAGTGTCATTCAGAGGGCCGGGCTTGTTGAGAATACTCTCCGAAATGGCCAGCTTGCCCACATCGTGGAGCAGGGCTCCACGCCGGTAATGCACCATCGTATCTTCGCTCACGCCCATGGAGCGGGCCAGCTGAAGGGTCAGGTCCACCACCCGGTGGGCATGGGCCGCGCTCTCGCGATTGCTCAGCTCCAGTACCTGTGACCAGCTTTCGATGGCTGCATCGTAGGCCTGGCTCAATTCTGCATTGGTCCGCTGCAGATCCTGGAACAGGAAGGAGCTGTCGATGGCGACAGCCGCCTGTGCGGCCATGGTGGCCAGGAAATCCAGCCATTCATCGTCTTGAAGCGAAGGTGTCCGCTGGTAGACCTCCAGTACGCCTTTGACCTGTCCCTTGGCGATCAACGGGATGGCGCAGTAATAGGCAAACTTCTCTGCCCCTGGAACGGCATACGGCATCGAATTCCGGGATTGGTTGCCAAAATCCGGGACGCTGATCGTCCGCCTTTCCAGGGCTGCCTTGCCCGCGTATCCTTGCCCGATCATCAACGAGACCGGCAGCGGTTTCTTTGTCTGAAAACCCTGGCCGGCGACCAGCTCCAGCATATGCGTGGCCGGGTTGAAAATCAGAATGTCAACCGCGTCGATCCCCAGCTGGTTGATCAGTTGGCGTAAAATGACCGACAGGGTCACATTCAAGTCGAAACTTGACGTAATGGCCGCATCGACGGAGTGTAAAGCCGAAAGCCGGTGGAGCTGCGAGCGGATCTGCTGGGCGCTCTTGACCCGCTCGGTCACATCCCGGACGATGGCGACCACGCGCGACTTATACAAGGTACAAAGACGTGCCTCGAACCAGCGCGTCCCTTCGGGGACGTTTAGCTCATATTCAAGGGATGTGACCTTGCCTGTCTTGATGGAGTCGTGCATCGCCCGGGCAAATTTCGCCCCCACATCCGGCGGGAGAATGTCCTGCATCCTTTGGCCCAGGAATTTCTCGGGGGGTAGAAAAAGCGCGGAGGTATGTCCGGCTCGATAATCCAGGACCTTGCCTTCGGTATCCATCGAGAAAAGAAGATCCGGGAATGCGCGGAAAATCGCATCCAATTGAAGGGTTGCGTCGGATTTGTTCTGATCACTCTTTTCCGCTAAAGCCACAGTTAACACTCCACCAAAGGGTCATCCATGAACCGATTGTGCGCACGCGGGGCACGATGATCCCCTCAATCATCGCGCCCCATCCCACCGCGCATCCGGTGACTGCTACCTAGAAATCGAAGCAATTGTTCAACCGAACAGGTGCCCGCATGCTGACAGGTGTCTGCCCATCGAAGGTCCGCGACAACTGGTCGGCCAGGTCGGCCAGGGAGTTGGAGCGGATGGACCGGATGAGGTCGCGTTCTCCCTCGGAGAACGAGAAATCCTCACCCTGGTAACCGGTTTTGATGGCCATATCCGGATCTTTGAGCAGCAGATTGCAGAATTTGGGGCTGATGATCGCGGCTGCCATCAAGCGGCTCAATTCCATGCGATCATTTACCTGATCGGGAAGCGCTAGAGAGATGGATGATTGATATGTCTTGGTCGGTAACATTCGGCCTCCTTAAAAGTTTTTTCGGTCAATTCGAGCGATTTGCCCTGGCTTGCAACCAGCCAGAAAGCTCCGGCTGCGATGGCGATATCTCCCAGACTAAAGGCGACCCGGTAAGGGAGGCCACCAGGAGACACGTAGCGGTCTGCGAGCCATTCGAGTTGGGTCTGTTCCGGCAGCAACAGGATATCCTTGCTGTTGTTGACCCGGCTCCCGAGAGGGATCGTTTGCACGACTTCCTGGGGAACCAGGCGGCCGACGGTCTGCGGGCTGATGGGCATGAAGCCTCCGTTGGTGGCAATGACGAGCAGGTTTAGCGTCAGACCGAAAGCCATCAGCCATGACCCTGACAGGCGCCGGTTAAGCCAGCAAAATAAGAACAAAAGGAATTGCGAGCTTAACAGCCCGGCAGAGACCCAGACGTTGGGGATGCGTGTGCGCGTAGCCGGTAAGTAAAAAGCAAAGAATTGCGGCAGAAAACCGACCACCACCAGCCAGACGCCGCGCAAGGGAGGCAGGGTCCAACCCCGGTGTTGTCCACGGGCCACCAGCCATCCCACTACCGCCCCAACGAGAATGGCAATGAGGAGGATCAAAATTTAGCGCGACCCGAGGGCGCTATCGGTCGGTGCGCCTGCACCAAGGATGAAGAGAACCAGGGCAAGGAGGGCGAAGGCGAATTGGATGTGCTGGCGATTGACCTTCTGAGCGAATACAGAGAGTTTAAAGAGTTGAGTTTTCATTAGCCACCTTTCCTCGAAAAAAGAAATGAGTTTGTATTTAATAATACAACCCGGCAGGCTGCAAAAGTGGCTTCAAAAAAGGACTTAAAGATTAAAATTTCCCCGCTGAAGGGTGATGGGCTATTTTGTGTCTTTCAAGCAGTCAACCGATCGTAGAGAACTTTCGTCTCGCTGGAAGGATCCACATCCAATTCCGAGCGGAGGGAGTCGGCGCAAGCCTGGAACTGCCAGATGACTGCCAGGCGATCTCCCAGGTCGGCATGCAGTTGCATCGCAATCCGGTGGATGTCTTCGCGGCACGGGTTTATCTTTAACGCTTCCTGGCATGCGTGGATGGCTCCGTGCAGATCATTCTGCCTGCGCTGGGATTCGGCCAGCGCCAGCAAAGCGTCCACACAAATGCGGTCGAGCCGCTCGCGTTCCATCCATACCCACGTGCCGTCGATGTCCTGCAGATAAGAGCCGGTCCTCAGTTCGGTCGCCAGCCGGAGCTGGGCGATCTTTTCTTCATTGGTTCCAACGGCATTGGAGCGGGCCAGATGGGCCTTGAAATTCTCCACATCATACTCAAAATCTGCCAGCAAATTGAAGTGGTAATGGTTGTCCTCGAAGATGATCGTATCCTGTCCGAGGGCGTGGCGCAGCCGGTAAAGATCGTTCTTGAAGCGGATCTTCAGCTGGACCTCGTCCATCTCAGGCCACAGGGCCGCGCCGATCTCCTCTTTTGTCAGAGGCGTCGAGGCGGCCAAAATGTAGAAGAACAGCTCCCGCACGGAGGCCGTTTTCCACTGCGACAGCGTCACCAGCTTTCCGTTGACGCGCACACGGGCTTTGCCAAAAGCCTGAATACTAAGATGAGGCGCCTGAATGGGAACTGTGCTCAACAACTTCCGCAGGCGCTTGCGCAAAGCCGGTAGGTGGCCATCCATTTGAGAAACTCGCTCAAGCCATGGTTTCAGAAGCGGTCCTATTTCATCATCGTCTGACAGAGAAGAGGACAATGTAACTGTTCGCCGAAGAGTTTGAATTATCGGGATAGCCACAACCTCAGATTGAGCTCCTTCCAATATCACTTTTAATTGAGAGCGTGCAGCCAGGATATTCCTTGCACTTAATTGGGCTGCCGCCAGCCAGATCCGGGCCGTATTTGCTTCAACAGTCAATTCGCCTTTCTGGAAGTATTCCACCGCTCGTTCAAGGTTGGCGATGGCTGTTGCTGGTTTTTGTTCTTCCAACCGCAGGCAGCCGTATTCCAGGTGAAAAAGACCGTTGTCGTAATTTGACCCGGTTCCGCGGATTAAAGGTTCCACTTCATTGAGGAAAAAGCGGGCTTCTTTGAATTCGCCTTGCAAACGAGCCAGGCGAGCCCTGACAAACTTCAAATAATTCGCCAGGAATTGATAGCGGATTTTTCGGACAATATCCGCTGCCTTTATGTACGTAAGGTTGGCGGACTCATATTCATCGATATCAATGTAGATATCGCCCAGGCTGGTTAGGATCAAAGCCTCCTGACGGGCTGAATTCGCCTCTTGGGCGCATCCCACTCCCTTTTCGAATGCCCGGACGGCCAATTCATATTCACCTTGCTCTTGATAGATTACCCCGAGATTATTGAGAACATTTGCCTGGGCGAGGGCATTATTCGTTTGTCGGAACGTTTTCAGAGCCTGTTCATAGGAATGGAAAGCCGCAGAGATATTTCCGATGGATTTATTCGCCATTCCTAATTCCATCTGGACTCTGCCAATGCTTTGCTCTTCCTGCAGGAGACCATACAGTTGCAATGAGTTTTCCAAAGGCGGAATTGCATTTGCCATTTGGCCCAACTGGTAAAGGTTAAGGCCCTTAAGTCGCTCTGCCTCAGCCTGGATGGCTATCAAATCCGCCCGATCGTTACTTAGCTCGAGGGTCTCTTCGGCATCGTTCAAGGAATTAATATAATCTCCCAGGAAGCGGCGAGTGGATGTCCGCCGGATGAGGCCGAGGGCCAGGCCGGGTGTATCCCCGCTCTGTCGAAATTCCTGGATGGCCCGGTCCAACAGCGGCACGGCCGCATGGGCATCCCCGATTGAATTCAGGAAACCGCCTTTCAGTGAGAGCAAATGCGGCCGGGAATCGATCAGGTTGGCCGGCAGATCGTCCAGCCAGCTACGCAGGGTGATCAGGCGTTCAGTGACTAGCAGGAAGCTGCCGGCTTTTTCCACCAGGTCTGCCACCAGTTTCGTGTCGCCGAACTGGCGATAAATGGCATAGGCCTTTTCCCATTCACCCCGCTTTTCATACACCCTGGCCAGGCGGGTCAGGGTCGAAAGGGCCGTTTCCGGTTCTTCCTCATAGATGCGTTGCAGCAGGAATTCCTGGAAGAGGTGGTGATAGCGGATGAATTTCCCATCTGATCCCACCGGCATGACAAATAGATTATTCTGGCGGATTGTCTTTAGAAGCCTGTTCCAATGGCCGGGTCCAAAGACCGCCGAACATAGATCGGCGTCGAACTCTTCCAGCAGGGAGGTCTTCAGGAGGAACTTGCGCACCTCCAGGGTCTGTTGGGAAAGGACCTGTTGATCCAGGTAATCCGCCAGGTCCACCCCGGCGGTGCGGGCCGCCTTGGTCAGATCGGGGATGTTATGCCTGGTGATGGATGCCGACAGGTGCAGGCCGGTGATCCAGCCTTCGGTCTGGTGCATCAGCTCCTGCAGGGCATTGTCGGGCAGGATCACCCTGTAGGCCCTTTCAAAGAGGGCGCGGATTTCCGCGGGTTGGAAAGCCAGTTGTTCCAGGTCGAACCCGCTCACCTGCTGGCGGGCCACCATCAGGGTGATATCCGGCAGGGTGGGCAGGCGGCGGGAGGACAGGACCACGTGGCAGTTTTCGCCGGCCAGGTAAATGAAACGGCTGAAGAGATCCCGGATGAACGGAATGGCATCCACGAATTGGTAGTCGTCCACCACCAGAGCAAAATGCTCGTCGATTCGGCTGTCGATTTCATTGACGAGCGCCGAGAGGAGATGCTCCGTTTCCTGCTCGAGGCCGGTCAGGCTTCTCAGAACGGATTTCGATTCCCGCCCAAACTTCGGAAAGCGCTGTTCGAGCGCAGAAATGAGATAGGCGCAAAATCGCTGCGGATCCTTGTCGAGGGCGTCCAGCGAGAGCCAGCAGACCGGCAGCCTGGATTGGCGCGCGAAATCCACCAGCAGGGTGGTTTTCCCGTAACCGGCAGGAGCTGCCACGATGATGAGTTTTTTGTCGAGAAGATCGTCAAATAGGGCCAGCAGCCGCGCCCGATGCAGGATCTCGGGCCGGAGAGCCGGAACGGTGATCTTGGTGCGGCTGATTGGCAGTTCGGTTGAGGCCATGTCCGATTCCGTAATTTTACTATCTTCCAGGCCGCCTGGCGGGTCAACTCTTCTGAACAATCCTTCTTAAGGTATACTCTGATTTACACATCCCAGAGGCAGAATATACCATGAAACAACTTCTCCAGAATATGCGCGACGGCAAAACCACCATTGCGGAGGTGCCCATCCCCGCGCCCGCCGCGGGCATGGCCCTCGTAAAGGTCTCTGCCTCGCTGGTCTCGGCCGGGACGGAGCGGATGGTGGTCGAGTTTGCCGGCAAAAGTCTGGCCGGCAAGGCCCGCGCGCGGCCCGACCTCATCCGCCAGGTGGTGGACAAGGCCAGGCGCGAAGGATTGGCGCCGACTGTCCGGGCGGCCTTCAACCGCCTCGACCAACCCATGGCCCTGGGATACTCTTCTGCCGGGACGATCTGTGCGCTTGGAGCGGGCATGGAGGCTTTCAAAATCGGCCAGCGGGTGGCCTGCGCCGGCGGCGGGTACGCCGTCCATGCCGAGTACAACCTGGTGCCGCGCAACCTGCTCACGCCCCTGCCCGCCGAGGTCGACTTCGAGGCGGCCGCCTTTACCACCCTGGGCGCCATCGCCTTGCACGGATTCCGGCTGGCCGAAGCCCAGGTGGGCGAAAGTGTGACCGTGATCGGCCTGGGTCTATTGGGCCTGCTGGCCGTCCAGATTGCCGCCGTTGCCGGCTGCCGGGTCATCGGCATCGACCTGGATCCCCGCCGGGTGGCGCTGGCCAGGGGATTTGGGATCGAAGCCGTCTTGCGCGATCAGGCCGAGACGGCCGTCCAGGCGTTTACTGCCAACTCGGGCGCCGATGTCGTCCTGATCTGCGCAGATACAACCTCCACCGATCCGGTGGAGCTGGCCGGTGCCGTTGCCCGCAACCGGGCCAGGATCGTGGCCACCGGCGCGGTGGGGTTGACCCTGCCGCGCAAGGTCTATTATGAAAAAGAGTTGAGCTTCATCAACTCACGCTCCTATGGACCCGGCCGCTATGACCCCGCCTATGAGGAAAAGGGCCAGGATTATCCCCTCGGCTACGTCCGCTGGACCGAAGGCCGCAATTTTCAGACCGTGGTGGAGCTGCTCTCTGCAGGAAAGCTGGATGTACGACCCCTGATCAGTCACCGCTTCCCCATCCAGCAAGCCGCGGAGGCCTATGAGCTCATCACGGGAAAGAAGAAGGAACCGTTTTTGGGAGTGCTGCTGACCTATCCCGAGGCCATGCCGGGCGTTCCTGTTTCGCGTGTTCTGCTGTCAAGTGCTTCCGCGGCACGTGGCACTGGGGCACTGGCAACGATAAGGCTGGGTGTGCTCGGAGCCGGGCTGTTCGCCAATGCCACCCTCTTGCCGGCCATCAGCAAACAAAAAGAGATCGAGCTGATCGGCATCGCTTCGCAAAGCGGGCTGCACGCCCAGCATGCCGGCCGGAAATTTGGTTTTACTTACGCGGCCGCTCAGGCGGATGAGATTCTGAATGACCCTCAGGTCAATACCGTCGCCATCCTGACCCGCCACAATACCCATGCGGATCTGGTCCTTCAGGGCCTGCGCGCCGGCAAGAATGTCTTCGTGGAGAAGCCGCTGGCGATCAATGCCGAACAGCTAGCCGGGATCACGAATGCGTTGACGGGCGAGGGTCTGCCTCTCCTGGCGGTGGGTTTCAACCGCCGCTTTGCGCCTCTGGCGGTGGAGCTCTCCAATTTTCTGGGCGACCGGAATGAACCCTTCCATGCCCATTACCGGGTCAATGCCGGCTTCATCCCCTTGAGCCATTGGACCCAGGACCCCGCCGTCGGCGGTGGACGCATCATTGGCGAGGCCTGTCATTTCGTGGATTTCCTGGCCTTCCTGGCCGGCGCCGCGCCGGTCTCCGTCATGGCCAATGGCCTGCCGGATGCAGGCAAATATCAGCAGGATAATGTCTCGATGACCTTCACCTTCCCGGATGGATCGGTTGGCGTGGTGGATTATCTCGCCAACGGAGATAAATCTTTTCCCAAGGAGCGCGTGGAGGTCTTCTGCGGCGGGCGCATTGCTGTGCTGGAGGATTTCCGCTCCCTCGAACTGGTCCGGGACGGGCACCGCAAGACCATAAGAAAGGCCCAGGACAAGGGCTGGTTGGCCGAATGGGCCGCCTTCGCCCGCGCCCTCCGCGAAGAGACCGGCCCCACCATCCCGTACGACCAGCTCATCGGCGTGACCCGGGCCACCTTCGCGGCAGTGGAATCTCTCCGCACGGGAGTAAGGGTGATGGTGAGCTAGATGTCTGTCGTCGAAAAGTATTATGACGAGCACGCCCAATCCGAATGGAACCGGCTGGAAAAAAACAGTCGGGCGGAATATGCCAACAGCCTGAGGGCGATCCTGGAATTTCTACCGCCGGGTCCCGTCAAGGTGATCGATATCGGCGGCGGGCCGGGGCGCTATTCCATCGCCCTGGCGCAGAATGGCTGCGCCGTCACGCTGGTGGACCTCTCCCAAGGCAACCTGGAGTTGGCCCATCAAAAAGCCACCGAAGCGGCTGTGGAGCTGCAAGATTATTTTCACGCCAATGCGCTCGACCTAACCACCTTCCCCGAGGCGAGTTTCGACGTCGCCCTGCTGATGGGCCCGCTCTACCATCTGCATCAGGAGTCCGAGCGCCGGACGGCCCTACAGCAGGCCCGCCGTTTGCTCAGGCCGGCTGGCCTGATCTTCGCCACCTTCATCACCCGTTTCGCCGCCTTCCGCGATGCCGCCGTGAACTCTTTTTCCTACGTAACCGACGATCCAGCCTATGGCGAGAGAATGCTAAATACGGGTATCCATGATAATGGTGTAGGCTTTACCGACTCGTATTTCGCCCGGCCGGAAGAAGTCACTCCATTGCTGGAAAGCGCTGGCTTTGCCACCTTAAGATTGATGGGCTGCGAGGGGATCCTGGCGGAGCATGAAGACTACGTCAACTCGCTTACGGGTGAGGCCCATCAGATCTGGCTGGATTTCAACTATCGCTTTGCCCAGGAGCCCTCCCTCTTGGGGGCATCGGATCATTTACTCTATATCGGCAGGAAAAAATAATCATGCCCACCCTCATCGAAGGTCCACTGCAGGGGCAATCTGTGGTTTGTCTTCCCATCCTGCGCATGTTGCCGG
>Ga0316624_10001081_pt1 | contig 10356 bp, 7 predicted proteins | sample OWC_Aug_N3_C1_D5_FD_207657 | JGI IMG/M metagenome (GOLD analysis project Ga0316624, IMG submission 207657) | Wetland soil microbial communities from Old Woman Creek delta, Ohio, United States - OWC_Aug_N3_C1_D5_A | ecosystem: Environmental > Terrestrial > Soil > Wetlands | place: USA: Ohio...
ACGTCACGGATCAGCGCCTCGAGGCGGAAGGTGCGGTCGAGAGCCGGGACGTCGGCGCGACCCGTGATCTCCACCCACATCGGCGCACCGTCCGCGCGCCGGAGCCTGAGCAGGTAGTCGCTCACCGTCCCGTCGTGCGTCAACCGCTCGACGAGCGTCGCGCGGGCCTGCGAGTCCACGAATCGCGTCACGTCGAAGGGCCGGACTTCCGTCTCGGGCGTCTCCGGCGGGTACCCGAACATGACCTTCAGGTGGGGATTCGCGGCGATCGTGCGGTCGCCCTCGGGGCCCAGGATGCCGATGTAGACGCCCTCGTGGACAGCCTCGACGAGCCGGGCAAGAGTCTCGGCGCGTGACTTCCCGGACGGCGCCGGATCGCCGGGGCGCTGGCTGGTCACAACAGGCAGATTATACAGGGCGGGCGCGCCGACCCTTCAGACTTCGTGTCCCGGCCGGCGCGCCGGATCGGGGTCCGCGCCGCCGGTCCCCTGTCGCGCACCTGGTCCGCGGCGCGGGCCAAAGAAGAACAGGAGGACGGCCACGATGAGGGCCCCGCCGCCGACGGTCACCAACACCTGGTCGGGATCCATCAGGCCCTTCTCAGCCGGAGGGAGTTGGTCAGCACCGAGACGCTGGAGAACGACATCGCTGCGGCGGCCACCATCGGGCTCAGCAGCCAGCCGGTGAACGGGTAGAGCAGGCCGGCAGCCACCGGGATGCCCAGCACGTTGTAGATGAACGCCCAGAAGAGATTCTGCTTGATGATGCCGAGCGTCCGACGCGAGAGCAGGATCGCATCGGCGACCCCGCCGAGATCGTTGCGCATCAGCGTGATGTCGGCGGCTTCGATGGCCACGTCGGTGCCAGAGCCGACCGCGATCCCCACGTCGGCCTGCGCAAGGGCCGGCGCGTCGTTGATGCCGTCGCCGACCATCGCCACGACGTTGCCGGCTGCCTGCAGCGCGGCGATCTCGTCCGCCTTGCGCCCGGGAAGCACGCCGGCGATCACGCGATCGATCTCTCCGTCGGGGGCCACCTGGTTGACGATGGCCCTGGCGGTCGGCTCGTTGTCACCGGTGATGACCATCACCTTGAGCCCCATGCGCCTGAATCGCCGGATCGCGGCCGCGGACTCGGGGCGTGGCGTGTCCGCCAGGCCGATGACCCCGATCAGGCCGGGCACCGCGGCCGCGGCATCCTGGCCCGCCGGCATGACCCGGGCGTCGGCAGCCTGGCCGGCGGCGACGAACATGACCGTGCGGCCCGTTGAGGTCAGCCGTTCGGCCTCGCCACCAAGGGCGGCAACATCCACGTGCCAGCGATCCATCAGGCGAGCGTTGCCGAGCAGCACGCGGCGACGGTCCACTGTGGCGGCGAGGCCTTCGCCGGGGATCGCTTCGAACGAGGACACCTCGGAGAGGGCGAGGTTCCGCCGGGACGCGGCGCGCACGATCGCTTCACCCAGCGGGTGCTCGGAAACCCGCTCGGCCGAGGCCGCCAACTGGAGGAGTGCGTCGGCGGACCAGGCGCCTCTCGCGAGCGGCACGACATCGGTCGCTTCGGGCCTGCCCTCGGTGATCGTCCCGGTCTTGTCGAGAACCACGGTGGAGGCCCGGCCCGCCCGTTCGAGGATCTCCCCGCCCCGGATGAGGACACCCTTCTCGGCACCGCGCCCGGTGCCGACCAGGATCGCCGTCGGCGTCGCGAGCCCCATCGCGCAGGGGCACGCGATGATCATGACCGCGACGAAGTTCACCAGCGCCGTGGTGAGGCGGGTCTCCGGCGGGAGCACGTCGTACCAGATCACGAACGTCAGGACAGCCAGGCTGATGACGGCCGGCGTGAAGTAGGCGGAGATGGTGTCGGCCAGCCTGGCGATCGGCGCCCGTCTCGATTGCGCCTCCTGCACGAAGCGGATGATCTGCTGGAGCGCCGTCTCCCGGCCGATGCGCGTCGCGCGGAAGCGGAAGCTGCCCGTCTGGTTCATCGTCCCGCCGAAGACGTCCATCCCGGGCGCCTTGTCCACCGGCAACGACTCGCCGGTGAGCATCGACTCGTCGACGGTGGACGCGCCCTCGACCACCTCGCCGTCCACCGGGATCCGCTCGCCGGGCCGGACGATGACCGTGTCGCCCCTGACGAGGTCAGCGACGGGCACGTCGACCTCGCCGAGGCTCCGGATGACGCGCGCCGTGCGCGGCTGGAGCCGGACGAGACGACGGATTGCCTCCGACGTCCGGGTGCGGGCCCGGGCCTCGAGCAGGCGCCCGAGCAGCACCAGGGTGATGATCGCCGCGGAAACTTCGTAGTAGACGGGCGGAGAGCCGTGGAGGCCGGTGTCACCGTGCACCGCGAACCCGGGCGCGACGGTCACGGCCGCGGAGTACAGGAACGCCACGCCCGTGCCGACCGCGATGAGAGTGTTCATGTCGGCGCTTCGATGGCGCAGGCTGGCCAGCGCCCCGCGGTAGAACCGGGCTCCCGAGTACACGACGACCGGCAGCACCAGCACCAGCTGGATCCAGTTGACGCCAGGAAGGCGCAGGTGCGCCATGGCGATTGCCACCACGGGCAGCGCACACCCGGCCGCGACGGCGAGACGGGTTCCGAGCGCGCGGTACTCGGCTTCGAGCGCGGCCTGCTGGGCGTCCGCGATCGCCTGCGGTTCGGCCGGCTCCGCAACCTCTTCGGCAGCCCCGCCGACCGGCGGCCCGACGGGCAACACGTCGTACCCGGCCTCACGAACCGCCTCGACCAGGCCCGGCACCTTCACGACGGAAGGGTCGTAGACGACGGTCGCCAGCCCGGTCGCGAAGTTCACTCCGGCCGTCTCCACGCCGGACACGCCCGCCAGGGAGCGCTCGATGGTTCGGGCGCACGCCGCACAGCTCATGCCGGTCACCGGCAACGTGATCTGCTTTGCGCGCCCGCGTGAGGCGATCTCGGCGGGACGATCCGCCACCTCGACGCGATCGGCTGGCGCGTTTCCACTCAAGGAATGCCCTCTCTGTACGTATGTTACTCCCATCCGACGGGGCGCCGATGCCGCGCGCCCACCCGGGCGCTCACTTGACACCGGCTTCCGCCGACAGCTAAGGTTGACCGCGACCGGGCAACTCTATGAGCCGTCTGCCGCTGGTTCGCGAGCTGACCGCCGAGTCCGCTGGCTCGGGCTTCTTTCTCTGCACCAGGAAGGAGATCCGGCCCGGTCGCAGGGGCGACTTCATCACGCTGCTGCTGCAGGACAAGAGCGGCCACGTCCCGGCGAAGATCTTCGACAACGTCGAACGGCTTCGCGGGGAGTTCGAGGTCGGGGACTTCGTCACGGTGAAGGCGAAGGGGAACAGCTACAACGAGCAGCTCGAGCTGATCGTCGAGAACATCCGGCGGGTCCACCCGGATCAGGACCGTGCGTTCGGGTTCCAAGAGGAGGACTGCGTCCCCGCCGCGCCGCGGCCCGTCGAGGAGATGTGGGCCGAGCTCCAGGGACTGCTCGGGCGCATCTCGGACCCGTCCGTCAAGGCGCTGGTCGAGCACATCACCCGTACGTACGAGGCGCAGCTGCGCACCTGGCCTGCGGCCCAGATCGTCCACCACGCCTACCGGGGCGGATTCCTGGAGCACGTCCTGACCATGGCCAGGGTCGCTCTGTCGCTGGCCGGCGAGTACGGCGCCGACCGTGACCTCGTCGTGGCCGGCGCGCTCGTTCACGACATCGGCAAGCTGAAGGAGCTCGACTACGGGACCGCGGCGAGCTACTCCAGGGAGGGACGCCTGGTCGGCCACATCACGCTCGGCGTGCTCATGGTCCGCGATGCCGCGCGCGAGATCCCGGGGTTTCCGCCGGCGCTGCTCGCCGAGATCGAGCACCTGATCGTTTCGCACCACGGCTCGATGGACCTCGGATCCCCCGTCGAGCCGATGACGGTCGAGGCATTCATCCTGGCGGCGGTTGACGAGCTCGACGCCACCCTCAACCAGGTGCGACAGGCGATCGAGGAGGACTCCGGCGACGCGGAGTTCACCGCCTATCAGAGGCGTCTGGGCCGGGTCCTCTGGAAGGGGAGGAGATAAGCGCTCAGGCGCCCGGCTTGCGCGCGGCGTCTCCCAGCGCGAAGGTCATCGACCCCGAGATGACGGCCCGCCCGTTGACGCGGGCGACGCCGCGCAGCATCCCCATGCGGCTGCGCAGCCGCCTGACCACCGCTTCGATTACGACGACGTCGCCGGCGTGCACCGGCCGGTGATAGTGGACCCGCTCGATGCCGCCGAAGTAGATGAGCTTCGCGCGGTTCTCGGGCTTGGCGAGGATCAGGATCGCGCCCACCTGCCCGACCGCCTCGGTGAGGATCGTCGGCGGAAGGACCGGAGGCTGCCCTGGGAGGCGGACGAGATAGCGCTCGTTCAACGACACGTTCTTGATGCCGACGATGCGCTTGTCGGGCTCGATCTCGGTGATGCGATCCACGAGCAGGAACGGGTACCGGTGGGGCAGAATCCGCTCGATGGCCGAGTAGTCGAGGGGAAGGCTGATGTCCATCTCGTCGGTCCTTGAGGGACAAAGTATAATCGATTCTTTGGATTGGCGGACCCCGGCTGCGCCAGTACTGGCCCCGGCCGGCTGGGCCGCAGAGAGCCTGTCACAGCGGTGAGCGATTCATCATCGTCGGCTGACGGCCCCCGTTCGGCCGCGATCGGCGCGAGAGCGCACCTCAGGCCGAGCGACCAGGAAGTCCTCAAGATCCTCTTCGAGCTCGGCCGCGAGGTCGCCTCCGTTCTCGACACCGATGAGCTGCTGCGGAAGGTGCCGCGGCTGATCGAGCGGCTCGTCGACTTCCAGGCATTCGCCGTCTACCTGCTGGACGAGCGGCGGGGCGAGCTGACGATCGCGTACTCGGTCGGGTATCCCGAGGAGACGGCTCGCTCGCTGCGCCTGAAGATCGGCGAGGCGCTGGTCGGCGCCGCGGTGGCCGAAGGCCGCCCGCTGCTGGTCAACGATGTGTCCGAGGACCCGCGCTACCGCGAGGCCGTTCCCGGCACGCAGTCGGAGCTCGTCGTCCCGTTGCGGCGCAAGGGCAAGATCCTCGGCGCGCTGAACCTGCTGAGCACCATGCCGGGCCAGTTCTCGGAGACCGACGAGGACGTGCTGCGCCAGTTCGCCGCGGCCGTGTCGGTGGCCATCGAGAACGCACGGCTCTTCGAGCGGGAGCGCGAGTACGCCGACACGCTGGAGAAGCTGGCCGAGATCGGCCGCGAGCTCGCCGCAATCCTGGATCTCGACGGGTTGCTGACCCGCATCGCGCAGCTCGCCCGCAGGGTCATCGACTACCGGACGTTCGGCATCATGCTGCTCAACCGCGAGGCGGGCGAGCTCGAGATGAAGCTCGCCGTGCAGTACGGCGAGAGGGCTCCCATCCCGGCCGTGAAGCTCGGCGGCGGGCTGGTCGGCTACGCGGCGCTGCACAAACAGCCAGTGCTGGTCTCCGACGTGTCCAGGGACCCGCGCTACATCAAGGTCGTCGAGGACGTCCGCTCCGAGCTCGTGATCCCGATGCTCTTCAAGGACCGGACGGTGGGCGTGTTCGACCTCGAGAGCCCCGAGCTGGACGCCTTCGGCAAGAGGCACGTGGAGATCCTGTCGCTGCTCGCCAGCCAGGCCGCGGTGGCCATCGAGAACGCGCGGCTCTACGAGACGATCCGGGCCAACGAGGAGCGGCTGGAGAAGGAGATCTGCTTCGCACAGCGGGTGCAGGCGGCGCTGCTGCCCTCGGGTCTTCCGAAGCGGCTCAAGGGCGTGGACGTCGCGGCGAGGTTCCTGCCGGCGCGCGAGCTGGGCGGCGACCTGTACGACTTCCTCTCGCCGGAGCCCCACAGCCTCGTCGTGGCCGTCGGCGACGTGTCAGGCAAGGGCGTGCCGGCGGCGCTCTACAGCGCGTTCGCCGGCGAGCTGGTCCGATCGCGGACCTTCCGGCGCCGCTACGCGCCAGACGCGGCGACGCCGTCGGCCGTGCTCTCTTCGGTCAACACGATCCTGCACGAGCGCCACCTGGAGGAGTACTACTGCACGCTCTGCTATGCCTTCTTCGATCTCAAGCGGCGGACGGTCGTGCTGGCCAACTCGGGGTTGCCGTACCCGATCCGGTGCGCGGGACAGGAGTGCGCGCCGATCGAGGTCGCCGGCGTGCCGCTCGGATCGTTCGGCGGCATCTCCTACGACGAGGCGTCGTTCGAGCTCCACGCGGGCGACCTGTTCGTTTTCTGCACCGACGGCGTCTTCGAGGCGATCGGTCCCGAGGGTGGCGAGTTCGGCGTTTCGCGGCTGCTGGCCACCATCCGGGACGTCCACCAGGCGCCGGCGCGCGCGGTCGTCGACGCGATCTTCGATGCCGTGCGCCGGTTCAGGGGAGACACCCCCCCGAACGACGACCTGACCGCGGTTGCGGTCAGGATCACGACCTGACGGGGAGTGCGGTCGGCCGTCGAGCCCGATTGACCCGATGACCGGCCACCGATCACTGACCACCGATCACTGACCACTGCCATGCACACACGCATGCTCCTTGCCCCGCTCCTCGTCGTCGGCTGTCTCGCACTGCCGGCTGCGCAGTCGCCTCCCGCCACTCTCCTCCAGCCATCCAGCGTGCTGCGGCAGAAGTTCGAGGCCGGGCTGAAGGACATCGCCGGTCGCCTCGACGGGGTGATGAGCTACACGGTCGTCGATCTGACGAGCGGCGAGCGCTTCACGCTGCTGGAACAGACCGTCTCGCCGACGGCGTCGACGATCAAGCTGGCAGTCCTGTACGAGTTGATGCGGCAGGTCGACGATGGGCGGGTCAAGCTGGAGACGATGCTGCCACTCGACCGCCGGCACGCCGTGGGCGGGGGCGCGGGGCTCGAGCAGCTCGGGACGCCCATCCTCTCGATCCGCGACTACGCGACCCTGATGGCGGTGCTGAGCGACAACACGGCCACCAACGTGCTCATCGACCTCGTCGGGATGTCGTCGGTGAACGATCGGATGCGGCAGCTCGGGCTCAGGAGCACGCTCCTTCGCCGCAGGATGATGGACGTCGAGGCCGCCCGCCGCGGCGACGAGAACGTGTCGACGGCCGGGGAGATCGCGCGTCTGCTGGAGGTGTTCTACAGGGGCGAGGGACTCTCGGCGCGGGGCCGCGACGAGGCGCTGGCGATTCTCAAGAAGGACAAGTCGTCGACGAGCCCGATGGTGAAGGCGATCCCTCCTGGCGTGCCGGTCGCGAACAAGCCGGGAGAGCTCGAGGGAGTCCGCGTGGACGCCGGCATCGTCTTCGTCCCGAACCGGCCGTACATCTTCTCGGTGATGACGACGTACCTGCAGGAGGACGACGCCGGCGGCGTGGCCATCGAGCGGGCTTCGCAAGTGGCGTATCAGTACTTCAGCAGGCTCGCGGCCGGCGGCCAGTACGGGAGGCAGATCGGGCGGTAGACGAGCAGTCGCGCCGGACCGGGTGAACGCCCTGCCTGTCGGGGTGCGGCGGTGCCAGCGCCTGCCTGTTGTTTGACGCACCCCGTTTATCCGGCGCGACCGATCTCCTGGACTTCAAGACTCGTGCCGACGGCGGCGCCGCAGGAATCCAACAAAAAAACGCCCTCGCCGTTGTGCGCGTCCTGCGCTGTGGACGAGGTGATGCCCTCTCGGGGGGCCAGAGCGCGCCGACTGCTCAGCTTCGCAGGAACCCACCTGCCTCGCTTGCCCCACCAGCCTCACCCGCGGGGTCCTCCCAGACCCCTCAGTACACTCCCAGGTACCTGTCGACCTCCCACGGCGAGACGTGCTTGATGTACTCGTACCACTCCTCGCGCTTGGCCTCCACGAAGTGCCTGAAGATGTGGTCGCCGAGCGTCTCGATGATGAGCTTGTCTTTCTCGAGGTCGTCGAGCGCCTCGCTGAGGTTGCGCGGCAGCTCGTCGATCTTCAGCCTCCGCCGCTCCCGCAAGCTCATCTTGTAGATGTTCTTGTTGACCGGAGGGCCGGGGTCGATCTCGTTGTCGATGCCGTCGAGGCCCGACTGCAGCATCACTGCCAGCGCGAGGTACGGATTGCACGACGGGTCGGGCATGCGAAGCTCGATGCGCGTGGCCGCCCCCCTCGCCGCCGGGACGCGCACGAGCGGGCTGCGGTTCCGCTCCGACCAGGCGATGTTGGTGGGGGCCTCGTAGCCGGGCACCAGACGCTTGTAGGAGTTGACGAGCGGGTTGGTGATCGCGCAGAACCCCTTGGCGTGCCTGAGCACGCCGCCGATGTAGTGGAGGCAGGTCTCGCTCAACTGCCACCGGCCGCGCTCCTCGTAGAAGATGTTCGTGCCGTTGCTGAACAGCGACTGGTGCGTGTGCATGCCCGACCCGTTGATGCCGTAGATGGGCTTCGGCATGAAGGTCGCGTGCACCCCGTTCCGGGTGGCCACGTGCTTGACGACGAACCGGAACGTGCTGATGCTGTCCGCGGTGGTCAGCACATCGTCGTACCGGAAGTCGATCTCGTGCTGGCCGGGCGCGACCTCGTGGTGGGCCGCCTCGATGTGGAACCCCATGGCCTCGAGCGCCAGCACGATCTCGCGCCGCACGTCCTCTCCCATGTCCACCGGCGTCAGGTCGAAGTAGCTGGCCGAGTCGTGGGTCTCGGTGGTCGGCCTGCCGGCGCGGGTCTGGAAGAGGAAGAACTCGGCCTCGGGACCCGCGTTCATGATCCACCCGCGCGAGGCCGCCTTCGCGATGACCTTTCTCAGCGTCGTGCGCGGGCAACCCTCGAACGGCGTCCCGTCCGGGTTCGCGATGTCACAGATGATGCGGGCGACCTTGTCGCCCGTGTTGTAGTTCCACGGGAAGATCCGGAACGTGTCGAGATCGGGCATCAGGAGCATGTCCGATTCCTCGATGCGCACGAAGCCTTCGATCGAGGAGCCGTCGAACAGGGTCTTGCCGTCGAGCGCGTCTTCGAACTGGCGGTCGGGCACCTCCACGTTCTTGATCGTCCCCAGGATGTCGCTGAACTGCAGGCGCATGAACTTGACGCGCTCGCGCTCGGCGCGCTCGAGGATCTGCGCCTTGCGTGCTTCGATCGTCCTGACCTCGGGCGCCTCTGCAATGCTCACATGCCCCTCCCCCCGGGCCGGGCGGCCCCGGAAAACACCGTGTCCGCTCAACCCCACGGCATTGTGGATGTTCTGCGGACCAAGACCCGGAGAGAGTCTAAACCCATCAACCAGTGGAGTCAACAAGACGTTCGCCAGGACCGCGCAGATTGACCATCTTCTGGTGTCACCGCGCCAGAAACAGCCGGATCATGGCATGGATGCCGCCGGAATCGGGCCAGATGAGCTTTGATCTGGCGTCACCGCACAGTCGCAGGTGATGTTGGGTCGTATGACCAACCATGTCTTCCGCCGGCACTCGGGCCCTGGCCCAACCGCCGGAAGAGCTCTCTCGTCTGATCGGTACGTGAGGAGGGCACACGAATGCGTGGCTGGAAGGTCGCCGCAATCATCGCAGTCGGGGTGGGGCTGGCAGCGCTCGCCGGGATCACCCTTCGCGCAAAGCAGGGCTCGAACCGCATCGTGGTGGCACCCGACGTCCAGGTGCTCTGGCAGGAGGGACCGCAGATCGGCGCGTCCATCCGCGAGGTGACCCAGGACGACGTGGCCAAGCTGAAGCTTCCCTCGCAGGAGGGCGTCATCGTCGACGAGGTGACCACGGACAGCCCCGCGGAGAAGGCCGGCATCAGGGCCGGCGACGCGATCGTGGAGTTCGACGGCCAGAAAGTGCGCAGCCTCCGGCAGCTGACCCGGCTGGTGCGGGAGACGCCCGCCGGCCGCTCCGTCAAGGTCGCCGTGATCCGCGACGGCCGGCGCACCGAGTTGGGCGTGACACCCGAGGAGCGGTCCTTCGGACTGCTCGGCGAGGGGCGGACGCGCGAGCTCGAAGGCCGGCTGCGGAACCTCGAGAGGAGCTACCGCTTCGACGTGGAGCCCGGGGGGCGGTGGTTCACGCTGCCGCCGGATCTCCCGCCCGGCGGCGGCTGGTTCCGCGGGTGGGGGTTGGGGACCGGGCGCTTCGGCATCACCGTGGAGGATCTCACCGATCAGCTTGCCGCGTATTTCGGGGCGAAGAGCGGCGTGCTCGTGCGCAGCGTCAACGACGGCTCGGTGGCGGCGAAGGCGGGCGTCAAGGCCGGCGACGTCATCACCACGTTCGACGGCGAAGAGGTCACGAGCGCGAGCGGATTCTCCCGCATGGCGGCCCGCGCGAAAGACGGAGAGGCGGTCGCGCTCGGGATCCTGCGGGATCACAAGCCGATCACGCTGAAGGTGACGCCGGAAG
>Ga0316624_10001082_pt1 | contig 10356 bp, 8 predicted proteins | sample OWC_Aug_N3_C1_D5_FD_207657 | JGI IMG/M metagenome (GOLD analysis project Ga0316624, IMG submission 207657) | Wetland soil microbial communities from Old Woman Creek delta, Ohio, United States - OWC_Aug_N3_C1_D5_A | ecosystem: Environmental > Terrestrial > Soil > Wetlands | place: USA: Ohio...
GATAGGGTTTTAACTTTCTTGGAAACCCGTCCACTTAACAACTACAGTTATCCATTCTGGTTCTATCAAGCAGGAGACGGCAAAAACTATGCCCCACAATCAGACCTTGCTACAGTGACAGTTGACGCAGTTGATGCTGGAAGACTTTTTGTTGCGTTAAACAATCTTAAAGCATATAATGCAAACTTTACAGCGCGCGTAGACAACATAGTTCTCAATGGATTTAGGTCAGATGGGAGCCCTGGACCTAACTATGCTGCCTTAATCCCTGATATTAGAAATGAGAACAAATCAAAGAGTATCTACGCTTACTATTACACTAGCGGCTTCGCAGCCTTTTGGCCAGCTGAGTTGGGAAATATTCCCGGACAAATTTTACAAAACATTCTAAATAGTCCTAGTATCACAGTAAATACGATTGGTAATATTACAGGCAATGTTACGTTGCCTAACTCAGAAATTACATGCGAGCCTTTGCTCCATGCAGTTTTCGAGTTAAACATGTCTTCTTCTGACCGAAGCAAATTGATGAATTTCACAAGGCAAGTATATTTGGCGCATGAGGAACTGCATAATCTTACTGGGCAATGGGTAGCTTTTAGCGAAGGGAACAGTGGCTCTCCAGATTTTATATATGAATGGGTTGTTTTGCCTGGCGTTGGGTTTTGGAAGGTTACGAAAATTGATCGAACACTGTATCAACCTTCTAATGAACCGTATAATCCTATAATTTATTCCAAAGTTGCACTGAGTTTCTTAGCTTTGTACAACACTACATATGCTTATAACCTGACCGTTTATCTTGAGAAGTGCCTGCCACTACCAACTATCGGATGGTCCGATGGAGCTGATTATACGATTGAGCTAGAAAAGCGGACGATAATTTCTAGTGTGGGAAGTAACACAAATGGCATGATATTGTCAGCTTCGCGATACTTTATGCAAAACAATTCATAAGTCTATTGGCGATTTAGAAGTGGCGCAAAGCAGTAATCACATAAAAGGTTGGATCTGTCAAAAACAGTATCTGAAATTTCCCTTTCTTGCATTTGTCATTCCATTGATTGTAAGAATAGTACCTGAGATAATAATGGGGCAATACGTAACAGGATTCGACAACATGGCTTTTTACGTTCCAAACACGCTTGATTGGCTAAAAAATGGGATAAATCTCTTCACTTTTATGTCTTCCGCACCTTTGTTCTACATATTGCTTATGGGCATCACTTCCACAGGAGCGTCAATTGTTTTTTCTCTGAAACTTTTGGCTCCACTGATTCTTGGCCTTTTAGCATTTTCCATTTACTTTTATGCCTCTAAAGCCCTATCATGGTCACCCAAAAAAAGTCTGCTTGTAGCATTGCTTTCAACGTTGTATTTTGTTGCACTAAGAGTCTCATGGGATATGCTTAGAAGCGAACTTGCCCTAGTATTTCTATTTCTATCGCTAATTTTGCTGCAGAAAAATAAATTTGACGTAAAAAATGGTTTGTTGCTTTCTTTGTTGATGACATTAGTGGTTTTTACAAATCAACTTATAGCGATAATCATGTTCGTAATTGTTATAACTACAGCAGCAATTCTATTTCTCAAAAAGGAAAGAGCCGAACTGCCGAACCTTGTTGTTCTCGTAGTTCCTTCTATTTTGTTGTTTTTAACCATATTTTACATGAACTATATCTCACTCTCTCTCCCAACAACGGGCTATTCCATGGATTTTGGAGGCGGATTTGAAACTCTCATAGGTGCTTCGGGTCTACAGTTGACAATTGACACTTTCGGCTTTCTTGCATTTTGTTATTTGCCACTAACTCCGTTCCTCATATTTAGTGCTCGAAGGTTTAAGAGTAATATTCAACTGAAAGCTTGGATTGTTTGGATATTTATTCCGCTAATATTGGTACTAGTCAGCCAAAACGCTTTTTTCACCGGCGGCATTCCCCCTTTCCGCTGGATTCTACTGCTAACTTACCCTTTGGCTTTTTACGTCGCACAAGCTTTTAGCGTAATTAAATGGAATTGGTATAAGATAAGTGTCACCGCCATTTTGGTGGTGTTAAGCCTGAGCTTTCTGGTGTCGCCAAACAGTGGTTCCATTATTTACTTTGGCCATTACCCGACGTATATACCAAAAACAATGCTCCAAAACACCATAGATTTAAGCGATTGCCAAGATACTACAAATTCACTGATTTGGGCAAAGAATAATATGCCAAGTAATGGACATCTACTTGCTCACGAGGCATTTTACGGTCAGGCGATACTGATTCTTGATGAAGACCAATTGATTCCTTACTATTATTCAAGCCCGACTCAAGCAGTAAGCCAACTCAGCACAGCCAATCAATCATATCCCCTGTACTTGATTTGGTGGGTTAATGGCACTGGATGGTATGGGCAACCAACAACGCCTAGCTCTTTCCAAGAAGTTTACCGCAGCGGAAACATTGCAGTTTTCAACTACTCAGACAATAGATTATTTATGTATTAAGCCAGCAATTTTACGAATAATCAATAAATGATAGATATATTAATGAATCAGATTATAAATTAAAACCTACAAACACCTTTTCATTCTGGTTCATTTATTGCCAAGAATTGATGAAATTCAGCAATGACCCCATTCTTCAAGAAGTTTTCGGAGAATACGGCAAATGTTAAATTCTTAAATCCTCATTCATAGGCATAAAAATCGGGTGTGTTAGTATGGTACCAGCTGGCTTCCGCAATTGTTTTGACAACAGTCAAAGGCTATTTAGAGAGCCAGACACCTATTGCAGCATTAGTTTTTCAAAATATTCAGTATCGGAGAAAATTATTTAATGAAATGGGTGAAACTGCCGCGTTAGAGACTAAACCTCAGCTTTCATTAGTAATTCCAGCTTACAATGAGGCAGGAAGAATCGAGCCGACACTAAAGGATTTAATGTTTACCCTTGAACGCAAGTTCAAATTTAACGAAAATTATGAGTTATTAATAATAATGGATGGATGCGAAGATGGAACGCCTGAAATAGTTAAAGCAATAATTAAAAATCATCTTAGCGTTTCAGCCATCGTCCTCCCGAATAGATTGGGCAAAGGAGGCGCGATCATGGAAGCTTTGAAATATGCCAAAGGTGATTTGATAGCATTTATTGACGCGGATGGTTCTATTCCATCAATTGAACTAAGCAGGCTAATTAAATTAACAGACCAATATGATTTGGTGATCGGTTCTAGATATGCAAAGACATCCGTTCTGCCTTTCAGAAGGCCTCTCACTCGCTTCTTATTTAGTAGGTCATTCAATGTTTTGCTGGGGTTGTTATTTTGGAGGCTTCGCAATATTAAAGATACGCAATGCGGAGTCAAAATATTTACGAAGAAACTAATCGATGTAGTAAACGGAGAGCTTCTGATAAGCGATTTTGCCTTTGACGTAAATCTAATATATTCAGCTTTATTTCACGGCTTTAAAGTAAAAGAAGTCGGCGTAACATGGATCGAAAAAGATGGAAGCAAATTGTCACACGGATTCTATAAACAATCGGTTTTTATGGCATTCTCGTTGTTGAGACTTAGAATTTACTATAGCTATTTGAATAAAATACTCGAATCAAAAACTTTTGCGAAAATAGCTGATGTTCTTCAGGCGTGGTTAAATTCTTGAATATTTTGTGGTTAAATCACCGCGATCCAAAGCATCCCTATGCTGGCGGAGCAGAGGTGCGCATACATGAAATCGGCAAGCGACTGATTCAAAACGGTCATTCCATAAAATTAATTTGTGAGCGTTGGCCAGGTTCAAAAACACTAGAGTCTTTAGATGGCATTGAAATAATAAGAATTGGAAATAAATATACAATCCACTTGGAAGTCCCATTCCTTATAAACAGATTTGACTGTAATATTATAATCGATGACATGGCGCATGCTTTACCTTGGGGATCGCAATTTTTTACTCATAAAACCGTAATTGGACAGGTTCATCACGTACATCAGAATGTATTAGATTTTGAATTGAATCCATTTATAGCAAAAACTCTTACTCTTAACGAAAGAGCAATTAGGTATTATAAAGCGGTAATTGCTGTCTCTGAATCAACCAAAAAAGCTCTAATCAATTTAGGCGTTAGTAGAAATAGAGTGCGCGTTATCCCAAACGGCGTTGATACAGACTTCTACAAACCTATGGCAAAATCTCCTTCGCCGACAATATTATGGGTTGGTCGTGTGAAGCGCTACAAACGGGTAGATCATGTTTTATTAGCTTCCAGTCTGATAGAGAAAAAACTCCCTAACGCCAAGCTAATTATTGTCGGTACTGGAGATCATATTGAAAATATAAAAAGTCTAGCGAAAAAATTGGGCTTAAAAAATGTTTTTTTTCCAGGATTTGTTGATGAGAAGGAGAAGGCGATGCTCATGGCTTCTTCGTGGGTCGTTGTTAGTTCTTCTTTTGTTGAAGGTTGGGGTATGACCATAACCGAAAGTGCTGCATGTGGTACTCCTGCTGTTGCATATGATGTCGCTGGGTTAAGGGATAGTGTAAGCAACAATGAGACCGGGCTGTTAGTAAGCGACGGAAATGTTAAAGAATTGGCTCAAAATTTACTCAAAGTTTTGCAAGATGAACAATTGAGAGCAGAACTGGGTAATAATGCCTTAAACAGGACCAAGCAATTTAGTTGGAATAGAATAGCTCAAGATTTTAGCGATTTCTTGGAAATGTCTGGTTAGGACAAATGTTAAATCCAAATTCTCCATACCTTATTTGAAACGGCATGGTTAGCATCTTCGAATTTGAGAGGTAAAATTTAGAGTGGTAGATGATATAGGCTTAATTGTTTTTCCTTGGTATCCCTCGCTGCAAACAGGGCGAGGTCACGACACTTATGCTTACCACTTGCTCAATCATCTTTCAAATGTAAATCTGAAAGTGAAAACTTTCCCTTTACTTTCCGTAAATCACTTACAGCAAGGTGTAAACAAGTTTGATTACCTAACCAAAGAAGTATTATTCTTCACGAAGGTGCTTTTCCCAAGAACCCGAATATATCATGGGATATCACCTCTTGGAGCCAAGACAGCAATTCTAGCAAATAAAAAACCGCTAATAACTACAATCCATGACGCAATTCCTTTTACGCACCAAAGAGACATAAAACAAGCTTATGAACGATTATGCATCAAACTCTGCTGCCAAAAAAGCGATAGACTAATAATTACGTCCGAATTTACAAAAAACTTTCTAAAAGAGAAAATCGAATTTGACTCATCAAAAGTAAATGTCATAAAATGTGGTGTAGATCACAACTTTTTCTTCTATAGAAGAAATCCTGAAAAAAAAGGAAAAACAGTTTTCTCAATAGTAAGATGGGGAAATCTTGAACGATTTCTTAACGCTTTCAAAACGATCACTAAAGAAGTCAAGGATGTCACCTTACTTTTAGGTGTCAAGAACAGTTTTGAGAATAATTATAAATCGCAAATACCTTATGTGCTTAAAAGAATGGGTTTAGAAAAATCAGTTAAAGTTATTTATGATATTCCAACATGCGAGCTCCCCAAATACTATAATTCCGCTGATGTTTACATTTCGCCTTCGATGGGCGGCTTCAGTTTAACCTTGCTTGAGTCTATGGCTTGCGGAACACCAGTAATAGCATTTGATGTATTAGATGCGCCTGATTATGTAGGGACAGATGGCATACTTGTAAAGCCTAACGATTTTCAAGGATTGGCTGATGAAGCTATCAAACTTTTACTTGATGAAAACCTAAGTCGCAAATTAAGTAAACAATCAATTGACAAATCGTTGAATTTCTCTTGGGAAAAGATGGCGCTGGAAATTATAGACGTTTATGAGGATCTTATGACCCCAAAGTAATTTGCTATAATACTTTATGTAACTATGACTTTATTGCTCAAACCAAAAATATAGCTAATAATAAGAAGCCTGCTTTCACTAATCAAACTGCCTTGGCAATCGCAGCCACATTCCAAGTTTTATCGTCAGGTTTACTTTTTAAAGTTGGGAACTCGCAATAATTAAGAATTTCCAAGCCGCTTTCCTCTGCAAAATGATTTAATTCGTCGGGGAAAAAATAGCGCAGTTCATGAGTTTCTGTTAGTTCATCAAGAACTTTTTCGCCATTTAGCGCTAATAGATAGTAATGAGTTTTAACTATATTACTAAAGGTGTCGAGCTCAGGGGTAACAGCTCTTATCACTTTTGTCTTGTTGGACTCAACAATCTTAATTCTTGCTGAAGGATTGATCTTTAAAACCGCTGGACCGTACCAAAAGTCAAACAGAAAAATGCCACCTTTTTTCAGGTGTTTTCTTATGTTGGAAAGACTTTGTATGAGCTCCTTTGTATCTTTTACATAATTCAATACAGCGAACATGCAAATTGCGGCATCAAAAGCTTCGTCAAAATGAAAAGCGCTCATTTTATTAACTGTGATCTTGTTACTAAAGCCAAGATTTCTCACTTTCTTTTCGGCCAAGCTTGCCATACTCGCAGAGGCATCAATGCCAGTTACATCATACCCTCTTCTAAGAAGCACTGTCATGTAATTGCCAGTTCCGCAGCCTATGTCTAAAATTTTTTTTGGCTTTTTGTCCAAGAATTCAGAAAAGACATTTTCTATAAAATTGCATTCTTTGTTATAGTCCTTGTCTGAGTACAAAATATCATAATATTTTGCATATCTATCAAACACTTGAGTCATACTGGTCTCTGACCTCTTTCTCTAGCAACTTATCACCGTGTACGTCAACCCACCTTCCAGTTTTCGAAGACTCGTAAAGTCCATTAATTATCTCAACAACTCGTAATCCATCATATCCACTAGGGGCAAGCATTTTATGTTTTGGAACAGAATTAATGAAAGCGTCGATTTCGCGTTTAAATGAAATAGGCGGATCGCTGGAATAATCAAATGCTACTTCAGAATCCTGGGTCTTTAACGTAGTTTTCGCAACATTTCCTCGATTATCAACATACAAGGCGCCCTTACTTCCATAGATTTCAAAATATAAATAGCCGTTCCATTCAGTCCAAGAAGATTGGATAAATACAGGTTTATCTTCTTCAGTTTTCAAAATGGCCATTGCATTATCTTCAAGGTCGTTTAGCTTATGAAGTAAATCCATTTTGACCCCAACACATTCTTTAAGCTCGCCAATGAACCATCTCGCTAAGTCAACAAGATGACAGCCATTATCAAGCAGTGTTCCTCCACCAACTAATTGAGGATCAGCGAACCAAGAGCCTTCTTTAAGATTCCAGCCTCCATGGCCAATCCATCCCCGCATGAAGAGGGGCTTACCGATTGTGCCGCTATCTAGAATTTCTTTTGCTTTAACTATGTTGTTGAAGTACCTAATGTTGGAGCTGACTTTCAAATATGTACCCTTTTTTAACGACGTCTTGACTAAGAGCCTCGCATCCTCAGCATCTATGGTCATTGGTTTTTCACAGAATACATGCTTTCCTAGCTCCATTGCAGTCAAAGCAACTTCTGTATGAAACTTGTTAGGCACCTCAATAGCTACGACATCTACATCGTCTCTGTCAATTGCTTCTGCGTAATCCGCGCTATAGGAACAATTCAGGTCTTCCGCTAGTTGCTTGGCCATGATTTTGTCATTATCAGCAACACAAGCAAGTCTAGCTCCTGAATTCTGGGCTACTGCCGTTGCGCGTCTCCGCCCCATTCTTCCAGCGCCAATTACCGCAAAACCTAACAGTATATCATTCCTCCATTCTATTCCAATAATGAACGTATTGCTGTGGCAACGTACTTAACTTCATCAAAAGTTGTCGAGTTTCCAGACGGCAAATTCAACCCATTTTTTCCCAAGGCTTCGGCAACTGGGTATTTCTCATCTTTGTATGTATCTTTGGATACAGGCTGAAGATGGATTGGATAGAATGTGGCTCTTGAGTCAATGCCATAATCTTTTTCAAGTCTAACCATTAACTCGTCTCTCGATAGAATTGCTCCATCAAGCAAAATCGTGTACATCCAATACACACTTTTAGCCCAAGAAGCCTCAGGTGGACGAATAATACCCTTCACACCTTCAAGCAGAGAATTGTACAGATGAGCCAAATCTCTGTGGTGAGCAATGAACTCCTCAATTCGTTCAACCTGCGCTAACCCAACTGCTGCCTGCATATTAGTGAGCCTATAATTAAACCCTATTTCATCATGAATTAACCATTTCCGAAATTCTTTACTATACGCTTGATCCCTTAGCTTCCTTAATCTATTCGCTAATTCATCATTGTCAGTCAATACCATACCCCCTTCCCCGGTAGTAATTATCTTATTGGCGTAAAAACTGAAGCAACTCATGTCGCCGATGGAGCCAACTTTCTTGCCGTAATATTCAGCGCCATGAGCTTCAGCCGAGTCTTCTATTAGGTAAAGACCATGATCTTTTGCGATATCGGCAATCTCTTTGGTTTTTGCCGGATGCCCATAAAGATGTACAATCATGATTGCCTTAGTTTTTTCCGTAATTCTTTCTTCAATTTTGCTCGGGTCAATATTCCAAGTATCCATTTCCGAGTCCACTAATACAGGTTTAGCACCCTGATAAGCCGCAGCATTAGCAGTTGCCATCATTGTGAAGGTTGGCATTATGACTTCGTCGGCTGATTTGACACCGATGGCAGCTAGAGCTAAGTGAAGAGCAGAGGTTCCGTTGCTCACGGCTACGCCGTTTTTTTCACCAATGTATTTTGAGAATTTTTCTTCGAAAAGATCGACATATTTACCTTTTGATGAAATCCATCCTGATTTGATACAATCAGAAACATATTCTAGTTCTTTTCCAGACAGATTAGGAGCAGCTATTGGTACTCTCATAGATTTGCATCTTTTTCTTTAGTCGTTGACAATATATAAAAGGGTTCGCTGATTTCATCCAGAAATTCGTGTAAAGCCTTTTTTGCAGTTATCGTTTTTCTTAAGAATGTCTCATAAATGCTTTGATTCAAAAGCTTTGATAGCTATGTACAGTGCTCCTTTGATTTGAATTAGTAGAACTTTTTTTACACTTCAAATAGACGGCTCTCTCCGACCGTAAGAGCTTTTTTAACAGACTTGGAGCCAGATTTGCGTTTAAATAAGGCTATAAAATTAATCTGAGCAAGATAATTACTAAATGTAAAGTTGCCTTGTGACCGATGCTATGCTAACATTTGTTTTCGGCGGCATTAATGGCAAAACTAAATAGGCAATAGCGTAAAATAGACAACCATCCAAGAAAAGCTTTAGGTGAACCAAAATGTTTGATGCCAAAGCGTTTATTGAAAATTCGCTAGGAGAAATCAAGAAAACTGTTGGAGATAACAGGGTACTTTCAGCTTGTTCAGGGGGGGTTGACAGCACAACCGCTACAGTTCTGGTGCATAAAGCTGTTGGAGAAAAAATGAGTGCAGTCTTCATTGATGATGGCTTGCGAAGAGAAGGTGAACCAGAATTCACCGTAGAAACTCTTAAGACACTGAAAGTTAGAACCAAGTTTATCGATGCCAAAGGAGAATTTTTCGAAGCTCTCAAGGGAAAAACCGACGCAGAAGAAAAACGGAAAGCCTTCAGAGAAAAATTCTACAAAACTCTAGGAAAAGCAGCCAAAGAAGAAAAAATCGATTTCATTGTTCAAGGAACAATAAAAGCAGACGTAATAGAAACCGTTAAGGGAATAAAATCCCAGCATAACGTACTCGAGCAAATTGGCATAAACCCGCAAATCTACGGATACAAAATCCTTGAACCCTTAAAGGAACTCTTCAAACCAGAAGTCCGTATGGTAGCAAGACAACTAGGCTTACCCAAGGAAATCTCGGAGCGAATGCCCTTCCCAGGACCAGCACTATCATTAAGAGTCCTCGGAGAAGTGACAGCTGAAAGAACAGCAATCGTGCGCAAGGCAACGGAAATCGTAGAACAAGAAACAAAAAGCTTGGACACATTCCAAAACTTCGCCGTACTTCACAACGACAAAGCAACGGGCATCAAAGACGGCAAACGAATGTATGGAAACATAATCACTGTAAGAATCGTAAACTCAACAGACGCCGTAACAGCCCAAGCCACAGAAGTACCCTACCAGCTGCTAACAAAAATCTCAAAACGCATAACAAGTGAAATCCCAACTGTTGTTAGATGCTTATACGACATAACCAACAAACCGCCCTCCACAATTGAATTCGAATAAATACTCATAAGACATAGCAAAACAAAAACACAACCTCTTTCCTTTACATCCGCCTTTTTTTGGCTCTGACCCTTCACCGCATTGTAGACGATTTGCGTTGTGTTGTGAACTCAAAAGGTTAACCGCTTGACAGCA
>Ga0316624_10001083_pt1 | contig 10352 bp, 13 predicted proteins | sample OWC_Aug_N3_C1_D5_FD_207657 | JGI IMG/M metagenome (GOLD analysis project Ga0316624, IMG submission 207657) | Wetland soil microbial communities from Old Woman Creek delta, Ohio, United States - OWC_Aug_N3_C1_D5_A | ecosystem: Environmental > Terrestrial > Soil > Wetlands | place: USA: Ohio...
TGGCGCGCCCGCAGGCCTCGCGACCATGAAGTCCTTGCGCGCGAAAGCACCACTGCACTTGTCAGATAAGTCCGTGTTCAGAGAACGAAAAGCACTGTCCGTCGCCGACGATGAAGTGATCGAGCACGCGCACGTCGACCAGCGCGAGGGCTTCCTTGAGGCGCCGCGTGATCAGCTCGTCCGCCTGGCTGGGCTCGAGCACGCCTGAGGGGTGGTTGTGCGCGAACATCACCGCTGCGGCGTTGTGCGCCAGCGTCTGGCGCAGCACCTCCCGCGGATGCACGCCGGCGCGGTCGATAGTGCCGCGGAACAGCTCCTCGAAGGCGATGAGCCGGTGGCGGTTGTCCAGGTAGAGGCAGCAGAAGACCTCGTAGGGCTTGTCGCGCAGCTGCGCGAGCAGGAACGTGCGCGTGGCCTCCGGGGCGGCGAGCGCGGGACCAAAGCGCAGGGCCTCGCGGAAGTGCCGGCGCGCGAGTTCCACCGCCGCCTGCAGGATCGCGTAGCGCGCCGGGCCCACCCCTGCGCGCGCGAGGCAGCGCGAGGCCTGGGCGCTCATGAGCTCGCGCAGGGAACCGAAGTCCGTGAGCAGCGTGCGCGCCAGTTCCACGGCCGAGCAGCCGCGCGTACCGCAGCCCAAAAGCAGCGCCAGCAGTTCCGCGTCCGAGAGGGCGTGCGCCCCGTGCTCGAGCAGCTTCTCGCGCGGCCGCTCGGCGGGGGGCCAGTGCCGGATGCTCATACCGTGTGGTTCTAAGGTCGAGGGGTGGCCAGTCTAAGGAGGTCCCAGCCGCCTCCGGGAGGGGTACAAACGGCCGGGAATGCCCCGTTTCTGCTCTTCCGGGGTGTGCGCCGGTTTGCGCGGCGAGGCGGGCGCGGTGCGATAATGATTTTACGGGAACGGCAATTCGAACATCCCATGCAAGGCAAGCGCATCCTGTTAGGCGTCACCGGCGGCATCGCGGCTTACAAGAGCCCCGATCTCGTGCGCCGCCTGCGCGAGCGTGGCGCCGAGGTGCAGGTGGTGATGACCGCCGCGGCGCGCGAGTTCGTGACCGCCGCCACCTTCCAGGCCGTCTCCGGCCGCCCCGTGCGCGCCGACCTGTGGGACCCGGCCGCGGAGGCGGCGATGGGCCACATCGAGCTCGCGCGCTGGGCGGATGCGGTGCTGATCGCACCGGCCAGCGCCGACTTCCTCGCGCGTCTGGCCACGGGGCAGGCGGACGACCTGCTGGCAACCTTGTGCCTCGCCACCGCCGCGCCGATTGCGGTGGCGCCGGCCATGAATCAGCTGATGTGGGCGAATGCGGCGACGCGCGCCAACGTGGCGTTGCTGCAGGCGCGGGGCATCCGCATCCTCGGGCCCGGCGAGGGCGACCAGGCCTGCGGTGAGAGCGGGCCCGGGCGCATGCTCGAGCCGCTCGAGCTCGCCGGGCGTCTGGGCGCGCTGCTGACGGGGGACGGGGCACTGGCCGGCCGGCGCGTGCTCATCACGGCAGGTCCCACCCGCGAGCGTATCGACCCGGTGCGCTTCATCAGCAACCGCTCATCCGGAAAGATGGGCTTCGCCGTCGCCCAGGCCGCCCGCGAGGCGGGCGCCACGGTGGTGCTCGTGTCAGGACCCGTAAACCTGCCGACGCCGGCGGGTGTCGAGCGTGTCGAGGTGGAGAGCGCCGCGGACATGCTCGCGGCCGTGCTGCACGCGCTGCCGGGCACGGACGTCTTCATTTCCACCGCCGCGGTCGCCGACTACCGCCCGGCGCGCGCCGCCGAGCAGAAGATCAAGAAGACGAGCGAGACGCTGGAGCTTGCCATGGAGCGCACCACCGACGTGCTCGCCACGGTCGCCGCGCGCGCCGACCGGCCGTTCGTCGTCGGCTTCGCCGCCGAGACCGAGGCGGTCGAGCAGAACGCGCGCACCAAGCTCATGAAGAAGAACCTGGACATGATCGCGGCCAACGAAGTCGGGCACGACAAGGCCTTCGACTGCGAGGACAACCAGCTCATTGTCCTCGGCCGCAACGCGCGCCACGAGCTTGCACGCGCGAGCAAGCTCACGCTCGCCCGCGGGCTCATCCGGCTGATCGTCGAGGAACTCACCGCGCGCAGCGGCGCACGCAAGCGCGGCCCGGCGCTCGCGTGAGCAGCGGCGCCAACCTCCGGCGCGCCCTGAAGGTGCGCATCCTCGATGCGCGCCTGGGCACCGAGTTCCCCTTGCCCGCCTACGCCACGGAAGGGTCCGCCGGGGTCGACCTGCGCGCCTGCCTGCGCTCGCCGCTCATGCTTGCGCCCGGGCGGGCGGAACTCGTCCCGACGGGACTGGCGATTCACGTCGAGGACCCGGGACTCGCGGCGCTGATCCTGCCGCGCTCGGGTCTGGGGCATAAGCACGGCATCGTGCTCGGCAACCTGGTGGGCCTCATCGACTCGGATTACCAGGGGCAGCTGATGGTGTCGTGCTGGAACCGGGGACTGGAGCCCTTCACGGTGAGCCCGGGCGAGCGCATCGCCCAGCTCGTGGTGGTGCCCGTCGTACAGGTCGAACTTCAGGTCGTGGAGGACTTCGCCGCCAGCCGCCGCGGCGCCGGCGGCTTCGGCCATTCCGGCCGCGGCTAGGCACAGGACCCAGCCTACTGCGTGTGGATGGTGTGTAGTTCGCGGTAGCGCTGGATATCGGCGTCGAACTGCGCGCGCAGCGTCTTTTCTTCCTCGCCCTTCGCCGCGAGCGCCGCGGTCTGCTGGCGCACCTCGTTCACCGTGCGCACGAGGTTCTCGGCGAGGTCATCGGGCATGCGCCGCGCATCGGCGCGCGGGCTGTAGGGCTGGAAGGCGACCGCACGGGTCTGCAGGGCACCGAGCCGCGAGCGCAGGCTGTCGACGTACTGCTCGGCCGCGGCGCGCTGGCCCTTCAGCTGGTCGAGGCGCACGTCGCGCAGTGCCTCGATGTCCTGCACCGAGGTGTAGGTGGAGACCAGGAAGCTGTCGTGCTGGCGCTGCCTGAGCGCCTGCGCCCTGGCACGCGCCTCGGCGGCGGCCTGCTCGGCCGTCTTGGCCGCGTCGATGTGGCCGACCTCAACGCCCTGGCCATTGAGCACGGTGCGATCCTGCTGCGCGTACTGCGGCGGGATGTGGTCACCGTAGTGCACCACGCCCTGCTCGTCGGTCCACTTGTAGGCGATGCCGCCCTGCTTGCCCTGATGCGGGGGCTTGGGCGCGGCGTGCGCGGCGGCGGCGAGCAGCGCACCGCTCAGGAGCACGAGAGTCATCCGGCGTAACGACATATCACTAGTTTCGGTCCGAGCAGTGGGGGCTGGCAAGCTCAACGCACGCCGTAACGATCCCGGTACGCCTTCAGCGATGTGAGCTGTTCGGCAGAAATGCGCGCACGCCCGTCGGTGCCGCGCGACAGGGCCTCGATCAGCTCCGCCAGTGTGACGATGCTCACACACTTGAGGCCCTGGCTCTGCTCGACCTCCTGCACCGCCGACAAGGCTCCGGTGCCGCGTTCCTGCCGATCGAGGGCGACGGCGACGCCGACCGGCGTGGCGCCGGATGCACGGATCAGCTCCAGCGACTCACGCACCGCGGTGCCCGCGGTGATCACGTCGTCCACGATCAGCACGCGCCCCTTGAGCGCCGCGCCGACGATGTTGCCGCCCTCGCCGTGCTCCTTCGTCACCTTGCGGTTGAAGGCGTAGGGGACGCTGCGCCCGTGCTCGGCGGCGAGCGCCACGGCGGTCGCGGTCGCGAGCGGGATGCCCTTGTAGGCCGGCCCGAACAGCATGTCGAAGGCGAGGCCGGAGTGCACGATCGCGGCGGCGTAGCAGCGCCCGAGCACGTGCGCCGCCTCCCCGTCGCTGAACAGGCCGGCGTTGAAGAAGTAGGGGCTCTCGCGCCCGGACTTGAGCGTGAAGGTGCCGAAGCGCAGCGCATCGCGCTTCAGGGCGAGATCGATGAATGTGAGCTGGTATTGCTGCATGTCATATCATTACGTGATGCGTGTGATCACCGTCAACGTCTGCGGCATCCGCTCGGCCGCAGCGAAGGGCCTGTTCAGGTGGCTGCGGCGCCAGCAGGCGGACTTCGTGTGCCTGCAGGAGACCAAGAGCCAGGAACACCAGCTCGCCGAGCACGACGTGCAGCTCAAGGGTTACCACGCCTACTTCAGCGACGCGCAGCAGAAAGGCTACGCCGGGGTGGCGCTCTACTGCCGCCACGAGCCGCAGCGCGTGCTGCGCGGCTTTGGCGTGCCCGAGTTCGACCGCGAGGGCCGCTACCTCGAGGTGCAGGTGGGCAAGCTCTCGGTGGTGTCGCTGTACCTGCCCTCAGGCTCCGCCGGCCCGCAGCGACAGGCCTCCAAGTTCCGCTTCCTCGAGGCCTTCGCGCCGCACCTGGCGGGGCTACGGCGCAAGCGCCGCCACTACATCCTGGGCGGCGACTGGAACATCGCCCACCGGCCGATCGACCTGCGCAACTGGAAGTCGAACCAGAAGAACTCCGGCTTCCTGCCCGAGGAGCGCGCCTGGATGGATGAGCTGTTCGGGCCCGCCGGCTACGTGGACGCCTTTCGCGAGGTGTGCCCGGGGCCGGACCTGTACACCTGGTGGTCCAACCGGGGGCAGGCGCGTGCGAACAACGTGGGCTGGCGCATCGACTACCAGGTCGTGAGCGGCAGCCTCGCCGGCCGCGCCCGCGCCGCCTCCATATATAAGGAACGCCGCTTCTCCGATCACGCGCCGCTCATCATGGACTACGATCTTTGAGCACGCCGCTCGCGCCCGCGCCGCCCAGCTTTCGCCAGGTGCTCGCGAGCCCGAAGATGCTCGCGATCCTGGTGCTGGGTGCCGCTTCCGGCTTCCCCAACCAGATCACCGAGAGCGCGCTGCAGGCCTGGCTCAAGGACAGCGGCGCCACCAACACCACGATCGGCATCCTCTCGTACGTGGCCTGGCCGTACCTGCTCAAGCCGCTGTGGGCGCCGTTCGTCGACCGCTACCCGATGCCCTTCCTCGGGCGCCGCCGCGGCTGGATCCTCGCGATGCAGCTCGCGCTGGCGGCGAGCATCGCCGTGTTCGCGCTGCAGAACCCGGCCGCCTCGCTCGCCCCGGTGGCGATCTGCGCGGTGGCGATCGTGTTCTTCTCCGCGACCCAGGACATCGCCATCGACGCGTACCGCACCGACATCGCGGCGCCGAGCGAGCGCGGACTGGCGGCGGCCGCCACCAACCTGGGCTACCGTCCGGCCGCGTGGCTCGCGTCCGCCTGCGCGCTGATCGTCGCTGATCACTTCGGCTACCGCGCCGCGTTCCTCGCGCTCGCGCTCATCATGCTGCTGTTCTGCATCGCGACCTTCCTCGCCCCGCCGTCACACAACCGCTACCACCCGAGTTCGCTGCGCGAATCGGTGGTGGCGCCGCTGAAGGAGCTGCTCGGCACGCCGAGCGCGCTGACCCTCATCCTCATCGTGCTGGTGTTCAAGGCGGGCGATGCCTTCGCCAACAAGCTGTTCACGCCGTTCATGATGGACGTGGGCTTCAGCAAGACCGAGATCGCGGTCGTGGTCAAATCGCTCTTCACCGCGAGCGCGCTCGCCGGCTCGGTCCTCGGCGGCCTGCTCATGGTGCGCCTGGGGCTGCTGCGCTCGATGCTCGCCTTCGGCATCCTGGCGGCGATCAGCAACCTGCTCTACTGCGTGCTCGTGCTCTCCGGCAAGAGCTACCCCATCATGGCCGTGGCGGTGGTGGTCGAGCACGTCGCCGGCGCCATGGGCGGCATCGCGCTGGTGGCGCTCATCATGGCGCTGTGCGATGCGCGCTACAGCGCCTTCCAGTACGCGCTGCTGTCGGCGCTCGCGCTGCTGCCGCGCTACAGCCTGGGGTACCCGGCCGGATGGATCGCCGATCACGGCGGCTGGTACGTGTACTACGTGGCCAGCTTCGTGATCGCACTGCCGGGCCTGGCGATGGTGTGGTGGAACCGCCGCCACATCGAGGCCCTCGATCAGAGCCGTGCCGCCCTCGCGCCGTGAACGCCCCCGCGGTCATCGACCTCGAGCGGGTGATTTGCCGGGTCGCGGACCTGCAGGCCCACGGGACGCATGCCTTCACGATCGGGCGCGGCGACTGGCCGCTGCGGGGTTTCGTGGTGCGCCAGGGAGGCGCGATGCACGGCTACGTGAACCGCTGCCCGCACGCGGGCCACCCGCTCGACCTCGTGCCGGGGCGCTTCCTCACCGCCGACGGCCTGCTGATCCTGTGCTCATCGCACGGGGCGCTGTTCGAGAAGTCGACCGGCTTGTGCGTGGCGGGCCCGTGCGCGGGCCGCGCGCTCGCGCGCGTGGCGCTCAAGATCGACAGCGGTTTGGTGATGCTGGCCGACAGCGTCGACGTCAACGCGCTCAGGGACGCGCCGGATACGGCCTAGTCGAACAGGTCGATCCCGTCGAGGGAGCTCGCGCGCAGGTCGCGCTCGTCGCCGAGTGAATCGGAGCCCGCGCCGCGCACCTCGTCGTCGGAGCCCTCGACGTCGACCGAGCCGGTCCAGTCCTCGGGGGCCTCCGCGGACTCGAGCGCGCCGTCATCCCACTGCGCCTCCCAGTCCTCCATGTCCATCTCCTCGACCGTGCCGTCGAAGTACTGGATCTCGATCGTGCCGTCGTCCTCATCGAGTGCCACCACTTCGAACAGCGCACCGCCGTTTAAGCGGTACCAGTCACCGATGCCCGGATGAGGAGTCGCCATAACCGCTATCTCCTGCTAGACACGATTTTCGCAGTGCTACGCAGCACGCGCGCGTTCTACAATCGATGTTGCGCCTCGGCTGTGATGCTTTCAAGAACTTATTTGTGCTCAGCGGCCGCGGCTACGCCCCGTCACGTCATCGCCGCAGGTACGCGGATCGTTTTGCGCACAGCACCATGTTCGAGCAGCCGCTGAAATTTCTGGTCGTGTTCTTCGTCGTGGTGGAACCGGTCTCGCTTATCCCGTTGTTCTCGGGACTTACCAGCGGCGCCACCGCGCAGTACAAGCGCCGCATGGCCTTGAAGGCGGTCATCGTCGCGGCCGTGATCCTCGTGCTCTTCGCACTCGGGGGCGCGGGGTTTCTGGAGCTGATGGGCATCAGCCTGCAGGCGTTTCGCATTTTCGGCGGCATGCTGCTGTTTCTGCTGTCCCTGGAGATGGTCTTTGCGCGCGAGTCGGGCACCCGCACCTCCAGCGGCGAGGCGGCCGAGAGCAAGCGGCGCGCGGATGTCTCGGTCTTCCCGCTCGCCTTTCCCTTCATCGCCGGCCCCGGGGCGCTGGCGACCATCCTGCTGTGGTTCGGACCGGTGCACCTCGGGGCCAATGCCGGGCTGTTCGTCGCCTACCTGGTCGCGGTGCTGGTGGTGCTGGGCATCGCCCTCGTGCTGATGCTGCTCGCCGAGCCCCTGATGCGCGTGATCGGGGTCACGGGCGCGAACGTGGCGAACCGCCTCTCCGGGGTAATCCTGGGGGCGCTCGCGGTGCAGTTCGTGCTGGACGGGCTGCGCCAGGCCTTCGGCGTCAGCTGACTTAAGACTGCCGGCGGCGAAACGCGAGGTCCCACGTCGCATGCCCGAGGCGCGCGCCGCGACGCTCGAAGCGCGTCGCTTCGCGCTCGGCGGGGCGCGGCACGAAGCCAGCGTCGGCGGCGAGGTTCTCGAGCGCGGCGCACGCCGCGAGCGCCTCGAGCATCTCAAGCGCATAGGGCTCCCAGTCGGTGGCGACCTTCAGCACGCCGCCTGCTCGCAGGCGCGAGGCCGCCAGCGCCACAAAGGAGGGCTGCACCAGGCGGCGCTTGTGGTGCCGCTTCTTCGGCCAGGGATCGGGGAAGAGGATCAGGATCTGCTGCAGCGAGTCCGCCGCCAGCTGCCGCTCGAGCACCTCGACCGCGTCGTGGCAGATGATGCGCACGTTGGTAAGCCCGCGCGCCTTGAGTGCCAGCAGCAGCCGGCCGACGCCGGCGCGGTGCACCTCGACGCCGAGAAAATCGCACGCCGGTTGCGCCGCCGCGAGGCGCAGCAGGTTGTCGCCGTTGCCGAAGCCGATCTCCAGCGTGCGCGGGGCCGCGCGGCCGAAGAGCGCATCCAGGTCAAGGGGGGCGGGCGTGAACTCGACCCCGAAGCGCGGCCACAGCTCTTGGAGCGCGCGCTCTTGCGCCGGCGTGATGCGACCGGCGCGCGTCACGAACGAGCGGATGGAGCGCGGATGTTCGGTCTCGGCCATGCCCGCCGTCACTTAAGGGGGAGTTAGCGTCGCGTGCGATCTTAACCGCTCCCCCGGGCGCCGGCCGTGCCGATCGTGGTATAAGCCCGCGCGGGTGCGTGCCGCCTCAAGGCCGGACAAGAAGGGAAAGCGCTGATGTCGAAGTGGCTCCTGGGCGCAATGGCCGCCCTGATCGGATTCACGGCCGCCGCCTCCGCGGACGAGCCACCCAAGGGCGAGGAGGCGGCGGCACCGTCGCCGGCCGCGCTCTCCCAGCTGTGCAAGATCGACATCAAGGGCGACAAGAAGGAGCAGTGGATGCGGCTGCCCCGCGCCGAGAGCTCGGTGACGCAGCACCACATCCAGGCGGGCGGCAAGTCGCTCGACTACACGGCCACCGCCGGCACGCTCATCGTGCGCGACGACGACGACAAGCCCATGGCCGGCATCGGCTACGTCGCCTACACGCGCCGCGATGCCAAAGGCGGCGGCGCCGCGCGCCCGGTCACCTTTGCCTTCAACGGCGGCCCGGGCTCCTCCTCGCTGTGGCTGCACATGGGGGTGCTGGGCCCGAAGCGCGTGCTGGTCTCCGACCCCAACCCGACGCCGGCCGGCCCTTACCACACCGTCGACAACGAGTTCGGCATGCTCGAGAAGAGCGACCTGGTGATGATCGACCCGGTCGGCACCGGCATCAGCCGCGCCGTGTGCGACCATCACGACGATGAGTTCTGGGGCGTCGATCCGGACGTCGACTCGATCAGCCGCTTCATCGCGCAGTACCTGAGCGACAACGGGCGCTGGACGTCGCCGAAGTACCTCTTGGGGGAGAGCTACGGCACTACGCGCGGCGCGGCGATCGTCAATTACCTGCGCGGCCGGCGCTCCCTGTCCTTCAACGGCCTGATCCTGGTGTCCGTGGCCACCGACATCGAGGCGATCTTTGCGGAGTTCCCCGGCAACGACCGCCCGTACGCGGTCTACCTGCCCGGCTTCGCCGCGGTGTCCTGGTACCACCACATGGTGCCGAACCCGCCGCCGGCGCTGGAACCGTTCCTCACCGAGGTGCGTGCCTATGCGGCCGGGCCGTTCGCCGCCGCGCTCGCCCAGGGGGATGCGCTGAGCGCCGCCGAGCTTGATGCCGTGGCGCAGAAGGTGCACGACTACACCGGCCTCTCGGTCGATTACCTCAAGTCCGCGAACCTGCGCGTCTCGGAGAACGCCTACGCGCACGAGCTGTTGAAGTCACAGGGCAAGACGGTCGGGCGGCTCGACGGCCGCTTCGTCGGCCCGACCTGGGACCTGCGCGACAAGGATGCCGACTACGACCCGCAGTCGGCGGCCATCAGCGCCGCCTATGCGGCGACCTTCCTCGACTACTACCACGGGGAGCTGAAGTTCGGGCAGGGGCACACCTACCGCACCACCAACTTCGCCATCGGGGAGAAATGGCGCTGGAGCCACAAGACCGCACACGGCGAGCAGGTGGTGGTGAACACCGGCGTCGATCTCGCCGAGGCGCTGATCAAGGACCCGAACCTCAAGGTGCTCGTGCTCAATGGCTACTACGACCTCGCGACGCCGTTCTCGGCGACCGAGTACGTGATGAACCACCTCGGCGTGCCCGCGCAGGTGGGCGCGCGCGTGTCAATGAAGTACTACGAGGCGGGGCACATGATGTACGTGCACGCGCCCTCGATTGCCAAGATGAAGCACGACGTCGACGCCTTCATCGACGCGACCGCGCACCCGTAAGGGGGCGCAGGCCGGCGCCTGCGGGCGCTCGCTCGCGAGGGCGCGCGCAGGAGGCGGTTCGTGGGCCACGAGCCACTCGCGCCCGCCCGCGTAGCCGAAGCAATCCGCGCAGACCATCCAGAACATGCGCCAGCGCTGCTGCCACAGCGCGGCGCCGCGGCACAGGCGCGCGTGAGGATCGCCCGCCCGCGCGCGCATTCTTGTCCTGGTTGCGGCAGCCAGTCATTGGCGGTACGCGGGTAGTGCGTGCCGTCCATGAACCAGCGCCGCTCCGGCGCCGGATCGCGCGGGAACCACAGCAGGGTATCGGCCGCGCACATCAGCCCGCCGGTGATGACGTGGCACTCCGGGGGCCACGGCGTTCAAGGCCGCTGTCGCGCG
>Ga0316624_10001085_pt1 | contig 10348 bp, 7 predicted proteins | sample OWC_Aug_N3_C1_D5_FD_207657 | JGI IMG/M metagenome (GOLD analysis project Ga0316624, IMG submission 207657) | Wetland soil microbial communities from Old Woman Creek delta, Ohio, United States - OWC_Aug_N3_C1_D5_A | ecosystem: Environmental > Terrestrial > Soil > Wetlands | place: USA: Ohio...
GCATGGCCGGGTCGTCCCGCGATACCACCACCTGGGTCAGCACCGTGACCACCGGGACGCTGAGCCCGGCCAGGGAGAGCTCGTTCGCCACCGACTGCTGGAGCAGGTAGCCGATCTCGCCCTGCGTGGACGCGTCGCAGACGTCGAGCGGATGGCTGTACACCTGGTCGGAGGCCCGCTCGGACCTGAGCAGGGCCGCTCCCACCTGCGGTCCGTTGCCGTGAGTGACCGCGACATGGTAGCCGTCGCGAATCAGGCCGACGATCGCCGCCGCCGTCCGCCGCGTGTTCGCAAACTGCTGCGCGATCGTGCCCTTCTCACCTGCACGGATGAGGGAGTTGCCGCCGACCGCGATGAGTGCCGATCTTGACACGCTTCGTCGCCGCCTCTAGAGGTCGGTGTCTTCCCACCTCATCAGGTCCAGCATGATGGCCTTCTGCGCGTGCAGCCGGTTCTCCGCCTCCTGGAACACGACCGATCGCGGCGAGTCGATGACCTCGTCGGTCACCTCGTCGCCGCGGTGCGCCGGAAGACAGTGCAGGAAGATCGCGTCAGCCTTCGCGCGGCCGAACAGAGCTCCGTTGACCTGGTAGGGCGCGAAGATCTTCCGTCGCATCTCGGATTCGGACTCCTGCCCCATGCTCGCCCAGACGTCGGTGTAGACCACGTCCGCGTCCATCGCTGCCGCCTCCGCGTCGTTCGTGACGGTGCAGGTGCCGCCGGTCTCGCCGCCGCGCTCCCGGGCCCACCGGACCGCGTCCGCCTTCGGTTCGTACCCGGGCGGCGTGGCGACCCACACGTGGGCGCCGAGTTGGGCGCCGGCGAACATCAGCGAGTGCGCCACGTTGTTGCCGTCGCCCACGAAGGCAATCTTGAGGCCCTCGATCGTCCCCTTGATCTCCTGCACCGTGAGATAGTCGGCCATGGCCTGGCAGGGGTGGCTGTAGTCGGTGAGCCCGTTGATGATGGGGATGCGGGCGTACTCCGCCATCTGCTCGACGATCTCATGAGCGAAGGTGCGGATCATGACGCCCTGGACCATCCGCTCGAGGTTCTTGGCCACGTCGTACACCGATTCGCGCCTGCCCAGGTTGATCTCCGCCGGCGACAGGTACAGCGAGAACCCGCCGAGCTGGTGGATGCCGACGTCGAAGGTGACCCGGGTGCGCAGCGACGGCTTCTCGAAGAGCATCGCCAGCGCCTGGCCTGCGAGCGATTCGGAGTACCGCTGGGGATTCGCCTTGATGTCGGTGGCCAGATCGAGGAAATGCCGGATCTCCTGCGGCGAGAAATCCCTGATGGAAAGGAAGTCATTCGAGCTCATTGACAACTCCGTGGCGCAAGAAAGGGCCGGGGCGCCCGGTCAATCGTGCCTGCGTCAGGTCATGACCATCAGGTTGGCGTAGCAAACGAGCCGGGATCAGAGGGCGCCGTGCCGCATCCCGTGCGGACGAGGGCCTTCAGGCGGAGACTTCGCAATTACACCGCACTGAGGTTGTCCCGGTCAAGGCGGCCCCGCGGCGCGAGAAGAACGTCAAGGCGGGTGGGGCAAGAAAGGCAGGGAGGGCAAGAAGGGCAAGAAGGGCAAGTAGGCCCTTCCTACCCGCCCCTCTCGCCCTACCCGAAGGGCCCTGCTCTTGCCCTACTGGTTCGCAGCAGCGTCCTGTCCGGCGCGGCGGCTCGCGAATGCCTGGTAGATCAGGTAGGCGCCCAGTCCGACAATCGCAATCGGCCACCACTGCTCGAGCCAGGCGAGCGAGAGGTTGTACATCGTGTGCCCGAACAGGATCAGGCCGAAGATTACGAGCGCCGCTCCGCCCACGAGGGTGCCGCGTCCCTTGGGCATCGAGAAATCCTCGGGCACGTCAACCCGGGTCAGGCCGGCCAGCGTGTTGTTGTAGAACGACGCGCGCCGGCCCGCGTCCACGACGTTGTAGAGCCAGAAGAAGGCGAGGAAGATCCCGAGCAGCGGCTCGAGCGGCCGGATGACCCCCTGGTGAAGCATCGCGATGATGGAACCGACCACCAGCACGTTGATGAAGCCCTGCTGGTAGTACCCGACGTAGATCTGTCCCAGGCCGGGCATCGCGGACAGCATCGACGCCAGGACCGGCGACTTCCGCCTGGGGTCGTCGAGGACGTACTGCCGCTCTGCCCACGCGCGATCGCCCCGGGCGGCTCCCGGGGGCGCACCCCGGCCCACCGGCTCCTGGGCCCTGACGTTGGCTGGCGGCTCCTGGCTGAACTCCTGCGGGTGCTCCTGTGTCTGGTTCATCGTGGTCTCCATCTCACTGATTCAAACGCACGCCGAGGGAAGAAGGTTCGCCTTCCGCGTCCGGCAATCACCGAGTTCGTGGCGGGCGGCCGGCGCCTTCGCCGGCCGACGGTCGGGCGAAGAGACCCTGCCAGAACCGCCACACGGCATTCCCGGCGCGTGCGACGGAATCAAGGAGCGAGCGCAAGAACGACGACCGGACGGCGCCGTCGAGGCTCCGGCCAATCTCCTGCAGCCTGGCCGGAAGCGACGCCAGCACGCCCTCGGCGGCCTCGAGCGTCGCTTCACCGTCCGACCGCGCCAGGACGATGGGCCCGGCGACGCGGTCCACGGCGCGGCCTACAGGCGATTGGGCCACGGCAACCGCGCGTGCCGAGGCGTCACGGAAAGCCGCGACGGGGTCGCCGACCAGCAGGATCAGCAGCACCGTGAGCACGTAGGCGACCTCGAGGCTGAACCGGGGCCGCTCGATGGCCCGGTTCCACCACTGTCCGATCCGGGCACCGACGCCGGGCGCGACCGGACGCTCCGTGGTCGCCAGGAGAACCGAGCGAACGAAATCTGCGGGCGGCTCGATCGACGCCATCGCGGGCAGCGCGCGCGACAGAGCGGACAGGGTGGTCACCAGCCGACCGCAGTCGCGGCAACCCTCGATGTGGGCGATCGCCATCTCGCGATCGATCCCGTGGAGCGTATCGTCCGCCAGCTCGCAGGCGAGTTCCCTGAACCGGCCGCAGGCGGCGCCGCTCGTTCGTGCCAGGATCGAACGCGTGAGGGCCTCACCCTCGCCGGGCTCGAGGGCCGGCGTCTCGGCACGCAATGCCTCGTACAACCGACGGCATCGCGGGCACGCGGCCAGGTGTGCCTCCGCAGCCGTCCACTCGCCGGCGGAACAGGTCCCGGCGAGCACCGTGTCGAGGCGACGCTCGAATGCGGCACAGTCCATGGCTGTTTCCTACGCCGCGGGCTCCGGCCCCTCCCGGTCCTGAAGCGCGAGCACCTTCTGCGCCAGCTCGACCCTGGCCCTGTTCGATCGGGACTTGACGGTGCCCACGGGGATGTTGAGCATCGAGGCGATTTCTTCGAGCGAGAGGCCCTGGATCTCCTTCAGCAGAATCATCTCGCGGCTCAACCGGCCGAGCGCCTGCAGCGCGCGATGCACGACATTCCTGCGGAGCCCGGCGACGTACTCCTCTTCTGGCGTGCTGCCGGGCGCCGCCAGCGAGTACATCTCCTCGACCGGGATGTCCTCGGCCGGTGGCCGGGCTTTCTTCCGGCGCAGGTGGTCGAGGCACAGGTTGCGCGAGACACGGATGAGCCAGGGTACGAACATGTCGGCCTCCGGCCAGCGTCCCCGCGTCTGATACAGCCGCACGAAGATCTCCTGTGCCAGATCCCTGGCTTCCTCGCGGTTGCCGGCGTAGTGATAGGCCACGGCGTGGACCCGTCCCTGGAACTGGCGCACCAGCGCTTCCCAGGCGAGTTCGTCGCCGGTTCGACAGCGGCCGAGCAAGTCGCCAAGTTCTATCGCCACAGGGAACCGGGTGTGCTCATCACGACCACCGGGGCGTCTCTACTGGCAGAAACGCAACCGCGCCCGAAGAGGTTCGGCGGGCCGTCTGGTGCAGAGGTGTCCCCTACTGCGGCGCTGGCGGCCGTCTGGGCCGGCGGCGCCGGCGCCGACCCCGAAATCCGGGTGCGGCGGAAGGCGACGCCCCTCCCCCCGACGAGTCGGCCAGAACCCTCCAGCGCCCGACGACTCCGGGATCCCCCCCGTGAATCTCCATCCACGTCAGGGCTTCGCGGAATGCGCTGCGCCCGACCAGGCTGCCCGCCATTCTGGGAGAAGGGTTGGGAACCCGCAGCCGCCGCTGCAACATGAGGATCTGCTTCATGCGCTCCCGATCCCTCCGCGGCATCGGAAGGACCCCGAGGCCGGGCCGCGCGAGATCGACCGGTTCCGAGTCGCGGGGGCCCGGCCCGCCTCCCTCGCCGGGTCCGAGTGGCACGAGCAGTGAACCCAGCAGGATGGCGTTCGTCAGGGTGTCGGGAGTCGAGTCGAAGCGGCGACGATACCGGTCGAGCGCGGACAGCGACTCCCACAGCGCCGGTCGAGCCCCCTCGTGGAGCTCCGGGCTGACGACCTCGAGGAGGCCCACCTCGATCAGCCGGCGAAAGGTGGATTCCGATGCGCCCGCCCGGAGGATCTTGTAATACTCTTCAAGCAGGCGCGCCGGGGCGCTGCGGCCGATCTCGAAGCGGTGCCGCCGGATGGCCTCGTCGGTTGGCGGATCGATCGTGAAGTGGAGGCGCGAGGCGAGCGCGACGGCTCGCAGCATCCGGACCGGGTCCTCGCGGAACCGGACGTCCGGATCGCCGATGGTCCGGACGACCCCGGCCCGCAGATCGGCAAGACCGCCGATGTAGTCGATGACGGCGAAGGTGGCAATATCGTAGAAGAGAGCGTTGATGGTGAAATCGCGGCGGAACGCGTCTTCCTCGGGGGTGCCGAAGGTGTTGTCCCGATGGATGAGGAGGTCCGGCGCGTCTTCCCCTTCCGGTGCGGACAAGGGTCGGCGAAATGTCGCGACCTCGATGATCTTCTGACCGAACTTGACGTGCGCGAGCCTGAACCTGCGGCCGATGATCCAGCAGTTCCGGAAGAGCCTCTTGACCTGGTACGGATGCGCCGAGGTGCCGATGTCGAAATCCTTCGGCCGTCGCCCCAGGAGCAGGTCCCGCACGCTGCCGCCGACGAGGCACGCGATGTGACCCGCGTCCTTCAGTCGGTAGAGGACCCGGAGGGCATCGGGATCGATCTGTCGGCGGGAGATCGTATGCTCGGGGCGCGGGACGACGATCGGCTCCACCATCGCGGAGGATTATAACAAATGCCAGGCCGTTCAGCCATTCAAGTCTATATGCTTCAAAGACTTATAGGCAAGCTGCGCGGTTGCGCCACAAGCGTGTTCGTCCTGGCTGCGCTGGTCGTCCTCTTTTCCGTCGGGCGTTCTGGAGTGTCGGCGGCCGCCGATCAGAACCCGCTCTTGAGGGCGCGCCTGCTCTACAACCAGCGGCGATACGACGCGGCGATCAGCGCCGCGCTCGAGGCGCGGAAGTTCCCCGGCAACCAGGACGTTGCCGACCTGGTCCTCGGCCGGTCCCACCTGGAGCGCTACCGCGAGAGCGCGAACAGTGATGACCTGACGGCCGGCCGCGATGCCCTGCGCGCGATCCATCCGGCCAACCTCGTCGCGCGCGATCAGTTGGACCTGCTCATCGGTCTGGGCCAGAGCCTCTACTTCGAGGGCGCGTTCGGCGCGGCCGCAGAGCTGTGGGACAGCGCACTTGCGCGCGCCGAGGATCTCGGCCCCGCGGCCCGCGACCGGCTGCTCGACTGGTGGGCGAGCGCGCTGGATCGGGCGGCCCAGTCGCGGTTGGTGGAAGATCGGGACCCGATCTACACGCGCATCCTCGATCGGACGCAGGTGGAGCTGGGCCGCGATCCCGGCGGGGCAGCGGCGGCCTATTGGCACGCCGTGGCAAGCCGGGCGCTGGGCGATCTCGATCGGGCGTGGGAGGCGGTGCAGGCCGGCTGGCTGCGAGCACTGCTCAAGATCGATCCCGATCGGGCGGCGGCCATGCGCGCTGACCTGGACCGGTTGATGCTCGAGGTGATCATCCCCGAACGGGCCCGCAAGTGGTCGGGCCCGGACTTTCAGTCGAGCGCCGACCTGATGAAGGCGGAGTGGGACGCCTTCAAGGCGAGCTGGATACCGAAATAGGGGCAGGTGGGGCAGGGAGGGCAAGTAGGGCAGGGAGGGAAAACCTCTTGCCCACCTGCCCCACCCGGCCGACTTGCCCCACTCGCCCTCCTTGCCCTTCCCGGCCTACTTGCCCGCCGCCGGCGACTGGCGCTGGATCTCCGGGACGTAGAGCTCACCGGCAGCGATGGTGTCGCCGTAGTCCCGTCTCGCCGCGGTCATCGCAAAGATGCGAATCCGATCGTTCGTCGGAAGCACGATCGCGGACGTGCCCCTCGGGATCTCCAATGCGTACCTGAACAGATACGCGAAGATGTAAGGTTCGTTGCCCTGGGCCCGGTGCCGGTGGGTGGCGACGAACGCGAGGCGGTTGCGCTTGACGAACGCGGGGAACAATCGCTCCGCACCCTGCAGCACACCGCCGGTGTCCACCTTCACCACCATCTGGCCCTGGATCGTGTCGAGCGGCCAGGACTGGTCCTTGGACGTCGACACGACGAACACCTCGCGGAGCAGCCGGTCATCGGCCAGGCGGCTGTCCCACTGACCGACGGCGCCCTCCCAATCGTCGACCTTCAAGCTGACGCGATGTGCGGGCGCGCCGGCGCGCTCGAAAGCGAAGGTCCCTTCCGTGTCGCCTCCGACGGCCGCGGCGAGGAGGTAAAGCCGGGATTGGTCGCCCGGGGGCAGTGCAACTCGCTGCCCCTTCGTCGTCAGCACGTTCTTGAGCCCGGGGCCCGTGGGCCCGAGCGTGAACGAGACCGCGTCGATCTTCATCACGGAAGGCAGCAACTCGGACGGTATCGTCCGGCCCTTTCCGTCCAGATCGCCGTCAGCCCGATCGGCGTCTGGCGAGAAGCCATCCAGATCGAACGGCAGATCGAGCGGTGAGCTCTCGGGCAGCATCAGCCTGGCGGACATCCTCCCGGGTCTGACGACGAAGGTGCGCGTCTGGTAGCGCGCGAGGTCGAAGATCAGTCGGCCGCCGGTCAGCTCGATCGGTCCAACAGCTTCCTCGGCGGCGTTGGCCTCGCGAGCGGCGGTCATTGCCACAGGGAGCGCGATCTCGACACGGCTCGCCGGCCGCCCGTACGTCTCCTGGACCCGAATCACCACCTCGTCGGTATCCTCGGCCTTCTTGAGGGCCCGCACGGCGACCTGCCCGGGTTCCGCCTTGACGCTCAGCAGGGACAAACTGCGGCCGATCGCCCCGTCATGGGGCCTGGCCTGGAACGCCATCAGCGGCTGGTTCAGGCGAGCGGCCCGTGAGGGGATGAGCCCGGCGCGCCAGTCGCCCTTGTGCCCGGCGATCGCGTAGGTGAAGCGGTGGTGGCCGATGTCGTTGCTGCTCTGGTAGACGAAGTTCTTGTCCGTCTTCGGCGTGTGGATGAGGGTCAACCGAAGCGTGCCGTCCGACGGCTTGTCCCAGCCGTACTTGCCGTCGTTCAGGACAGAGGCGCCGTAGCTCCCGTCCCTGTTCGTCAGATCGGCCCACTGCTGCCCGGGCACCTCATACAGGTTCTCCTGCGCGTTCGGACGCTCGATGGTCCCGAGACCGAGGTCGTAGGTTGCCCTGGTGTTCGAGGCGCTCAGCGGGAACGACGCCTTGAGCAGTGTGCCCGGCGTCTTCCAGTCCACTCTCGTGTCGAACTCCAGGCGGTCGCCTCCCGCCGCCAGGCTGATGCGCTGGACGATGGTCGATCCGGCTGCCGTCCTGGCGACCTCGAGGGCCACGCGAGCAGGCCCCTGCTCGACGATGCGCACGCGGGGCGAGGCGGCGACGGTGCGGGGCGGCTTGCTGACCTCGCTCCAGGTGATCTCCCACGCGGGCCAGCGCGTGGACAGGTCGTTCAGCAGCTCGAGCCTGGCGGGTCCGCCGAGCAGGTCCTTGCCCGCTTCGCGATCCGTGATCGAGCTGACGTCGCCGTTGGCGTCGAGCTTCACCATGTAGCGCTCGTTCTCGAGCGAGGACGGGGTGACTCTGAGCGAGGAGGTCCGGCGGCCGGCGGGCACCGCTCCGCTTCTCACGTCGAACACCTTGAAGCCGACCGGCGGCATCTCGGCCAGGAAGAGCACTCGTGCCATCGTGCCGGCGATCGACAGCACCTGGGCCGGGACGTCGGCGCCGGTCGCCGTGTCCACGACGCGCACCGAGGCCGGTGCCGGGCGGCCGAAGCGCACGAGTGCTTCGACCGCGTCGCGGCGCTCCATCGCGAGCGGGTTGTAGACGACGAGCGGCACACCCGTGGCGCGCGTATCCAGGCCGGTGGCCAGGGCGCCGACCGCGCCGGTGGTGATACCCGCGAACTGGTTCAGCGAGATGAGCTCGTCGTTCCACGAGAACCGGTACGCCTGGGGGATGCTGGTGCCGGTCAGGTCGTCGTGGAACTGGTGCCACAGGAAGCGGATCCAGGCGGTGCGTAGCTCCTCGCGCGGATAGCTGGCCCCTCCGAGCCACTCGGCCGCGAGGCTCGCGCGCTCGGCGGCATCGGCCAGAAGCTCGTTCCGGCGGTTCCACTGCTTCATCGCGGCTTGCGAGGTGAAGCAACCAACGCCGTGGGTCTTCAGCAGCAGCTCGCCTTCGTACTCGGGCAGCGCGGCCTTCTCGGGGTCGGTCAGATCGCGCGATAGCTGATCGGCCGACGTGTTGCGGACCGCAACCGCCCCTCTGGGGTTGGCGATCGCCTTCTCCAGCCACGCCACCGAGTCCGCGTCGGGTGCGCCACCCTGGTCGCCGACGCCGAAATAGCGGAACCCGACCCTGTTGCCGTCGCCGAGATCCACCAGGTCGGCGTTCCACTTCGGATCGGTGGAGATGTCGCTGCGGATCTGGGCCACGTAGTCACCGGCCCTGAGTGCGGCGACCAGCCACGAGCCGTCCGCGCCCTTCCAGCGGCCGACGGCGAACGGGGGGGCCGTGGCGGCGCCCCAGGACAGCTTCTGGGTGGAGAACGCCTCGAACCCGGAGTGCCTCGCCGTCGAGGGGAGCGCGAAGCCGAACCCGAAGCAGTCCGGCAGATAGATGTCCACGGGAACCCGGCCGAACTCCTGGCGGAAGAAGCGCCTCCCGTAGAGCGCCTGGCGCATCAGCGCCTCTGGTGACGGCACGTGGGTGTCGGCCGCGCTCACCCAGCCGCCCGACAGCTTCCAGCGGCCCGCCGCGACGTACTTCCGAAGCGTCGCCCACTCCTCCGGGTGGTACTCCTTGAACCACATGTAGTGGATCGCGGCCTCGTAGTTGAAGACGTAATCCGGGAACTTCTCGAACAGCTTGAAGTTGTCGCGAAAGGTGGGCGGGATGAGGTCGCGGATGGTGTCCTGGACCGTCCAGTTCCACTGCGTGTCGAGGTGGGAGTTCGACACGACGTACAGCGTCGGCTTTGCCGCGGCCTGCGCCGGCTGGCCCGCCTGCGTGCCGACGCCGGCACCCGACACGGTGAGGGCGGCCAGAACGGTGGCCGAGGGAATCCACGCTCTCATGATGGCAACTCCTGAAAAAGAGTGCAGGCCAGAGCCAGAGCCAGTGCCCGGCGGCAGAGCATCTCGCGCCCGCTCGACTCGCCGCTTTGCGGAAATCCGGGCTGGCTCAAGTCGCGCTTTGCGAGACGCTCCGCCGCCGGACTCAGCCCCCCGAAGCCTGGATTCCGCTCTACGGCTTTGCGTCCCGCCAGTTCGGCCCGATGCCGATCTCGACCGTCAGCGGCACCGCCAGCCGCACCGCCTGCTCCATCTTCTCGCGGACCAGCGCGGCGACTTCTTCCGCGAAGGGGGCCGGCGTCTCGAAGAGCAGCTCGTCGTGGACGGTGAGAATCATGCGCGCGTCCCGCCAGTCGGCCGCCCGTGCCCCCATCGCCTGGTGCACGTCGATCATGGCCCGCTTGAGGATGTCGGCGGCCGTCCCCTGGATCGGCAGGTTGACGGCCACCCGCTCCGCGGCGGCGCGCACCTGGCCGTTGCGACTCGTGAGTTCCGGCACCAGCCGACGGCGACCGAACATGGTCTTGACGACGAGGCTCGACCGGGCGGATTCGAGCGTCTGGTCGAGAAACCGGCGCACGCCGGGGAACCCGGCGAAGTAGGCGTCGATGAACGCCTGCGCCGCCTGCTGGGTCACGCCGATGTCGCGCGCGAGGGTAAAGGCCGTCTTCCCATAGATGAGCGCGTAGTTGACGATCTTGGCCCTGCGCCTCAACTCGTGACGATCGAGGCCGCTGCGGGGCCCGAACACCTTGAGCGCCGTCTGGTCGTGGATGTCCTCGCCCTTCCGGAACGCCTCGATGAGCGCCTCGTCGCCGGAGAGGTGCGCCAG
>Ga0316624_10001086_pt1 | contig 10344 bp, 10 predicted proteins | sample OWC_Aug_N3_C1_D5_FD_207657 | JGI IMG/M metagenome (GOLD analysis project Ga0316624, IMG submission 207657) | Wetland soil microbial communities from Old Woman Creek delta, Ohio, United States - OWC_Aug_N3_C1_D5_A | ecosystem: Environmental > Terrestrial > Soil > Wetlands | place: USA: Ohio...
CCTTACCGGGGCGGCCCGCGAGGCAGCCCCCGGATCGGCGGCGATCCCGCAGCCGACGCTCCTGGTGTTTGCCGCGGCTTCTCTCACGGATGCGCTCGATGAGGTGCACCGGGCGTTCACCGACCAAACCAATATCGGCATCAAGACCTCCTACGGCGGCAGCTCCGTGCTCGCCAAGCAGATCGAGGCCGGGGCGCGCGCGGACGCATTCTTCTCGGCCGATCGGGAGTGGATGGACTACCTGGACCAGCGCGGCCTGGTGCGCGCCGGCACGCGCCGTGACCTGCTCGGCAACCGGCTCGTGCTCATCGCACCGCTCGACAGCAGCGTGCAGCTGAAGATCGCCCCGGGATTTCCCCTGGCGCAGGCGCTCGGGACTGGGCGGCTCGCGAGCGCCGACCCGGATTCGGTACCCGCGGGCCTGTATGCGCGCGCGGCGCTCGCCAAGCTCGGCGTGTGGGAGGTGCTCGCACCGCGCCTGGCGCGCGCGGAAAACGTGCGCTCCGCGCTCGCGTACGTGGCGCGCGGGGAGGCCCCGCTCGGCATCGTGTATGAGACTGATGCGCTCGCCGACAAGCGCGTGCGCGTCGTGGATGTCTTCCCCGCGGACACGCACCCGCCGATCGTGTATCCGCAGGCCCTCACGCCGGGTGCCCAGCCCGAGGGCGCCAAGTACCAGGCCTTCCTGCAGAGTGCGACGGCCCGGCAGATCTTCGCGCGCTACGGATTTGCCGTCCTGCCGTAGGGTCCACCGGTGCCCTCGACCCGGAAGAAAATCGCCGTGGGGCGCTTCAGAACCTCCCGGCCTGGAAGTCCTCGAACGCCTGTTGCAGCTCCGCGCGCGTGTTCATGACGAACGGACCGTACTTGGCCACCGGCTCGCGCAGCGGCCGGCCGGCCACGAGGATGGCCCGCGCGGCCTTGCCGTGCGCATCCGCGCTCACGCCCGTGAGGCGGATGTCCGCGCCTTCGCTGAGTACGGCGAGCTCGTGGGCGCGCACCGGCTGTGCCTCCTCCCCGACCCGCATCTCGCCTTCGAACACGTAGAGAAACGCCGCGTAGTCCCACGGCAGCGACTGCACGAACTGCGCGGCCGGCTCGATCGCAAGATCCAGGTAGGTCGGATCCGTGGCCGGCTGCAGGATGGGGCCGGCGATGCCTGCCACGCTGCCGGCGATCACCTTCGCCGTGACGCCCGGGGCCGGGGTGGCGAGGGGGATGCGCTCGGGCCCGAATTCCTGGTACTTCGGCGGCGTCATCTTCTCGCGCGCCGGCAGGTTCAGCCACAGCTGGAAGCCGCGCATGCGTCCCTGCTGCTGCTCGGGCATCTCCGAGTGCACGAGTCCCCGCCCCGCGGTCATCCATTGCACGCTGCCCGGCACGAGCACGCCCTCGTTGCCGTGGTTGTCGCGGTGGCGCATGCGCCCGTCGAGCATGTAGGTGACGGTCTCGAAGCCGCGGTGCGGATGATCCGGGAAGCCCGCGATGTAGTCCTCGGGCTGATCGGTGCCGAACTCATCGAGCATGAGGAACGGGTCCAGGTCCGGCAGCTGCGGCTGCCCGATGACGCGCCGCAGCTTCACGCCGGCGCCATCCGAGGTCGGCAGTCCGCGCACGACGCGGCGTACCGACCGCGTGGCGCTGGGTGTGGGGGTCATGGAAGCATCCTTTCGCAAGCTTGCGATTGCTGAGGCTGTGACAGTGGGGCCGCGCCGCTCAGGCGGCAAGGGCCGCAGGGGGCCTGTGCAGCGCTGCGATGACGCGGTGCGCTGCCGCAAGACTCGCCTCGCGGTGCTCAGCGGAGATCCCCAGACCCTCGGCCCGCACGAACGTGACGTCGTCGATCCCGAGGAAGCCGAACAGGAACTTCAGGTACGACTCGGCGAACTCCGTGCCCGCACCGGGTGCGTAGAGGCCGCCGCGCGCGAGCGCGACGATGACCTTCCTGCCGCCGGCGAGTCCCTGCGGGCCGCTCGCCGTGTAGCGGAACGTCCTGCCCTTGATCGTGATGCGGTCGAGCCACGCCTTCAGCTGCGAGGGCACGGTGAAGTTGTACAGCGGCGCGCCGATGACGATGACCTCGGCGCCGAGGAAGGCCTCGAGGGCGGCCGCGTCGCGCTGCGCCTGTGGCGCATCGCTCGCGGCGAGCGACGCGGCCGAGTAGTGGGGCAGGGGTTCGGCGGCGAGATCCCGGTAAGTGACCCGGGCCTGCGGGTTCGCGGCGCGGATGCCGTCCACGAGCCGGCGGGTCAGCTGGCGGCTGGCGGAGGCCTCCCCGAGGATGCTCGAGTCCAGGTGCAGCACGTTCATAACTTCTCCTTGAGCCGGTCTTGGCGTACAGATAGGCTATTATTCAGGACAATAGTTGAATAGACCGCCAGAACAGAACATGTCGTCCTATATTTGGTACCAGTAGGAGCCTCCGATGCAGCCTCTGGAGGGCTTCTACTACTTCTCCCAAGTGGCCGATCACGGCGGCTTCGCGCGCGCGGCGCGCGCCCTGTCGATCCCGAAGTCCCGGCTGTCGCGGCACGTCGCCGCTCTCGAGGCGAAGCTGAACGTGCGCCTCGTCAACCGCTCCACGCGCCGCTTCGTGGTCACGGAGGTCGGACAGGAGGTCTACCGCCACGCCCGCGCGATGCTCGCGGAGGCGGATGCGGCGATGGAGGCGGTCGAGTTCGCGCGCGCGGCGCCGCGCGGCCTGCTCAAGGTGAGCTGCCCGGTGGCGCTCGCGCAGTCCTATCTCGCCCGCATCGTGCCGGAGTTCCTGAGGCAGTACGCGGCGATCCGGCTGCAGCTGCACGTGAGCAACCGGCGCGTCGATGTCCTCAACGAGGGGTTCGACGTCGCGCTGCGCGTGCGCGCGCGGCCCACGGGCGAGGACGGCCTGATCCTGCGCAGCTTCGGCGAAACCGATGAACTCCTGGTGGCCAGCCCCGCCTATCTGGCCGGCACGCAGCAGATCACTGAGCCGGCGCAACTGTCCGCGCACCCGACCCTGGACTACGCGGGCGAGCTCGACCGCAGTCGCTGGGAGCTCGTCGGGCCGCAGGGGGCAGTGGTGCAGGCCGAGCACGCGCCGCGCATCGTGTGCGCCGACTTCCTCGTGCTGCACGCGGCCGTGCTCGCGGGACTGGGGATCGCGCGGCTGCCCGAGAGCGTGGTGCGCGAGGCGCTCCAGCAGGGCGAGCTGATCCGCGTGCTGCCGCAGTGGAACACGCCCCAGGGGATCCTGCACATTGTCTTCCCGAGCCGCCGTGGCATGCTGCCGGCGGTGCGCGCTTTCATCGACTTTCTGGCCGCGCGCCTGCCGCAGGTGCTCTGATGCGCCGTTCCCGCGCCCCGCGTTCGTGCGGCGTTAAGGCGCAATTGGCGTATATAGAGTCGTGAGACGCTGACGCGCACGGCGGCTGGCGACGCCCGAAACGCACGTCGGCCCTAAGCGCCGCGGGGAGCAGAGGTAAGGCTTGGGTACGCGAAGTTCGATGTCCCGCCAGAGGTGCGCTCTTGCGCTGTGGGGGCTGGCACTGGGGTGCCTCGGGCCGGCACAGGCACAGGAAACGCAGTCCGATCCTCCCGCAAGGGCGGCCCGCCTGAGCGACGCGGAAGGATCCGTGTCACTGCAGCCGGCCGGGGTCCAGGAGTGGACCGCCGCGCCGCTCAACCGCCCGCTCACCACCGGGGACCGGCTCTGGAGCGATCAGGACGCGCGCGCGGAAGTGGATATCGGGTCGGCCGTCGTGCGGATGGGCAGCAACACCGGGATCGCGTTCTTCAATCTCGATGACCGCACGGCGCAGATTGAGCTCACCGCCGGCACGCTGATCGTGGGCGTGCGTGAGCTGCAGGAGGGGCAGCGCGACGAGGTCGACACGCCCAACCTGGCAGTCTCGCTGCTGCAGCCGGGTACCTACCGCATCGAGGTGAACGAGGCCGGCGACACGACGCTCGTCAAAGTCAGCGAGGGCAGTGCGCAGGTCGAGGGTGGCGGGCAGAACCTCACCATCGGCATGCAGCAGATGGCGCGTTTTACCGGCACGCAGGCGCTGATGTACGACGTGGCCACGCTGCCGGCGCCGGATGACTTCGACGCCTGGTCGGCGGCGCGCGAGCGCGGGCTCATCGGTTCGCCCTCGCGTGCGTACGTGGCCGACGCGATCCCCGGGGTGCAGGACCTCGACGCGAACGGGACCTGGCAGAACACTTCAGAGTACGGCCCGGTGTGGATGCCCTCCGTCGCGCTCGCGGGCTGGGCGCCGTATCGCTTGGGCTACTGGGCCTGGATCGCGCCCTGGGGTTACACCTGGATCGATGCGGCGGCGTGGGGCTACGCGCCCTTCCACTACGGGCGCTGGGCGCTGTGGAACAACGGCTGGTGCTGGGTGCCCGGACCGCGGCACGTGCGGCCCGTGTACGCGCCGGCCCTCGTCGGCTGGGTGGATGGCGGCGCGAGCCGCGGCCCGCGCGTCGGCTGGTTCCCGCTCGGGCCGCGCGAGGTGTACGTGCCGGGCGCCCCGGTGAGCGGGGCCTACGTGCGTAACGTCAACCTCACCAACACGAAGCAGCTGAGCAGCGCCGATGTCACCCGCGTGTACCCGAACCCTCCCGCCGGCCTCGGCTACGTGCACGCCACGCCCGGCGCGGTCACTGCGGTGCCGGCCGCGGTCTTCAACTCCGGCGGGCGCGTCGGACCTGACAGTGTGCGTTTGAATGCCGCGATGCTCGCCGGTGCCACGCTCGGCGCGATTGCGCCCGCCATCACGCCCGCGCGCCAGAGCGTGCTCGGTCCGGCGCCGCAGCGACCGGTGATGCGTCCGCCTGCGGTGCTGCTGAATCGCCAGGTGCTGGCGCGCACGCCCCCGCCGCGGGCGCCGGTACCCTTCGAGCGGCAGGTCACCGCAATCGAGGCCAATGCGGGGCGCCCCCTGCCGCGGGCGCAACTGCTGAAGCTGCAGCCGCCCGCCGCCGCGGCCCCGGTGCGCGTGCTGCCGCCGTCCACCCGGGCGCCGCTCGCGGCCCCGCGGGGCCTCACCGGGCCCGAGCAGGCGTTGGGCAGGAGCGCGTTGCCGAGCGCACCGCGCGAGACGCCGTCTCGTGCGCCCGGGACGCCGTCGGACGGCGCGCTCGCGCCGGCGGCGCCGGCAAGCCCGGGCGCGCCGCTGCGCAGCGATCGGCCGCCTGCGTCTCAGTCCGCCGGGGCGGCACCCCTGAGGCCCGCGCCGTCACCCGCCACGCTTGCTCCGCGAGCCGCGCCCAACCGCGCGCCGGTCACGCCGCCCTCGGCGCCGGTCATGACCCGGCCGCCCGTGATGACGGCACCGCCGCCGCCCCCGCGCGCCGAGGCGGCCGCGACCCATGAAGGCCCCGCACATGGGGCGGAACGCAACACCCCGCCGCAGCGCTGAGGCGCAGCGTACGTGAGCACGCGGTAACGTCCCGGACGGCGCAGGCCGTCACGGCGCAACGGACGAACTCCCGCGCCTTGAGGGCTGCGCGTACCGGTCCTAGTCCGCGCCGTACTGCAGCACCTCGCGTTCGAATTCCCTGACGAAGGCGCGCACGTCGGCGCGCACGCACACGTTGGCCTCGAGCAGCGCCTGCAGCAGCGCTTCAAGGTGCACGCGCAGCGCCACCGCGAGCACCGCGGGCGGGTAGGGCTCAAACACGCCCAGGGCCTCGCCCAGCTCATCCAGACATCGCTCCAGCGTGAGCTGGTCGCGCATCGCTTCTGCAAACGCCATGGCTGTTCCTCGCTGCGGCCGGGTGCGCGGGACGATACACAACGCGCGCCGCGCGTGGCGCACCGGCTGCGCGCGGATCGTGCGTTTCTGCACGAACAGGCCGTGAATCGCGATTCCAATCTGCGCACGGCTGCCTAGACTGCCTTCCCCCGCTTGGGCAAACCAACATGGTGTCTGCAGGAGGCGCGCGGCAGATGAACAGCTTTCAACTCACTGCAGTCGGCAATCTCGCGCGCAACCCGGAGCTGGTCACGCGCGCCGAGGGCTCCTACGCGCGCTTCTGCCTGATCGGCAATGACTACGCCGGCCGGGACGAACAGGGCGCGGTGCGCGAGCTCGTCACGAGCCTGTGGTTCGTAGCCTTCGGCAGTCTCGCGCAGACACTGGCCCATAACACCCGCAAGGGCGACCAGTTGATCGTCACGGCACGTGTGCGCGCGAGCAACTGGACGGACGCGCAGGGCGATAAGCAGTACGACCATTCCTTCATCGCCGAGGGGTTTCGCTTCGGCGCTCGGGGGCGCATCACGCGCGAGGCGCGCGGCGGCAGCGACGCGCCCGCGCCCGCCGCGGGCGCCGAAGCCTAGAGCGCATCACCGCCACCTCCGGAGGCCTCCATGCACGTGCACAATCGAATCATTCACTCCTGCATTCCTCGCGTCGGCGGCGTACTCGCCCTGGCCGCTCCGGTACTGGCGCTCGCGCAGGCGCAGGGCTCGCCCTTCCTGACGGGCGCCACGGCCCTGCAGACCAACATTCTGGCGTGGCTGACCCCGATCGCCGTGATCCTGGTGATGGTGCTGGGCGCCATGGCCATGGCGAACCGCATGTCATGGGGCTGGTGCATCGGCGCGATCCTCGGCATCGCCATCGCCTTCGGCGCGCCGCAGATCGTCAGCTGGGTGCGGGGCATGTTCGGCGTCTAGACATGAGCGCGCGCAACGCCGGGCTGATCGCCGATGTGCTGTTCGTGGGCGCCACGCGCCCGCCCATGCGCTGGGGCGTCACCTACGCCGCCGTGCTCGCCAATCTGGTGTTCACGATGGAGGCCTTCCTGGTCACGCGCAACCTCTTGACCCTGCTCGTGTGCGTCCCGATCCACGGGGCGTGCGCGCTGCTGTGCGCGCGCGAGGTGCGCTTCTTCGATCTGCTGCTCCTGTGGGGACGCACACGGCTGTCGGCGCGGCTGACGACGCTGAGTCTGTGGCAGGCGAGCAGCTACACGCCACTGCTCCTTGACCTGCCGGATGCGCGCGGCCGGCGCCGTGCGCAAGGTGTGTGGCACCTCGGGGGGCCGCCATGCTAGCGGCCCGGCGGCGCGCGGCCGTGCGGCGCGAACGCGACCCGGCCGAGCATATCCCGTACAGCGCGCACGTGGCGCCCGCGGTCCTGAAGACGGCCGGCGGGGATTACCTGCAGGCCTTTCGCCTGGGCGGCGCGAGCTTCGAGAGCGCCGACGACGCGCAGCTGAACGCGTGGCACGAACGGCTGAACGTCCTGTGGCGCAATCTTGCGAGTCCCGAGGTCGCGCTGTGGACGCACCTGGTGCGTCGTCCGGTGGCGGCCGACGTGCGGGTGAGCGCCGGCAGCGGCTTTGCGGCGCTGCTGAGCGCGCGTTACCGCGCGCGGCTCGCCGGGGAGACGCTGATGCTCAACGAGCTGTACGTCGCACTGCTTTACCGGCCGAGCGCCGGTGCGGCGGCGGGTTTCGTGAGCCGCCTCCTCACCCGCACGCGCGCCTTCGACGCACGGCGCGAGCGGAGCGCGGCGCTGGAGCATTGCGAGAAGCTGGCCCAGACCCTCAGGGCCTCACTGGCGCGATACGAGCCCCAAGCGCTCGCGACCTACCGCCACGGCCCGCGCTGGTGTTCTGCGCTGCTGGAGTACCTCGCGCTGCTCATCAACGGCGAAGCGCGGCGCGTGCCGCTGCCCTCGGGGCCGGTGAACGAGGCACTCACCACGACGCGACTGCTGTTCGGCAGCGAGGCGCTCGAGTACCGCCTGCCCTGCGGCACGCGGGTGGGCGCGATGCTCGGCATCAAGGAGTACCCGACGCCCACCGTGGTGGGGATGTACAACCGGTTGCTGGCGGCGCCCTTTAGCCTCGTGCTGACGCAGTCCTTCACCTTCCTCTCGCGCGCCGCCGGGCAGACGCTGCTGCAGCGGCAGTTCTACCGCATGGCCAACGCGGGCGACTTTGCGGTCTCGCAGGCCGCGCAACTCAAGCAGGCTCTCGATGGCCTGGCCGGCAATGAGTTTGCCGTGGGCGACCACCACTTTACCCTGCAGGTGCAGGCGCCAGTTGACGACGCTGAGGATCTCGCCGATGCCGCGCGCCTGAAGCCACTGAACGACAACGTAGCGCTCGCGCGCAGCCTGCTGGCGGACACGGGCATGACCGTTGCGCGTGAGGACCTAGCGCTCGAGGCGGCGTTCTGGGCGCAGCTACCGGGCAACTTCAGCCTGCGGCCGCGCAAGGCGCCGATCACGTCGCGCAACTTCGCCGCGATGGCACCGTTCCACAACTTCCCGGCCGGCCGCGCCGAGGGCAATCACTGGGGGGATGCGCTGGCGCTGCTGTGCACGGCCGCGCGCTCGCCGTACTACTTCTCTCTCCACGCCAGCGACCCGACCGATCCGGACGGCGGCAGCCGCAAGGACACCGGGCACACCCTGATCTGCGGCCCGACCGGATCGGGCAAGACCGTTTTCATCGGCTTTCTCGCGACGCTGCTCGCGCAGCAGGGCGCCACCCAGGTGATCTTCGACAAGGACCGGGGGCTGGAGGTGCTGGTGCGCGCGCTCGGCGGGGAGTACTTCGAGCTGCGGCCAGGCATCCCGACCGGCTTCAATCCGCTGCAGCTGCCCGAGACGCCCGAGCATGGGCAGTTCCTGCGCGCGTGGCTGCGCCTGCTGGTACGGCGCGCCGGTGGCGCCGCGCTGAGCGCGCGCGAGAGCGCGGATCTGGATCAGGCGCTGCGCGGCACGCTCGCGCTGCCGCCGGCGGCGCGGCGGCTGTCGCGCCTCGCCGATTTCCTCGACGCCACGGAGCCTGAGGGCATGCACGCACGGCTCGCGCGCTGGTGCGAGGCCGGTGAGGGCGACTATGCGTGGGCCTTCGACAATGCGCGTGACTCGGCACTCGGGCGGCTCGCGGGACATGCCCTGATCGGCTTCGACGTCACCGAGTTCCTCGACAACGAGGTCGTGCGCGCGCCGCTGACGCTCTACATGTTCCACCTGGTGCGCCAGCTCCTCGACGGGCGGCGGCTCGTGTGCTGGATGGACGAGTTCTGGCGGCTGCTCGATGATGCGGCGTTCGCGAGCTTCGCCAAGGACGGGCCGAAGACTTGGCGCAAGCTCAACGGCGTCATGTGTCTTGCGACGCAAAGCCCGAGCGACGTGCTGGCAAGCCCGATCAGCCGCACGATCATCGAGCAAACCGCGACCAAGGTGTTCTTCCCGAACGCCGATGCCAGCGAGGAGGAGTACACGCGCGGCTTCGGCCTGAGCGAGCGCGAGTTCAGGCTGATCCGCGAGCAGCTGGAGCCCGGGGCGCGCACCTTCCTCGTCAAGCAGGGCCACCACAGTGTCGTGTGTCGCCTGGACCTCAAGGGCTGCGACGCCGAACTCGCCGTCATCTCCGGGCGCGCCCGGCACCTCGAGCGCATGCACCGGCTGATGGCAGAGCACGGCCGTGACCCATCGCGCTGGCTGCCCCGCTTCCTCGACGGCGACTGGCGCGTTGAGTGACACCTCATCGGTCAACCCCAAAAGGAGCACGCCCATGAAGATCCTCCCTCGAGCCTGGCTTGCGCTCGCCTGCCTCAGCGCGGCTCCCGTGGTGCACGCGCAGTTCGCCGTGATCGACGTCGCCTCCGTCACGCAGCTCATCGAGCAGGTCCAGACGCTCCAACAGCAGCTCTCGACCGCGCGCAGCCAGTTGAGCCAGGCGCAGGCGCAGTTTCAGTCGATGACCGGCGCTCGCGGCATGGAGCAGCTGCTCGCCGGCACGGCGCGCAACTACTTGCCCACCGACTGGGCGAGCCTGCGCAGCGTGGCCGCCGGTGGCGGCACGTTTGCGGCGCTGGACGCGAGCGTGCACTCGGCGCTCGCTTCCGTTTCGGTGCTGAGCGCCGCGCAGCTGACGGCGCTTGCCGCGCCGCGGGCCGCCGGGCTCGCCGCGCAGCGCGAGGACACCGCGCTGCTGCAGGGCGTGACCGAGCAGGCGCTCGCAAATTCCAGCGGCCGCTTCGCCTCCCTGCAGCAGCTGATCGACGCCATCGGCCGTGCCGCGGACGAGAAGGCGGCGCTTGACCTGCAGGCGCGCATCGCCGCCGAGGCCGGCATGCTGCAGAACGAGAGCACGAAGCTGCAGGTGCTGGTGCAGGCAGTCCACGCCGATCAGCAGGCCAACGCCCAGCGCTTCCGCGAGCTCGCCATTGCCGGGCACGGGCAGTTCGGCGGCCGCTTCCAACCCCAGCCTTAGTGCCTCCGGCAGCAGGCGGCGCATGGGGTTCTTCGCAACTTTCTGGACGTGGCTGAACGGGCAGCTCGCCGGCTACATCGGCGACAACACCGCGCGCGTGGCCGAAGCCCTGCA